>Ga0209859_1000041_pt1 | contig 23469 bp, 20 predicted proteins | sample GWRWS3_50_60_FD_187241 | JGI IMG/M metagenome (GOLD analysis project Ga0209859, IMG submission 187241) | Riverbed sediment microbial communities from areas with vegetation nearby in Columbia River, Washington, USA - GW-RW S3_50_60 (SPAdes)... | ecosystem: Environmental > Aquatic > Freshwater >... | reverse complement strand
CGAGGGCGAACCTCAGCTTCTCGTGTTGTTCCAGCGGCTGTTCCCGGGACCGCGAGGTGCCCGCGGCCCCAGGCGCGGAACCGACGGTGCGAGGAGGCTGCGATGAGCGACGGCCTCGTCAAGATCCTCGACGGCAACACGTTCGTCGTCAGCGACCAGCGGGGCGACATCGAGGCCTCGCTCACCGACCCGACCGGCCTCTTCGCGTACGACACCCGCTTCCTCTCGACGTGGGTGCTGACGGTGAACGGCGAGCGGCTGAATCCGCTCTCCGTCGACGACCTGAGCTACTTCGAGACGCGCTTCTTCCTCGTGCCGGGAACGGGGACCGTCTACGTCGACGCGAAGCTCTCGGTGATCCGCCGGCGCGCGGTCGGCAACGGCTTCCGCGAAGAGCTGACGATTCTGAACCACGAGGACAAGCCGGTCGACCTGACGGTTCGATTCGAGGCCGGGAGCGACTTCGCCGACCTCTTCGAGGTCAAGGACGCGCTCGCGAAGAAGGGGAAGTACGTCGCTCGGGTCGAGGACGGACAGCTGCAGCTCGGCTACGAACGGGACACGTTCAAGCGCGCGACCCTCATCTCGGCGACGGTCCCGGCCCGGCTCGACAAGAGCAGCCTGACGTTCAGGATCACGATCCAGCCGCACGGGGAGTGGGCGACGAGCCTCGACGTCGTCACCGCGCTCTCCGGCTACGGGGAAAGATACGAGCGGCCGACGCTCGCGCGGCGAGGCGGACGGAAGAGCATGGAGGCGAACCTGGCGCGCTGGCTGGACGGGGCGCCGCGCCTCGAGTGCGACTGGGACTCCTTGAGGACGACCTACCGGCGGAGCCTCGTCGATCTCGCCGCCCTGCGCTTCTCGCCGCCCGTCGCCGGGGGGCGGAGCCTGCCAGCCGCCGGCCTGCCCTGGTTCATGACCATGTTCGGGCGCGACAGCATCTTCACGAGCCTGCAGGCGCTGCCGTTCACCCCGGAGCTGGCGGCGACGACCCTGCGCGCGCTCGGGGACTGGCAGGGGACGCGCGTCGACGACTTTCGCGACGAGGATCCCGGCCGGATCCTCCACGAGATGCGCTATGGCGAGATGACCGCCTTCGAGGAGCGGCCGCATTCTCCCTACTACGGGTGTGCCGACGCGACTGCGCTGTACGTGGTCCTGCTCGACGAGTACGAGCGCTGGACCGGCGACCGGAGGCTCGTGCGCGACCTCGAGCACGAGGCGCGGGCGGCGCTCAACTGGCTCGATGAGTACGCGGACCTCATGGGCAACGGCTACGTCTGGTACCAGCGCCGCAACGAGGAGACGGGCCTCGAGAACCAGTGCTGGAAGGATTCCTGGGACTCCATCTCCTACCGCGACGGCACGCTGCCCGGCTTCCCCCGGGCGACCTGCGAGCTCCAGGGCTACGCCTACGACTCGAAGGTGCGCGGCGCCCGCCTCGCGCGGGAGATCTGGAAGGATCCCGCGTTCGCCGACGAGCTGGAGAAGCAGGCGGCCGACCTCAAGCGGCGCTTCAATCGCGATTTCTGGGTCCAGGACGGGGAGTACTACGCGCTCGCCCTCGACACCGAGGGCAACCAGGTCGACGCGCTCACCTCGAACAACGGCCATCTGCTCTGGAGCGGCATCGTCGACAAGGCCAAGGCGAAGCGCGTGGTGAACCACCTCATGGGACCGCGGCTCTTCTCCGGCTGGGGCGTGCGAACCATGGCCGAGGGAGAGGGGCGCTACAACCCGATCGGCTATCACGTCGGGACCGTGTGGCCGTTCGACAACTCGTTCATCGCCTGGGGGCTCCGGCGGTACGGCTTCAAGGAGGAGGCGGCGCAGATCGCCGCCGGCATCCTCGACGCGGCGGAGTTCTTCGAAGGCCGCCTGCCGGAGGCCTTCGGCGGCTACGAGAGGACCGTGACGAAGTACCCGGTGCAGTACCCGACGGCGTGCAGCCCGCAGGCCTGGTCGACCGGCACGCCGCTTCTCCTGCTCCGCACGATGCTCGGCCTCGAGCCGCAAGGCGACTACCTCGTCGTCGACCCTGCCCCTCCTATCGGAATTGGCCATGTCGCGTTGCTCGACATCCCGGGACGTTGGGGCCGGGTCGACGCCTTCGGCCGCGGGCGCGTCGAGGTCGGGCAGAAGGAGGCCCTGCGTCGGCAGATCCGCCGCGGGTCGTGAGAGCAGGCGGACGGGCGCGCCTCTGACGGCGAAGGCGACTCGGACGGAATCGGCCGTCGTCTACGCCGCCGGGACCGTCCAGGGCATCGTGCTGGTCACCTTCCCCGCGGCCAGCACGATCTTCACCGATCCGACCGAGTACGACCTCTCGAGCACGCAGTACGGGGCTCTGTTCCTGCCCCAGGTGGTCACCGCCATCACGGCTTCGGTGCTGGGCGCAAGCCTCGGTGGCCGCTTCGGCATCAAGCGCGTGTATCTCGCGGGCCTCGTCGGCGGCCTGCTCGCGATGGTTCTCCTCATCCTCAGCCAGTTCCTCACGACCGACGAGCCCGTCGCGTACGGTCTCTTGCTCGCGGCCACGGCGAGCCTGGGCGCCGGTTTCGGCCTGACGGTGCCCGCCTTGAACACATTGACCGCCGCGTTCCACCCGGGCGCGGTCGATTCCTCGGTTCTCGTGCTCAACGCCCTCCTGGGGCTGGGCACAGTGCTCGCTCCGCTGTTCGTCGTCGTCTTCGTGGGTCTTGGCTTCTGGTGGGGACTGCCGGTCACCTCGGCGATCCTGCTGGCGATCCTCCTCGCGGCCAGCCTTCGCCTGCCCTTGCGCGCCGGCGCGCGGGAGGCCGCGCGAGAGAGCCGAGCGAGCACCGGGATCCCGAGGCGGTTCTGGCTCTACGGCGCGTTCGCCGTTCTCTACGGCATCTGCGAGACCGTCAACGGCAACTGGGCCCAGCTGGACATGACCGACGACCTCGGCGCCTCGACGACGCAGGCGTCGCTCGCCCTCACCGCGTTCTGGGCCATGGTCACGGTGGGCCGCGTCCTCTTCGCCGCCGCCCAGCGCTGGTTCCCGGCCCGGTGGACGTACCACCTGCTTCCGTTCCTGCTCGCCGGAGCCTTCCTGATCATCGCCCTGCTCCCGAAGGGCGATCCCGGCCTGGGCGTCCTCGCGTTCGGCCTAGCCGGCCTCGGCTGCTCAGCGCTCCTGCCGCTCACGATCAGCTTCGGCCAGAAGGAGCTCATCGTCATGTCGGCGGCGGCGGCCGGGGGCGTGATCGCCTTCTACCAGCTCGGCTACGGCATCGCCGCGTTCGGCGTCGGCCCGCTCCGAGACGCCGGCGTCGAGCTTCCGACCGTCTACGGTCTCGCCGCCGTCGTCGCCCTCGGCATGGGCGTCCTCTCGTTCGTCGTCGCGCGGCGACCTCCTAGCCGGGCACGGCAATGAGCAGCGCGACGCCTGCAACGAGCGCGCCGAGCGCGCCGAGAGGCAAGCCGGCCGTTCATCCCATCTGGACGATGGCCTGGCCGCCGCCGACGCGGTAGCCTGCCCGCGATCGGCAAACGGCCTCGAGGAGCCCCGGCATGGCGCGCAGGCGGCGGGTAGCGGACGAACAGACGAGCGCAGACGTCTTCGTGGTCTTCGGGATCAGCGGCGATCTGGCCAAGGTGATGACCTTCCGGTCGCTCTACCGGCTCGAGGCACGTGGGCTGCTTCAGTGTCCGATCGTCGGCGTGGCGGTCGACGACTGGACGGTCGACCAGCTCGTCGAGCGCGCCCGCGAGTCGATCGTCGGAACCGGCGAGCAGCTTGACGAAAAGGTGTTCGACCGCTTCGCGGCCCGGCTCTCCTACCTCGCTGGCGACTTCGGGGACGCGGCGACGTACAAGCGCGTGGGCGAAGCGATCAAGGGCGCCGCGCGGCCCGTCTTCTACCTCGAGATTCCGCCCTTCCTCTTCGGCACCGTCGTCAAGGGCCTGGCCGAGGCCGGCCTCACGAAGACCGGACGCGTCGTCGTCGAGAAGCCCTTCGGCCACGACCTCGACTCCGCCCGCGAGCTCGCCGACGAGCTCCACGCCTACATCGACGAGTCGCAGCTCTACCGGATCGACCACTTCCTCGGGAAGATGGGCCTCGAGGAGATCCTCTTCCTGCGCTTTGGGAACACCATGCTCGAACCGGTCTGGAACCGGAACTACGTCGAGTGCGTCGAGATCACGATGGCGGAGGACTTCGGCGTCGACGACCGCGGCCACTTCTACGACCCGGTCGGCGCGCTCAGGGACGTCGTCGTCAACCACCTGATGCAGGTGGTCGGCGCCACGGCGATGGAGCCTCCCTCGGGCGGCGACCCCGCGACGCTCAAGGACGGGCTGGTCGCCCTCTTCCGCGCCGTCCGCGAGGCCGACCCCGCTCATTACGTCCGCGGCCAGTACGACGGCTACCTCGACGTCGACGGGGTCGCGTCGGACTCGACCACGGAGACGTATGCCGCCCTCCGCCTCGAGATCGACAACTGGCGCTGGTCGGGCGTCCCCTTCTTCATTCGTACGGGGAAGCGCCTGCCCGCCACGCAGACCGAGGTCAGGCTCGTCTTCAAGCGGCCGCCGCGCCTCGGCTTCGGGGTCATCGACGAGAGCACGGAGCCCGACCAGTTCGCGATCAAGCTCGATCCCTCGACGGGCGTCCAGGCCGTCCTCGACGCCCACCGGGCCAACGCCACGAAGGCCGAGTCGATCACGCTCGACATGGAGTTCTCCGAGGAGGGCGGCGAGGGCCCGACCCCCTACGAGGTGCTGCTTCACGCCGCCATGGTCGGACTGAGCACACGCTTCACCCGCCAGGACGGGGTCGAGGAGACCTGGCGGATCATGCAGCCGCTGCTCGACGCGCCTCCGCCGGTGCACCCGTACGTCCCTGGATCATGGGGTCCTGAGGCCGCCGACAAGCTCGTCGCCGGCCACGGCCGCTGGCGCGGGCCATGGGTGACAGCGTGAGCTGTCACGTGGAAGGGGCTTGGGGAAACCGGCAGGTTTCCCCACGAGATCCTCGGCGCGAAGCGCCGAGGCGTGTCAGGGAAGAGGGGGTCCGCGGGGGAACATGGTTCCACCGCGCGACCGAGCCGGAGGCGAGGGAGGTGACGGCGTGAGCGCCAAGGCCGTTCCGGAAGCCAGAGGGACGAGCGCGGCCGCGCCCTCGCCGTTCCCGCCGATCGCGGACTACGCGTTCCTGTCCAACTGCCACACCGGCGCTCTGGTCGCGGCCGACGGAGCGATCGACTGGCTCTGCGTCCCTTCCTTCGACGCGCCGAGCTTGTTCGGCAGCCTGCTCGACAGGGAGGCCGGCGCGTTCCGGCTCGGGCCGTTCGGCATCAACCACCCGACGGCGCGGATGTACGAGCCGGGGACGAACGTCCTGGCCACGACGTGGAAGACACCGACCGGCTGGGTCCTCGTCCGCGACGCGCTGACCATGGGGCCGTGGGATCACGAGGACGAGATCACGCCTCACACCCGGCCCCCGGCGGACGACGACGCCGACCACATGCTCGTGCGTACGGTCGTCTGCCTGGAAGGCAAGGTGGAGGTCGAGCTCGTTTGCGAGCCCGTCTTCGACTACGGCCGAACCCCGGCCGACTGGACGCTGGTCGAGGGGAGTAGCCGCCACACGGCCGATGCGAGCGGCGCCGACGTCACGATCAGACTGCAGACCGACATGGCCCTCGGGATCGAGGGTGACCGGGTTCGCGCCCGGCATGGCCTCGAGCGGGGCGACCGCATCTACTGCGCCCTCTCGTGGGCCGAGGACCTGATCTCGCCCGGCGATGTCGAGGACGCCGAGCAGCGGCTCGACGCCACCGTGCGCTACTGGCGTGCCTGGCTGGGACGAGCCCGCCTTCCCGACCATCGCTGGCGTGACCCGATCCAGCGCTCGGCCCTGGCGATCAAGGGCCTCACTTACATGCCGACGGGGGCGACCGTGGCCGCGCTCACGACGTCGCTGCCCGAGACCCCCGGCGGCGAGCGCAACTGGGACTACCGCTACACCTGGATACGCGATACGACCTTCACGCTCCAGGCCTTGCACTACCTGAACCTGGACTGGGAGGCCGACGAGTTCATGCAGTTCGTCGCCGACCTCGAGGCCAACGAGGACGGCGCTCTCCAGATCATGTACGGGATCGACGGCCGGCGCGACCTGACCGAGTCGACCCGGGACGACCTCTCCGGCTACGCGGGAGCTCGTCCGGTGCGCATCGGGAACGGCGCCTTTGACCAGCGCCAGAACGACGTCTTCGGCGCCGTCCTCGACTCTGTCCTGCTCCACACACGGCGCAGCAAGCGCCTGCCCCGGCGGCTCTGGCCGATCGTCCAGTCGCAGGCCGAGTGCGCCACCGGCGTCTGGCAGAACCCTGACCAGGGGATCTGGGAGGCGCGCGGCGCGCCGCAGCACTACGTGTCCTCCAAGCTCATGTGCTGGGTCGCCCTCGACCGCGCGTCCAAGCTGGCCGAGATCCGAGGCGATGCCGATCTGCAGGCCGTCTGGGGCGCGACCGCGGACGAGATCAAGGCGGACATCCTCGAGCACGGCCTCAGCGACCAGGGCGTCTTGCGTCAGCACTACGCGACCGACGCACTGGACGCCTCCACGCTTCTGGCGGCGATCTTCGGGTTCCTGCCGCACGACGACGAGCGCCTGCGAAAGAGCGTCCTCGCCATCGCCGCTGACCTGACCGAGCAGGGCTTCGTGCTTCGCTACCGGACCGACGAGACGGACGACGGCCTGTCCGGCAAGGAGGGGACGTTTCTGATCTGCTCGTTCTGGCTCGTGTCCGCGCTGGCGATCATCGGCGAGGAGCAGCGGGCGCGCGATCTGATGGAGCGGCTCCTGCGCGTCGCCTCGCCGCTCGGGCTGTACGCGGAGGAATTCGACACGGATACCGGCCGCCACCTCGGGAACTTCCCGCAGGCGTTCTCTCACCTGGCCCTGATCGAGGCGGCCGGGCGGATCGTTCTCGCCGAGATGGTGGAGGAACTCTCCTGATGGACTCCTACGACGTCATTGTCATCGGCACCGGCGCCGGCGGCGGGACGCTCGCCCGGCATCTTGCGCCCTCGGGCAAGCGCATGCTCCTGCTCGAGCGCGGAGACTGGCTCCCGCGCGAGCCGCAGAACTGGCTGGCGCAGGACGTCTTCGTCGACAACCGCTACGTCTCGCCGGACACGTGGTACGACGAGAAGGGCAAGCCGTTCCAGCCGCAGATCCATTACTTCGTGGGCGGAGCGACCAAGCTCTACGGCGCCGCCCTCTACCGGCTGCGGAGGGAGGACTTCGGCGAGCTCCGCCACCACGACGGGGTCTCGCCCGCCTGGCCGATCTCCTACGACGAGCTGGAGCCGTACTACACCCAGGCCGAGCAGGTCTACGAGGTGCACGGCGCGCGGGGCGAGGATCCGACCGAGCCGCCGGCGAGCGCGCCGTATCCGTTCCCGGCGGTCTCCCACGAGCCGCGGATCCAACAGCTCTCGGACGACCTCGCCGCCGCCGGCTACCACCCGTTCCACGCGCCCTGCGGGATCAGGCTCGTCGAGTCGAACATGCCGTACAGCGCGTGCGTGCGCTGCATGAACTGCGACGGCTTTCCCTGCGCGGTGCACGGCAAGTCCGACGCCGATGTACTCGGCGTGCGGCCCGCGCTCGAGCACCCGAACGTCACCCTGCTCACGAACGCGAAGGCGGTCAGGCTGGACACGAACGACGCCGGCTCCGCCGTTACCCAGGTGACGGTCGAGCGCGACGGCGCGACCGAGACCTTCGCCGGCGACATCGTCGTCCTCGCGTGCGGCGCGGCGAACACGGCCAAGCTGCTCCTCCTCTCGGCGAGCGACAAGCACCCGAACGGCCTCGCCAACGGCTCCGACCAGGTCGGGCGCAACTACGTGTTCCACGCCAGCCAGGCGGTGCTCGCCCTCTCGCGCGAGGAGAACCCGACGATCTTCCAGAAGACGCTCGGGCTCAACGACTTCTACTTCGGCCGCGACGATTTCGAGTTTCCGCTCGGCAACATCCAGATGGTCGGCAAGTCGCAGGCGCCGATGTTCCGCGGCGAGAAGCCGAAGCAGACGAAGCTGGCGCCGTCTTGGACGCTGGAGCGAATCGCCCGCCACGCGATCGACTTCTGGCTCTCGACCGAGGACCTGCCTCGGCCCGAGAACCGGGTGACCGTCGACCGCGAGGGCAAGCTGACGCTGAGCTACACGCCGACGAACGAGGTTCCGAAGCAGCGGCTCCTGGCGCAGCTCAAGTCGATGCTCGGCCACCTGGGCATGCACGAGGATCACCTCATCCACCGCTTCGCCTACATGAAGAACGAGATCCCGGTGGCCGGCGTCGCGCATCAGGCGGGCACCTGCCGCTTCGGGACGGACCCAAGAACGTCGGCCCTGGACCGCGACTGCAAGGCGCACGAGCTCGACAACCTCTACGTCGTCGACACGAGCATCTTCCCGAGCATCGGCGCCGTGAACCCGGCGCTGACGGCGATGGCCAACTCACTCAGGGTCGGCGATCACCTGCTCGAGCGGCTGACCTGAGCCCTCGGGCCGTGAGCGCGCCGTCCGGCGAGCAGATCGAGATCGCAGCCGGGGACCAGCGGGCCGTGGTCGTCGAGGTCGGGGGCGGTCTCCGCTCGTACTCGGCGGGAGGACTGAAGCTCATCGACGGCTACGGAGCCGACGAGATGTGCACCTCGGGCCGCGGCCAGGTGCTGAGCCCGTGGCCGAACCGCCTGGAGGACGGCAGCTACGAGTTCGAGGGGCGGCAGCACCAGCTCGCGCTGGACGAGATCGCCAATCGCAACGCGATCCACGGCCTCGTCCGCTGGGCCGCGTGGACCGTCGGCGAGCGTGAACCGAGCCGAGTCGTCCTGGAGCACCTGCTCCATCCACAGCCCGGCTACTCGTTCTCGCTCGCCCTCAGTATCGAGTACTCGCTCAAGGAGGGCGGCCTCCGCGTGCGGACGACGGCCACGAACGTCGGCGCGGACCCCTGTCCGTACGGGAGCGGCGCCCACCCGTACCTGACGGTCGGGACGGCGACGATCGACGACGTGAACCTCCTCGTGCCGGCGCGAACGGTGCTGCAGTCCGACAAGCGTGGCTTGCCAGTCGGCAGGGCATCCGTCGAGGGGACGGAGTACGACTTCCGTCGGCCGCGAACGATCGGAGCGACCAGGCTCGATCACGCCTTCACCGACCTCGAGCGGGACAAGGACGGCCTCGCCCGCGTCGAGCTCAACGATCCGGAACGCGGGACAGGGTTGGCGCTCTGGGTCGACGAGGCCTATCCCTACCTGATGCTCTTCACCGGGGATCCGCTCCCGGACGTCGACCGACGCAGCCTCGCCGTCGAGCCCATGACCTGCCCGCCGAACGCGTTCCGCTCCGGGGAGGATCTGATCCGCTTGGAGCCGGGCGCCACGGTCGCGAGCGCCTGGGGTATCTCTCCCCGCTGATCAGGGCGGCGGGGGCAGCAGGAGGATCAGGACGCCGGCGAAGACCAGCAGGGCGCCGCCGACGGCAATCAGCCCGTAGCGCACCCCGCGCAGCGGGAAGTGGCTGCTGATGCCGACGAGAAAGAGCACGCTCGCGAGGATGACAGTCGTGCGCACGTAGTTGTCGGCGGTCTCGGCCGCCTCGTGCCCCTCCGCGAAGAGCTCTTCGGCCTCGGCCTCCAGCTCGCGGGAGCTCGCGAGGCCCGTCGGCACGTACTCCGGCATCGCCTGGGGCCCGGGCGGCGAGTCGGGATTCTCGAACGGATCCGTCGCGATCCAGGCGTCGAAGGCGACCCGGAACTCGGGTCTGAAGCGGCGCTCGGCGACCTCGATCGCCTCCTGGTCCCCGGAGAGGAAGGCGTCGAACCAGGCGTTGAACGTGGTCGCGTCCCCGACGCGGTACGTGAGCGACTCCTGGAACTCCCTGTTCGCCTTGGTCCGCGTGGCCGAGGCCTCGGCGAGGTTGAGCGACGACTCAGTTCCCCACTTCGCCGCCGAGTAGCCGGACCACGCTGCCACGATCGTGACGACGGAGAGGAGCAGCGCCTCGCCGATCGAGATCGCGCGATCGTGGCGGGAGTGACCGCCCGCGTGCTTGGCGTGCTCGCCGATTTCCTTGCCGACCTCGGTCGCCGAAAGCCCTTCGGGCACGGGATTCCTTCCTTCAGTCCGGGAACGCCTGTCCTGCTGCCTGGGCAGTCGCCATTCTGAACGACGTCCGGGATGCCGAGGAGGGGAGCTCACCGGGCCTTGAAGCAGGCCGGCGGCCGATACCTGGCCGGGCATCATCCGTTTCGTACGATGCAGCTCCTCTCACCCCCGGACATAATCGCGCCGGGATGAGCACGCTCGCCTCCACCGCGCTCGAGCTCTCGCGCTGGCAGTTCGCGCTGACGACGCTCTTCCACTTCATCTTCGTGCCGTTGACGCTCGGGCTGGCGCCTCTGCTCGCGGTCATGCAGACGCTTTGGCACCGCACGAAGGACGAGAAATGGCTCCGCCTGACGCGCTTCTTCGGGACGCTCTTCCTGATCAACTTCGCGATCGGCGCCGCGACCGGCCTCGTGCAGGAGTTCCAGTTCGGCATGAACTGGTCGTCGTTCTCGAGCTACGTGGGGGACGTCTTCGGCTCGCCGCTCGCGATCGAGGGCCTCGGCGCGTTCATGCTCGAGTCGACGTTCATCGGCCTATGGGTCTTCGGCTGGAACCGCCTCTCCCCGAAGGTGCACCTGGCGACGATCTACCTCGTCTGGCTCGGAACCTGGCTCTCGGCGTTCTTCATCCTCGCGGCGAACTCCTGGATGCAACACCCGGTCGGCTACGAGATCAACTCGCAGACGGACCGGGCGCAGGCGACCGACATCTTCGACATCCTCTTCCAGCCCTTCGTCATCTGGGCCGTCGGACACGTCTACCTCGCGGGGCTCATGACCGGAGGCTTTCTCGTGCTCGGCGTCTCCTGCTGGCACCTTCTGCGCGGCCGGAACGTGGACGTCTTCCGAAGCGCGGCGAAGCTCGCGATCATCGTCGTGCTGCCCGTCTCAGCCGTGCAGCTGTGGTTTGGCAGCCACTTCGGAATCTACGTCACCGAGGCGCAGCCGATGAAGATCGCCGCCACCGAGGCGCTCTGGGACACGGAGCAGCCCGCCGCCTTCTCGCTCTTCCAGATCGGCGGCTTCACCGTGGACGATCAGACGCCGTCGTTCGACATCGAGATCCCTCGGCTGCTCTCCTTTCTGGCGACGGGCTCGTTCAGCGGCAAGGTCGACGGCATCAACCCGCTCCAGGCCCAGGCCGAGCAGCAGTACGGGTCGGGCAGCTACATCCCGGACATCCGCCTCGTCTACTGGAGCATGCGCGTGATGGCCTACCTGGGGACGCTGTCCGTCCTGCTCGCGCTCTGGGGTGCCTGGATCCTCTGGCGGAGGAAGCTCGAGGACGCCAAGTGGTTCCAGCGGGCTGCGCTTGCGGGCATCGCTCTGCCGTTCCTCTCCAACTTCGCCGGCTGGATCCTCACCGAGGCGGGGCGCCAGCCATGGGTCGCCTACGGGCTCCTGAAGACCCAGGACGCGGTCTCGCCCGCGGTGAGCGCCTGGACCGTCGGTCTCAGCCTCGCCACGTTCCTGTCTCTGTACGCAGTACTCGCCGTCGTCGACCTCTACCTGATGCGCCGCTACGCACGGCTGGATCCTCCCGAGATCGGAGGCGACGAGGAGGGCGCGCCGCAGCCGGCGCCGGCGTACTAGTGCCCCGATGACGCTCCAAATTGTCTGGTTCTGCCTGCTCTGCGTCCTCTGGACGGGCTACTTCGTGCTCGAGGGCTTCGACTTCGGCGTCGGCATGCTTCTCCCCGTCCTCGGCAAGAGCGAGGAGGACAAGGACACCATGTTCCAGACGATCGGGCCGGTCTGGGACGGCAACGAGGTCTGGCTCCTCGTCGCGGGCGGGGCGACCTTCGCGGCCTTCCCGGTCTGGTACGCGACGATGTTCTCGGGCTTCTACATCGCCTTGCTCCTCATCCTCGTCCTGCTGATCGTGCGGGTGATCTCGTTCGAGTGGCGCGAGAAAGCGCACGACCCCCGCTGGAAGGCCGTCTGGGCCTGGATGAACACCCTTGGGTCGGTCGGCGCCCCTCTCCTCTGGGGTATCGCGCTCGCGAGTCTGCTCCACGGCGTCCCGATCGGCTCCGACCAGAACTTCGCCGGGGACTTCGGCGACCTCTTCAGCGGCTACACGATCCTCGCGGGCATCGCCCTCTGCCTCCTCTTCGCGCTCCACGGCGCGGTCTTCCTGACGCTGCGCACGCTCGGCGACCTGCGCGAGCGGGCCCGGCGGTTCGCCGCCCGCCTGTCGCCGGTCGCGGCACTCGTCGGCGCCGGCTTCCTCGTCTGGACGCTCGTGGTCGCCGGCGATGTGAACGAGAAGGGCATCTTCCCAGGCATCCTCCCCGTCGCCGTCGCGGCTGTCGCCGTCGTCGCAGTGGTGTTTCTCACGCGGACAGGGAACGAGCGCGGGGCGTTTGCGGCGACGGCGCTGACGATTATCGCCGCCGTGGTCACGCTCTTCGTCAGCCTCTACCCGCGCGTCATGGTGTCGGATCCCGAGTTCGCGAACAGCCTCACGATCGAGAACGCGTCATCCGGTCAGTACACGCTCAAGGTCATGACCGTCGCCGTGGCCGTGCTCTTGCCGATCGTGCTTCTCTACCAGGCGTGGACGTACCACGTCTTCCGCGCTCGTCTCGGCGGGAGCCCGGCGGGCAGCCCGGCCGACCTGCTCGCGCGGAAGACCGGCGAGTAGTGCGCCTCATCGACCCGCGCCTCCTGCGCCGCGCGCGGGCCGTGCGCGTCCTTCTCGCCGCCCATGTCGCGCTCGGCGTGCTCGCCGCACTTCTCGTTCTCGCCCAGGCCGTCCTGATCGCGCGGGTCGCGGCCCGCGCCTTCGGGGGTGCGCCCCTCCCCGAGGTCACCCTCCCGCTCGTGCTCCTCGTCGCCGCTGCGGCCGGAAGGGGGGCGGCCGCGTGGGGTTTCGAGGCCGTGGGAAGGCGCGCGGCGACGAGCGTGCTCTCGGGCCTTCGGCTCGAGCTCGTCGAGCGGAGGCTCCGCGACCGGCCGGCCGCCCTCGACGGCGCGGAGAGCGGCGAGGTCGCGACGGCCGCGGTGGCCGGCGTCGACGCCCTCGAGACGACCTTCGCGCGCTACCTGCCCCAGGTCGTCCTGGCGGCGGTCGTGCCGCTCGCGGTGATCGTCCTCGTCGCGTCGATCGACCTCCTCTCGGCCGGCCTCATGCTCCTGACCCTGCCGCTCGTCCCCGTCTTCATGTGGCTCGTCGGCCGCTACACCGAGGGGCAGACCCGCAAGCGCTGGCAGGCGCTCTCGCTTCTCTCCACCCACTTCCTCGACGTCGTCCGGGGGCTGCCCACGCTGCGTGCGTTCAACCGCGGCGAGGCCCAGGCGGAGCGGATCGCCGAGGTCAGCGACCGCTACCGCAGAGCGACGATGGGGACGCTGCGCGTCGCGTTCCTCTCCGGAGCGGTGCTCGAGCTCGCCGCCACGCTCGGGATCGCACTGGTCGCCGTGACCGTCGGCGTCCGCCTCGTCAACGGCGGCATCGGCTTCGAGGCGGCGCTCACCGTGCTCGTGCTCGCGCCCGAGCTCTACCTGCCCCTCAGGAACCTTGCGGCCCAGTTCCACGCGAGCGCGGACGGGCTCGCGGTCGCCGAGCGGCTTCTCGACCTCATCGACACCGAGCCGGGCGCGGCCCCGGCGCGGGGCACGCCGCCGAGCCCTGGCGACGTCCCCGTGCGGCTGGAGGGCGTCTCCTTCGCCTACCCCGCGCGCCCCGGCGAGGTGCTCGACTCGGTAGACCTCGAGCTCGCGCCGGGCGAGACGGTCGCGCTCGTCGGCCCGAGCGGCGGTGGCAAGAGCACGATCGCCTCGCTCCTCCTCCGCCTCGCCGAGCCGACCGAGGGGCGCGTGGCGGTCGGCAACGCCGATCTGGCCGACTGTGACCCGGCCGCCTGGCGGGCGCAGATCGCCTGGGTGCCGCAGCAGCCGACGCTCTTCCGTGGCACGGTGGCCGACAACATCCGGCTCGGCGACGCCGGGGCCGGCGACGAGCGCGTGCGCGCGGCCGCCGAGCTCGCCGGCGCCGACGCCTTCGTTCTCGAGCTGCCGGAAGCCTACGAGACCGTGGTCGGTGACGGGGGCCGTCCGCTCTCGTCGGGTGAGCGCCGGCGGATCGCGCTCGCGCGCGCGTTCCTGCGCGCCGCGCCGCTCGTCATCCTCGACGAGCCGACCGCGGATCTCGACGCGGCGAGCGCCGAGGCGGTCGGCGAGGCCGTCTCTCGGCTGGGCGAGGGCCGAACGGTGCTCCTGATCGCCCACCGGCCTGAGCTGGCGCTGCGGGCCGATCGTGTCGTCACGCTCGACGGCGGGCGGATCGTGGACCTGCCCACGGTAGAGGCGGCGTGACAGGAACGCTGCGGAGACTCCTCGCTCTCGCCGGCATGCCTGCGGGTCGGGTCGCTCTCTCGATCCTCCTCGGCGCGCTCGCGGTCGGCTTCGGCGTCGCCCTGATGACGACGGCCGGGTATCTGATCTCGCGCGCGGCGGAGCACCCGCCGATCCTCTCGCTGACGGTGACGATCGTCGCCGTCAGATTCTTCGCCCTTTCCAGGCCGATCGTCCGCTACCTCGACCGGCTCGTCTCGCACGACCTCGCCCTGCGGGCGCTCGGTCGGATCCGCGCTCGTTTCTACGAGCGCATCGAGCCGCTCGCGCCGGCTCAGCTCGAGGGCTACCGGCGCGGCGATCTGCTGACGCGGATGGTCGGGGACGTCGACGCGCTCCAGGGCCTCTACCTCCGCGGGCTCGCGCCGCCGCTCGTCGCCCTCGCGGTTGGGTCCGTCTGCGCCGGGGTGATGGCGGCCGTCCTCCCGGCGGCCGCGGCGATCCTCGCCGCCGGGCTCGTCATCGGCGGCTTCGCCGTCCCCGCCGTCGCCTGGGCCGCCGCTCGGGCCGCCGGCCGCCGTCAGGCCGCCGTCCGGGGCGCGCTGACGGCAGAGCTCGTGGAGCTCCTGCGCGGTGCACCCGAGCTCGTCGCCTACGGCCGTGAGGAGGAGACCATCGCGCGCGTGCGGGTCGTCGACGCCGAGCTTGCACGGCTCGGCCGCCGCGACGCGCTCGTGGCGGGCCTCGCGGATGCGCTTTCGATCCTCGTTGCGGGACTGACCGCGGCAGGGGTGCTCGCAGTCGCGGTCGCCTCCCACGACTCGGGCGCGCTCGACCGGGTGTTGGTGGCGACGCTCGCGCTGCTCGCACTCTCCTCCTTCGAGGGAGTGGCCCCGCTCCCGGCTGCCGCGCGCGAGCTCGGCACGACCATCGCCTCCGGTGGCCGTGTGCTCGAGCTCACCGACCGCGTGTCCGCCGTCCGCGATCCTTCCGATCCGCTTCCCGCTCCTCCCGTCCCGGCGACGGTCACCCTCGAGTCCGTGACCGCCCGCTACGGGCCGAGGGAGGAGCCCGCGCTCAGCCGTGTCGACCTCAGGCTCGACCCGGGGAGACGAGTCGGGCTCGTCGGGCCGAGCGGAGCCGGGAAGACGACGGTGACGAGCCTCCTCCTGCGCTTCCTCGACCCCGAGGAGGGCCGCGTCACGATCGGCGGCCGCGACGTTCGCGACTACCGCCAGGAGGACGTCCGCCGCACGTTCGCTCTCGCCGGCCAGGAGGCGCACGTCTTCGGCTCGACGATCCGGGAGAACCTGCGGCTCGCGCGGTCAGCGGCGTCCGACGCCGAGCTCGAGGCCGCGCTCGGGCGTGCGCGACTCGGCGAGTGGGTCGCGTCGCTCCTCGACGGGCTCGACACCCCGGTCGGGGAGGAGGGGTTGGAGCTCTCTGGCGGCCAGCGCCAGCGGCTCGTCCTGGCGCGGGCGCTCCTCGCCGACGCGCCCGTGCTCGTGCTGGACGAGCCCACCGCGCATCTCGACCCCCCGACCGCCTCGAGGCTCATGGACGACATCCTCGACGCGGCCGCCGACAAGACGGTCCTCCTCATCACGCACCGGCCCGAAGGCCTCGAGCGCATGGACGAGATCGTGACGCTCGACGCAGGCAGGGTCACCGCCGTGCCGATCGCGAGCTGAACCGCGGTGTGGAGTCTCTCGCCGGAACGCTAGTGGTCGCTCGACGTCGCCCAGATGTTGATGCCGCTCTCCGTCGCGTGACGGTCGATCTCAGCGAGCTCCTCCGGGGTGAAGTCGAGGCGATCCAGCGCGGCCACGTTCTCCTCGAGCTGGGCGACGCTGCTCGCCCCGATCAAGGTCGACGTCATGCGCGCGTCTCGCAGCGTCCAGGCTAGAGCCATCTGAGCGAGCGTCTGCCCGCGCCTGGCGGCGATCTCGTTCAGGACCCGGATCTTGGCGAGCGTCTCGCCGGCGAGGAGCTCCGGCGACAGCGACTCCTCCCGGCTTGCCCGAGACCCCTCCGGGATGCCGTCGAGGTACCGGTCCGTGAGCATGCCCTGGGCGAGGGGCGAGAAGCCGATGCAGCCGATGCCCTCCTCGGCGAGCGTGTCGAGGAGGTCCGGCTCGATCCAACGGTTGAGCAGCGAGTACGACGGCTGGTTGATCAGAAGCGGCGTCCCCAGCCGTCGGAGGATGGCCGCCGCCTCCTTGGTCTTCGCGGCCGAGTACGAGGAGACGCCGACGTAGAGGGCCTTGCCGTTGCGGACCGCGCTCTCGAGCGCGCCCATCGTCTCCTCGAGCGGTGTCTCCGGGTCGAAGCGGTGCGAGTAGAAGATGTCCACGTACTCGAGCCCGAGCCGGCGCAGGCTCTGGTCGAGGCTGGCCAAGAGGTACTTGCGGGAGCCCCACTCGCCGTACGGCCCGGGCCACATGTCCCAGCCAGCCTTCGTCGAGATGACCAGCTCGTCGCGGAACGGGGCCAGCTCCACCCGCAGCAGCCGGCCGAAGTTCTCCTCGGCGGATCCGTACGGCGGTCCGTAGTTGTTGGCGAGGTCGAAGTGCGTGATCCCGAGATCGAACGCCCGGCGGACGATTGCGCGGCTGACGTCGAAGGGGCGGTCGTGGCCGAAGTTCCACCAGAGGCCGAGCGAGACAGCCGGTAGCTTGAGGCCGCTGCGTCCGCAGCGGTTGTAGACCATCCGCTCGTAGCGGTCGGAGGCGGGCACGTAGGTCACGACGCCGTTTCGCGGGGAGCCTACTCCGGACGTATGATTTCGCGGCCGTGGAAGTCCGGCCACCGACCGCGAGGCGGGTGCGACTGCCGACGGTTGCCGTCGCCCTCGTCGCGGTCACGTTGATCGTGCCGGCTGCGGGCCGCGCAGCGTCGCCGGTCGAGGCCCCCTCCCTGCCGGGCGAGCAGGTCACCGTCGCCGCCTCTACCGCGGCAGCCACTGCCGGTCCCAGCGCGATCCGCACGCTGCAGAGGAGGCTCGCGCGTCTCGGCTACCTCCCCGTGAGCGGGGTGGACGGCGTCTTCGGTGGACAGACCCAAGCCGCCGTGATCGCGTTCCAGAAGTGGGTAGGCCTCGTGCGGGACGGCATCCCCGGCCCGAAGACGAGGGCCGCGCTCGCCCGGGCGAAGCGCCCGACGCCGCGGACAACCGGCCCCGGGACCCGGATCGAGGTCCTGCTCGACCGCCAGCTCCTGCTCTTCATCCGCTCGGGCTGGGTCGCGCGGACGATCCACGTCTCCACGGGGCGACCCGGCTTCGCGACGCCGCCTGGCTCGTACGCGATCTTGCGGAAGCGCCGGCGGTCGTGGTCGATCCGCTACAAGGTCTGGCTTCCCTGGGCGAGCTACCTCGTCGGCGGGATCGCCATCCACGGGTCGCGGAACGTGCCGGTCAAACGGGCCTCGCACGGGTGTGTCCGCGTTCCCCTCTACGACGCGAGGTGGCTCTTCAGGAGGACGCCGGTCGGCACTCGGGTCACCGTCCTGGCCAGCGCCCAGCGTTCCTGACTCGTTGGGGCTAGGGCTGAGCCGCCGTGACCTCACCTGACGAGGAGGAGCCGCTCGAGCCGAAGGCCCCGCGGAGGCGTCGTCTCGAGGAGTGCCGGCACCTCGAGGACGACGGCGTGCCAACCGCCCCCGCGAAGCTCGCCGGCAAGCGTCGCTTCCGTCGACACCAGCGCCGCATCGACTCTCTCGCCGTCGATCCAGAGCGACGCGGGCGTCTCCGCGGCCGCGCTGACAGCGAGCCGAAGCGTCCCCGAGCCATAGAGCCAGAGCGGCCCTTGGCGCTCGTCCATCGTGCGCCCGTCCCAGCCCTCGCAGAAGAGCGGCTCGGTGCGCGTGGGCTCTGGAACCGGGTCCTCGAGCGGAGCGCCGCTCCCCCGGGAGAAGAGGGTCACTTCTCCGCCGCGGGCGCTCGGCGTGAAGCCGTGATCGAGGAGCCCTTGCCAGCCGAACCACTCTCCGGGCACCTCCCCCTGCGCATACAGACCCTCGTGGAACGTCACGTACTCGATTCCGAGGGCGCGTAGCGTCTGCTCGTCTCCGGGCAGCCAGGCCCCGCACGAGAGCCGGTTGCGCAGGAAGTAGAAGTCGAACGCCGGCTGCGGGACGAGGGTCGAGTAGCCGCCGGGCCGTTCCCGTGGCGCCTGGAGCTGGTAGTAGTCGTAGACGCTCCCGTAGTGGATGCCGGGCTCGAAGAGCGGGAGCTCGAGGACGCGGCCCTGGGGTTCCGTCCGCAGGGCGGCGTACGCTTCGTTGTCGTGATCGGCAACGGAGGCAGCCAGCGGGAAGACGAGCAAGTCCGCAGTGATGAGCGCGAGCAGCGCGGCGGTCGCCGCGGCCGTGCGCCGCCCTGACGCGGCGACGAGCCGAGCCACTGTCACTGCGGCGAGGGCCGCAACCGCGAGGTCGGCAATCGGCACGAGCCGCCCGGGCACCCGAGGGAAGCGAATCGGCGGGAAGACCTTCCAGAGCCATTCGTAGAGCGGGAGGTTCGTTCCCAGTGCGAGTAGCAGCGGAACGAGGGCCGCAGTCCCGAGGAGCACCGCGAGGGCGCGGTTGGGCGAGCGCCAGAGCAGGACCACGCCTCCGACCGCGAGCGCCGGGACGAGCCACCCGAGATAGACGAACTGCTCGGGCTCTCCGAGCCGCCAGCGGCTGACGAGGTCGATCCAGTCGGCCGAGAATTCACCGACCTCCTGGAGCGATCTCCCCTCGGCCTCGGCCGAGTCGCGGACGATCGTCAGGTGGATCGCGAGCCCGACGCCGACGGCGGCGGCGAGGCCTGCACCGATCCACGCGGCCGCCACCGGGGCAAAGCGAAGCGCGGCGTAGACGGCAAGGAAGGGGATCGCGCCGAGCGCCAGGTGGAGCTGGCCGGAGACCGGGATCGAGACGACGGCGACGGCGGCGAGGCCCCCCCAGGCGTGGCGCGAGCGGCCGGGCTCTGCTGCGCGGCTGCGCTCGTAGGCCAGGAGGGCGAGCGGAAGGAGGATCGCGATCCAGCCAAGGAGATGCGTGCCGCTCTGGGCGAGCCGGTACGGCGCGATGGCGAAGGCGAGGCCGCCGGCTGCGGCCGCGACCGGCGGAAGCTCGAGCGCCCGGAGCCAGCCGTAGGTGAGGAGACCCGCGGCGACGATCGTCCCGAGGAGCAGCAGATTCCACGCGATCACCGGGCCGAACGCCGCGTCGAGAGGCCAGAACGCGAGGCCGAAGGGCCAGCCGGCGAGCACGACCTGGGGATCCACGAGCGGCTGGAAGCTGTAGGGGTCGAGCCAGGGTGGCCCGCCGCGCTCGAGCTGGTGGCCCACGAGCCAGAAGCGGTAGACGGCCTGGAGATGATCCCCGGCGGCCGTCTCCCCGTCGCCGTCGGCCCCGTCGGCCATGAACGCGCTTCCGAAGGAGCGGATCGCCGGCAGCGTCGCGACGACGGCTGCGGCGGTGTAGAGGGCTAGGACGAGAGCGAGCGGGCGGCTGCGACCAGCTCGTCGAAGTCGGGCACCTCGGAGTTGCCGTAGCGCCATGCGCCGCGGATCATGCCCGTTCGGTCGACGAGGAAGGCTGACCGTTCGGCGACGTCGGCGAGGCCGCGGTAGTCGAGCGCGACGCCGAAGGTCCGCACCGCGTCGCCGTTCCAGTCCGAGAGCAGCGGCACGTCGAGGTCGAGTGCTTGCGCCCACGCGACATGGGAGTAGGGGCTGTCGCGGGAGATCGCGTACGCCTTGACCCCCGCCGCCTCGAGCTCCGCGCTCCTGTCACGCAGGAGCGTGAACTCGTCCGTTCATGTGCTCGACCAGTCGAACAGGTAGAAGAGCAGCAGGGAGCCCGACTCGCCCCCGAGCTCGCGCAGGTGGACGGCCTCCGAGGTCGAGCGCCACACCCGCACGTCGGGGACGGGCTCTCCGACCGCGATCACGCCGGCACCGTCAGAGCCGCCTCGGTCGCGTCCGAGATCTCGCGCGTCACCTCGAGGATGTCGCGGTTGGCGTTGAAGATCCGCAGCTGGCGGTCGGCGCCGTTGCCGCGCGCAAGGATGTCTCGGATGCCCTCGAGCTCACGATCGGAGCCGAGCTCCCGCGCGTGCGGCTCGATCTCGCGGAGCGCCCGTCGAATCAGCTGTGCGAGGGGCACGCGGTTCCGCCGCCCCGTGGCCAGGTCCATGACGGGTGCCTCGAGTCCGTAACGGGCGCCGAGCCACTTGTTCTCCGTCACGAGGATGCGGTGGTAGCTCGGCATCTCCCTCCCGGTGTCGTAGAGCTCGGAGTAGTGCTTGACGAGCGCCTGCACGTACGCCGTGATCGCGACGGTCTCCTCGACACGTGTGATCGCGTCCATGACGCGTACCTCGATCGTCCCGAAGCGCGGATGCGGGCGAATGTCCCACCAGATGTGCGTGTAGTCCGCGATGCAGCCGGTCTTCTCGAGCTGGCCGACGACCTCCGCGTAGTCGTCGTAGCCGCTGAAGCGCGGCGGTGGGCCCGAGCGGGGGAGCGCGGCGAAGACCATCTGGCGGCTCGAGGAGAGGCCCGTCGGCTCCCCGCGCCAGAACGGTGAGCTAGCCGAGAGCGCCAGCAGCTCCGCGAGGTGAAGGAGAAGTGAGCTCATCACGTCGATCGCCTTGTCCGGATCGTCAACGGCCACGTGGATGTGGCAGCCGAAGATCAGCTCACGGCGGGCGACGTACTGGAGCTGGTCGACGAGGTTCCGGTAGCGGTCGCGAGCCGTGATCCGCTGACGCTCGAAGAGGCTGAACGGGTGCGTCCCCGCCGAGCCGACGCGGAGGTTGTGACCCTTCGCCGCCTGCGTCACGTGCGTCCGGAGCTTGCGGAGCTCGCGCTCGACGTCCGCGGCCGTCTTGCAGACGGGGGTGGAGATCTCGAGCACCGACTGCATCAGCTCGGGGCCGATGCGGTCGTCGAACTCGCCGTCCTGCGCTGCCGTCAGCACGGTGTCGACGTGCTGCACGAGGTCGAAGGATTCCGGGTCGAGGAGCATGTACTCCTCCTCGACCCCGAGGGTGAAGGGCGGCGTCGAGCCGAAGCGATGGTCGAGCACGCTTCCTCCCTCAGCGAAACCCTTGCCCGTTATCGACGCGGGATAGATCTGCTTCATGGAAGCGACGAACTCTACTCCGGGTCCGAAGGAAGAAGAGACCCCCGGTCGCCGTCATGTGTGCGACGGCACGTACGGAGACGGAAGGAAGGGAGGAAGGATGCGGAACCGGAGAAGGAACTGGCTCCTCAGGCGTCTGGTTCTCGGGTTCGCGGTCGCGGCCGTGGTGGCTCCGACGGCAATGGCCCGTGTCGACGAGGGTGGCACGGCTCAGTCCGACGGCGACAACGGCGCCGTGATCCAGAGCGACGGCAAGCTGCTCCTGCCGAACGGCGACAGGGTGTTCGCGCCCGACAACGGCGGCCTCATGGTGCGGGGCGACGACAAGGTGTTCCCCAACAACGGCGGCCTCATGGTGCGGGGCGACGACAAGGTGTTCGCGCCCGACGGGGTTGCGACCCGGGTCAAGGGTGGCCAGCCGATCCAGGTCAGGGGTGGCCAGCCGATCAACGTGACGGGCACTCCGAGTGACTTCAACTGGGGCGACGGCCTCATCGGTGCGGCCGCCGCGCTCGGACTCGCGCTCTTGGCGTTCGGTGCGGCACGGGCCACGCGGCACGTGAACCGCCCGGCGACAACCTAGACACGACGTCACCGGTACAAGCGGGTCCTCAAGGGCCCGCTTGTGCTGTGCTGTCAGGATGACCGTCGTGCGCAGCCTCGTGGCCCTGGTGTGGCTCGCCGCGTTGCTCGGCGTTGCTGCGTGCGGCGGGGACGAGGACGCGGCCGGGCCGACGACCACCGTGGCCGACCCCGGCCCGGCGACTACCGATTCGGGCCCGGCTAACACGGAGCCCGACACGACCACTACCGAGCCCGGCCCGCAGGTCCGAATCGCCACCGACGGCGGCGAGGTGTCGGTCCCAGTCGAGGTGGCGGACAGCCCGGACGAGCGCGCGGTCGGCCTCATGAACCGCGAGTCGCTGCCCGAGGACGCCGGGATGATCTTCCTCTTCGAGGACGACAGCGACGGCGGCTTCTGGATGAAGAACACGCTCGTCCCGCTCTCGATCGCCTTCGCCGATGCCGACGGGACGATCCTCCGCATCCTCGACATGGATCCCTGCGAGGCCGACCCGTGCGAGATCTACGACCCCGAGGTCTCCTACCGGAGTGCGCTGGAGGTCAACCAGGGGGCGTTCGACCGTTGGGGAGTCGTCGAGGGCGACCGACTCACGCTGGAGCCGTGACGACCGCCTCTGCCTCGATCTCGAGGAGCCACCGGGGGTCGAGGAGCGTGGCCACGACGACGGTCGTGTTCACGGGGCGGACCTCCGAGAACGCCTCCCCGTGCGCCTTGGCGAATCCGTCGAAGGCGGACGCGTTCGTCAGGTAGGCGCGCGTGCGCACGACGTCCTGGAGCGAGGCCCCGGCCTCGCGGAGCGCGGCGCCGACAATCTCGAGGCAGCGTCTCGCCTGGCCGTAGGCGTCCGCGGGCGGGTCGGATCCGTCGGCCATGATCGGTGCGGAGCCGGACACGAGCACGCGGTCGCCGACGCGGACCGCGCGGGAATAGCCGACGACGGGCTCGTAGGGAGACCCCGACGAGACGATCTGGCGCTCCATGGCGGCCACTAGTATCGCCGACCGTGAAGGCGCTCGAGCAGATCGACTCGTGGCCGGCTCCGACGGCGGCGGCCGCCGTCGTCCGGCCGGACGGCGTCGTCGCCCAGCGCGGCCCGGCCGACGTCGTTCTCCCATGGGCCTCGGTGACGAAGCTCCTCACAGCGTGCGCCGCCCTCGTGGCTGCGGAGGAGGGCGTCCTTGATCTCGACGAGCCGGCTGGGCCGCCCGGCTCGACCGTCCGCCACCTGCTGGCGCACGCCTCCGGGCTGCCGTTCGAAGGCGACCGCCCGATCGCCCGCGTCGGC
>Ga0209859_1000040_pt1 | contig 23666 bp, 19 predicted proteins | sample GWRWS3_50_60_FD_187241 | JGI IMG/M metagenome (GOLD analysis project Ga0209859, IMG submission 187241) | Riverbed sediment microbial communities from areas with vegetation nearby in Columbia River, Washington, USA - GW-RW S3_50_60 (SPAdes)... | ecosystem: Environmental > Aquatic > Freshwater >... | reverse complement strand
CGCGGAGGTGGACTACGTGGACAGTTTGCAGGGGTCGGGGTTTGCGATCAAGAATCCGCAGGCCAAGACCACCTGCGGGTGCGGCAGTTCCTTCAGCGCGTAAGCTGCCAACTTCTGCAGCCGCCACGTTCATGTGTTTGGACCACGGAGCCGGGGTCGTTCCCCCGTGAGGGGAGGGATCCCGGCCAGTTTTTTACTGGTCGAGGAGAGGAAGCGGGGCCCAAATGGATCAGGCCAGTGTGACGCGCCGATACCGGTTTGCGGCCGCGCATCGCCTGCATTCGGAGCGCCTCTCCGACGAGGAGAACTGGAAGGTATTCGGAAAGTGCAACAATCCCAATGGGCACGGGCACAACTACGTGGTGTTGGTGACTGTGAAAGGGACGATTGATCCACAAACCGGCCGCGCCACCGATGTTGAGGGGCTGGACCGGATTGTGACCGAGGCAGTTGTGGCTCGGTTTGATCATCAAGATTTGAACCATGATCCGGAGTTCTCTAACCGGACGACGACGGGAGAGAACCTGGTTCAGTTCATCTGGGATCTGTTGGTCAAGAAAATCCCGGCTGGTCAGTTAGTGAAAGTCGGGCTCATTGAGACCCGCGACAATTCATTTGAATATTCTGGGCCGTTGTCTTAACGAACGCTGGCGGTCGGTCCTCTGCCGGGTAACAGGATGCACACAAAGAAGCTCGTCAAACACCGCCAGGATATGAGGGGCGACGGACGTCCCCCCAAGGTCTCCGAGATCAAGGACCTCGTGGCGCGGATGCTGACGATGATTGGGGAGAATCCGGGACGCAATGGCTTGCTGAAAACGCCGGAACGAGTCGAGAGTATGCTCCGGTTCATGACGCAGGGATACCAGCAGGACGTTGATGAACTCCTCAACGGCGCGCTCTTCCCGATTGACTACGACGAGATGGTGATCGTAAAGGACATCGATTTCTTTAGCCTCTGCGAGCACCATTTGCTCCCGTTCTTCGGCCGCTGCCATGTCGGGTATTTGCCGAATAAGCGGGTGGTCGGCCTGAGCAAGATCCCCAGAATCGTGGATGTCTACAGTCGGCGGTTGCAGGTTCAGGAACGTCTCACCGTTCAGATCGCGGAGACCTTACAGTCAAAATTGAACGCGCACGGTGTGGGTGTGGTTATGGAGGCCCGCCACCTCTGCATGATGATGAGGGGGGTAGAAAAACAAAACACCGTTGCCGTGACGAGCGAAATGCTTGGCGTGTTCCGCAGCCAACAGCAGACGCGCGACGAGTTTCTTAAATTGATCAGACGAGGCAGCGTGGGCGATCCCTATTGATTGCTGGGCATTGTTCCATTGAATCACGGCTCATTGAATCAATGGAGCAATCGTCAATTCTTCACGATCGTTTCCAAAAAAGATCTCACCGCTTCGCTAAACACCTCCGGCTGCTCCAGATTGCTCAGATGTCCAGCTGAGGGGATGATCTGAAAACGGGCGCCAGAAATACCATCCGCGATCCGCTTGTTTTCGGCCGGGGTAGTAAGGGCATCCATCTCTCCGACTAGGACCAGGGTGGGGCAGGTGATCGTGGACAACAGTGGGACGGCATCGGACCGTTCCGAGATTGCCATCAAGTCCCCGACGATGCCGCTGATCTGAGAATCGACCATGATCGCGCGTACCTTCTGAACCAGTGCTGGGTTCGTCTGGTACGACGTCGGGGCGAGCAATTTCGGGAGCATCTCCGCAGCGACCGCTCCAGCGCCTTCCTGATACACTCGTTGCGCCAGGCGAAACCGCCAGGCTGTCTGTTCAGGACTATCTGGTTCCGCCCGCGTGTCGGCCAGCACCAAGCCTTTGACCCTGTCGGCATACCTCCGATAAAACGAAAAAATCAGATACCCGCCCATGGAGAGACCGATCAAGACCGCCTGCTGGATCGACAGATGGTCCAAGAGGCCGCTGACGTCGTCGGCAAACAGGTCCAACGTGTAGCGCCAGAGGGGCGCGTCTGACTCGCCATGTCCGCGAAGATCCACCGTGACGACCCTGAATCGGCTTGAGAGGGCAGTGAGCTGAGGTTCCCACATGGTGCGATTGAACGGGAATGCGTGGAGAAAGACCAAAGGCATCCCCCGGCCCTGATCACTGTAAGCCAGATTGATTCCATTGATCTGCGCGTTCACCTCGGCACCCCTTCCGGCAGTTTCCGGCCTTCTTCCTACCACCGGGCGCAAAGGGTCGTCAATCACATCACCGAGAAACTCTTTCTGCCGAGGAGGGTAATTGCGGGCGTGTCTCTTTGCGTATACAATCATCCTCCAACTCCGGATGCTCCTGCGTATGCACGAAGATCCCGAACGCGAGCCTGACCTCTTTCTGCCGCAGGAAGACAGGCTCGAATCCTTTGCCCCGCTGGCCGAGCGAATACGGCCTCAAGATTTCGCTGACTTCCTCGGCCAGGATGAGATCGTTGCGCCGGACAGACCGCTTCGGCGGGCAATCGAAAGCGACACCCTCTCGTCACTCATCCTGTGGGGGCCTCCCGGTTCGGGCAAGACCACCCTGGCCAGGATCATTGCGCGACGCACCAAGGCGGCGTTCGTGTACTTCTCCGCCGTCACAAGCGGCATCCCGGAACTGCGGACCCTCATCAAGGCGGCGGAGCAGCGGCGTTCGTTGCGTCAACAGCGCACAATCTTGTTTGTTGACGAAATACACCGCTTCAACAAGGCTCAGCAGGATGCCTTTCTCCCGCACGTCGAGCGAGGGACGATCATTCTGCTGGGAGCGACAACCGAAAATCCTTCTTTTGAAGTGATCGCTCCGCTCCTTTCCCGTTCGATGGTCGTGGTGCTGAAGCCGCTGTCAGACGAGGCGATCGGGCACATCATGGACCGAGCCCTCACTGATACCGAGCGTGGCTTGGGAAAATGGAACCCCGAGTTGTCGCCGGAAGCGCGGCGCCGTTTGATCGGGTTCGGCAACGGAGACGGCCGGGTGGCGCTGACGGCGCTTGAGTTCGTGGTGAGCCAGACTCCCGCCGGTCCGGACGGTCGGGTGCAGATCGACGAGCAGGCGTTGGACGCCGCGCTGCTCAAGAAGGCGCTCCGGTACGATCGGGCCGGGGAGGAGCACTACAATCTGATCTCCGCTTACATTAAGAGCCTGCGCGACTCCGATCCGGATGGGGCGCTATATTGGCTGGCCAGGATGCTGGAGGGCGGCGAGGATCCTACATTCATCGCCCGACGCATGGTGATCTTTGCCTCCGAAGACATCGGGAATGCCGACCCTCTGGCGCTAGTTGTGGCCACGGCCGTGTTTCAGGCGGTGGAGTCCGTCGGGTTGCCGGAAGCCCAAATCAACCTGGCGCAAGGCACCACCTATCTGGCGTCCCGTCCGAAAGACAATGCATCCTACGCCGGGCTGCTTGAAGCCCTGCAGGATGCTCGGACATTCGGGAACCTGGAGGTGCCGCTTCATCTGCGCAATGCGGTCACATCGCTCATGCGGGATCTGGGGTATGGCCAGGGGTATCGGTATGTTCACGATGACCCCTCGGCGCGGTTGGAGCAGACCCATCTCCCCGAGCATCTCCGTGGCAAGCACTACTACCGCCCGAAAGCTCGGTAAGGCGGGGCGTCGTCTAGCCTGTGGACAAACTCATCAGTTGGGCTATACTTCTGAGTGAGACGAAGAACGTGGGGGGACGAGTCAGATGGAAGCACCGGGCAAGTCGGATGATCGCCGCCGACACCATCGCACCACCCTGATCGGCTCTGCGCTGATTGCGCGAGGGCGCGGTACGGGGCGGGCCCTCACCGCGGTGCTGGACAATGCGAATCGGCTTGGAGCAGGGCTGCATGCCAAGGAGCCGGTAGAGGTCAACGAGGCTGTGACGGTCACCTTCGCTTTTTTGGATCAACATGGGAAGGAACAGCAGGAGAAGGTTTCGGGAAGGGTAGCCTGGGTCAAGCCGTGGGAGAAGGGCTTCCTGATAGGAGTCGTGTGGGACCAGATCGTGACGAGCGAGAAAAATCCCTGGCTCTTTTTGTACCTGGACGAGATGCTCAAGGAAACGGCCTAGCCTTCAACCTCCAGTTTCTGCTTGAGGCCTTCCAGTTCCTGAGATAGATCCGCCCACCGCGCCGTCAGCCGTTCCAGGTCTTTGTTCCAGCGTTCCTGCTCCAGATGCAGGTCGTGCCACCGGGAGAAATCCTGGTAGAGGGCTGGATCGGCCAGTTCCTGGTCCCGGGCACGAATGCGTGATTCAAGCTCGGCGATTTCAGCTTCTGCGCGACTCACCTGTTTCCCGAGGCGAGCCTGGCTCTTGACCAGCTCGCGCCTGTCCTGACCTTTGCCTTTCGACGGTGGAGATGCCGGAGCAACCTTCGGGATTCTGGGATTCTGCGACGCCAATTCCTCAGTTGATTCCTTAATCGACTCCAGCTCTTGCGCCCGTTTCCACAAATAGTATTGGTAGTCACCGAAATAGTCTCGGGCCTTGGCGTCCTCGATCTCCACGACGCGCGTGGCGACGCGGCTGAGAAATGTTGGGTCATGGGAGATAAAGACAATCGTGCCGGGGAAGTCAGTCAGCGCGTCGGTGAGCACATCTACGGACGCGGGGTCCAAATGGTTCGTCGGCTCATCCAGCAGCAGGGTGTTGGCTGGTTCGACCAACATCCGGGCGAGGGCCACCCGGTTGCGCTCCCCACCACTGAGCGCCTTGATCGGCTTCTTTTGATCCGGACCGGAGAACAAAAACGCCCCTGCGAGGCCGCGCAGAAAGTTCATCTCGGCCTGCTGGGACACTTCAGCAAGCGAGTCCAGAATCGTGTGCTCCGGGTTGAGGGTCTCGGCCTGGTGCTGGGCGAAGTAGTGGAGGGTCACACCGTGCCCCACGGTTCTGGCGCCCTTCTCGAAGGGCAGCACCCCGGCTAGGAGTTTCAATAACGTGCTTTTGCCGGCTCCATTCTCTCCCACCAGCGCCACTCGCTGCCCTCGCTCCACCGTGAAATCCAGCGAGGTATAGACCACGGTGGTCCCGTAGCTCTTGGCAACGCCACGCAACTCGAAGATCTGCCGGCCGCTGGACGCGGGGACGGGGAATTTGAACCGCACGCGTTTGGAATCTCGCGTTCGCTCGATGCGTTTGATCTTTTCCAATTGCTTGAGGCGGGACTGCACCTGGCTGGCCTTGTTGGCCTGGTACCGGAATCGGTCCACGAATTTCTGGACTCGAGCGATTTCTTTTTCCTGGCGCGTGGCCGCCGCTTCCTGCTGGACGTCGCGCGCCGTGCGCCACTCCAAGAATGTGGAGTAATTGCCGCGGCATTGCTGGATCGTATGGTGGCGGATCTCCCAAATATGGGTCACCACGCGGTCCAGGAATCCGGTGTCGTGGCTGATGACCAGGATCGTCATGCCTGACTGCAACACGAACTGTTCGAACCAGGCCTGAGTCGGCTTGTCCAGGTGGTTCGTCGGCTCGTCCAGCAGCAGGACATCGGGATTCGACAGCAGGAGGTGCGCGAGCGCGACCCGCATCCGGTAGCCGCCCGAGAGGGTTTCCACCGGCCGGCTGAAATCCTGTTGCGCAAACCCCAGTCCTGAGAGGATGCGTTTGGCTTCGTGTTCCGGGTACAGGTTCTGATGCGCTGCATCCAAGACGGTTTTGCCGGAGAGGGTTTCGAGTTCCTGTGGCAAGTACCCGAGGCGCAGCCGCGGGCGTTTGCGGATGGTGCCCTTGTCCGGTGAGTCTTCACCCAGAATCATACGAAGAAGGGTGGTCTTACCCGCGCCATTGGGACCGACAAGCCCGACCCTCGTCCCAGGACGCAGGTGAGCGGACGCCTCTCCGAAAAGGATACGGGCGGCAAACTGCTTGCTGATGGATTCGATTTGGAGCATGGCGTTGTTCAGATTTCTGTGGAGAGGGACTGGAAATTGAGCAATCCGACGGTTGCCGGCTGGTACTCTGTGTGAGCGGAAAGACTCAAAAATTGGTGGAGCTGGCCGGGATTGAACCGGCGACCTCGTGAATGCCATTCACGCGCGCTCCCAACTGCGCCACAGCCCCAACCCCCTCTAGTATCAGGCCGATCGCAAACGGGATCGGCACCGTCGCGACTCTATCATGCAGTCTGCGGGCAGTCAAGAATCGGACCGGCCCAGTATCGGCTTGACAAACAGGGGAGGGCGTCCTAGGATGAAGCCCTCGTGGCTCTGATCTCACTTTGGGTCAGGGCCATTTTTTTGCATGACCGTGGACAACAGGTTGATCGGGCGATGGGCAATCTGGTCGTGGTCGGGACACAGTGGGGCGATGAAGGCAAGGGGAAAATTGTAGACATCCTTGCGCGTGCCGCCGACGTCATCGTGCGCTATCAAGGAGGGTCTAACGCGGGCCACACCGTCGTCAACGATCGCGATACCTTCGTGTTCCACTTGATCCCCTCGGGAATTCTGCACCGAGGGAAACTTTGTGTGATCGGAAACGGGGTGGTGGTGGACCCGGAGGCCCTGATCGAAGAGATGGATCGTCTCCAGGCGAAGGGCGTGAAGATCGGGAAGAACTTCGTTATCAGCCACAGAGCCCACCTCATCATGCCCTATCACAAGGCGATCGAGAAGGCGAGCGAACAATCCAAGGGCTCTCGACGGATCGGGACGACTGGACGAGGCATTGGCCCGTCCTATGCCGACAAGATGGCGCGTATCGGCATCCGTGCGGGGGATTTGCTGAATCCGCCGCTGTTCCGGCGGAAGCTGGAAGAGAACCTTGCCGAGATTAACAGTTTCCTCGACCGGCTGTACGGCGTCCCCGGCTTTCAAGTTGAAAAAGTGTTCCAGCAGTACATGGGCTATGCGGAGCGGCTCAAGGACTCTATCGCCGATGCCGCAGCGTTGCTGAACAAGGCCATCGAGGACGGGCGTCACGTGCTGTTCGAGGGGGCCCAGGGCACGCACCTCGACGTGGATTTCGGCACCTATCCCTACGTCACGTCCTCCAGCGCTGCCGCTGGGGGAGCCTGTACCGGAACCGGCGTGGGACCCACCAAGATCGGTGCGGTGTTGGGGGTTGCGAAAGCCTATACCACGAGGGTCGGCAGCGGGCCCTTCCCGACTGAGTTGACGGATGCGATCGGCGGGGGATTGCAGGAACGGGGCAGGGAATTTGGCGCGACCACCGGTCGGCCTCGACGCTGCGGGTGGTTCGACGCCTTGCTCGTGCGCTATGCGAGGCGAATCAATGGACTGACATCCCTGGCCGTGACCAAACTGGATGTCTTGGACGGCTGCAAGGAGCTGAAGATCTGCACTGCCTACCGTCATAGAGGCAAGCTCTTCCGGGAGATGCCGTCGGACATCCAGGTGCTGACGGAATGCGAACCGGTCTATGAAGTGCTGCCAGGCTGGGCCACTGCCACCACCGGAATCGTGTCCTACAAGGCGCTGCCTGTCCAGGCCAAGCGGTATCTGAAGCGGATCGAAGAGTTAGCTGACTGTCGCATCGACATCATTTCCACTGGCTCCAAACGTGGCGAGACGATCATGCTCAGGAACCCGATGGCGTCGGCTCGCCACGCGCTAAAAAGGAAATAGTCATTGGTCATTGGCCAATGGTATGATTGAGCAGTTATCAAAGCTGTTCTCTCGTTTTTACGAATGCCTAATGACGATTGACGAATGACCATCATCTCGGTGAGCCGCTAGCTCAGACGGTAGAGCATCGCCCTTTTAAGGCGAGGGCCCTGGGTTCGAGTCCCAGGCGGCTCACCACCGTTCGTGAACATGCGTGAGAGCAGCCGGACTCTAAAGTTGTTTCAGACAGAAGCGTTGCGTCCCCATCGTCTAGTCTGGCCTAGGACGCCGGCCTTTCAAGCCGGCAACACGGGTTCGAATCCCGTTGGGGACACCATCATTATAGAGCGTCGCGAGTCTTTCCGATTGCGGCTAGGCGGCGGTGCAGTTGTGAGGATGAGGGTTTACTCGGGCATGGAGTTGTGTCACGATCGTTTTATCATGTGAGGCCTACCAGATTGGTGGCTATTGAGAGTGGGAGGCCGTGATGAGAAAAGTGCGGGCAATAGGTTTAATTGGAGCGTTGATCCTGATCGGTGGGCTGACCATGGCTGCCGAGGAGCCGCAGGATAAACAAGATATGAAGGATACGGTTCCGTTCCCCCCGGCCGTTCCAATGGGTAAAGACAGCGCGCCGATGATCCCGATCTCCGATGGGTGCTTCACCATGGGGACGAACAATATTGGACAGGAGCAGAGCCAGGGGTTCCCGAACGAAGGCCCCGAGCATGTGGTCTGCCTGAAGGCCTACCATATGGATCAGTTCGAAGTCACCATTGAGCGCTACGGAAAGTTTATGGAGGCCGCAAAGCACAGTCCGCCTCCGCTCTGGGATGAGGACGCAGTCACCTCTGCCGGAGATAGGCCTGTGGTTGGCGTGACGTGGCAAGACGCCGACGCCTATTGTAAATGGGCCGGCAAACGTTTGCCTACCGAAGCGGAATGGGAGAAAGCGGCTCGTGGGACAGATGGACGACGGTATCCATGGGGGTACATGACGCCCTATCCCGACCTCGCCAACTATAACCGAGGTGCTTGGGTCAGCTATCCGGTTACCTTGGCTCCGGTGACCTACGGAATTGAGGGGATGAGTATTCGACACGGGACGAAACAAGGGGGACGCAGTCCCTACGGTGTGTATAATACGGCTGGAAATGCCTCGGAGTGGGTGGCTGATTGGTACGGCCGTGACTACTACTCGAAAAGTTCCAAAGACAATCCGACCGGGCCGCCAAGTGGCGAAAGGAAAGTGTTCCGGGGAGGGAGCTGGAACGATCCTCCGCGCAACCTCCGTGTGACGGGCAGATCCTCTGCCGATCCAACTTTCCAGGACCAAAGCATGGGCTTTCGCTGTGCCATGGATGCCCCCAAACAAGCGCAGCAGACGGTGGGTAGATAGCTGTGAATCAGCCGGTGCTGAGAGGCGGCGACCCAGCGCCTGATTTTTCCCTGCCTGGCGTGGATGGGAAGACCTACCAGTTACAAAGCTTTGTAGAGAAGCCAGCGCTCGTGGTTCTGTTCTCGTGCAACCATTGCCCCTATGTACAGGCCTATGAAGACCGCTTGATCGAGATCCAACGGGAGTATAAGGACCGGGGAGTGCAACTCATGGCCATCAACTCGAACGATGACATGAACTACCCGGAGGACAGCTTCGAGAATATGGTGAAGCGAGCCAAGGCCAAAGGCTACAACTTTCCCTATCTGAGGGACGCCTCCCAGCAGGTCGCACTGGCCTATGGCGCCACGCATACCCCGCACCTGTTCGTCTTTGACCACCATCGCCGATTGCGTTATACGGGGAAGATCGACGACAACTGGCAACATCCCGACTCGGTGAAGCGCCGGTATCTTCGAGAGGCATTGGAGGCTATTCTCCGAGACGGCGAACCGGCGGAACCCACGACGCATGCGATTGGCTGCACTATCAAATGGGCGCATTGAGAGCTCTTCCCGGGCTCGTCGCACGTTTCCGCATCAATTGACCCCTCCACCCCCCTCTGCTATGGAGCTACCCCCTCGCGCCCTCGCAGCGAGCGCGCGATACCAGCGGCTGATTCTCCACTGATTAAGGAAGCTGGGAGGCACGTGCAACCGGGTTTTGTCACTCCAGACAACATCGCGATGCTCACAGACCTGTATGAGCTGACGATGGCCGCCAGCTACCACGAGCATCGTCCTGATGACCGAGCCACCTTTGATCTGTTCGTCCGGAAACTCCCGCCCCATCGCTCCTATTTGGTCTTCGCCGGTCTGGAGCAGGCGATGTTCTACTTGATGCATCTGTCATTCAGCCCGGACGCAATCCGGTACCTGCGTGCGATGCGGCTTTTTCCCTCTTCCTTCCTGTCGTATCTGAAGACCGTTCGGTTCCGCGGCGATATAGATGCCATGCCGGAAGGGACCGTGTTCTTCCCTCATGAACCGGTGCTGCGCGTGACAGGCAATATCATCGAGGCCCAGATTGTCGAGACCCTTCTGCTCAATACCATCAACCTGCAAAGTTTGATTGCCACGAAGGCCTCACGGGTGGTGGACGCCGCGGCGGGGCGCTCAGTGGTGGAATTCGGACTGCGTCGCGCGCAGGGAACGGATGCCGGCCTCAAAGGTGCGCGCGCAGCCTATCTGGCTGGTTGCGCAGGAACGTCCAACGTGCTGGCAGGGCAGCTCTTCGGGATCCCCATATTCGGCACGATGGCCCATTCCTTTGTGCAATCATTCCCGTCCGAGCTGGAGGCGTTTCGCGCCTTTGCCAAGACCTTTCCCTCGGGCACTACGCTGTTGATTGATACCTATGATGACGTGGATGGTGCCCAACACGCGGCGATCGTGGCGCGAGAACTCGCTCGTCATGGGCATCGTCTGGGCGGAGTCCGACTGGACAGCGGGGATCTCATCGCTGTCAGCCGGTTGGTGCGTCGCATCCTCGATGCCCAGAAGTTGCGCGATGTCACCATCCTTGCCAGCGGCAATCTCACGGAATACCGAATTCAGGAGATCGTGCGACGCCGTGCCCCCATTGATGCATTCGGGGTTGGAACCGAGCTGAGCGTCTCGGCGGATGCGCCAAGCCTCGACATCGTGTACAAATTGAGCGAGGTTGTCTGTGGAGGAACCAGCATGCCAACGCTCAAGCTGAGCGCAGGCAAGCAGACCTATCCGGGACGCAAGCAGGTCTACCGTTTAGAACGGGGCCAGCAGTTTGTCGGAGATATCCTGGCGCTAAACCATGAACCGGTTGCAGGGCATCCTCTCCTGAAACCAGTCATGAGGAAAGGTCGGTTGGTGGGTCCCCTTCCCTCTCTCTCGTCCATCCGGCGGCATGCGGCGGCAGAGCGGATGCGGCTTCCGTTCAAGCTGCGCAGACTAGACGAGGCATCTCTCTATCCCGTCCTCATCAGCCCTGGGCTCCGACGCACGGCTCGGGAGTGTCGGCGGAGGCTGCTGACCGGGGTCGGTGAGCCGGTCGAGCCATGAAGCCAGACCGACTCCGGGATCCCAGGCGTTGCCTCAACGAGCAAACCTGGACTGTCCTCATTGTGCTTGCGGTCATTGCAAGTGAGACTTATCTACACCGAGCAAGACTGAGGGGCAAGTTGGAGGGAATATTCCGGTTAGGCTCTCTAAGGATAGTTAGACTTTGCGAACCGAACTGCCTGATGGCGTCCCGTGTTTAATCTGAAAGGATGTTCCTTTGTCCTTATCGTCTCGTTCCAAGAGCTTCGAGATCGCTTCCTCTCCTTTTAAGCCTGCCAGTTTGATCTTCAAACGCAGGTTGTTGGCGCTGTCCGCGTTGATCAGCGCCTGCTCGAGGCTGATCTTTCCGTCCTTGTAGAACAGAAACAGGACATGATCAAAAGTTTGGCAGCCTTCCTGAACTCCCTGCTCCATGGCTTCCTTGAGAACATCGATCTCAGCTTTCTTGATGAGATCTCTGATGCGTGGGGTATCCATCATGATTTCCAACGCAGGGACTCGTCTGCCATCCAATGAGGGCACCAAACGTTGGGAGATGATGGCCCGCAAATTCAGAGAGAGCTGAAGATAAATCTGGGCATGGCGCTCCATGGGGAAAAAGTTCATGATTCGCTCGATTGCTTGATTGGCGTTGTTGGAGTGCAGGGTTCCCAGGCAGAGGTGGCCGGTTTCAGCAAAGGTGATCGCCGCCTCCATGGTTTCTGTGTCACGGACCTCGCCGATGAGGATCACGTCCGGGGCTTGTCGCAAAGTATTCTTCAGCGCCGCCTGAAATGAGTGGGTGTCGAACCCAACCTCCCGCTGGGTGATAATTGATTTCTTATGCTGGTGGACAAACTCGATGGGATCCTCCACCGTCACGATGTGCCCAGGTTGGATCGAGTTCCGATGATCGATCATCGCCGCCAGGGTAGTGGACTTGCCGCATCCCGTGGCTCCCACCACAAGGACCAGCCCGCGCTTACTCATCGAAATATCCTTGATGATGGGCGGAAGGCCCAGCTCCTCAATGGGCACGATCTCCACTTTGATCAGGCGGAAGACGATCCCAACATTGCCTCTCTGGCGGAACAGATTGACGCGGAAACGGCCCAAGTCCGGATAGTACAGGGCCAGGTTCATTTCCATTTTTTCTTCGAACTCTGCCCTTTGCCGTTCCCGCATGAGTCCGTGGGCCACAGCCTCGAGTTGCTCGTTCGTGAAGGGGGCCTCCGCGAGGGATTGCGTGACCCCATGGATGCGGTAAGTCGGAGGACGCTCTACCGTCAGGTAGAGATCGGATGCCTCCCGTTCCACCATCACCTTCAGTAAACTCCGAACGTCCATAGATGGTCCTCCGAAGGAAAAACGCTTGATGAAGCTCAGGCCGCGCCGCTGGCCGGCATCCCGAAGAGATTCGGTGTCATGCTCCTGGACTGGGCCTCCGCCTTCGTGACGAGTCCGCGCGTCACCAGATCAACCAACGCCATGTCCATGGTCTGCATCCCGTCCTTTTGACTGACCTGCATGACCCCCGGGATCTGGTGGAGTTTAGCCTCGCGGATGAGGTTCCGCACCGCCGTGGTGCCGACCATGAGCTCCAAAGCCGCCACCCGGCCTCCTGACTTTTTCTTCAGCAGGGTCTGCGTGAGGACCGCTTCGAGGCTCTCAGCAAGCTGAGCGCGGACCTGGGCCTGCTGGTTGGGAGGAAATGCATCAATGATACGATCAACGGTCTTCGGAGCGCTGGAGGTATGCAGCGTTGCGAGGACGAGGTGCCCGGTCTCGGCCGCCGTCAAGGCAAGCTGGATAGTCTCCAGATCTCGCATTTCACCGACCAGTATAATGTCTGGGTCTTCGCGCAAGGCCGACTTTAACGCATTGGCGAAGGAGTGGGTATGGGTGCCTAACTCTCGCTGGTTGACCAGGCATTTCTTGGATTTGTGCACGAACTCAATCGGGTCCTCGATGGTGACCACGTGGCCTTCGAACGTATTGTTCAGGTAATCAATCATGGCGGCCTGTGTCGTGGACTTTCCGGAGCCAGTTGGCCCGGTCACGAGAATCAGCCCCTTTTCCTTATCGCAGAGCTGTCTCAGAATCGGAGGCATGCCCAATTGCTCGAGCGGAACGATCTTGGTCGGGATGCTGCGGAAGACCGCGCCAGTTCCGCGGGCTTGCAGGAAGACGTTCACGCGGAAACGGGCGATGTCACCCATCTCAAAGGAAAAGTCGCATTCGTGTGTCTCCTCAAAGACCTTGCGATGATGGTCGCTCATCATGTCGTAGATGAGGGTATGGACCGCTTCCTTGTTCAAAGCGGCATGGTCCAACTTCTTCAAGTCTCCATGAATGCGCACCATGGGCGGTTCGCCGGCGCTCAGATGGCAATCCGACGCTCCCTCCTTGACGGCAAACGTCAGCAGTTGCGTAATATCCATCTACCCCCTCCTCGCTGGCACGGCGGGCCGGAGACTCTGACCCAAATCTGGTATTGAACGGTCCTGTCGGGCAAGTTGTTGGAGTCTTGTCATGACATCATGCCATAGAAATTCCCGATTGCAAGAAAATAGCATAGCACAGCGTTCCCCGGCCGCGGCTAAATCAGGTCCAGCTCTTGTCCCGCCGTCTGGAAGGCGGCGAGGACCGTCTTGAGTTGCTCACTGGTATGTTCCGAGGTGACCGTGGCCCTGATGCGGCTCGTCGCTTTGGGGACTGTGGGTGGACGAATGGCCGGCGCATAGACCCCCTGCTTCAGCAGGAGGCGGGCCATGTCCAGCGCTTTGTCTGGGTCTCCGATCAGAACCGGAATGATAGGGCTAACGGTGTCGGTGGTCCGGAACCCCAGCGCCTTCAGTCCCTTGTAGAAGCGGTCTCGGTTTTCCCAGAGCCTGGTTCGTCGGTCTGGCTCGGAGCGGAGAATGTCGAGCGCCGTGAGTGAGGCGGCAGCGGTTGCCGGTGGCGGGGCTGTGCTGAACAGGAACGATCTCGCGGTGCTGACCAAATAGCGAATCAGACTGGCTGGTCCTGCGACATAGGCCCCGCTCGTGCCGAGCGCCTTCCCCAGCGTTCCCATGTGGAAGGAAAGGCGTGACTCCAAGCCGAAGTGTTCCAAGGTTCCACGCCCCTGTGGCCCCATGACGCCGGTGCCATGCGCGTCATCCACCAGCAATCGCGCTCCGTGACGGTCGGCAAGCTCGACTAATTCCGGAAGCGGCGCCAGATCGCCATCCATGCTGAACACTCCGTCGGTGACGATCAGCGTGTCGCGGCCGGCGGAGCGTCGGGCCAGCAGAGTTCTGAGCTGATCCGTATCCCGGTGACGAAAGATGCGAAGGTTGGCCCCGCTCAGCCTGCATCCATCGATCAGGCTGGCATGGCAGAGTCGGTCGGCCAGAATAAGTCCGCCTGAGTCAATGAGGGCTGGAATGAGGCCGATGTTGGCGAGATAACCTGAGCTGAACACGAGCGCCGCTTCGACGCCCTTGAACCGGGCCAGAGCCATCTCCAGTTCTTCGTGCGGCGGCAGGGTGCCGGACACCAACCGCGAAGCGCCAGAACCCACGCCGAACCGTTCGGTCGCTGAGACGGCCGCTTGCTTCAGCTTGGGGTGCGTGGCGAGCCCCAAGTAGTTGTTGGAGGCCATCAGGATGACCCGACGCCCCTCGATGGTGACCACGGTCCCTGGCTCCGATTCGATCAGTAGCAACCGTCGAAGCAGGTGCTGCTCTTCCAGCTGGTGCAGTCGCTCTTCGAACATGCGGGTATAGTTGGGTGGCTGTTCTGTAAACCACGCTATACCTTGCTCGAGCGTCCTGTCAACGACCTCTGGATCGTTGAAAGGGCCAGATCATATCATTGACAAGGATTGAGCAACCTTTGTATAAGGTCGCACGTCGCGACGACAGAAAGGCACGGACACGATGTCGTACCGAATCAGAGTCGGATCAAAGAATGTACCAGCTGATGAGGCCCATCTGCTGAACCGGATGGAACGCTTCCTGTTGCTCGTTCAGGAGCATCGTCGAGGGATTGTGATGGGGCTGATCGTCCTGCTCGGGGCGGTGGCGGCGGTGGCGGCGGTCATCTGGGTTGACCATCGTAATGCCGAACAGGCTCTGGAACTGAATCGGCAGGCGATGCGCTTCTATCTGGACCGACCGGCGGATCAACGAGTCAAGGCTGATGAGAATCTGAAGCAAGCGATCAACGTATTTCGCCAGTTGGTGGAGCAATACCCACGAGTTCCTAGTGCTCCTCTTACCCTGTATCACTTGGGCAATGCCTTGGTGCAGGCGAACGATCTCGGCGGGGCGATCGAAGCCTACAAAAGGTTCATCGCTTCCTATGGCGCCAACAGGACCCTGCTTGGGTTGGTTTATCAGCGGCTCGGGTACGCCTACCTGCTCAATGGAGACCCGGACCAGGCCGCCAAGGCATTTGCAGCGGTGCTGAATGTGGCGGGAGCCTCCAATAAGGATCACGCGCTCTTCGAGTTGGGAAAACTCGAGGAGACTCAGTCTCGTCCGGAAGGGGCCTTGGCTCGCTATCAAGACTTGACGAAGGGCTATCCCAACTCACCGCTTGCGAGCGAAGCTGCGGTTCGTATCAAGGCGCTGCAGGTGAAACGGGACCACGAGGGCGACGCGACGGAAAGCCGGGAAGGAACAGCGACGGTAGTCGAGCCGGGGAAATAGTGTGCACGTTCGTAGGAAAGTGGGAGGAAGAGCCGCCGCTCAATGGCCGATGGCGAGCAGGTCCCCAGGTTTGACCAGATGGCTCGTCAGGTTGTTTCGAGCCTTGAGTTCCGGGACGGAGAGGTGAAAGCGCTTTGCAATCTTCGCGAGGCTATCTCCCACACGGACTCGATACCATTCAGGCGACTGGACAGCGTGAGCCCCCCGCCTCTGCGTGGACGCAGATTGGTTCCAGGCTGGGATACTGTCGAGCATCTGCTCAACACCGGCTTTCGTCCCCACAGGGACTTTCAGGTGGTATTCGGGATCGGTCGGAGGCGTGACGTCCCTTCGCAACTCCGGGTTTAGACGACGAAGTTCATGGAAGGGGACCCCGGTTGCCTTCGCGACGTCTCGAAGATGCACCGGACGATGCACGACTACTTCCTCGAACTGGTGCGGATCTCGAGCCTCGGAGCTGAACCCATAGCGATCCGGGTTCTTGGCGATGATCGTGGCCGCCACAAAGCGCGAAACGTATTCTTTCGTTTCCCGCCGAATATGCCTCGTCTGGGCGATTTCCCAAAAACTCTCGGCGCGCGCCTTCCGAAGGGCGCGCAAGACCTTGCCCTCGCCGGCGTTGTACGCAGCCATCGCTAAGGGCCAGGTGCCGAACAAATCGTACAGATCCCGGAGGTAGCGGGCTGCGGCGACCGTCGATTTGATGGGGTCGCGACGTTCATCCACGTATTGATCCACTCGAAGCCCATATAATCGGGCGGTGCTTTTCATAAACTGCCACGGGCCGGTTGCACGGGCCCGTGAATAGGCATTCGGGTTGAACCCGCTTTCGACGAGCGATAGGAACACTAGGTCGCTGGGTAGGTCAAATTCCGAAAAGATGCCTTCAACTATCGGCCTGTAATGGGCCAACCGGTCGAGCCACTGCTCAAATCGGTTGTGGATAGCAGTATGGAAGAACCGCATGTGGCGTTCGACTTTGTGGTTGTGGGAGTGAGGGACCCTAAAGATCGACTCATGGGTGACTATCGGGGCGTTGGGATCCTCCGGGAGCCCGTTCCTTGTCGCAAATAGCTCGGCGAATCGCCAGTCAGGGCCGAATGACTTGGCTTGCGCAAGGGAGACTGGATCTGACCCTAGGAACGACTCTGCCCGAAATGAGTCGAGGTTTGAGGAGGCCTCTTGAAGGTCGCCAATTGGCTCGTCAGCCTGGTTTTGAACCATCGAACCGGATGCCACTTGTGTGCTCGGCTCCAGCGCAATCGCCTGGGCTTCAACTGTTGACGATTCGGCACTGACTGGAATTCCCCCTTCCAAGGCTCCGGATCCAATGAGCAGAGCCCCTAGGAGAATCCCGACGTGGCTTTGGCGACGAGCTGGATTTCTCACGGCCTATATCACCTCATTCATTCAAAAAGGATCGCTCTAAGGGTAACGGTCGGAGTGGTGGTTGTCAAGACCGACGGAAGAGGGGTTTGCAGGGACGAATGACTCTTCGTGACGGTTATAAATCGGTCAATTTCCGAACCGGGAATGGGTGAGGCATGACACACAAGTCACTGAAAAATAGGGAATCAGCGCGCTGAGTTGCCTTGACAGGGTAGGAAGCCTGTGATAGCGTACCGCCTTTCGCTCCCTTGAGAGTGATCGGGTGTTGTGAGGAGAACGATCCGATGTTGAAGCGGTATTTGCTCGCTCCGGGGCCCACGCCGGTCCCACCCGAAGTGTTGCTGGCGATGGCGAGGCCCATCATCCACCATCGAGCGCCGGAATTTGCCCAATTATTCGGGGAGGTGCGGGAAAACCTCAAGTGGTTATACCAGACCGAAAACGAAGTGCTGATCCTGGCGTCGTCTGGGACGGGCGGGATGGAAGGCGCAGTGGCCAATTTCCTCTCACCGGGCGACAAGGCGCTCGTCATCAACGGCGGCAAATTCGGCGAACGATGGGGGAAGATCTGCAAGACCTTCGGCGTGCAGGTGACGGAAATCAAAGTGGAATGGGGGTGTGCTGTTGCCCCCCACACGGTGGCGGACGCGTTGAAGAAGGATCCGTCCATCAAAGCGGTCTATGTCCAGGCGAGCGAAACCTCCACCGGCGTCGCCCACGACACCAAGGCGCTGGCGGAAGTGGTCAAGCCCTATGAAGGTACCATTTTGGTCGTGGACGCCATCACGGCCTTGGGGGTGTTCGACCTCAAGACTGATGCCTGGGGCTTGGATGTGGTCGTGACGGGCTCGCAGAAGGCGTTGATGCTGCCACCAGGCTTGGCCTTCGTCAGCGTGAGCGAGAAAGCCTGGCAACTGGCCGATAAGGCGAAGAATGGGGCCTTCTATTTTAATTTCAAGAAGGAACGGGAGTCGCAGATCAAGAATCAGACTGCCTACACCCCTGCAGTTTCCATGATCCTGGGGCTCCAGGAAGTCCTACGGATGTTGAAGGCCGAAGGGCTGGAAGCTGTGTTCGCCCGCCAGGGACGCCTGGCCCTTGCGATGCGCGAGGGAGTCAAAGCGGCGGGGCTTTCGCTCTTTCCCAAGGAGTCGCCCAGCGATGCCTTGACCGCGATCTCCGCCCCGGAAGGCGTGGACGGTCAGGCAATCTATAAGAACTTGAGAGTGCAGTACGGTATGACAGCCGCTGGCGGACAGGATCACCTGAAAGGAAAGATCTTCCGAGTCTCCCACATGGGCTATATAGACACCTTCGATGTCATCACGACGCTGGCGGCGATCGAAATGGTGCTGAAGGGTCTGGGATATTCCGTCAAGCTGGGAAGCGGGGTCGCTAAGGCCCAGGAATTACTCATGGTCAAGCCGTAGGCAGCGTGACGACGGAGACAAGAGCAGCGCAATGAACGTCTTGGTCAGCGACAGCCTGTCGAAGCAAGGCATCGAGATTCTCGAAAAGGCCGGCTTCGCTGTGGATGTGAAAACCAAGCTCCCCAAGGAGGAGTTGATCAAACACATCAAGCAGTATGATGCACTCATCGTTCGATCGGCCACGAAGGTGACGGCTGAGTTGATTGCGGCGGCCGACCGCCTGAAAGTCGTCGGCCGCGCTGGCTCCGGCTTGGACAATGTTGACACGCAAGCTGCCACCAGGCGCGGCATCGTGGTGATGAACACCCCGGGCGGCAATACAGTCACGACGGCCGAGCACACGATGGCGATGATCTTCTCGATGACCCGGTGGATTCCCCAAGCGACCGCCTCAATGAGAAGCGGTAAGTGGGAGAAAGAGCGGTTCATGGGAGTGGAGCTGTATAACAAGACCCTTGGCGTCGTGGGGATCGGGCAGATCGGCGGCTACCTGGCGAAGCTGGCCCAGGGGATGTCCATGAACGTGATCGCCTACGATCCATACCTGGCGGAAGAACGGGCACACAAAATGGGAGTGGAAGTCGTCGAACTGGCGGAGTTGCTCCGGCGAGCGGATATCATCTCAGTGCATACCCCGCTCACGGCCGAGACCAAGTCGTTGATCAACGCCGCTGCCATCGCGCAGATGAAGCCGGGCGTGATGATCGTCAACTGTGCGCGCGGCGGGATCGTTGATGAGGCGGACCTCTATGAAGCGCTCAAGACGAAGAGAGTGGCCGCGGCGGCGTTCGACGTCTTTGAAGAGGAGCCGATCGCGCCGGGCCACCCCCTGCTCACGCTGGAGAATTTTGTCTGCACCCCCCACATCGGCGCCGCGACCGGCGAAGCTCAGGAGAATGTCGCAATCGGGATTGCGGAACAGATCGTGGACTACTTCACGAAAGGGATTGCGCGGGGTGCCGTGAATGTTCCATCGGTTCCGCCTGAGTTGCTCCCACGACTGCAGCCCTATCTGGCACTGGCGGAAAAGATCGGACTTCTCCAGGCCCAGCTTTACGAGGGAGGACTGGAACGAGTTACGGTGGAGTACAACGGCGAGGTGGCCGGGTTGACGGTGGCCCCGCTGACGCTGGCGGTCCTGAAGGGGCTCTTGACTCCCATCCTGGAGAACGCCGTGAACTATGTCAACGCGCCTGTGGTTGCCAAGGAACGCGGGATCGAGGTGAAAGAGGTGAAGAGCAGTGACGCCGGGGACTTCACCAGCGTCATCAGGGTCCGGGTCGAGGCGGGGAAGAAGGCCCACCGTGTCGCCGGCACCCTGCACAACCGCAAAGACCCACGCATCATCGAAATCGACAATTTCCAGGTTGAGGTCCTCCCTGAGGGACACTTGCTGCTCATTCTGAATGTGGACCGGCCAGGCGTGATCGGTGCTGTCGGCCAGGTGCTGGGGGAACACCAGATCAACATCGCCCGCATGCAGTGTTCCCGCGAAGAACAAGGCGGGAATGCGTTGCTGATCATTGGGCTGGATGCTCCCCTGCCGACCGGCATGCTCGAGACTATCAAAAACGGAAAGAACATTCTCTCTGTCAAGTTGGCCGACCTCTCAAAAGGACTCTGAGCCAGCCCCGCACGGTATGTCCCGTCCCACGTCCAAGCCATTTGCCACTCAGGGATCGTCGACGCAGCGGCGCGAGCGTTCGCTCGTGCCGGTGGGGATGGCCACAATTCTGCCGCACACCGCGCAGCGTGTCCGCCATCTTGAGGAAACCCTGATGACATCGTTGGGTCGCTGGGGCTACCGCGAGATTATCCCGCCGACGTTCGAATACCTGGATGTCCTGTCGGCGGGGTTGGAACCGGATGTGATCGAAAAGTGTTACCAATTCGCCGACCGAACCACCGGGCGGATTCTCTTGCTCAGGCCGGACGTGACGGCGCAGATCGCGAGAATTGTCGCCATGGGCATGGTGGGACGGAGCATGCCGCTCCGGCTCTGTTATCGCACCACCGTGTTTCGCTACGAACCGGAGCATGCAGGGCGCGATCGAGAAATTTTCCAGGTCGGTGCTGAGCTAATCGGCCTTGACGATGTGGCAACGGACGGCGAGATTATTGCCTTGATGGTGGAGTGCCTGAAACAACTCGGTCTCCCCGCGTTCAAGATCTCCCTGGGGCACGTGGGGTTCTTCAAGGCACTGCTGGCGAAGTCAGGCATGTCCATGGACGGCCAGAAACGGGCCGAGCAGGCTGCGGCACGGAAGGATCTGCCCCGGCTCGAAGAGATTCTTTCCTCGGAGCGAGTGCCGGGCAAGCAGGCGCGGGCCATTCTGGAGGCGCCTGGCCTCTATGGTCGGGACGAAGTGATCGAGCGGGGGCGGGTGCTGGCCGGTCGCGACCGGCAATTACGGGCGACGCTCGATCGGCTGACCCAGGTCTACCGGCTGTTAGTGTCTGCCGGCATGAGAGACCATCTCCTGCTGGATTTGGGAGAGTTCCGAGGGTTCGACTATTACGACGGCGTGGTCTTCGATGTATTCGCCGCCGGCGTCGGATGCGAACTTGGCGGAGGCGGTCGTTACAACCACCTGATCGGTCGGTTTGGCCGAGATCTTCCCTCCACGGGCTTTGCCTTTGATGTGGATCGGCTCTTCCGAGCCATGGAATGTCTCGAAGGGGGGCTCCCGCGTTCCAGAGTGGACTTCCTGATCGCAGCGCCGGTGGCTCGCAGCGATCGACTTTTCCAGGTGTCGCAGATGCTGCGCAATGCGGGTTTTCGCGTGGTCCAACGGGTCGCGCGCGCGACTGGTTCAACCGGGATCCGGTCTTTGGTGGAAGAGGGGCGCGCGCAGGGAGCCTCAGTGGTGGCGATCCTGGCCGGAACGAGGGTCGCCCCCGATGAGGCCCTGATCGTGGCGGCTTCCTCAGAAGTTCTGCGTCAGCCCGGCTTTAACAAGATGGTCGGCAAGAGAGTCAAGGTTATAGATCTTCCCAGTTTGCTGGCAGTGGTCCCCGAAGGGATCATGTCGTCGGCAATCAAAGCTGATGCCTCAGCTCGATCTGTCAGAACCTAGGCTTCCGCCCCAAAATCTCGAGGCGGAGCAATCGGTCTTGGGCGCCGTCCTGCTCGACAACGCCGCTATGGCGAGGGCCATGGAGGTGCTCACGGAGGAGGACTTCTATCGAACTGCCCATCGGAAGATCTATCTCGCCATGCTTGATCTCTCGGAGCATGGAGAAGTGATTGACCAGATCACCTTGACGGAACGCTTGAAGACCAAGGGTGAGCTCGAGCCCGTTGGAGGAGCGGCTTATCTGGCGGAACTGGTCCAGGCGGTACCGACCGCGGCCAATATCAAATACCATTGCAAAATTGTGCGCGACAAGGCACTGCTCCGAGGCCTGATCGGCACCTCGACCGAAGTGATCGCTCGCGGGTACGACGGCGCCGCGCCGGTGGACGATCTGCTGGATTTTGCGGAACGGTCTGTGTTCAGCCTCGCCCAAGGCAAGCTCGGTCGGTCGTTTACTCCGCTTAACCTCATCATCAAGGAGAGTCTTGACCTTGTCGATCGCCTGTCCAAGAGAAAGGAACGGATCACGGGGATTCCAACCGGATTCTATGACCTCGATGACCTAACCGCCGGCTTGCAAGCATCGGATCTCGTAGTAATTGCCGGACGCCCCAGCATGGGGAAGACCAGTCTCGCGCTCGGCATCGCTCAGCACGCCGCGATTCACCACGGCAAGGCGGTCGGCATCTTCAGTTTGGAAATGTCTAAGGCGCAGTTGGTGTTGCGGATGCTGAGTTCTGAGGCTCACGTAGATTCCCATGCGCTGCGGACAGGAAAGCTACAGAAGGAGGACTGGTGGAGGCTGGCGGAGGCGGCCGGGCGACTTGAACAGGCTCCCATTTTCATCGACGATTCGGGAGCTCTGACCGTCCAACAGATGCGGGGAAAGGCCAGGAGACTGAAGGCGGACAGCGGGCTCGATCTGCTCGTCGTGGACTACCTGCAACTGATGCAGGGCCGCGGCGATGCCGAGTCTCGCCAGCAAGAAATTTCCGATATCTCCCGATCCCTCAAGGCACTCGCCAAAGAGCTGGATGTTCCCGTCGTCGCGCTTTCTCAGTTGAGTCGGGCGGTGGAGAGCCGCAAGCCGCCGATCCCGATGCTGGCCGACCTTCGGGAGAGTGGAGCGATAGAGCAGGACGCAGACGTGGTGATCTTCATCTACCGGGAGGATCAATACGACCAGAACTCGGAAAAGAAGGGGATCGCCGACATCCTGGTCAGAAAGCATCGAAACGGCCCGACCGGCGAAAAACAGCTCTTCTTCCACGAAAAGTTCGCAAAATTCGAGAGTCTCGAGAACCGCGAAGTCGTTTGACGCCCGCTCAGAGGGCTGGGTATAATCCGTGGCACATGTCCACTAAGCCGCCACCGGCTTCGCGTTTCAGCCAACAGAAGGAATGGTCTTGAAGGGACCCACCTTTTGGCATTGCACAGCGAGGGCATGCTGCCTCGCAGCGAGATGGGACCGGAGGGTGTTGACCCTCTTGGTCATCCCGTGGTTTGTCGTGTCTTGCGGGACCGTCCAGCAGGCAGGCCGCGACGCGAATCGCGCATCCGGCCAGCCCGCTACTCAGGTGGGCACACCTGCTCCCCCCTCCGACCCCCGTGCCTATTACCATTTTATACTCGGACACCAAGCAGAACTCGCTCAGGACTCCGAACGAGCGGCCAGGGAGTACCTGAGTGCACTCCAGAGCGACCCGTCGTCCGTCTATTTGAAAGCGCGTCTGGCTACGCTCTATTTCTTGATGGGGGAGTTGGCTGACGCCGTTCGATTCGCAGATCAAACGGCGGAGGCGGCCGGGCATCAGGCCCCGATCCTGGCTCAGATGGCTGCCATCTATGCCGGTGCGGGACAGACCCAAAAAGCCTTGGCCATGTATGATCGTGCCATCAAACAGGATCCGGGCACGAGCGAGCCGTATTTCTCGAAGGGACTTCTGCTGGCCAATCAAAAGCGTTTCGACGAGGCGGAGCTCGCGTTTACCGAGGGAATTGCACGGGCAAAAGACTCCTCGGTCGGGTATTACTATCTGGGTCGAGTGG
>Ga0209859_1000039_pt1 | contig 23718 bp, 22 predicted proteins | sample GWRWS3_50_60_FD_187241 | JGI IMG/M metagenome (GOLD analysis project Ga0209859, IMG submission 187241) | Riverbed sediment microbial communities from areas with vegetation nearby in Columbia River, Washington, USA - GW-RW S3_50_60 (SPAdes)... | ecosystem: Environmental > Aquatic > Freshwater >... | reverse complement strand
CAGGCCGAGCAGATAGACACGACGACTCCGTCAGACTTGCGAGGAGGTGCAGGGTCCCTTGTGGGTTACATCGGGGCACTCCATCAGTGGGTGGATGTGGACCTGCTGCTGCGGGTAGCCCAGGCCATGCCGGATTGTCAATTTATCCTTGTCGGGCCTCTGGTGCGCGAGATCGACCGCCTGCGGACGCTGCCGAATGTCCACTGGCTCGGCCAGAAGTCCCACAGTGAGATTCCCCGATACGTTCGGCAATTCGATGCCTGCGTGATCCCCTACGTCCTGGATGCTTATACCGAGACCAGCTATCCGGCTAAACTCAATGAGTACCTAGCGCTCGGCAAACCAGTCGTGGCGACCCCGCTGCCTGAACTAGTGGACTATAACCGCGAGTACGGAGAGGTCTTGTATCTGGCTGCCGACGCGTCGGCGTTCGTTTCCGCACTCCGGCAGGCGCTGACTGCCACATCACCGACCATGCGCGAGCGATATCGTCAGGCAGCGCAAGGCAACTCTTGGGCGGTCATGGTCGAAAAGATGGCCGGTCTGGTAGGGGAAGCCTTGGCAGGCCGATTGCGTTCGCCTTAAGCGGCGAGGGCCGGAGGAGCAAGCGAGTGACATGGTCCTGGTAACCGGGGCAACAGGATTCATCGGCCGGCATTTAACTGAGCGATTGCTTCAAGAAGGAACGGCCGTACGGGTGGTGACACGTGATCCTGGTCGGGTACCCCCGCATTGGGCCGGTCGGGTTGAGGTGATCACTGGCAATCTGTTGAACCAAGGGGTGCGTGCGCAAGCGACACAGGGAGTCTCGCTGATCTACCACTTGGCCGGAGAGACACGGGATGAAGCTACCATGTGGGCGGTCAACGTAGAGGCTCTGCGCGCATTACTAACGACAGCGGCAGGAGCGAGCGTCAAACGGATCGTCTGCCTGAGCAGCGTCGGCGTCATCGGAGCTGAGAGCCAGGGGGTCGCCACTGAAGAGACACCATGCCGACCCAAGAGTGAATACGAGCGGAGCAAACTCGAGGGCGAGCAGGTGGTCTTGGCATTCGCGCAAGAAGGCAGGGTTTCGGGGGCCGTGGTTCGGCCCACAATTGTGTTCGGGGAAGGAATTACTCGTTCCCGTGATAGCTTCCTGGAGTGGTTGCGCGCGATCCGTTCAGGCCGATTTGTGTTCTTCGGCCGAAGGGCAGTAGCCAATTATGTCTATGTCGGTGATGTGGTGGAGGCCATGCGCCGGCTGGCGGACCGTTCCGTAACTGATGCCGAGGTATTTCAGGTCGCCGATCCTGCGCCGATACGCGACTTCGTCGAGGCTGCTGCACAGGCCTTGGGCGTGCCGGTGCCGGACAAGACAATGCCACTCTGGCTTGCCTGTACCGCGGGCGCCTGCCTTCAGTTAGCCAACCGGCTATTGGGAACCCCTGCTCCGTTAACTTTGTCGCGAGTACGTGCGCTGTCCTCGCAGTGTCTATTCAGCGGGGACAAGTTGCAAACGCGGGCTGGCGTGACGCTTCCGTTCGGATACCGTCAGGGGTTGCTACGGACTGTCCGCTGGTATCGGGAAAGAGGGGCACTATGACCTAGTCTGCGTTGCAAAGGTCAGAGTCTCTTGCGGTTTCTTGGCTTACCATAACAATGCCATTCTCACTCTTCGGTTCAGTGAAACGTCCGTGGGTTGTGACGCTGGGCAGTATATGCCTTGTCTGCACGGCGCTGCTCGCCGGAGGGTTTTTCTACGCCGGACGCCTGCTGGCCGTTGAGACCTCGCCTCATCAGGCTGACGTGGGTGTAGTCCTGGCGGGAAATTTCTCGCGCGCCGTCTACGCCGCCGATCTGTATCGACAGAAGTTGATCACTAAAGTCTGGGTTACCAAGCCTGTCCGTGAAAGTGGGCTGGCACAGTTGGATGCCTTAGGGGTTCCCTATCCGCGCCAGGAAGATGTTAGCCGCGCCGTGCTGCTCAAGAAGGGCGTGCCGGAAGACCGGATTGAAATTATCGGGAATGGCGTCGTCAGCACGTTAGCGGAAGCCAAGCTGGTGGCGGAGCTCCTGAAGACGAGGCCGGAGGTCCGCTCCTTGTTGATCATTACGACCAGGGTCCATGCCCGTCGGGCCAAGGCGATATTTGAGCATGTCCTCGGACCTTCGCCCCATGCAGCAATTAACGTGGTCGGTTCTCCGTATGATGGGTTTGTCGCGGATCGCTGGTGGAGAGATCGGGATTCGGCACGCCAGGTCGTGCTGGAAGTGGCCAAGCTGGTGTTGTTCTGGGTCGCAACCGAAATCTGATGCCCACGACGCGAACATCCGGATCGGTCCTCGTGTTGCACGTTTGCACGATTCTGCTGACGGCGCGCGTCTTCATCGGTCCACTGATGCGCTATCTGGCAGGCCGTGGGTACGACGTTGCGGTGGCCTGTTCCGGCGCTGAGGCGGCGGACGGGCCCGGCGTCTCCGGCGCTCAGGAAATTGCAGGATGCCCGTTCTATCCTGTGCAGATCCCTCGGACGATCCACCCACTCCAGGATCTTCTCGCCGTCTGGCAATTGTATCGCCTGATCCGCCGCCTCAAGCCGGACATCGTCCACACGCAGACTTCGAAGGCGGGCGTGGTGGGCCGGCTGGCGGCATGGCTGGCGGGGACCCCGATTATCATTCATACCGCACACGCGTTTCCTTTCCACCCGTACCTGCCGGCTCCCCTGCGATGGGCCTACGTCCTGATCGAACGGTGGGCGGCCGGCTTGGCCGATCTGCTCATGGTGGACAGCGAGAGCATCCGGGCTGATGGACTGAGAGCCAGGGTCGTCCGTGATCCAGCCATGCTGGTCACAGTCCCCATGGGCGTGGACCTCAAGAAATTCTCGCCTTCTTCACAAGGACCTGATAATCTTCGCGAAAGCATAGGCGCTGCCCGTCAGCACCTGGTCGTGGGAACGGTGGCCAGGCTGGTTCCCGATAAAGGTCTCGGATGTTTCTTGCGGATGGCCTCGCTGATCCGGGCCGTGCGCGCCGATGTCCGGTTCCTGATCGTCGGGGAAGGACCATTACGAAGTGAGCTTGACCAGCTTGCCAAGTCGCTTGGCATTCAGTCAGCGGTGGTGTTTACCGGCCATCGAACGGACGTACCGGCGTTAATGCAGGTCATGGATCTCTTCATCCTGCCGACCCTGCGCGAGGGATTCGGGGTGGTCTTTGCCGAGGCGATGGCGGTGGGGAAGGCGACCGTCGGGAGCCGGATTGGGCCGGTGGCGGAAGTCATTGAAGACGGCATCACCGGGTACCTTGCTCCGCCGGAGGATGCGGAGGCGTTTGCCCGCTTGGCTCTGGACTTGCTCAGTGATGAGAAGAAGCGCCGCGCGTTCGGTGAAGCAGGGCGGCGCCGTGTGGAACAGTATTTCTCCGAAACGCGCATGTGTGAGACGATCGAGGGGCATTATCGGAGCTTACTTGCCAAGAAGGGGGTCGTTCCGTGACTCGGTCTGTGCAACTTGCCGTGAAGCACGTTCTGGATCGGGCGCTTTCGGCCATACTGTTGGCTCTTCTTACCCCCCTGATGCTGGTTCTCTCGGCGGCGATTATGCTAGAGTCCGGACGCCCTGCCTTGTTTGTCCAGACTCGTGTGGGAAGAAACGAGCGGCTGTTCAGGGCCTATAAATTCCGAACCATGGTTCAGGGGGCCTCACAGCAGGGGCTGGGCACAACGGTCGCCATTCGTGATGACCGCATCACCCGCGTCGGCGCTTTTCTACGCACCTGGAGCCTCGACGAGCTGCCTCAGTTGCTCAATGTGTTGAAGGGGGAAATGAGTCTGGTCGGGCCGAGACCTACGCTCGACTATCAAGTGGCCCAGTACACGCCATTCCAGCGACGGAGACTGGAAATGAAACCAGGCATTACCGGATGGTCGCAGGTTAACGGGCGGAATACTCTTTCGTGGACCCAGCGGATCGAATTGGATGTGTGGTATGTGGATCATTTTTCGCTGGTACTGGACGCGCGGATTCTTTTCCGCACGATTGGGGTATGGTTGCGGCGTGAAGGCCTCTATGGCCCGGACGGTGTGAACGACGATTTTGTCCACAAGGAGCAGGCCTAACGTGGCGCGGAAACCCAAGATCATCGTATTCGGCGCCGGCGGTCATGCCAAGGTCGTCCTGGATGTGCTGGAGCAGATGGGGAGCTACGTCGTGGTCGGTTTGTTGGACGACAGCGCGCAGCTTCACGGGACTACGCGATGGGGCTACAAGGTCTGGGGTGGACGCGATCAGTTTGCCACATTGCAGCGTAGAGGCATCACACGTCTCTTTGTGGCCTTAGGCGACAATCGACGCCGTCAGTTCGTCTTTGAGGAGGCGGGCAAGGCTGGCTTCGAACTTGTCTCGGCCATACATCCCTCTGCTCAGATCGGGGGCCGTGTCACGATCGGGGCCGGCTCCTTGCTGGTCGCCGGCACGGTGGTGAACGTGGACTCGATGATCGGCGAGAACGTGATCATCAATACAGGCGCAACGGTGGACCACGACTGCCGGGTTGGGCCGCACGCGCACTTGTCGCCTGGTGTGCATCTGGCCGGTGGAGTTGTCGTTGGCGAACTGACGCATATCGGGATCGGCGCCGTCGTGCTGCCGAATCTGACCATTGGCAGAGCCTGTGTCGTTGGAGCCGGGGCGGTGGTGAGGGAATCCGTGCCGGATGGAGCGGTGGTGGCCGGGAATCCGGCTCGTCCTCTGCGGGAAAGTGAGGAGAACCGTGGGACCTGACTTCATGAAAATTCCGCTGTCCCAGCCGGACCTCTCGGCAACTGAGCGACACGCGGTGCTCGAAGTGCTGGAGTCCACATCCTTGAGTTTCGGTCCTAAGCTCGTCGAATTCGAACGGGCCATGGCGAAATATGTCGGCGTCCGGCATGCCGTCGCAGTGAACAGTGGCACGAGCGCCCTCCAACTGATCGTGCGGGCTCTCGGGATCGGCCCTGGTGATGAAGTCATCACGACTCCGTTCAGCTTCATCGCCTCGGCCAACTGCATTATGGTTGAAGGAGCGAGGCCCGTCTTCGTAGACATCGCTCCCGACACGTACAATCTGGATCTGTCCAAGATCGATTCGGCTGTGACGTCAAGAACCAAAGCGATTCTAGCGGTGGATGTCTTTGGGCGGTGCGCGGACTGGAAGGGCATTCACGCGATTGCCCGCCGTCACAACTTGGCCGTCATCGAAGATTCGTGCGAAGCCATCGGTGCTGAGTCAGGTGGGAAAAAAGCCGGTTCGTTCGGGGATGCTGGCTGTTTCGGCTTTTATCCGAACAAGCAGATGACAACCGGCGAGGGTGGCGTCATTGTCACCGATCGAGACGATGTGGCTTCGGCCTGCCGCAGCATGCGGAACCAAGGGCGAGACGAGGGACAAGGTTGGCTGGAACACACCCGAATCGGCTTCAACTACCGGTTGAGCGATCTCAATTGCGCGCTGGGGCTGGCCCAACTCTGCAGGCTGGAAGACATGCTGTCACGACGGGCCGCTGTGGCCGAACTCTACCGCGAGCAGCTGAAGAACATTGAAGGGATCATTCTCCCCTCGCCTGTCACCGAGGGCCGACTGAGCTGGTTCGTGTACGTCGTTCGGCTGGCGGACTGCTACAATCGGATGGAGCGAGACCGCGTGCTGGAGGGATTGCGTTCCGCCGGCATTGGGTGTAGTAATTACTTCCCACCGATCCATCTGCAGCCTCATTATGTCCGGCAGTGGGGACATCGCCCTGGTGATTTCCCGGTCGCCGAACGTGTTGCTGAACGCACCGTTGCCCTTCCATTCTTTAATGCGTTAACGGCATCACAGGTGAACGAAGTGACTGAGTGCCTTGCACGGCAAATTCATCAACTCAGGCATCGCTCATGAAAGCGCAGATCGTAAAAGCCTTCGCCTTCCTTTCAAGCCGATACGGACAACTCATCATCCGATATCGGATGACGCTGATCGTAGGAACTCAGCTTGTCCTCATCGCAGCGGCCAACCTTCTGGCCTTCGTCTTCCGTTTCGAGGGCGACGTCCCTGCCGTCTATCGGGATTTGGCATATCAGACTCTGCCGCTTGTTCTCGCAGTCTACACCATCGGCCTGTGGTCGTTTGGGCTCTTTCGAGGGCTGTGGCGGTATGTCGGCCTCCACGATCTTGCGCGGATTTTGTGGGGCTCGATATTGAGCACCATCGCTCTGTACGCTTTGGTTCGCGGAGCGTTGGGCTGGGTTGAATATCCTCGGTCTGTCATCATCCTGACCGGAATTCTGGTTGCCGGGTTTCTAGCGGGCATCCGCCTGATGGTACGCTGGTGCCGTGAGTGGCTGCAGATTGTCGGTCCTACGGCACGGCGTGTTCTGATTGTGGGGGCCGGATACGCAGGGGAGTTTCTTGTCCGGGATATGCTCGCGAACCTCGCCTACAATTACCGGCCTGTTGCGTTCGTGGACGATGATCCTGCCAAGCAGAAGGCCAAGATACACGGAGTTCCAATGGCGGGCAAGATCGCCGACCTCAAAAAGGCGGCGGATCGCTTCGAAGCGCAGGAGATTATCATTGCCATTCCGTCAGCTACCCCGAGGCTCAAACAGAGAATCCTAGCGGCTTCTGAGGGCTGCCAGGTGCCTATCAAGACATTACCGAACATGAGACAGTTGCTGGAGGATCCGATTTCAATGCGACGGGTTCGTCCCATGAGCCTTGAAGATCTCCTCCAGCGAGAGCCGATCCAGACAGATCTTGCGGAACTGCACCCGCTGCTAGAAGGTAAGCATGTCCTAGTCACTGGGGCTGGGGGATCCATTGGATCAGAGCTCTGTCGACAGATTGCGCGGTATCGGCCGGCGCTGCTGGTTCTTTTCGAACGGCACGAGAACAGCTTGTACGCACTTGACCTTGAGCTACGCGAGACATTTCCCATGCTCAAAACCCTGGCGGTCATCGGGGATACTATCAATCCCGAGCGCGTGACAGAGGTTTTCCGCGCATGCGCTCCACACCTGATTTTCCATGCTGCGGCCCACAAGCATGTCCCATTAATGGAACAGAATGCTGGAGAGGCTGTTCGGAACAACGTGTTCGGTACTCGCGTTGTCGGGGAAGCGTCCCTCGCGGCTCGGGTTGAACGGTTCGTGTTGATCTCGACCGATAAGGCCATCAATCCGAGCAACGTCATGGGAGCAACGAAGCGAATCGCTGAATGTCTTGTGCAGGAGATGAACCGGCGAGGGCCGACGCTCTTCACCGTGGTTCGATTTGGCAATGTCCTCGGAAGCAACGGAAGCGTCGTGCCTCTCTTTTCAGAGCAAATTCGGAAGGGAGGACCGGTGACGGTAACCCATCCCGAGATCAAGCGTTATTTCATGACCATTCCCGAATCGGTCCAGTTGATCCTGCAGGCCAGTGTTCGCGGTCAGGGTGGAGACGTCTTTGTCCTGGATATGGGGGAACAGATTCGCGTCGCTGATCTGGCTAGGAACATGATCGTTCTGTCAGGCCTTGTTCCGGACCAGGATATCAAAATTGCGTTCATAGGGCTCCGGCCCGGAGAAAAGTTGTACGAAGAACTCTTTGAGCATGGGGAGCGAGTTGAACCAACCTCACACAACAAGATCAAACGAGCGGTGAGTCAGATGCCCTTCGGCCCCGGAGAATTGGATCGGCACCTGAAGGAGCTTGAAGTACTTCTTCATCATCAAGACCCGGAGAAGACGATCCAGAAACTCGAAGAGATGGTCACAACCTACGCCTCGAACGCAAGCAAAGCCCTTCGATAAGGTAGCTGACCGCTGATAGGATAAGGATGAGCTGTGAAGATCGTGATCGCTGCCTGGCATCTGAGGGATTTCAACGTGGGTCTAGGGCGGTACTGTCGTGGACTGATTGAGGCGATCGGTCGGGTAGACCGGGAGAACCGCTATGAGATCCTCATGCCCGATAGTTCGTACCGATTCCCGGAGCGGCCGAATATCCGCTACCGGCTGGTCCGGTTTCCATTGTTCAAACGACGCTTCTGGGAACAGGTCGCGCCGTTGCTCGCCGGCCGGTACGATCTCCTGCATTTTCCATATGATTCCGCCGTGGCCTGGAAGCGCGGACGGTTTGTGGTCACGGTGCATGACGTCAAGCCGCTTATCTATGGGACAGACCGCTCTCGCTTGAATCTCAACCAGCTGATCGAAGGCCTGCTCATCCGCGACAGGTGGACCAACATCGATCATATCCTAACTGATTCCCAGTGCTCGAAGCGGGACATTGTTGAGCGTCTGGGCATCCCGGAGGACCGTATTACGGTGGTCTATCCTGGTGTTGAGCTGGGACGGTTTCAGCCAGCCGACGCAGTCCAGGTTGAGGTCAAGGCTGAGGTTGAGGGTAAGAAATGCGGGGACTCTCCCAGCTCTTGCTCAACCTTAACCTCAGCCTCAACCTTCCGACCCTACATCCTGTGCGTGGCCGGCGCCGATCCGACCAAGAACGTCGAGACGTTGGTCGAGGCGTTCGCTCGGTTGCCGCTTCCGCTTCGGGACAGCCATGACTTGGTGCTAGTCGGGGATTTCCGGAGGCGAGCCGATCTCCGCGAGCTGGTGGGTCGTACCGGGATCGAGAAGCAGACGGTCTTCACCGGCGTTGTGAGTGACGGCCGGCTCATTGACCTGTATCAACATGCATCGCTGTTCGTGTTCCCATCTCGCTACGAGGGCTTCGGGCTCCCGGTGCTCGAGGCGATGGCCTGTGGTTGCCCGATCATTTGTTCGAATGTATCGTCCTTGCCCGAAGTGGCAGGGGATGCCGCTCTCCTCGTGGACCCGTTGGATGTGGACAAATTGACCAGTGAGATGGTGCGAGTCCTCAGAGATCTAGAGCTTCGCTCCGATTTGCGCAAGCGGGGGCTCGCGCAGGCGAGTACCTTTTCCTGGGACAGAACCGCCCGCGAGACGATCGCCGTATACAGAAAGGTCGTGGAGGCACCATGCGCATCTTGATCACGGGCGGGGCTGGCTTTTTGGGCAGTCACCTCTGCGACCTGTTGGTCAGGCAAAAGCACCAGGTCGTCTGCATGGACAATCTCATTACCGGCCGCCCTGAGAACATCGCGCACCTCATGGGGCATGAGCGGTTTAGCTTTGTGAAATATAACGTCTGCGACTATCTGCACGTGAATGGGCCGCTCGACGCCGTCATGCATTTCGCCTCGCCAGCTAGCCCCCAGGACTACCTGGAACTGCCCATCGCCACACTCAAGGTCGGTGCGCTGGGTACGCACAAGGCGCTGGGGTTGGCCAAGAATAAGGGCGCGCGGTTTCTATTGGCGAGCACATCCGAAGTGTACGGGGATCCATTGGTAAGTCCGCAGCCTGAGTCGTATTGGGGGAATGTCAATCCGATCAGCCCACGCGGGGTCTATGACGAGGCCAAGCGGTTCGCCGAGGCTATCACGATGGCCTACCATCGCTATCACGGGCTGGACACGCGAATCGCACGGATTTTCAATACCTACGGCCCGCGGATGAGACCGAACGATGGGCGCGTGGTGTCCAATTTCATTGTCCAAGCCCTCCAGGGCAAACCGCTGACGGTCTTTGGCGATGGCTCACAGACCAGGAGCTTCTGTTACGTGGATGATCTGGTTTTGGGGATTGTGGCGCTGCTCCTGGCAGAATCAGATAAGAGTGTGACCGAGCGGACCGATCGGGCGGGCTTTCTGGCGAAGCGGTCAGAACCCTCGGTCGAGACTGTGCATGACCCAGTGAATATCGGAAATCCCCGAGAGCTGACCGTGCTGGAGATCGCCCGATTCGTGCTCAAGCTGACTGGATCTGCCAGCTCTATTCAGCCCCAGCCGCTGCCGGTCGATGACCCCAAAGTGCGGCGCCCAGATATTCGAAAGGCCGAAGCTTTACTGGGCTGGACGCCAAAAGTCGGGCTGGAGGATGGGCTCAGTAGGACAATCGAGTACTTCCGGTCGATCCTGTAACGACCTTGTTTGACATCCTGCTGGGGAAAGCATGAAAGGCGTCGTGCTAGCAGGAGGGCTTGGCACCAGGCTGCTCCCGCTGACCAAAGTCACGAATAAACATCTGCTGCCGGTCTACGATCGGCCCATGATCTACTATCCGATTCAGACCTTGGTAAACGCTGGTATCAATGAGATCATGTTGGTGACCGGTGGGAACAACGCGGGCGACTTTCTCAAACTGCTCGGCAATGGAAAGGAGTTCGGGCTCCGGCATCTGGATTATACTTACCAGGAGGGAGAGGGCGGGATTGCGGATGCCCTCCGGCTCGGGGAGTATTTTGCCGATGGCGAGCCCATCTGCGTTGTGCTAGGCGATAACATCATCGAGAGGAATATTCTGCATTCTGCACAGTCCTTCCGTGAGCAGAAGGTCGGTGCCAAGATTCTGTTGAAGGAAGTCAAAGACCCTCAGCGCTTCGGGGTGCCAGTGCTGGAACGAGACAAGGTAATCAAGATCGAGGAAAAGCCCAAGCAGCCGCGCTCTCCTTATGCTGTGACCGGGATTTACTTTTACGACGCTCAGGTTTTTAGCATCATCAAGACCCTGAAGCCATCAGGTCGTGGAGAGCTGGAAATCACGGATGTGAACAACGCGTACATTGAGGAAGGGCAGCTTACGTGGGACATTCTGGACGGATGGTGGACCGACGCGGGGACCATTGAGTCGTTGCATCTTGCGAATCAGCTCGTGTCCCAAACAGGGGCCAATAAGTTAGAAGGTCGAGGTTAAGGCTAAGGTTAGACGAAAGCGCAGTGACCTTGAGCAGCAAAGCTTATTCATTTTTTTATGAGCTTCAGCTCGTTTGAAGAGATGCCGGTTTGGAGAAAAGGGATGGAACTGGCCCAGAAAATCCATGTTGCAACCGAAGGGCTTCCAAGAAAAGAGGATTATGGGCTGACCTCGCAGATGAGGCGTTCTGCCCTTTCCATACCTGGGAACCTAGCTGAGGGATTCGGGAGGAAACATACCAAGGACAAACTGAACTTTTATTATGCTGCCAGGGGCTCCCTCGCAGAAACCAAGAGCCACCTGCTTTATGGCCAGGGAGTTGGATACTTCAAGGATGCAGACTGTCTTGAATTAAAGGAATCCATCAGTGGCATTTGGCAAGAGCTTAACGCGTTGATACGTTCTTTGCAGAAAAAGTCTTAACCTTAGCCTCAACCTTAACCTATGCGTATTTTAGTGACAGGAGGAGCTGGGTTCATCGGATCACACCTTGTGCGTCGACTGCTCACGGGCGGAGACAACTTTGTGGTGAACCTGGACGCGCTCCGCTATTCCGGGAACCTGGAGAACCTGACCGATGTGGCCGGCCATTCGCGGTATACCTTTGTCCTGGGGGATATTTGTGATGCCACGACGGTTGAGAAGGTGCTCAAGGAACATGGCGTGAAGGTGGTCATCAACTGTGCGGCCGAAACGCACGTGGACCGCTCCATCCTGGACCCGAACAGCTTCGCCAGAACCGATGTGGTCGGCACAGCCGTTCTGCTGGAAGAGGCTCGGAAGGCCGGGGTCGCTCGGTTCCTGCAGGTCAGCACGGATGAGGTCTACGGGAGTGTCGAAACTGGATGGTCAAAAGAAGGAGATCCACTTGCTCCGAGGAGCCCCTATTCAGCCAGCAAAGCTGGGGGGGATTTGCTGGTCAGAAGCTATTGGACGACTTACCGCTTCCCCGTCCTGATCACGAGGGGTAGCAACACCTATGGGCCGAATCAGTACCCTGAGAAGTTCATTCCCCTCTTCGCCACCAACGCGATAGACGATCAGCCGCTTCCACTCTACGGGGACGGTCGCCACCGGCGAGATTGGTTGTCGGTCTTTGACCACTGCCGAGGGATCGAGCATGTGCTGTTTCACGGCGAGCCTGGATGCGTCTATAACATTGGTGGTGGCAACGAGCGGGAGAATATCGCCGTGGCGGAGCTGATCCTGAAAATTCTCGGCAAACCGATGAACCTGATCCGTTTAGTGCAGGATCGCCCAGGGCATGATCGTCGCTATGCGCTGGACTGTGCCCGCTTGCAGGCCTTGGGCTGGGCTCCGACGGTGCTGTTCGAGGACGGTCTGAAGGAAACGGTGGAGTGGTACCGGACCAATCAGACGTGGTGGCGAAAGATTACGTCCGGTGAGTTCAGAACCTATTACGAGCGACTGTATCGTCAGCGGCTACAAGGGGCAGGCTGAGATCGAGGTAAAGGTTGAGGTTAAGGTTTAGGTTTCACTAATCTCAGCCTTGACCCGGCCCTCGCTCAACCTGAGCCTCAACCTTAACCTTTTGAGAGATGCGTATCCTGATCACCGGGGCTAATGGGCAGCTTGGCCATGAACTGCAGCGGGTGCTGAGGGGTCATACGGTCATTCGCGCGGTCCTGCCGGAGTTTGATCTTCTGAAGACTGAGGTGGAGAAGCAGGTCCTGGCCGCCCGTCCTGACACGGTGTTCCATCTCGCGGCTTATACCGATGTGGATGGAGCTGAACGGGAACCGGACAAGGCCATGGCCGTCAACGCCGAAGGAACGGAGCTAGTGGCCAGGGCTGTGGACAAAGCCAGCGCCCGTCTGATCTACCTCTCCACTGATTATGTGTTTGATGGGCGAAAGACCTCGCCCTATGTTGAGACGGACGAGCCCAACCCGTTGAATGCCTATGGCCGTTCCAAGTTAGAGGGAGAGCGACGAGCGCTGGCCTGCTGTCCGAACACACTGATTGTGCGAAGCGCCTGGTTGTATGGGGCTTACGGGAAGAATTTTGTCAACACGATCATGCGATTGGCGTCCGAGAAGCAGGCGCTTCGAGTCGTGGCGGACCAGCGAGGCAGCCCCACGTACGCTGGCGATCTGGCTATGGCTCTTGTCCGTGTACTGGATATGGACTTGCGAGGCGTTGTCCACGCCGCCGGCGCAGGCGACTGTACCAGGAATGAGTTTGCCTGTGCTATCGTCTCGCTGATGAGGGGCACGGTGCCGGTGTACCCATTGACCAGCGCGGAGGCCGGACGTGCGGCGCCTCGCCCGCCCTACTCGGTTCTGGCAAATCGTGTGCTTGCTGAGGCCGGGATCACCTTACCCCATTGGAAGGAGGCCTTGACCCGGTACATGAGTGAACGTAGAAAGGTTAAGGTTGAGGCTAAGGCTGAGTCAGCTTGACAAATTAATGCTGTTTATTTGGCTCAGGAGCTTTTACCCTTAACCTCGACCTTAACCTTAACCTGTAACTATATGAAACGGGCGTTGATCACCGGCATCACCGGTCAGGATGGGTCCTACCTGGCCGAACTGTTGCTGGACAAGGGCTATGAAGTACACGGGATCGTGCGACGGGTAGCGATCGAGGATCCGGAGCACCGACTCTGGCGCCTCCTGCCTTTTAAGGATCGCCTCCATCTTCACGCGGCTTCCTTGGAAAGCCTGCCCAGTATCTACCGCGTCTTGCAATCCGTGAAGCCGGACGAGTGCTATCACCTGGCCGCACAAAGCTTTGTCGCCTATTCCTTTGAAGATGAGTTCTCGACACTCAATGCCAATATCAACGGCACGCACCATGTCCTAGCCGCGCTTCGGGACTGTGCACCCGACTGTCGGTTTTACTTCGCCGCATCCAGCGAGATGTTTGGAAAAGTAGCCAAGACGCCCCAAACCGAATCGACCCCCTTCCATCCTCGTTCCGCCTACGGCATCTCCAAAGTGGCAGGGTTTGATCTGACCAGAAACTACCGGGAGGCCTACGGCATCAAGGCCGCTTCAGGCATTCTGTACAATCATGAATCACCTCGCCGTGGGTTCGAGTTTGTCACCAGGAAGATTACGTCCTACGCCGCACGGATCAAGCTCGGTCTGGCCAAGGAGGTGAGACTCGGGAACCTCGAGGCTCGCCGAGACTGGGGCCATGCCCGCGAATACGTCCGCGCCATGTGGCTCATGCTTCAACAGGATGAGCCGGATGACTATGTTATTGCGACCGGGGAGCAACACACGGTACGGGAGTTCGCTGAGACGGCCTTCTCACATCTTGGCCTCGACTATCGGAGTCATGTAGGGCTTGACCCTCAGCTTCTACGACCGGCCGAGGTCGAGACCCTCTTAGGCGATGCAACCAGAGCGAGGCAGAAGCTGGGTTGGTCCTGCCAGGTGACCTTTAAAGAGTTGGTTCACGAGATGGTCGAGGCAGACCTGCGGCTGTTCGGCGGGTCTCGATGAGACGGAGAGTGAGCCGGTGATTGCGAGGAAGAAGGGACGACCGACTGCTGCCAGCGGGTCTCTTTCGCGCGCGTTGAAACGTGTACGTCTGTTCGCGACAGACGTGGATGGTGTCTTGACGGACGCGGGGATGTATTATTCCGAATCGGGCGACGAGTTAAAAAAATTCAACACTCGGGATGGGATGGGCATCAAACTGCTGCAGCGCGCCGGATTGATCACGGCGCTTATCACGATGGAGGAAACCAAACTCGTCACCCGCCGAGGCGAAAAGCTTGCGATTCCCGAGGTGCACCAGGGGGCTCGGGACAAGCTGGCGGTCCTACGCGACCTCGTGGCCAGGCATGGCCTGACGCTTCAGGAAGTGGCCTTTATGGGCGACGACGTGAACGATCTTGGGGCGCTGCAAGCGGTCGGCTTCTCCGCCGCGCCGGCTGACGCGATGCCGCCCGTTTTAGAGGTGGTGGACTACGTCTGCCGTAAGAGCGGAGGGGAGGGAGCGGTGCGTGAGGTGGTTGATCTGATCTTGGCGGCACAGACCGCCAATCCCGTTAAACGTTAATCGTTCAACGCCAAACGGGCTGAGTGATTAGCAAACCTGGTAACTCTACGGGTAACGATTAACGAATACCGATTCACGATGAATCCCCATCTCTACGCAGTCATCTTGGCTGGAGGAAGCGGGACTCGCTTCTGGCCTCTGAGCCGCCATCTGTATCCCAAGCAACTGCTTCGGATCTTGGGGGAAAAGACCCTGATTCAGCAGACGATGTACCGGGTTCTTCATTGTGTGCCGCCCAGCCAGGTTCTCATTTCAACCAATCCCGCGCAGGCCGACTCGATCCGGTTCCAACTGCGCGAATGGAAGGATGAGCTCAGCCACAACTTCGTCATTGAGCCGGAAGGACGGAATACTGCTCCGGCAATCGCCCTGACGGCGATCGAGTTAGTCAGGCGTGACCCCCAAGCGGTGATGTTGATTCTGCCAGCCGACCATGTCATCAAAGGCGACAGGAATTTTCAGGCCGCTGTGGCGCTCGGGGCGGATCTGGCGACGGAGGGGTACCTGATCACGTTCGGCGTCAAGCCGGTCAGACCAGAGACCGGCTATGGCTACATTCAGCCGAATCTACGCGCTCGATTGGCATCGCGGGGTGGGCTCAAGGGCTACCCTGTTGCTCGATTTGTTGAGAAGCCGGATGCTAAGACGGCCGCCCGCTACCTGCGATCGGGGAACTATTATTGGAACAGCGGGATCTTTGTCTGGCGCGCCTCCGCCATTCTGGAAGAGCTGATGCGCCACCAGCCTGCCTTGGCTCGTGGGATGAAAAAGATCGGAGCGCTGCAGAAGTCCGAGGCAGGCGGCAGCGCAGTGGCACAAGTGTACCGACGGTTAACACCCGTCTCGATTGATCATGGGGTGATGGAACAGTCTTCCCGTGCCGCTGTGATCCCGGTGGACTTTGCCTGGTCCGATGTCGGTAGTTGGAGTAGTCTGGAGGAAGTCGCGCCCCGCAACGACTCAGGCAACGTCGTCAGTGGGCGAGTCGTGGACCTGGACAGCCGGGACTCGATTCTGTACGCAGACCGGCGATTGGTTGCCACGATCGGCTTGTCCGGCATGGTCGTCGTGGACACTCCTGATGCCACGCTGATTTGTCCGAAGGCCCGCAGCCAGGACGTGAAAAAGGTGGTGGAGATCCTGAAGCAGCAGGGTGCGCCGGAGCATTTGGAGCATCTAACTGTGTTCCGGCCCTGGGGCTCTTACACGGTGCTGGAGGAGGGGCCTGGCTATAAGGTCAAGCGGGTGACGGTGAACCCTGGCGGCCGACTCTCGTTGCAACTGCACCATCAACGCAGCGAGCACTGGGTTATCATTGCAGGGACGGCTCGTGTAACATGCGGGGAGCGGGTCTTTGATCTGGGGGTCGGCCAGAATACCGGGATACCGAAAGAGACTCCACACCGGTTGGAGAACCCAGGCTCAGAGACACTACACATTATCGAAGTCCAGAACGGACCGTACCTCGGCGAGGACGACATCGTTCGGTTTCAGGATGACTATGGGCGCGGCGTGAATACGCCGCGCAGTCCGAAAGTCTGAAGGTCTAAAAGTCAGTTAGGTCGAAGACTTTATGACTTTCGACTTTTCGACTGGCACACGCGATGGCACTCTTTCGCGAATATGATATCCGCGGCATTGTCGGCAAGGAGCTAACGGACGAGGTGGCCGAGCAGATCGGCAGGGCCTTCGCGACTATCGGGCGAGAACAAGGCATGAAAACGGTCAGCGTCGGCCGTGACGGGCGATCCAGCTCGCCGGCCTTACGCGATCGCCTGATCCGCGGACTCACGACCGGTGGTCTGAACGTCCTTGACATCGGGGTCTGTCCGACGCCCGTGCTGTACTTCTCGCTCTTTCAGCTTTCGGTTGACGGAGGAGTGATGATCACCGGCAGCCACAATGCCGCTGAGTACAATGGGTTCAAACTCTGTGTGGGAAAAGAGGCGCTGCACGGAGAAGAGATTCAGCACCTGAGGAAGGTCATAGAGGGCGGCCGGTTCTCCACCGGCTCAGGGACCGTAATCGATAGACCTCTCCTGAAGGACTATCTGGCCTATCTGAAGCGGAACTTTTCGTCCGTGAAGGGCGAGCGTCTCCACGTCGTGATTGATTGTGGCAACGGTGCCGCCTCGCTGGCCGCCAAGCAAGCGCTTGAACAGATGGGCTGCAGCGTGACCGGACTCTACTGCGAGTTGGACGGCCGGTTCCCCAACCACCATCCTGACCCAACCGTCGTGGAGAATCTCCAGGATCTGATCAAGGTCGTGAAAACAACCGGTGCGGACGTAGGGATCGGCTATGACGGCGATGCGGACCGGATCGGGGCGGTGGATGAGCAGGGGAACATTTTATGGGGTGATCGGCTGCTGGTCATCTATTCTCGCGATATTCTCGCAGACCGGCCCCAGAGCACCATCATCTCAGAGGTGAAGGCCTCCCAGAGCCTCTATGATGACATCGAGCGGCATGGAGGACGACCCATCATGTGGAAGACCGGCCATTCCCTGATCAAAGCCAAGATGAAGGCTGAATCGGCAGTCCTGGCCGGCGAGATGTCCGGCCACATGTTCTTCGCGGACCGGTATTTCGGCTATGACGACGCGATCTATGCCTCCTGCAGACTGATCGAGATCCTGGCCAAGACCGGGAAGCCGCTTTCGACTCTGGTGGAAGACCTGCCGACTACCTCCGTGACGCCCGAGATCCGCGTAGACTGTCCGGATGAAATGAAATTTGATCTCGTGAAACGAACCCAGGCGCGATTTCTTGACTACGCAAGAGCAGGCCGTTCACCAGGCGCTGCAGGTCTGAAGATTCGTGAGGTCGTGACGATTGATGGCGTCCGCGTGGTGTTCGAGGATGGATGGGGTCTGATCAGGGCCTCCAACACCCAACCAGCGCTGGTGCTCCGGTTTGAAGCCACGTCTCCCGACCGCGTGGTAGCCATCCGGACGCTGATGGAATCCGAGTTGAAGGAATCGCAACGTTTGTTAGCCACGTGACCGGTGTCCCACTTCAGCCTTGGCATCTCCCACCCGACCTCCCTCCTCCGTCTTGTCCTTCTCGCCCTGCTGCTTCTTCCTGATTCACCCGCCCAGCCGTCGTTAGAACAATCAGAGCGACTGTCGATTGTAGGCGCTCCGCCGTTCACGGCCGGCGAGCGCTTAACCTATGCCCTCTCCTGGTTCAACATCCAGGCCGGAACCGCTGTGATGGAGGTGGCGGAATCCAAGCCGATTCAGGGCCGCGCGACGCTCAGGCTCCTGACCACCGCCACGTCAGGCCCCTTGGTTACCAAGTTCTATCCCGTGGATAACCGGGTTGAATCCATCGTTGACGCAGCCAAGCTCTCCCCGCAACACTTGGTCTTCCGCCGACGAGAGGGGAAGAGAAAGAATGATTTCGACGTGACCTTTCACCATGCAGAAGGTACCGTGACGGCCATCAAGGATGGGGTCGCCGACACGCTTCCCATTCCGCCTGAGACTCACGACACGATCTCATGCCTGTATTATATCCGAAGCCTCCCTTCGCTCGTGCCGGGAACGTCGCTGATCATGAATGTGCACCATGACAAGAAGAATTACCGGCTTGAGCTGCAGATCGAAGGAGTCGAGAGGGTCAAGGGTCCGTGGGGGGAGGTTGAGACGCTGCGGATCTTGGCCATCATGCCGTTCAAGGGGATTTTCCTGAATGAGGGAAACATTCGAGTCTGGGTGACGAACGACGCGCGACGTCTGCCGGTGATGATGAAGGCCAAGGTCATTATCGGATCAGTCGCGGCCAAGTTGATGGATGGATTTCAAAAGCCTTCGGCACATTAAATGTCTGCACGCGCCGATTGCTCAGCTTTCCGAAAACCGATATAATCTGAATTCAACGGACCTGGCTCATAGGCAAACCGTGACCGGAAGGTAACTCCGTGGGGCCCTTTCCCATTACCCTGACGCGACATATCATCGAGAAGCAGGCGGCGCACCCGGCCGCGACCGGCGAGTTTTCGGCCCTCATGGTCCAGATCGGCCTGGTGGGAAAGATGATCGCCCATGACCTCCGGCGAGCCGGCTTGATCAATATCCTGGGGGCGACCGGGGAAACCAATATCCAGGGCGAGGCGGTCAAGAAACTGGATGGGATCGCCAATGAGACGTTTCTCAAGGTATTCCATTATAGCGAACTCGTGTGTGCCGTAGCTTCCGAGGAGATGGAAAAGCCGGTACACCTCCCAGAAAACTGTCCGAGGGGCAAATATATGCTGCTGTTCGATCCACTAGATGGATCGTCCAATACCGACGTCAACATGCCCCTTGGCTCGATCTTTTCCATCCTGCGTTACGAGGGGAAGGCCGGACTCCCGTCCGAAGCGGAATTGATCCGTCGGGGAACTGAGCAGGTGGCAGCTGGATATCTCATATATGGGTCGAGCACTATGCTGGTCTTTACCGCCGGGCAGGGGGTCCACGGGTTTACGCTGGACCCGGGCGTCGGCGAATATCTACTCTCGCACGAGAACATTCGGATTCCGGCCAAAGGCAAAGTGTACGCGGTCAACGAGGGCAACTCCCACAAGTGGCCGGCCGGCACTCGGCAGTTTGTGGAGTATCTGAAGACTTCTGACAAGGCAACAGGGCGGCCCTATAGTACCCGGTATTCGGGCTGTCTGGTGGCGGATGTCCATCGCATGCTCCTTGAGGGGGGGATCTACCTCTATCCCGGCGAGACGGCCAAACCGGAGGGAAAGCTCCGTCTGCTGTATGAGGCAAACCCCTTGGCGATGGTGGTCGAGCAGGCAGGAGGGCGTGCCAGCACCGGAACCATGCGGATTTTAGAGGTGGAGCCCAAAGGCCTTCACCAGCGAGTTCCGCTGCTGATCGGAAGCCCTGAGGACGTCAGTCTGGCTGAAGCCTGTATTCAAGGGCGCCGCTAATCCGGTCACGGTTCAGCAAGATGTGAGGAGGTGGATCATGAACGATCGCGTCCGAGAGATCCTGAGCTGGTACGGAGGCGACAATGCGGGCACGCTAACCAATCTGGCTCGGTTGCTGGGACATGGCAAGCTGGCCGGAACGGGCAAGCTGGTGATCCTGCCGGTTGATCAAGGATTCGAGCACGGGCCGGCACGGAGTTTTGCGCCCAACCCTCCTGGCTACAATCCGCTCTATCATTTCGAGCTGGCCGTGGACGCCGGTTGCAATGCCTACGCCGCGCCTCTCGGCTTTCTCGAAGCCGGGGCCAGCCAATTCGCGGGTAGAATTCCGCTGATCCTGAAGCTCAACAATCACGATGTGCTGCATGACGATAAGGACCCGCTGCCGGCCGTGACCGGAAGTGTGCGGGAAGCCTTGCGCTTGGGCTGTTCGGCTGTCGGGTTTACGGTCTATCCCGGGTCTACGCATTGCACGGCGATGTACCAGCAGCTCCGTGAGATTGCGGAGGAGGCGAAACGTTACGGATTAGCCGTCGTCGTCTGGTCCTACCCGCGCGGGTCCGCGTTGAGCAAAGAAGGAGAGACGGCGATCGACGTGGTGGCCTATGCAGCCCAGATTGCCGCACAGCTCGGGGCTCACATCATCAAGGTGAAGCTCCCGACGGCCCATTTGGAACAAGCGGCGGCCAAGAAGGTGTACGAGGCCGAGCAGGTTCCGATTAAGACGCTCTCCGAGCGAGTCAGCCATGTCGTACAGAGCGCGTTCGCTGGCCGCCGGATCGTGATCTTCTCCGGCGGCGCCAAGAGCGAGGACAGGGCCTTCTTCGAAGAAGCCCGCGCGATTCGCGATGGAGGAGGATTCGGGTCGATCATCGGACGGAATTCCTTCCAACGTCCCAAGGCTGAGGCGATCAAGTTCCTCCAGACGGTCATGGGGATCTACGCAGGAGAGATTCCATAATTCAGCAGGTCAAAGCTAAGGTTGAGGTTCAGGTGAAAGAACAAGAGCTTACTCAACCTCAATCTAAACCTTTCGCGAGGAGAAGATGGTGACCGATCGCGAAACACCCAGTTCTAAGCAGCCGCGAACCCGATCGTGGGTGCTCAGCGGCCTTCTGCTCGCGGCTGGGATCCTGATCGGGGTCGTATTGGCCTCGGACTTGGGGTGGCTGCCGTTCGGACATGCCGTCCCGGACTCCCCGGTCAAGCCAGGCCAGCTCGCCCAAACGACGGTCTCGACCCCTGCTTCCGTCAGCGGGGACCGGAATTTCGTGGCGGTCTCGAAAGCGGTCAAGCCCGCAGTCGTGAACATCTTCACCACTCGGACGACCAAGAGCGGCGAAGGTCCGCACTCGATGCCTTTTAACGATCCATTCTTCCGCCGGTTTTTTGGGGAAGAGTTCTACAGGCAGTTCGAAGTGCCCCGGGAACGAAAGGAGCGAAGCCTGGGTTCAGGCGTCATCGTGGATCCCAAGGGGCTCATCATTACCAACAATCACGTGGTCAGTAAGGCGGACGAGATCAAGGTCTTAATTTCAGACAAGCGTGAGTTCAAAGCCAAGCTAATCGGGACCGATTCCAAGACCGACCTCGCCGTGCTGAAGATAGACGCCGAAGGTCTCCACACGGTTCCCTGGGCGGACTCGGACAAGCTCGAAGTGGGAGAATTCGTGCTAGCCGTCGGGAACCCGTTCGGGCTCAACCTGACCGTCACGCTGGGGATTGTCAGCGCCATTGGGCGGGCCAGTATGGGCATTGCGGAGTACGAAGATTTTATCCAGACTGATGCCGCCATCAATCCTGGCAACTCCGGGGGGCCGCTGGTCAATGCCCGGGGAGAGCTCGTCGGGGTCAATACGGCGATTTTTAGCCAGAGTGGGGGCAACATGGGGATCGGGTTCGCGGTCCCCAGCAACATGGTTCGGGCAATTCTGGATCAGCTGGTCAAGACTGGTCGGGTGGTCCGGGGCTGGCTCGGCGTGTCCATCCAGGATTTGTCGTCGGACCTTGCGTCACAGTTCGGCGTGTCGGAGCCCAAGGGCGTGCTGGTCAGCGATGTTCTGGATGGAAGCCCGGCCAAGCGCGCGGGTCTGGAGCGAGGCGATGTCATCGTCGAGTTTGACGGAAAGCCGGTCGAGAATCCGACCCAGCTCCGAAACGCCGTGGCCCAGACCACGATCGGGAAGAAGGCCACCGTGAAATTTATTCGTGATAAGGGGACCCGCTCGGTGGAGGTCGCGATCGTGGAACAGCCGAAAACCGTGGCTCAAGCCGGAAGTGAGGAGTCCGGCGAGTCGGCGAGCCCAGCCAGCCTTCTGTCCGATATCGAGGTGCGCGAGCTGAACGGCGACCTGGCCAGCCGCCTTGGGCTTTCCACGGGCGAGCGGGGTGTGGTCATCGTCCGGGTTCGGTCTGGCAGTGTGGCTGACGAGGCCGGGTTGAAGGATGGAGACATCATCCTGGAGGTGAACCGAAAGCCCGTGCCCAACATCGCCGGATACGAGCGAGTGACCTCGAAAGTCGGCAAAGAGCAAGCGGTGCTGCTCCTGATTAAGCGCCAGGGCCGCACCAGTTTTATCACGCTCAAACCGTAACTATTGCGGATCGTGGATGCGAGTTTTTTAGTCGAAGATCACTATCAAAGGGGGTGGACCTATGGCACAACGAGCCCTATTCGTGCTTCTGAGTGCCCTGGCTGGCATGGCCCTCTTCTTGAGAGGCGAGGAACCAAACGGCCCTTTCCTCTTCGTGGGGTTTGCCCTTGGGGCGGGCACAGCCGGGCTGATTCTGATTGCAGAGTATGCACTGCAAAAGTTGTCGTTCGGCATCATAGTCGGTGGAACAGCCGGTCTGGCTGTCGGACTTATCCTCACTGGTCTGGTCGAATGGGTCGGCAGCATCATCTTTGATATCGAGACGGTCTTGTTTCATATCGGCGGCCTGGTGTTTCTTCTCGGTCTGCCATATCTGGGGCTCATGCTAGGCGCACGGTTCGGGCATGAGAAGTTCTCGGGGCCGGCCAAACACGCGGAACACACGGCCATCGGCACGAACAAGATCCTTGATACCAGTGTGATCATTGACGGGCGGGTGGCGGATCTCTGCGAGACCGGCTTTCTGGAGGGCACGTTCATCGTCCCGCAGTTCATCCTGCACGAGCTTCAGCATATCGCCGACTCGTCTGACTCCCTGAAGCGCGCGCGCGGTCGGCGGGGGCTGGATATTCTCAACAAGATCCAGAAGATGGTGGACATAGACGTCCGCATCGTGGAGGACGATTTTCTACATGTCAAAGATGTGGACTCCAAGATCGTGGTGCTGGCCAAAAAGGTGGGCGCCAAAATCATCACCAACGATCTGAATCTGAACAAAGTGGCCGAACTCCAGGGTGTGCGGGTGCTGAACATCAACGAATTGTGTAACGCGCTCCGGCCGGTCGTGTTGCCTGGCGAGACCATCCGGGTGTTTGTTCTGAAAGAGGGGAAGGAAGCCGGCCAGGGGGTAGCCTACCTTGATGACGGCACGATGATCGTGGTGGACAACGCCAAGCGCTGTATCGGGAGGAACGTGGACGTGGTCGTGACCAGCGTCCTGCAGACGACAGCCGGCCGGATGATTTTCACGCGACTCAAAGAAGAGGCCGAAAACCTGGAGTTCCAGATCGCGCGTGGGTAGCCGCACTGTTGCTCTCGTCCCTGCCGCCGGTCGTGGGCTCCGTATGGGGAGCCACGTTCCCAAGCAGTTTCTGACCCTGGGGGGCCAGCCGGTTCTGGTCCATGCTCTTCGGACGCTTGAAGCAGCGGACCCGATCGATGGCATCATCCTGGCCGTGCCAGAGGCCGAGCGCGAGTTCTGCCTGACGGAGATCGTATCCCGCCACGGGTTCAAAAAAGTCACCAAGATTGTGTCTGGGGGAGATCAGCGACAGGACTCCGTGCGCCAGGCACTCTTCGCCGTGAGTGAGGAGACTGTTCTCGTTATAGT
>Ga0209859_1000038_pt1 | contig 23769 bp, 23 predicted proteins | sample GWRWS3_50_60_FD_187241 | JGI IMG/M metagenome (GOLD analysis project Ga0209859, IMG submission 187241) | Riverbed sediment microbial communities from areas with vegetation nearby in Columbia River, Washington, USA - GW-RW S3_50_60 (SPAdes)... | ecosystem: Environmental > Aquatic > Freshwater >... | reverse complement strand
GGAGGTGAAGCACCCTCCCGGCCCCAGCCCCGGCACGATCTTCAGGGCTGAGGCTTCGAGGACATCTTTCGTGATGCAACCGGTGATTACCTCGAGGACTTCTTGACGTGATGCAACAGGGGGGTGCCGACGGGACCGTTCGGGACCGGGGCGGTTCAGGCGTGGCGGCCGTCGAGGTCCAGCGCCACCCTGGCCGCCTCGCGGGACGTGTCCCCGTCGTAGCCCCGCCGCGCCAGGAAGGAGACCAGTCGCCCGTAGGCCACCTCCGGCCGGAGGCTCGTGAGGCGCCGGGCTCGGTCCCTCGCAACCTCGAGCGCGCGCTCGCGCTCGTCTCCCTCGAGGCCGGCCAGCGTCTCCTCGATCGTCTCCCGGGACACACCCTTGGAGGCCAGCGCGCCCACGACGGCCCGCCGTCCGCTCCCGCGGACCTTCAGGTGGTGGTCGGCGAGCTCGCGCGCGAAGGCCCCGTCGTCGATCAGCCCGACCTCTTCGAGCCGGTCGAGCTCCGAAGAGACCTCGCCGGCCTCGAACCCCGCCTGGCGCAATCTCGACCCGAGCTCGCGACGCGACCGCGGCCGAACGGCGAGCAGCCGGAGCGCGCGCTCGTGACAGTCGAGCGGTGGCTTCGCGGATCGCTTGGTGGCCATGTGAGGACGCCGGGGCCGAGCGGGCCTTCCCCTAACCCGCTCGTGCCCCGGTCGTCTCACGCTCCTTGTCGGCCTTGGCCGCCTTCGGAGCCGGCTCGTCGGTCACCACGAGATCGGGAACGACCTCGATGGGCGTCTCGTCACCCTCGGCGCCGAACGCCGTGAGGCCGACCGCCTCGCGCACCCTGCGTTCGAGCTCGGTCGCGATGTCCGTGTGCTCGGCCAGGAACTGCCGGGCGTTCTCCCGGCCCTGTCCGAGCTGATCGCCCTCGTAGGTGAACCACGCCCCGCTCTTCTTGACGATCTCGAGGTCGACCCCGACGTCGAGGAGGCTCCCCTCCTTCGAGATGCCGAAGCCGTACATGATGTCGAACTCGCACTGGCGGAACGGCGGCGCGACCTTGTTCTTCACGACCTTGACGCGCGTCCGCGAGCCGACCACGTCGGTCCCGTCCTTCAGGTTCTCGACCTTCCGCACGTCGAGCCGGACGGAGGAGTAGAACTTCAGCGCTCGTCCGCCCGGGGTCGTCTCGGGGTTGCCGAACATCACGCCGATCTTCTCGCGGAGCTGGTTGATGAAGATCGCGGTCGTGTCGAACCGCGACAACGTGCCCGAGAGCTTGCGCATCGCCTGCGACATCAGCCGCGCCTGCAGACCGACGTGGGTGTCGCCCATCTCGCCCTCGATCTCGGCGCGCGGGACGAGCGCCGCGACCGAGTCGATCACGACCACGTCGAGCGCGCCGGAGCGCACGAGCATGTCGGCGATCTCGAGCGCCTGCTCGCCGGAGTCCGGTTGCGAGACCAGGAGCTCGTCGATATTCACACCGAGCCGCTGCGCGTACGTCGGGTCCAGCGCGTGCTCGGCATCGATGAACGCCGCGATCCCGCCGTGGTTCTGCGCCTCGGCGATCACGTGGAGGCAAACCGTCGTCTTGCCCGAGCCCTCGGGCCCGAACACCTCGACGACGCGACCGCGCGGGATCCCGCCCACACCCAGCGCGATGTCGAGCGCCAGCGAGCCCGTCGGGATCACCGAGATGCCGGCGCCCATCGGGTGCTCGCCGAGCTTCATCACCGCGCCCTTGCCGAACTGCTTCTCGATCTGCGTCAGCGTGACGTCCAGCATCTTGTCCCGGTCGTCCATCCGCGAAGCCTCCTTCGTCCCCCGCACCCAGCGAGCCACCGCCCGCGTGAGCTCCCTATCGTCGGGGCTGGTCTGCTCCCCGACGTGAGGCGAGACGCTACCTCGAGGGTCTGACATGGATTACACCCCTGTAGTTCGAACCGTGCAACCCCGCAGACGCTACTCGAACAGGTGTTCGAGGTCAAGCAGGCCGAGAGAGGTCGCCGCTCACCCGTGGAGTGGGTACGTGCCGAGCGGCTCGTACATCGGCGCGGGGCGACGCAGATGGCTGCGGAAAAGAACGATCCGGTCGATCTCGAACGGCTCGCTCTCGTATCGGACCTCGAGTGGATCGACCACCACCGGCGGGTCGAAGCGTGCGACCGTCAGATGAGGCGTGAACCCCCGCTTCTCGGGCGTGAACTCCCGCGCGAACGCCTCGTCGAGGCCCGCCGCCAAGCGTGCGAGCCGCCGGTCACCGTCGTCGAGCCCGGCCCAGAGCACCTTCGCTCGACGTGCGTTCGGGAACGCGCCGAGACCCTCGACGCGGGTCACGAAGGAGGGCTTGTCGAGGGCGACATCCGCGACGGACTCGGTCACCCACTCGACGAGCCGCGGGTACGTCGACCCGAGGAACTTCAACGTCACGTGTTGGTTCTGTGGCGGCACCCACCTCGCCTTCGGGAACCGCTCCCGGACACGCGCCACCGCTTCCGCGAGGCCCGCCCGGACGTCCTCCGGCACCTCGACGGCTACGAACAATCGAAGGGGTTTGGCCTCCGGACGTGAGGCGCGATCCCGAGCCATCAATCCGGAAACGGGAGGCCGAGCAGCTGTCGCCGCACGAGGTCGAGCGCTGCGAGCTCGGAGAGGCGCCGGACGAGCTCTCGATCGTACGGCCACCGGAACCCGTGCTGGTGCCTGGCGTCGCCGGCATCCAGCGCGATCCACACCTGGCCGGGCTCCGCGCCCCCGTGCGCCTCGGGGCCCGCCGCGCCCGTGAGCGCGACCGCCAGGTCGGCACCGAAGACGCGGCGCGCGCCCGATGCCATCTCGGTGGCGCACGCGCGGCTGACGGGTCCTGGTCCGTCGAGCGTGGACGCCGACACCCCGAGGATCGAGCGTTTCGCCTCGGTCGAGTACGTGACGGCCGAGCCGAGGAAGTACGAGGAGGCGCCGGGCACGGAAGTGATGCGCTCCCCGAGCCCGCCGCCCGTCAGCGACTCGGCGCAGGCGATCGTCAACCCACGCTCGTCGAGGAGACGTCCGGCCACGACCTCGAGCGACTCGTCACCCGAGCCGTAGACGTGATCGCCCAGCCGCTCGCGGACGCGTCGCTCGAGCGGGTCGAGCAGCGCCGCGGCCTCCGCCACCGTGCCCTTCGCCGTCAGTCGAACGTGGACCTCTCCTCCGCCGGCGAGGTACGCGATGGTCGGGTTCGACGATGCGTGGAACAGATCGTCCAGGAGCTCGGAGATGCGCGACTCCGCGACGCCGTAGCTGCGGAGGGTTCGCGACACGAGCGACGTGGGACCGACGAGCGCCGAGAGCTCTGGCACGATCGTGCCCTCCATCATCTCCCACATCTCCGAGGGGACGCCGGGGATCGCGTACACCGTGACCCCGCCGACCGGGACGACCAAGCCCGGCGCGGTGCCGCGCTCGGGGGTGATGAATCGGCCTCCCTCGGGGACCTCCGCCTGCACGAGGTTCGACTCCGGCATGTCACGATCGCGGACGCGGAACCGGTCGCGGAGCGCGTCCTCGATCTCGGCGTGTCGGAGGAGCCGCGCGCCCGCCGCCTCCGCCAGGGCGTACCTCGTCACATCGTCCTGCGTCGGCCCCAGCCCGCCGGTCACGATCACGACGTCGGATCTGGAAGCCGCGAGGGAGATCGCGTCCACGATCCGATCCGCGTTGTCCCCGACGACCTGGTGATGCAGCACGTCGATGCCGAGCTCGGCGAGCCGCTCCGAGATCCACTGCGCGTTCGTATTGGCTATCTGACCGATCAGTAGCTCGGTCCCGACCGCGACGATCTCGGCCCTCACGGGCGTGGTCAGCCTTCCGGCGCCGGCGGTTCGTCGTAGCTGTAGGTGGCCTCCCACGGCTCGCCGCGCGAGCCGACGAATCCGTAGTCCACGCCGCTCACGGTGATCCGCGCGGTCGCTCCCTCGGACAGCCGGATCGTGATCGATCCGCTGGCGTCGAACGAGCGTCCCTCATCGGACTCGAGCTCGAACATCTCGGGGTCGCCGCCGTCGGCGACGACCGTGACCTCGACGGGACGGCGCGCGAGGACCGCGACGCTGATCGGGCGACCGACCTCGGCTGCCGAGACCGACGTGCCGGTCTCCGCCGACAGGTTCGCGGGCGCGGGTGCAGGGCGGCGGGCCGAGAGCACGCCGAACGCCGTGGCGAGGACGAGCACGGTCGCGGCCACGAGGATCCACAGGCGGTGGTCGTCGCGACGGCGCCGCCCACCCAGGACGGGTTCGGTGCGGGCGGGTGGAGGGACGACGACCACCTCGTCGTGCGGAGCTCGATCCGACTCGTACACCGCGACCACCTTGTCCGGGGATAGGCGCAGGTAGGTCGCGTAGGTCCTCAGGCACCCCCGCAGGTGGACGTCGCCGAGCAGGAGGTGGAATTCCTCGGACTCGATGGCTTCGAGGAACTCGAGGCGCACGCGCGTGTCGCGTGCCGCCTCCTCCAACGTCAGGCCGCGCCCTTCGCGCACCTTCCGGAGCGCGGGGCCGACGCTGAGCGTTGTCCGTTGCAAAGAACCTCCCGGCCGGGTCGCGGGGCATCCTATCGGACAGCTCGAGACGAGGTCGAGGCGGCCCCTGAACGTGGCCCGAAGCAGAGGGAAAGGTCCTGGCGCTCAGATACCCCACCACGCGGACCTCCGACCCACGAGGGGCTGACCGTTTCCTAGCCCGCGCGGGCGGAGCGGGACTCCTCCCACTGCTCCGGCGTCACGAGCACGTCGCGCGCCTTCGACCCGAGCGACGGTCCGACGATGCCGCGGTCCTCCATCAGGTCCATCAACCGGCCGGCGCGGGCAAACCCGACCTTCAGTTTGCGCTGCAGCATGCTCGTCGAGCCGAGCTGGGAGCGGATCACCAGGTCGGCGGCCTGTTCGAGCAGGTCGTCGTCGCCCCCGAGCCCGCCGTTCTGTTCACCCTCCACCGGGGGACTGCCCAGGCCCTCGACGCTCATCGCGTACTCGGCCGAGCGCTGTTCGCGGACCCAGTCGCCGACCGCCTCGATCTCTTTCTCGGTCACCCACGCCGCCTGCAACCTCGTCGGCTTGGAGGCCGACGACGGCGCGAACAGCAGGTCGCCGTGCCCGACCAGCTTCTCGGCGCCGTTCATGTCCAAGATCACGCGCGAGTCGGCCTGGCTCGAGGTCATGAGCGCGATGCGGCTCGGGATGTTCGCCTTGATCAGACCCGTGACGACGTCGACGCTCGGTCGCTGGGTCGCGACGACCAGGTGGATCCCGACCGCTCGAGCCATCTGGGCGATCCGGCAGATCGCGTCTTCGACGTCGCGGGGGGCGATCATCATCAGGTCGGCGAGCTCGTCGATCACGACCACTAGGTACGGGAAGTCGACGACCCGGTCCTCCTGTCCGGGCGGGATCCGGAGCGTCTCCTCGTCCATGCCTACGCGGTAGCTGTCGATGTCGCGCACACCCACCATCGCGAGCAGCTCGTAGCGCTGCTCCATCTCGCGTACGACCCAGGCGAGCGCCTCGGCGGCCCGCTTCGGATGCACGATCACGGGAACCAGCAGGTGCGGTAGGTCGGAGAAATGCACCAGCTCGACGCGCTTGGGGTCGACCAGCACGAGCTTGACCTCGTCGGGGTCGGCGCGCATCAAGATCGACGTGATGAACGAGTTGATGAGGCTCGACTTGCCGGCGCCGGTCGCGCCGGCGATCAGCACATGCGGCATCTGGGTGAGGTTCACGAGCTGCGCTCGCCCGTGCACGTCCTTGCCGAGCGCGACGGACAAGGGGTGCTCGTCGTCGACCGCCGTCTTCGAGCGCAGGATGTCGCCGAGCATCACGAAGTCGCGGACCTTGTTCGGCACCTCGACGCCGATCGCGGAGCGACCCGGGATCGGCGCGATGATCCGCACGTCGGGCGTCGCGAGCGCGTACGCGATGTCGTCGGCGAGCGACAGCACCTTGTTGACCTTGGTGCCGGCCTCGACCTCCACCTCGTAGAGCGTGACCGTCGGCCCGCGATGCGCCGCCACGACATGCGCCGGCACGCCGAAGGTGTGGAAGGTGCGCTCGAGCGCGGCCTTCTGGTGCTCCTCGTCGCGTTCGCTGGAGGCCGACGGCGGCGACGTTCGGAGCAGCTCGAGCGGTGGGAGCTCGTACGGTCCGTTCCCGGACGGCCGCACGAGCTCGGGGACCTCGATCGGCCCGAGCTCGTCTTCCCGTTGATCCTCGGAGAGCTCCAGCAGCGAGAAGTCCTCGCTCCCGTCGACGACCTTGGGTTCGACGAGCTCTTCCTCTTCGTCGTCCTCGAGGGCCTCCTCCTCTTCCTCTTCCTCGTCTGCATCGACCTCGTCGCGGGAGAAGGCCTCCGCGATCCGATCCCAGATCGCCGACAACGGCGTGCCGGTGAAGATCAGGAGCCCGAGGAGCACGGCCCCGCCCCACACGATGGCGACGCCGATCCCGGACACGAGCTTGCCGAGCGGCCACGACGCCAGGGCGCCGACGACACCGGCCGCGCCGCTCACCCGGTCGTATCCGCCGAACGGCCGCGGGTTGCCCTGCCACAGCGAGATGAGCGCGAGCACCCCGACCGCCGCGATCGCGAACCCGATGAACATCCGTAGGCGGTCCTGCTCGGCCGACCCGCGGAGCAGCATCAACCCCCAGTACAGCGCGAGGATCGGGAAGACCACCGCCGCGATCCCGAACGTGGCGTGCAGGAGCCAGTCCAGCCCCCGCCCGACCGGCCCTGCCGACCCGAACCAGAGCCCGAGCACCGCGAGGAGCGCGAGCACGACGAGACCGATCCCGAGGGCATCGCGGGCCCAGGGACGGAGGTGGCTCCTGACCGAGGGCCGCTTCTTCGTCCTTTGGCCGCGGCCCTTCGTCGTCCTCGCCACTACACCTCCACGATCACGGGCAGGATCACGGGCTTGCGCTGCGTGACCTCGTAGAAGAACTTGCCGAGGACCCGCCGGATGTTCTGCTCGAGCATCCCGCGGTCGACCACCTCGGCCTCGGCGCTGTCTTTCAGGGAAAGCATGACGCGTTCCCGCGCCTCTTCAAGGATGTCGCGGGAGGTCTCGTCGAACACGAACCCGCGGTTCACGATGTCCGGGCCCGAGAGCACCTGCCCGTGGTGGGCGTCGACGGCCACGACGACGACCACGACGCCATCCCCCGAGAGCTTGCGCCGGTCGCGCAGGACCACCTCGCCGACGTCGCCGATACCCAGGCCGTCGACGAAGGTCATGCCGGCCGGAGCCCGGCCCACGACCTCCACCTTCTCCCCGACGTCGACGATGTCTCCGTCCTCGCAGATCAGGACGTGGTCGGCCGCGATGCCGACCTCGGTCGCGATCTTCGCGTGGTGCGACAGATGTCGGCGCTCGCCGTGGATCGGGATGAACCATCGCGGCCGCACGAGCGAGAGCATCAGCCGGAGCTCCTCGGCGGCGGCGTGACCGCTCGCGTGCACCGGGTAGGCCGGGAGGTGGAACACGTCGGCGCCGGTGCGGTACAGCCCGTCGATCACGCGGTGGATCGCTGGCTCGTTGCCGGGGATCAGGCTCGAGGACAGGACGACGTTGTCGCCCTCCTTGAGCTTCACCCACTTGTGCTCGCGCGCCGCCATCAGGCTGAGCGCGGAGAACGGCTCGCCCTGCGACCCCGTGCAGATCACGACGACCCGCGACGGATCCCGATGCTCGACCTCCTCGATCGGGATCACGTCGGTCTCGGGAACGTGCAGGATCCCGAGCCTACGGGCGGCCTCGACGCTCTGGTGCATCGAGCGGCCAAGGAACGCGACCACGCGCTCGTCGCCTCGGGCCGCGTTCACGACCTGCTGGATCCGATGGATGTGGCTCGAGAAGCAGGCGACCACGACGAGCTGCGGTGCCCGGGCGATGATGTCCTGGAGCACCGGCCCGACGCTCCGTTCGCTGTCCGTGTAGCCCGCCTCCTCGGCGTTGGTCGAATCGCTCAGCAGCAGGTGGACGCCTCGACCCGCCTCCTCCGCGAGCGCGTGCAGGTCGGTGGCGCGGCCGTCCAGGGGCGTCTGATCGATCTTGAAGTCGCCGGTGTGCAGGATCGAGCCGTAGGGCGTGTCGATCACGACCGCCATCCCGTCCGGGATCGAGTGCGTCACGCGGAGGAACCGCATCGAGAACGGCCCCGCGATCGCGGCCTCGCCGGGCATCACCTGCCGGAACTCGGCGCGGTCCCGGACCTCGTGCTCCTCGAGCTGGCCCTCCAAGAGCGCGAGCGTGAACGCCGTCCCGTGGACGGGCAGCGGTGGTCCGTCGTAGTCGCGGAGCAGGTAGGGGAGCGCACCGATGTGATCCTGATGCCCGTGCGTCAGCACGATGGCCTCGACGTCGTCGAACCGCTCCCGTACGTACTCGAAGTCCGGGAGGACGAGATCGATGCCGGGCATCTCGGCGTGCGGGAAGGACAGACCGACGTCGACGATCAGGATGCGGTCGTCGAGCTCCAAGCACGCCATGTTCCGCCCGACCTCACCGACGCCGCCGAGGAAGACGACGCGCGCGGGCCCGCCGGATTCAGATGAGCCCGGCATCCACCAGGGCCTTGCGGATCCGCTCGCGCTCCTCAGCCGTGGCCGGCACGAGCGGGAGCCGCGGCGGGCCGACCGGGAGGCCGACCATCTCGAGCGCGGTCTTGACCGGGATCGGGTTGGACGTGATGAACAGCGCGTTGAACAGCGGTGTCAGCTCCTCGTGGATCTTGCGCGCCGCCGGGATGTCGCCGGTCTCGATCAGGTCGCACATCTGGCGGATCCGCCCGCCGACCAGGTGCCCGGCGACCGACACGACGCCGACCGCGCCGAGGCACATGTACCCGAAGGTCGCCCAGTCGTCGCCGCTGTAGACCTCGAAGTCGGGCGGCGCCTCCGAGATCAGCTTCGAGATCCACTGGAAGTCTCCCGTCGAGTCCTTCACGCCGACGATGTTCGGGACCTCCGCGATCCGGAGCAGCGTGTCGTGCTCGATCCGCGTGCCGGTTCGCCCGGGGATGTTGTACGCGACCACCGGGATGGACACGGCGTTGGCCACCTGCGTGAAGTGCTCGAGCAGTCCCCGCTGCGGCGGCTTGTTGTAGTACGGCGTGACGAGTAGCAGCCCGTCGGCGCCGAGCTCCTCGGCCTCTCGCGACAGCTCGAGCGTCTCCGCGGTGTTGTACGTGCCGGTGCCGCACAGGACCTTGCCGTTGCCCTTCGCGACGTCGATGACGGCCTCGAACAGATCGAGCTTCTCCCGGTGCGTCAGGGTCGGCGACTCGCCCGTCGACCCGGCGATCACCAGGGAGTCGGAACCTCGCTCGTACAGGTGCGCTGCGAGCGATCGCGCCGCGTCCACGTCGAGCGCGTGATCGTCGCGGAAGGGTGTGACCATGGCGGTGACGACCGCCCCGAACCTACCGGCCATGACGCCTCCTCACTCCGGTGCGGGGTGTTTCACGGTCCGCACGATAACCACATCTGCCACATGTTGCACATGTCGACCAAGGGTGTCGGGAGGGTGTCGAGCAACGTCTTGCAGGTGCGGAAGGGGCATCGCTCGTGCCTCCGGCATCTCCTGCGGCTCCTGTTCGGGGCTCGCCCGGTCCGTTCCCAACCAGCCGTTCGGGCGACATGCCGCCGCTATCCTAGCCAGCATGCCGCGCATCTACACCAAGACCGGGGACGACGGGACGACGGGGCTGCTCTATGGAGGCCGGGTTTCCAAAGCAGATCTCGTCCCCGAGGCATGTGGCACGATCGACGAAGCGGTTGCCCTCATCGGAGTCGCGAGGGCAGACGCGCGGGACGATGGGCTTGGCGACGAGTTGCTCGAACTCCAACGCGAGCTCTTCGTCGTCGGTGCCGATCTGGCGACCAACCCAGACGGCCGGAGCAGGCTCGAACCGGGTGTCTCGCTCGTCTCGCCCGAGATGGTGACGCGGCTCGAGACCCGGATCGACGAGCTCGTCGCATCCCATCCCCTACCGAACGCATTCATCGTGCCGGGTGCGAACCCGGTCTCAGCGTCGCTCGACGTCGCCCGGAGCGTGATCCGCCGCGCGGAACGGCGCGTGGTCGAGCTCCGAGAGTCGGGCGGCGTCGTGAACGAGGACGCCTTCCGCTACCTGAACCGCCTGTCGGACGCGCTGTTCGTCCTCGCGCGCGTGGCCGCCGGTGAGGCCGAGCCCATCAGTCGGACCGAGTAGCGCGATCGCTACGCCGTTCGGACGAACGCGCCGTAGTTGTCCGCCCCGAATAGCAGGACCAGCAGCCCGATGTCGTCGACCGTGACGCCGTCGAGCGTCACGTCGAACGTCGCGCGTTCGCCGGCCGCCACGGGGGCGCTGTTCACGACCTCACCGTCGACCTCGTGGCCGTCGACCGCGTCCTCGACGTAGACGTCGGGCGGATCGAGATCGTTGGTGGACCCGTTGTCGACCTCCAGGGATCCCTCGCTCCCGTCGAGCTCGAGCGTCACCACCAGGCCCTCGTTCGCGTACTCGTAGACCGCGGTGCCGGGAGCGCCGGTGAAGGTCTGGGCCGGTGTCGGAACGTCGCTCGTGGGGCTCGGTCCGCTCGGTGCGGTAGCGTCGCCATCGTCTCCGGTGCAAGCCCCGAGCGCGATCGCGAGAAGCAGGAGCACGACGACACGACCGGTAGGCTTCATGGGTCGCGGCATGCTACACGACCGCCGAAGGAGGAAGTACCCGGGTGAGGACGCTCGAACTACGACGCCACGCGCACCGCGACCCGGCGGCCGACCGGTTGTCCAAGCAGGGCCGCGCGCAGGCGCAGTCGGTGGGCGCGACGCTCGCGGGCGGCTACTCGGTGGTGTTCGTCTCTCCCGCCCAGCGGGCGGCCGAGACCGTCGCGTGGCTCTTGCGTGGTCTGGGCGAACAGCTCCCGGCGCACGCCGTCGTCCCGGGTCTGGCCGCGGAGGACAACGACGGGACGCCGCTCGCGATGGCCGGCGTCGTCGCGGCGCTGCTCGACGCCGTGCCGGAGGGCGAACGCGGGCTCGCGATCTCGCACACACCGCTGATCGAGCGGGCGGTGCTCGGGCTCACCGCGGCCGAGATCGAGCCGCTCGTCGAATGCGAGGGCGTCCTGCTGTCGAAGGCGGACGACGAGGCAACGGTCGAGTTCGGCGAGCTCCGGCTCCGGTAAGCGGCGTGGACGTCTCAATCCCGCTGGCGGCGTTCGGCCTCGGCGTGGCGCTGGGCGCCTCGCCCGGCCCCGTGCAGCTGCTGCTGTTCTCCGAGGCGTCGCGCGGCGGCGCGGGCCGGGGTCTGCGCGCGATGACCGGTGCGAACGCGACGTTCGGCCTGATGATGCTGCTGCTCGCGGCGGGATTGTCCTCGCTCGAGCCCGGCGAGACGTTCCTGCGCGTGGTGAAGGTGATCGGTGGCGCGTTCCTCGTGTTCCTGGCGGTGGACGCGATCCGCGAGAGCCGGCGCCCGCAGGTCGTCGACGATCCTCGCGTGGGTCTGCATCCGAGCGTTCGAGGGATCGTCGCCGTCCTGCTGAACCCTGGGGTCTACGTGTTCCTCGCGACCACCGGCACCGCCGTCGTCGCGAGCGCCGTCGACGAGGGCGGTCGCGGGCTCGCGGTCGTCACGGTGATCGCGCTCCTGATCGGCGTCTCCCTGATGGACTCGGCGATGGTGCTCCTGGGCGCCGGAGCCCATCGGGTGAGCGACCGATTCCTCCGGATCGTCGGCGACGTGCTTGCGATCGCGATGGGCGCGCTCGGCGTGTGGCTGATCGCCCGGGGGATCGTCGGGTGACCGGCGATCAGAAGTCGTAGGGCGACCAGGGAGCCGGATCCCAGCCGAACATCGCGTCGGCCCTGGCCAGCGAGCCATCGGCCAGCTCCTCCACGCGGCCGGCACGACGGAGCTGCCGGAACGTCGTTCCGCCCAGGTAGACGGCGCCGATCTCGTTCACGGTGCATGCGAGGTCTGCCTTCGCTCCAGGGTTCCGCGCGACGGTTGCGTTCCCCTCCGACACCTCGAGCTCGAACCGGCCCTCGTTCCACGGGCAGAACGCATCGGCGATCCGCACGACCAGGCGTCCGTCGGTGGCGTACCGCCGGGCCCGCAGGGCCCCTTCGAGATCGACGAGGCGCACCCACAGGTTGTCGATCATCCTCGCGTGGAGTCGCCTCGGTTCCCGCACCAGATGGAGCAGGGGCTCGTCGAGCGGGCGGCTCCACGCCTCGACCCGCTCGATCAGGTCCACGTCGAGGACGAACCGCCACAGATCGGCGTGGGCCGGCGCGCTGGTGGCTTGCAGGTCGCGAACGTCGAGCGTCGACCGCGAGTATCCCTGGGGCCAATCCTGCGTGATCTTGTACGTGACGAACCCATCCACGCCGCCGTCGTCCTCGTGGAGGGCGAAGAACGTCGGCCGCTCCTTCTCCTCACCGTGCTCATGACTGACCACGTAGTCCAGTCGTCGTTCGTCCAGCTGGATCATCCCCGGCCGGTCCAGACGCGTGGACCCGTTGATGGCGAGGATCGGCTTCACGGCTTCCTGCCGGTCGACCAGGCGCATCGATCCGGACGGAGCGTAGCCACGGACGAACGCGGAACGCGCGGTCTCGATCTCGATCACCAGACCGAGCGTGCCGAGCCCATACCCGTACCGGCCGTAGATCCCTCCTTCGGATGCGTACAGGACCGAGACGAGCTCGCCCCGGTCGTGTGCGTCGTCGAGCTGCCGGCGCATGAGCTCGGTGTTGATCCCCCGGCGCCGGTGCGTCGGTAGGACCCCCACACTGGTCAGGAAGCCGACGTCGATCTCGCCACCGGGGCACGACATCGGCATCGTGAACACCGAAGACGTCCCGACGATGCCCGGTCCGTCGAACGCGGCCATGTTCCGTTCCGGCTCCGCCATCCTCCGTTCACGCTCGATCTCGGCGTCGCTCGACGCCTCACCGGACGCGGTCGAAGCGGCGATGATGAACGGGACGAGTTCCTGCTCGGAGATCGTTCGGATCTGCAGGTCCATCCGACGAGCTTACGGGCTCGGCAGCCCCTCGAAGAGGTCGGCGAGGACGGGGTCGCGCGGTCGCGGTTCGGGCCAGGCCACCGTGAACGATTCGGTCGAGAGCATCTCCGGCCACAGGTCGTACGGGACGTCCTCGAGCTCGGCCTGTGTCTTGTGGCACCGGATGGCATCGAGCTTGCGCTCGTACACGCTCGAGCAATCCACGCGGACGCCGATCGTCCGATCCGGCACGCCGCGAGGCATGAACGGCTGCGTGGGATCCATCGGTTCGAGCCCGCGCTCGCGGAAGAGCTCGTTCAGGCGGTCGAGCGAGCTCTGCGGGACGACGTTGTGGAGCAGCCTCGAGAAGGCCTGTCCGCTCGAAGACGTCCGCGTCGCCTGGAACGCCTCGGTCGCGACGGCGCCGATCGCGACGTGGTCCTCGTGACCCGTGATGCCGTCGGGGCCGAACGTGACGACAACCTCGGGGGCGGTCTCCTCGAGCACTTCCCGCACCTCGAGCACGAGCTGTTCGCGCGGGATCCGAGCGAGTCCCCCGTCGGGGTGCCGCAGGAACCGCACGTCGGGGTCGAAGCCGAGCGCCCTCCACGACGCGACATCCTCGGCCTCGCGCACCCGGCCGAGGGTCTCGCGGGTCGCGAGCGACGGGTCGGCGATGCGGCCGGCCCCACCGCTGGTCGCCATGATCACCGTGAGCTGGAGCTCATCGTTCGCGTGGAGCGCGAGGCTGCCGGCGACGCCGTACGTGTCGTCGTCGGGATGCGCGAAGACGCACGCGACCCGTCTCACCGGGTCAGGGCAGCGGCGGCAGGTCGAGGAGCGGCTCGAGCCCGACGGTGAGTCCCGGCCGGATCATCACGGCACGAGCGGCCATGAGCACCCCGGGCATGAACGACGATCGGTCGGTCGAGTCGTGACGGATCGTGAGCGTCTGCCCCTGCCCGCCGAAGATCACCTCCTGGTGCGCCACCAACCCGGGCAACCGGATGGAGTGCACCCGGATCCCGTCGACGTCCCCGCCCCGAACGCCTTCGAACGACTCGCCGAGCGGGCCACGCCAGCCGTCGCCCCGCTCCTCCTGGATCCGCCGCACCGTGGCGACGGAGGTGCCGGAGGGCGCGTCCGCCTTCTGATCGTGATGGAGCTCGATGATCTCGACGGCGGGCAGGTACCGAACGGCCTGGGCGGCGAACCGCTGCATCAGCACGGCGCCGAGCGCGAAGTTCGGAGCCACGATCACGTTGGACTCATGGCCCTCGTCCGAGAGGAGCTTCTCGATCTCCTGCAGGTTCACCGGCGAGATCCCGGTGGTGCCGACGACGACATGGACGGCGTGCGAGATGCACCAGCGGATGTCGTCCATGACGACCTCCGGGTGGGTGAAGTCGATCGCGACCTCCGCGTTCGCCTCGAGCAGCCGCTCGAGCTCGTCCGAGACCGGAGCGTCGATCTCGGGGTGGCCGATCATCTGCCCGATCTGCTGCCCGATCTTCGAGCGGTCGATCGCGGCGACGAGCGCGAAGTCCTCTGCATCGGCCAGCGCCCGGCAGACCATCAACCCCATGCGGCCGCACGCGCCGATCACGCCGACACGGATCACGCGATGGCGTCCTTGCTCGAGAAGGGGCCGAGGACGGTCACCGTCATCGGCTGCGAGAGTACCCGTTCGGCCGCGCGTGCCGCGTCTTCGGCCGTCACCGCCTCGATGCGCCCGAGGAGCTGGTTCACCGTGAGGATCTCGCCGTGCCCGATCTCGGACTTGCCGATGCGCGACATGCGCCCACCCGGGTCCTCGAGCGACAGTACGAGCGAGCCCTTCATGTGGCCCTTCGCGCGCTCGAACTCGTCGGGACCGAGACCTTTGTTGGCCACGTCCTCGAGCTCGGCCCGCATGATCGCGAGGACCTCCTTCGCGCGCCCGGGCGTGGTACCGGCGTAGGCGCAGAACACCCCGGCCTCCGCGTACATCGCGTGGTACGAGTACACACTGTAGGCGAGCCCGCGCTTCTCTCGGATCTCCTGGAATAGGCGCGAGCTCATCCCGCCGCCCAGGGCGGTGTTCACGACCCCCAGCGCGAACCGGTCCGGATCGGTCCGGGACAGCCCGCTCGTCCCGATGCAGATGTGGGCCTGCTCGGTCTTCCGCTTCTTGACGAGCGAACGGCCCGACGGGCTCGGGGCGTCGCCGGCCGTCCGCAGGTTCCAGGCGCTCGGGCCCTGAGCACGCACCGAGCCCGGGTCCATCCGCTCGGCCACGAGATCCAACAAGGACTCGTGGCGGAGGTTGCCGGCGGCCACGACGACCACGTTCCCGGGAACATAGTGCTTGCGGTAGAAGCGCCGGACCTGGTCGCGCCCGGCGCCCCGGATGCTCTGCTTCGTGCCCAGGATCGGCCGTCCGAGCGGATGCCCCGGCCAGAGCGTCTCGGTGAACAGGTCGTGGACCAGGTCGTCGGGGTCATCCTCGTGCTGGTTGATCTCCTCGAGGATCACCTGCCGTTCGGCCTCAAGGTCCGCGCTTCGAAGGACCGAGTGCTGCAGCATGTCCGAGAGGTGGTCGACGGCCATCGGCACGTCGCGGTCGCGTACCCGGGCGTAGAACGCCGTGTACTCCTTGGCCGTGAACGCGTTCACCTCGCCCCCGACCGCGTCGAACGCTTCGGCGATGTCGCGCGCGCTCCTGGTCTTGGTCCCCTTGAACAGCAGGTGCTCGAGGAAGTGGCTCGAGCCGGAGATCGGCGGGGGCTCGTCGCGCGAGCCGGCGAGGACCCAGAAGCCGAGCGCCACCGAGCGGACGCCGGGCATCCGCTCGGTGACGACACGCAGACCGGAGGTGAACTCCGTCCGTCCGATCGACATCTGCTACGCGGGATCGCGGGGTTCGCGGTCGCGGGGTCGCCGATCCCGGTCGCGGGGCCGCCGGTCCCGGTCTCGGTCGCGACGCGGCGGGCGGTCCTGCGAGACCTCCTGCTCCATCCCCTCGGGGATCGCCCACTCCTCGCCCACCGGCTTGAGCGAGATCTTCCCGCGATCGTCGATGTCCTGGACCTCGACCTCGATCGTGTCGCCGACCTTGACCGCGTCCTCGACGTTCGCGAGCCGCTTGCCCTTGCCGAGCTTGGAGATGTGGATCAGGCCGTCCCGGCCGGGAACGAGGTTCACGAACGCGCCGAACGTGGTCGTGTTCACCACGGTGCCGGTGAAGCGCTCGCCGACCGTGATCGGGCGCGGGTTCGCGATCTCGTCGATGATCCGCGCCGCCTCGTCCGCCCCGCCGGCCTCACGGGCTCCGATGAACACGGTGCCGTCGTCCTGGATGTCGATGTCAGCGCCGGTGAGGGCGACGATCTCGTTGATCTTCTTCCCCTTGGGACCGATCACCTCGCCGATCTTGTCGACCGGGATCTTGAGCGTCAGGATCCGAGGTGCCTTGGGGTTGACCTCGGTCCGAGGCTCGGGGATCGCGTCGCGGATCACCTCGAGGATCTGCAGGCGTGCCTCCTTCGCCTGGTCGAGAGCCCCGACCAGTACGTCGCCCGGCAGCCCGGTCACCTTCATATCGAGCTGGATCGCCGTGACGAACTCGCTCGTCCCCGCCACCTTGAAGTCCATGTCGCCGAGCGCGTCCTCGGCGCCGAGGATGTCGGTGAGGGTCACGAACGTGCCGCTCTCCGCGATCATGCCCATCGCGATCCCCGCCACCGGCGCCTTGATCGGGACACCCGCGTCCATGAGCGAGAGCGTCGAGGCACAGACGCTGGCCATCGACGTCGAGCCGTTGGAGCCGAGGATGTCCGATACGAGCCTGAGCGCGTACGGGAACTCCTCCTCCGGCGGGATCACCGGCACGAGCGCCCGCTCGGCGAGCGCGCCGTGGCCGATCTCGCGACGGCGGGGGGAGCCGATCCGGCCCACCTCGCCGGTGGAGAACGGCGGGAAGTTGTAGTGGTGGATGTAGCGCTTGCTCTCCTCCGGATCGAGCGTGTCGATCATCTGCGTCATCCGCAGCATCCCGAGCGTAGTGACGTTGAGGGCCTGCGTGTCGCCGCGGTTGAACAGGCTCGAACCGTGCGCGCGGGGGATCAGCCCGACCTCTGCCGACAGCGCCCGCAGCTCCTTCGGCCCGCGCCCGTCGAGACGGACACCGTGCTCGATCACGCGAGCGCGCATGACCTTCTTCTGCAGGTCCTTCCACGCGGGTGAGACCTCGGACTGGCGAGCCGCGTACGTCTCCGCCCCCCACGTCTGGAGCAGGTGCCCCTTCAGGAGCTCCTTGATCTCGGCCATGCCGGCCTCGCGCTCGGCCCGGTCGGGCACGATCGCGGTCTCCAGACGCTCCTTGAACGACTCGGCCGCCGTCCACGTGTCCTCGCCGTACAGGGGCCTGGGCTCGAACGGCTTCGGCTTCACGTCGGCCTGGGCGACCAGCTCGAGCTGCGCCTCGATCAGCTCGTCGATCGCGCGCTTGGCGGCCTCCAGGCCCTCGGCGACGACCGGCTCGGTCGGGGCGGTGCCGCGTCCGCCCTCGAGCAAGGTCCACGTGTTGTCGGGCGCTTCGCCCTCGATCATCAGGATGTCGACCTGCCCCGCGTCGTTGCGTCGGCCGGCCACCACGATGTCGAACGTGGCCTCCTCGAGATCTTGGAACGTGGGGTTGATGACCCACTCGCCGTCGATCAAGCCGAGCCGGACCGAGCCGACCGGCCCCTCGAACGGGATCCCCGACAGCATCGTCGCGAGGCTCGCGGCGTTCATCCCGGGGATGTCGTACGGGTTGGCCATGTCGACCGAAAGCACGGTGATCACGACCTGGACCTCGTCGCGGTAGCCGTCCTTGAAGCTCGGGCGCATCGGACGGTCGGTGAGGCGAGCCGTGAGGATCGCGGTCTCGGACGGACGACCCTCTCGGCGGAAGAACCCGCCCGGGATCTTGCCCGCCGCGTACATGCGTTCCTCGACGTCGATCGTGAGAGGGAAGAAGTCGATCCCCTCGCGAGGTTGCGCGGTGGTGCAGGTGGCGAGCACCTGGGTCTCGCCGTACGTCACGACGCACGAGCCGCCCGCTTGCATGGCGAGCTTGCCCGACTGGAAGGTCAGGGTGTTGTTCCCGAACTGTCGGGAAAGGGTGATGGCCATAGGCCTGGTGCCTCCTTGGTCGATGCGCGGCGCGGCCGCGCCGCGCGACTGGGAAGGCGGAGCCGGGCCGGTTGTCAGTGGGGAACCGCCGATCGAGATCGGAGGCTCGCAACTGAGAACCGACCGCGGGGAACGCCCGCCTCCGGTTTCCGATCAGTGGTCTGTTCGCATCCCCCCCACGCAGAAGGCGCCCCTTCGGGCGCCTCTGGGTCTATCGGCGCAGCCCGAGCTTCGCGACGATCTCTCGGTAGCGATCGATGTCCTCTCGCCGCAGGTACTCGAGCAGGCGACGGCGTCGCCCCACGAGCATCAGCAGCCCACGCCGGGACGCATGGTCCTTGGCGTGGGTCTTCAGATGCTGTGTGAGGTCCGCGATCCGTCTGCTCAGCACGGCGATCTGGACCTCGGTCGAGCCGGTGTCCGTCTCCGAACGCCGGTGCTCCGTGATGATCTCGGATCTCTGAGTCTTGGTGAGCGTCATACGCGCCAAGGCTACCAGACCACCCGGACCGCCCTGCCGCGTCTCCCCTGGTCAGAGCCGGAACGGGATGGTTCAGCCCGCACGGGTGACTCCGCAGTCGTGAACCGATGTCACCGGGTCCAGCACCGGGTGCCCGTCCGAGACGATCGTGGCGAGCAGCAGCCTGCCGCAGAGCGTTCCGTCGGGTCGAACCACCACATCGGCCACCGCGGTCGCTGAGCCCTCGGCCGAGAACTTGGCCCTCGGCAGCGCTGCCTCGGCGCCGGCGTCGTCGTCGGCCCGGCCCACGATGTACGCGAGGATCCCGACCGCGATGCCGAGCGCGATCAACACGAGCCCGAACTGGATCCGCGAACGGGGGCTGTGGCGCGACGTCACGGTCCCGAGCCTCTCACGTCTCCGCAACGAGCTCGCGGGTGCGGCGGACGTCCTCGCCGATCGCGTCCGACAGCTGCTCGGGCGTGTCGAACCGCTCCTCGTCGCGCAGGTACGCCCAGAACTCGACGGCGATCTCGCTCCCCACGATGTCGCCGTCGAAGTCCAGCAGGTACGCCTCCACGTGCAGGGGCTCGACGCCGAACGTCGGGTTGGTTCCCACGCTGATCGCGGCGACGTGCGGACGGCCATCGACGAGCGCGCGACCCGCGTAGATCCCGCGTCCCGGAAGCAGCAGCCGCGGGCCCGTCCGCAGGTTCGCGGTCGGATAGCCGAGACCCTGCCCGCGTCCCGCGCCGCTGACGACCGTCCCGTCGAGCACGAACCGCCGGCCGAGCGCGACCCCCGGCCATCCGAGATCGCCGTTCGCGAGGGCATCCCGGATGGAGGACGACGACACACGTCGGCCGTCGGGCTCGACGAGGTCGACACGCTCGGCCGTGAAGCCGTGCTCCGGCCCGGTCTCGATCAGCATCTCGACGGTTCCGGCTGCCCGGTGGCCGAACGTGAAGTTCGCGCCCATCGCGCAATGGGCCGCGTGGAGCCCGTCGACGAGCACGCGCATGATGAACGCCTCCGCCGGCCAGCGGCTGAACTCCAGCGTGAACTCGAGCACGAGCAGTACGTCGATGCCGGTCTCCTCGATGAGGTCGGCCTTGCGATCGACCGTCGTCAGCAGGCGAGGCTCCTGACCGGGCGTGAGCACCTCTCGCGGATGGCGATCGAACGTGACCGCGACCGACGGCAGCCCGCGCTCGCGGGCGACCTCGACCGTTCGACCGAGGACCGCTCGGTGGCCGAGATGCACGCCGTCGAAGAACCCGACCGTCACCACGGTGCGCTCGGCGGCGAGCGGCAGGGCTCCGAGACCGTGGAGCCGTTCCATCACGTCGAGGGTAACGAACGGGCCCGCTCGGCCGATCTATTCGGCGAGCGTCCTAGCGTGGTCGGGCACGTAGGTGTTCGTGTCGCGTGGCGGGCGCACGTAGCCCTCGTCGCTCTGGCGTGCGGGCATCCGGATCCGCTCCGCGCCCCTGGGCTCGTACGGGATCAACGAGAGCAGGTGGGCGATGCAGTTCACCCGTGCCCTCGGCTTGTCGTCCGCCTCCACCACGTACCAGGGCGCCTCCGGGATGTCCGTGTGCACGAACATCTCGTCCTTGGCGCGAGAGAAGTCGACCCAGTGCGAGCGCGAGAGGAGATCGGTCCCCGAGAGCTTCCACCGGCGCATCGGGTCGTCGATCCGCGAGCGGAACCGGCGCTCCTGCTCGTCGTCGGAGACGGAGAACCAGTACTTCAGCAGGACGATGCCGTCCTCGACGAGCAACCGCTCGAAGATCGGGACCTGCCGCAGGAACCGGCGATGCTCCTCGGGCGTGCAGAAACCGAGCACCTTCTCGACACCGGCGCGGTTGTACCAGCTGCGATCGAACAGGACGATCTCGCCCGCCGAGGGCAGGTTGGCGATGTATCGCTGGAAGTACCACTCCGTGCGTTCCCGCTCGGTGGGCTTGGGGAGCGCGACGATGCGGGTCACCCGCGGGTTCATGTACTGGGTGATCCGCTTGATCGTGCCGCCCTTCCCGGCCGCGTCCCGCCCCTCGAAGATGACGACGATCCTCGCGCCCGAGGCGGACACCCAGTCCTCCATCTTGGCGAGCTCCTCCTGGAGGCGGCGGAGCTCCTTCTCGTACGCCTTCTTGGGAAGCTTGCTCGTCCGATCCTCGGTGTCGCGGTGTCCGCCGTGCCTGGACCCGTGCTTGGACGCGCCGCTTGGTTCGGTGGTGGTCCCCATCTCGCACCTCCGGTGGAGGCATCATCCCACGACGGCAGGGACGGCTTGTCCTACGCTGGTCCGATGCCGGCCCGCCGGACGTCCGCGCTCGTCGTGAGCTTCGCGTTCGCGCTGACGGCGTGCGCCGGGTCGGGCGCGCCCGCGAGCGACACACGCTCCGACGACGCGGTCACCGTCGCGTCCTTCAACTTCCCCGAGAGCGTTCTGCTGGCCGAGATCTACGCGCAGGCCATAGAGCGAGCCGGGTTCCGCATCGAGCGCGAGGTGGCGCTCGGGCCACGCGAGCTCGTGATGCCGGCGCTGGTGAGCGGTCTGGTCGAGTTCGTCCCCGAATACTCGGGCAGCGGGCTCCAGTTCCTCGCCGGATCGGGCTCGACCTCCTCCGATCACGAGACCAACCACCGCATCTTCGCGGACCGGTTGGCGTCGCTCGACGTCACCGCCCTCGACGCCTCTCCCGCCGAGGACCAGAACGGGTTCGTCGTGACGTCGGAGACGGCGGAGCGCTACGACCTGCGGACGTTGAGCGACCTCGCGACGGTCTCCGACCGGCTCGTGTTCGGCGGCCCGCCCGAATGCGCCGCGCGCCCGTTCTGTCTCCCCGGCCTCGATTCGACGTACGGGATCGGCTTCGCGGACACCTTCACCAACCTCGACGCCGGCGGGCCGCGCACGGTCTCCGCGCTCGCGCAGGGGACCGTCGACGTGGCGCTCCTGTTCACGAGCGACGGTGCCATCGACCTGAACGACTTCGTCCTGCTCGAGGACGACCGACGCCTGCAGCCCGCCGACAACGTCACCCCGGTGATCCGGGCCGACGCGCTCGCGAGGTTCGGCCCGTCGCTGGCCGAGAAGGTGAACGCCGTGTCGGCGCTGCTCTCCACCGACGAGCTCCGGATGCTGAACGCCGAGGTGGCCAGGGGCGCGGATCCCGCGCGGATCGCGTCCGCGTGGCTCGCCTCCAGCGGTTTCGGCGCGGGACCGGGGTAGAGTCGCCGAGCCGTATGGATGCGACCGGCGAAACCAGGGGTGTCGAACAGGAGCGGCGCACACGCCTCGAGGATCACGCGGGGCAGCGGCGTCGCCCGTCCGGAGAACCGCCGGCGCTGCCGCACGAGCTGGGTCGTTCGGGCAAGTTCTTGCTGTTGATGCTCCTGTACTTCGTCCTGGCCCTCACCGGGTTCCTGCTGTTCCCGCCGCTCGAGGGCTTCTTCGAACGGCTGGATCACGGCCGGCAGGTCCGGATCACCGAGCTTCGGGGCCCCGGACTCACGCGCGTGATGCTCGTTGTCAACGGGCTCGCGTCCAGCTGGACGATCCGCGTACTGCGGTGGGGCGTGATCCTCGGCCTGGTCGTGTTCCGCCGGTGGCGGCACCTGCTCGTGTTCCTCGGCGCGATCATCCTGACCGAGATCGTCGCCTACAACGCCTCGACGGTGATAGCTCGGCCCCGACCGCTCGGCATCGAGATCCTCACCGGTTGGCAGGGGTACTCCATGCCGTCGCGGCCCGTGGCGGGCCTCGCCGTCTCGGCCGTCGGAGCCACGTACGCCCTGATCGTGACCGGGCGCCCGCGATCGATCGCCAAGTGGGTGGTCGGGGTCGTCCTGGGGATCCTGGTGTTCGCCCGCGTGTACCTCGGGGTGGACCATTCCTCGGATGCCGTGATCGGAGCCGTGTTCGGCGTGGCCGTGGGGGTGGCGATGTTCCGATGGTTCGCGCCCAACGACCTGTTCCCCGTGTCGTACCGGCGAGGGAAGGCCGCGCACCTGGACATCGGGGGCCGGCGCGGTGAGGCGATCGTGTCGGCCATCAGGGATCAGCTCGGGCTGTCCGTGCTGGACGTGAAGCCCGTGGGCCTGGAGGCATCGGGAGGCTCCACGCCGCTCCGGATCAAGATCGATGCCACCGAGCACGTACCGGAGCGGTTCGTCTTCGCCAAGCTGTATGCGAAGAGCCACGTGCGCGCGGACCGCTGGTACAAGCTCGGCCGGACGATCCTGTACGGCGCCCTCGAGGACGAGAAGCCGTTCCAGTCCGTTCGTCGGTTCGTGGAGTACGAGGACTACACGCTGCGCTTGCTGCATGAGCTCGGCATCCCGGTCCCGCGGGCCTACGGGATCGTCGAGATCACCCCCGAACGCGAATACATGATCGTGATGGAGTTCTTCGAGGGCGCCGTCGAGATCGGCGAGGCGGACATCGACGACGGCGTCATCGACCAGGGACTCGCGCTCGTTCGGAAGATGTGGGACGAGGGGCTCGCGCACCGAGACATCAAGCCCGCGAACCTCATGGTGCGCGACGGGGAGCTCAAGGTGATCGACGTGTTCTTCGTTCAGGTCCGGCCATCGCCCTGGCGCCAGGCGGTGGACCTCGCCAACATGATGCTGGTCCTGGCGCTCCGCAGCGACGCCGAACGCGTCTACGCGCACGCACTGCACCACTTTACCGAGGAAGACATCGCCGAAGGGTTCGCGGCGGCGCGGGGTGTGGCGAGCCCGACGCAGCTCCGCAACAACCTCAAGCGCGACGGCCGCGACCTCCTGGAGGAGTTCCGACGGTTGGCCCCGGCGCGCGAACAGGTCTCGATCCAGCGCTGGAGCCTCCGCAGGGTGCTCCTCACGGTCGCGGTGGCTTTCGTCGCCTTCCTCGCGGTCGGGATCGTCGTCAGCAACTGGAATGCGTTCGTATGAGGTGGCGACGGCGACTCGGCACGGCCGCCGTCGTCGCGATCATCCTGTCGACCCTCGTTTCGTGCAGCTCGCGGGCGGGCGACGCCTCGGAAGCCAACTGCCCGGTCGAGGACGGCGAGCTCTTCGTGCTGATGGCGCAATCGGTTCCGAGCGCGACCCTCCTCCCCTGCATCG
>Ga0209859_1000037_pt1 | contig 23876 bp, 23 predicted proteins | sample GWRWS3_50_60_FD_187241 | JGI IMG/M metagenome (GOLD analysis project Ga0209859, IMG submission 187241) | Riverbed sediment microbial communities from areas with vegetation nearby in Columbia River, Washington, USA - GW-RW S3_50_60 (SPAdes)... | ecosystem: Environmental > Aquatic > Freshwater >... | reverse complement strand
GCCCTCCTCGTGGTCCTCGAGGTCATCGCCATCCGAGTCATCGTCGGGCTCGGTCGAGACAGGGACGACCTCCTCCCCGCCCGCCACGAACTCCGCCTCGAAGTGGAAGGAGCCTGACGCGAGCCGCGCGTCCTCGCCCTCGAGCGCGTTGTCCATCGCCAGCCCGAGCGTGATCCCGAGCCCGCCGCCCTCTCCCTCCATCGTCCACGTGAAGCTCTCCTCGTTCTCCTCGCCCGCCCGCCAGCGCTCGAACACCTCCTCCAGCCACTTGGGTCGAAACTCGCAGAAGGTGGGAAGACCGAGCGCGCGCACGGCCTCGATAAGCGCATGAGCGACACCATGCCGGCGCATGTGGCGGCGCACGTAGAGCGACTCGAGGTGAAGATAGAAGGGCTCCGCGAAGCAGTCAGGATCACCGAAGTAGGGGCCCGACGCGCTGAAGTGGCCATCAGCGAACGACCAGGCCGTCTCGCCTTGCTCGTCTTCGTCCGCTTCCTTCGTTGAGGCGAGCGCGGACCCGACCAGCTCGTCGCCAACGACGGCGTTGAGGACGAGCCTGCCCGGCGCCGCGTAGAAGCGCCGAAGACGCCCGCGCCAGGTGTACCACGGGCCTCCTTCACGTGCGCGGACGATGACGGCGGCCGTGTTACCGCGGACGGTCGAATCGCCCATCGGCGAGAGCGTACTCGCGCCGCTCGGAGCAACGACTCCGACGACGTCTATCACTAAGAAACTTCGCAATTCGCCTCCCTGTGCTCAAGCAGTCGGGAAAATCGCAGCAAATACACAAATGCGTTTCTGTTGCCGTGGACGACGAAGCTGGCCTAGCGCTCCGGCGGCGCCGCGTGGCAGAATCCTCAGGCGGGGTATTACCCCGTGTGAGCGACCGACCGAGAGAGGAGCCATGGCGAAGTCCGCCGCACCCATGAAGAAGCGGGTCAAGCAGTCGCCTGGCCTGCTCTCCGAGCGGGAGAGCGAGGCCCTCCGGATGGCCCGCGAGCTCGCCCGCGAGGTGAAGCAGGCGCCTCGGGGGATCCCCGTGCGGCCGGACCGGTCGAACCGGTACGTTCGGCCTCAGTAAGTCGGCAGCGTCGAGTCTCGATCGAAGAAGAGCTTCGCGACGCGGAACTCGCCGACGGTTCGCATCTGCATGTAGACCTCAGCTCGCGTGTAGAGCTCCCAGTAGGCGTTCCAGCCCGGGTCCTCGCGGGCGAGTAGGTGGACATTGAGGCCGACGTCGCGCGCCTCCTCCCCGCTGATCAGACGGCCGTGGCTGAAGCGCGTGTTGGCCGAGAGCAGATCCTCCGCAATCCGCTTCGCATGCTTCTTGATCGTCGAGGGATGTCGCGTCTCGCCTCTCGAGGCGAGGAGCGCGGGCAGCTGATACTTGGGGAGGAACTTCTTCGCGATGTCGCGGCTGAAGTCGATCCCGCGCCGGCAGTGCTCGATGAAGGCGGGCTCCATCGTGCTCGTGTTTAGGCTCGTCAGGTAGCCCACAGGTGACTCGCCGGCCTTGATTGCCTTCTTCACCTCGGCCTGCGTCGCCTCATAAGCCTGGATGAAGGACTGGCCCGAGACGACCTGCACCATGTTCCCGACGGAGATCGTGTACTGGGGGTCGATCGGGCCGAGTTCGGAGACGTAGCCCATGACGATCGCGTCGGCGCCGAGGGCGATCATCGTCGCGGCGCTCTTCGCGAAGTTGGGGACGACGACGCGAAACTCCTTCCGGCAGTGCGACCGGCACATCTCGATGATCTTCTCGGCGACCTCTCCCACGCCGCCCGGGCTGTTGATCATGAGGTCGAGGCGATCGCAGTCGCCGATTTGCGTCGAGCATGCTCCCAATCGCCGCAGCGTCCGAGTGGTCGATCGAGCCGCCCGCCGGCCCCGTCAGGTAGCAGAGCAGCCGACGCGGTGGGTCGCCCTGCTCGACCACTGGGAAAAGCGTCTCCTTGTTGAGCACGCGATCGCCCCGGAAACGCTCGGTGTCGCCCTCGATGTTGCCGAGGTCGGAGAGGACGGCCTGGAGCAGCGGCTCGGCCGCGATTTTGGGTTCGTAGCTTCCTGTCGTCATTCGTCTGCCTCCGTCGATGCGACGGACCCGAGGGGGATGGCCCGTCGATGCTCTTCCGAGCGGGTCCATTTTCCGCCCAGGGGCGGACGTACCAGAAAGACTGAGGCCGCCCGGTCCCCACCGGACGGCCCCTCGATCGGAAAAGCCGCGAGGCAGAAGCGGCGAGCGAAGGGTCCCAAACGGGTCGGACGCCGCGCCTCCGGGTCGCAACCGGCTCCAGCGCCTAACCGACCCAGGCGATGTGCTCGGCGTGAATGGGCACGCGGTAGCGGGGCACTAGCGTCTCGCCGTCGAGGACGACGGCGTCGAGTGCCGGTGGCCGTTCCTGCGTCCCGCCGCCGGAGGCGAGCGGCTGGTACTCGCGCCGCCCCAGAACGGCGAAGCGTCCATCGGGGGAGTAGCTGACGAAGCCGAGGGCTGGCCCGGACTCGCCGTAGAGGAGCGGAAAGCGATCCGATCCACCGAACGGGGCCAGCTGAAGAATGCAGCCCCACATCACCTCGGCGGAGCGCGCGCTCGGGGCAAGGCGCTCGATCTCGAACCACAGCGTGATGCTCTCGCGGACGAGGCTCCCCTCGAGGACGTAGCGCCCGAGCGCATTCCCATCGAGGTCGTACGTGTCGACGACCGCGGTGGTCTTCTTCTCGCCTACCGCCACGCCATGGGCGAGTAAGGCGATGCGGGTGCCGCTCGGGTTGGTGGCGAGCTGATACGGAGCCTCAATCTGCTCCAGCGCCGGGCCAGGCTGGTCCTCGAGTGTGAGCGAACGCCCGTCAACGAAGACGGACCCGTCGCTGAGCTCGGCCACACCTCGGGCGGTCAGCACCGCTCTGCAGCCGTTGGCGAGCTCGGCGAGGATGCGGCCGTCGCGGGGATCCACGATCGTGAAGATGAGCGTCCCATCGGCCCCGAGGGCGCAGTAGCTCAGCTGCCGCGAGTCGGGCGAGAAGGCGGGGCCGAAGTTCGCACCGAGCTCGTCCTCGGCCATCTCGTTTGACGCCGCCGCCAGACGGAGAAGCTGCCCGTTCTCCTCGCGCACGAGGACATGGCCCGACGAGTCGCGCCAGGCGAGCAGGCTCCTGTCGGGCGAGGCGGTGAAGCCGTACAGGAAGTCGCCGGGGGCGCAGTCGGCGCCGAGCGGGCCAAGGCTCTCGTCCTCGCCGCTCGCGAGGTCGTAGACGCGAAGCTCGCAGCCCGGTCGGTCGTAGGGGACGTAGAGCAACCGCCCGCTGAGCTCGCCGGGAGCAGCCACGGGTGCGGCAGCGAATGCGGGCACGTCCTGCGACGATCCGGACTCGAAGTCAGGCGCACCTCTGGCAATGGTGCTCGAGCCGGTCGGGCTCGTGGTCGCGGTTCCTCCGCACGCCGCCACAACGACCGCGGACGCGACGACGAGCGCCGGCAAGGCTGACCCGCCCCGGCCCGGAGAGCGCGCGATGCTCACATCGTCTTAGACGTGTGGCCCCAACGGAAGTTCCGATGGAAGCGATGGCGACCTGCCTGACTACCGGCAGAGCCCTTCGGCTACCCCAAGAAGTCTCTTACCCGCCTGAGGCAGAAAAGCGCCTGCAAATGAGCCCCTTCTGCAAGAAGCGTTGGGACACGCATTTGCAGGGATGTGTTCCAGAACGCTCGGCCGCAGAGACATCGAGTCAGACGCTTTTGCCCTGCAAATCGTAAGCCGACGCCCGGACTCGAACCGGGGACCCCTTCATTACGAGTGAAGTGCTCTACCAGCTGAGCTACGTCGGCGCGCGCGCCCTCAGTCTAGCGCCCGGACGACGATTCCTTCCGGCCCGCGCTGGGTAGGCTCGCATCATGAGCGCCCAGCCCGAAGATGCCAGGCAGATCCTCTTTGGCGAGGAGGTCGGGGGTGAGCCGCCGCTCGCGGCGCTCCTGGCCGACGTGCAGCGGCACCTTCGAGCGCTCGCGCAGCAGTACAGAGGCACACGGTCGCCCGATGAGCAGTTCGAGATCCTCGACGAAGCGCTGGACGAGCTCGACGCCGCGCTCGATCGCGTGCGCGAGGCAAGAGTAAAGCTCGCTCGGATCGAGATGCGGCTCGCGACGGCCTATGAGAACGCGGTCGCGCGCATCCGCGAGGCCGAGCGAGACGCAGGAACGGGCTAGGAGGGTTTGGCGGAACGTCGCTCGTCGCCGAGGTGCGATGGTCGTTCCGAGGCAAGGACGAGTTCGCTGCGCGAACTCGTCAACTGATAGGGACCCCACCCACCCGCGCTCGTAGCAGGAAGCTCCGGGCGCGACCGAGGACGCCGCCTCGGGGCGAGCAGCGCGGCCGGGCGGCACAGCCTGCGTTTCGTCAAAGCTCCTAAGCGCGCCCGGCCGCCCAGTCGGCCGGAACGTCGCCGCCGCCCTCCTCGCTGACGCGGGCTCCGAAACGGACGAGGGCGGGGTGCGAGGAGATCTTCCCCGCGATCAGCGACTCGCCCTGGCGAAAGGTCGTCGCTCGCCCCAGCAGGCTCTGCGGGACGAAGGAGAAGACGTCGCCGATGAAGCCGAGGTCGGCCGTCGAGTTCATCCGCATGAGGATGAGGTTGTCGCATTGCGAGAGGACGTTCTCGTGCACCTTCTGGGGCCGCTGGGTGGAGACGAGGAGGTAGAGGCCGAACTTCCTTCCCTCCCCGGCGATGCGGACGGCGTGCTCGGTGGCGAGCGCCGTCAGCGCGTCGTCCGGCTCCTGCGGGCAGACGTTGTGCGCCTCGTCGACGACGACGAGCACCGGCGCCCGCTCGGTTCGGCGCTCCCAGAGGCGGGCGAGCACGGCCTCGGCGACAAGCGCCTGCTCCTCGCGCGTGCCCAGCGAGCCGAGGTCGACGACGAGGCAGCGCACGTTCGCGTCGGTCGTCTCCTCCAGGATCGAGCCTGGCTCGCCGCGCGACCACACGCCCCAGCGGAGGACGCCGAGGTTCTCGGCCCTGCGGACGAGCCGCTTCCCGTCGGCTCCCGCCGACGAGGCCAGCTCGACCAGCGCCGACGGGCGCCACTCGGCGAGGGCGGCCGTGAGGACGGCGTACTCGTCGCGGTCGGCGATCGGGTCGAGCCGCAGAAGCGCGGCCTGTGCCTCTTGGTCGAGCTCCGGGAACGCAAGGCGGAGAGGCGTCTCGGCCTCCGCTCCGGCGCGCCGCACGGCGACCCCGCGCGCCACCTCCGCGTAGCGCGCGCCGTGCCCGAGATCGGCCCCGTCGCGCACCCGCCCGAGGCGGACGTAGTCGGAGTTGGGGTCGAGCACGATGATGCGCAGCTCGGTCTCGAGGAGGAGCCGTTCGAGGACGAGGCCGAGCGAGTACGTCTTCCCCGAGCCCGACTGGCCGCAGAGGAAGGTGTGACGGTCGAAGCCGCCCGCGTCGAGCCCGTAGGAGACGCCCGGCGCGAGGACGAGCTGCCCGATTTCCAGGCTCGCCCTGCGGGGCCCTGCTCGCCCGAGCCAGGCTCCAACCTCGGCGGGCGACGCCGGGCGGACGGGCGCGTCGTGGAACGGCGAGCCGTCCCCCTCGAGCACGACACCTTCACCGCGCGCATACCTGAGGAGCATCCGGTTCCGGGCCTCCGAGGCCTCGCCCAGGGAGACCGCAAGATCCGGCCCCTCCTGGGATGCGGCCTCGAGCGTGATCACCTGCCCGAGGCGGTCGTCTCCGAGGACGACGTAGCCGCCTGCTTGGAGGGCCAGCTCGTGGAGCGAGGCCTGGAACGCGAACCGTCTACCGTCGACCGACGTCGCGAGCGAGACGACGGCCTGCTCGAGCTCGCGCCGCAGCGCGCGGAACTCCTCGACTCGAGCGCCGACCTCCCCGCTCGAGCTCACGCCACCTCGCGGCATTCGTCGATGAAGACGTCCAGCCCGGCCGCGCCCTCCTCGAGCTCCACGGTGCAGAGGTCCTCGAAGACCTTGTACCCGGTGACGAGGCCCTCCCCGTGCGGCGTCGTCACGCGACGCCCGACCCTCGGCGCCCGATCCCTGAAGCTCTTGTAGAGCGGGTGCTCGAAGGCGAGGCAGCACCGCAGGCGGCCGCAGAGGCCGGTAATGCGACCGGAGCTCATCGGCAGGTCCTGGTCCTTCGCCATCCGCAGCGTGATCGGCTGCTCGTGCGTCGGATAGCGGCGGGAGCACTGCCCGCCCCCGCAGAGCCCATGGTCGCCGCAAAGGCGCGCGCACTCGCGCGGCCCGACCGAGCGCAGCTCAACGCGGCGGTGGAGGCGCTCGCGGAGCGCCGTCTGCAGGCGCCCTGCGTCCGGTCGCTCCTCCGCCTCGTACGAGAAGACGAGCCGCGACCCGTCGAAGACGAGCTCGGCCGCGACAGGCTTGAGCTCCACTCCCTGTTCGCGGACGACCTCGCGGAAGACGCGCATCGCCCGCCGCGCCTCGTCGCGATTGGCCTCGAGCGTCTCCTTGTCGACCTCGGTCGCGCGGCGGACGACCTTCTTGAGCGGCGCGTCGGGCTCGTCGTCGAGCTCGCGGTTCGCCTGGACGACTCGCCCGAGCTCCTGGCCGCGGACAGTCTGGCAGACGACCTTCTCATTCCAGGCGAGCTCGAGCCCGCCCGGGTCGAAGGAATACACCTTCCCGCCCGAGGAGAACACGACTCCGACCGCGACCGTCATGGCGACAGTGTGCCTCCCAGCTCGCGCCGGAGCCGCACGAAGAGCCCCTCGAGGGCCAGCCCGGGCTGGACGTTGAACTCGAACGAGCGCCAAACGTCGCGCACGGTCGCCGCCGCGCGCTCCGCGGCCGGCCCGCGCTCGGGGATCCCGTCCGCCGCGAGCTCGGCGAGCCGGTCGGAGTTGAGGACGGCACCGTCGGCCCCGGCGGCGACGACCATCACGTCCCGGTACCAGCCCGAGAAGAGATCGAGGGCGTCGAGGACCTCCTCGCGCTCGGCGCCTCGGCCGGCGCGCCGGCTGCGCTGCTCGGTCTCGCGCGGCGTCTCGTCCGCAAGCGGCTCCTTCTCGGCCGCCGCTCTGGCCCGCGCCGCCCGCTCCTGCGCCAGGTCGGTGACGCGGCGGGAGGCCCTCCCGGGGTCGAACCCCGGGTCGAGGTAGACCGAGCGGGCGAGCTCGATCAGGCCGGCCCTGCGCTCCCCGGCGTCCGTGTCGAGCAGTCGCTCGGCACGGTCGAGCCGACCGGCCGCCACCCGCGCAAGCGCGTCGAGCGGCTCGCCCTGGAGCCCGCGCGCGGACAGGAACGCCTTGATCGCGCGCTGCGAGAGCCGGCGGAAGGGCACGAGCTGGCAGCGCGAGCGGATCGTCGGCGGAAGCAGCCCGAGCTCGTCAGCGACGAGGACGATCACGGCGTAGGGCGGCGGCTCCTCGAGATCCTTGAGGAGCGCGTCGGCGGCGTCCTCGTTCAGCAGGTGTGCGCGCAGGACGAGGTAGACGCGCCGGTCGGCCTCGAAGGGGCGCATGTGGAGATCGCGGCGAAGCTCGCGGATGGGATCGATCCGGATCTGGTCGCCGAGCGGCTCGAGCACGTAGAGGTCGGGATGGACGCTCCGTGCGACCCGGTCGGGGTCGCCAAGGAGCTCACCGGCGAACGCGACCGCGGCGCGGCGTTTCCCCACTCCTCTCGGGCCGTGGAAGAGGTAGGCGTGCGCCGGCCCCTCGGCGAGAGCCGCGCGGAGGAGGCCCTTCGCCTCGTCCTGCTCAGGAAAGGTCTCGAAGCTGTCCACGGATGATCTCGGCGATGTCCTCGGGCTTCAGGCTGCCGTCGACCACGACCACCCGCTGGCCGAAGACGCGGGCGATCTCGCGGTAGGCGCGGTCGACCTCTTCGGCAAAGTCAGGGCCCTCCCTCTCGATGCGGTCGGGCTCGTCGTCCCCGCGCACCGCCGCCTCGCCGGGCGGGACGAGGACGAGGAAGGTACGGTCGGGGAGCAGCCCGCTCGTGGCCAGGAGGTTCAGCTCGAGGACACGCTCGATGCCGAGCCCGCGCGCCATCCCCTGGTAGGCGAGCGACGAGTCGAGGTAGCGGTCGCAGACGACGTCGGCGCCACGCGCGAGCGCCGGCCGGATGACCTCGTCGACGAGCTGCGCCCGAGCCGCCGCGAAGAGCGCCGCCTCGGCCCACGGCGCCACGTCCTCCCCGTGCAGGAGGATCTCGCGAACCTGCTCCCCGACGGGTGTCCCGCCGGGCTCGCGCGTGAGGACGACGTCCCGGCCCTCCGCGCGTAGCCGGTCAGCGAGGAGCCGGGCCTGCGTCGACTTCCCGGAGCCGTCCACTCCCTCGAAGGTCACGAACATTCGAGCGCCGTAGGATACGCCGGTGCGAGCGATCGTCACAGGGGGGGCCGGCTTCATCGGCTCGCACGTGGTCGACGCCCTCGTGGCTCGCGGTGACGAGGTTCTCGTGCTCGACGACCTCTCGCGTGGGAAGCAAGAGAACTTGAGCGCGCAGGCGGAGCTCGTCGTCGCGGACATCCGCGAGCCGACGGCGGTGGCGGAGGCGTTCGCGGCGGTCCGCCCGGAGGCCTGCCTCCACCTGGCGGCGCAGGCGGATGTCCGCGTCTCGGTCACCCGGCCCGACTTCGACTGCGAGGTGAACGTGCTGGGGACGATCCGGCTGCTCGAGGCGGCCCGCGAGCACAGCACGCGCTTCGTCTTCGCGTCGACCGGCGGCGCGATCTACGGGGAGTGCGCGGAGCCGGCCTCGGAGACCGCCGCCCGCGCTCCGCTCTCTCCCTACGGGGCCTCGAAGCTGGCGGGGGAGGAGTATCTGGCGACCTACAACCGGCTCTACGGAAGCGCGCACACCGCGCTCCGTTTCGGCAACGTCTACGGGCCGCGACAGGATCCGCACGGCGAGGCGGGCGTCGTCGCCATCTTCCTCGGACGCCTGGCGCGCGGGGAGACGCCGCACATCTTCGGCGACGGGACGCAGGAGCGCGACTATGTCTACGTCGCGGACGTGGCGGAGGTGACGCTCGCGGCGCTCGAGCGGCAGGCCGGGGTCTTCAACGTCGGCACCGGCGTCGCCACGTCGGTGCTCGAGCTCTTCGAGGTCTGCCGGCGGGCCTCCGGCGTCGACGTGGAGCCGGTGTTCGACCCGCCGAGGCTCGGTGAACTCCAGCGGAGCGTCCTCGACGCAGGTCTTGCCGAGCGGGAGCTCGGGTTCCGGGCGCGGACCTCCTTCGACGACGGAATCGCGGCGACCTGGGAGTTCATTCGGGCGGAAGGAGAGGGCGGCCGCGGGGCGAACTAGACCGGCCCGTGGATCATCCGTCCGACCTCCCCCCTCCCGCTCTCTGGCGTAGCGCCGCGTTCATCGCGGTCTCGGTGGCCACCGTCGAGCTCCTCATCCTGCTCGTCGTCGGGATCTGGCTCTTCGGCAAGTTCTTCGCCGACGAGGTGGACAAGGCCACGGACCCCGTCACCGTCGCGCAGGCGGCGGTCGAGCGCGAGCTGAAGGCGCAGGGGCCTGAGACCGACGGCGAGAAGCCGGCCAAGCCGCTGCTGGCCAAGCGCGAGACGTCAGTGCTCGTGCTCAACGGAAACGGCGTCAGCGGCGCGGCGTCCGAGGTGGCCGGCCGGGTCCGGGCGCACCGCTATCTCATCGCCGGCACGGGGAACGCGCCCCGGACGGACTTCGCCCGCTCCATCGTCATGTATCGGCCGGGCTTCAAGGGGGAGGCGAGGCGCCTCGCGAAAGAGCTCGGCATCCGCCGCGTGGGCCCGCTCGACGGCCTCCGCGTCCGCGACCTCCAAGGCGCTCATGTCGCCTTGGTGGTCGGCGGATAGCTCCCCGGCGGCTAGATTTAGGGGCGTGGCCGAGCCTCTCCTGACGCGCGCCTGCCGGCGCGAGCACGTCGAGCGCACGCCGGTCTGGTTCATGCGCCAGGCCGGGCGCTCGCTTCCCGAGTACCGCGAGATCCGCAAGCGCTACGACCTCTTCCAGGTCTGCCGTCAACCCGAGCTCTGCGCCGAGGTCACGCTCCAGCCGGTGCGCCGGCACGGCGTCGACGCGGCCGTGATGTTCGCGGACATCATGCTCCCCGTCGTCGGCATGGGCGTCGACCTCGAGCTCGTGGAGAACGTCGGCCCGGTAATCGCGCAGCCGATTGCGTCGACGGCCGACGTCGAGCGACTGCACGTGCCCGAGCCCGAGGAGGCCGTGCCGTTCGTGCTCGAGGCGGTGCGCCTCGTCCGCGAGGAGCTCGACCCGGAGCGGGCCGTCGTCGGGTTCGCGGGTGGGCCGTTCACCGTGGCCAGCTATCTCATCGAGGGCAAGCCGACGCGTGACTTCGTGAAGACGAAGACCTGCATGTATGCCGAGCCCGAGGTGTGGCACACGCTCATGGACAAGCTCGCGGACACGTTCGCGGCGTACCTCCGTGCGAAGGTGCACGCCGGCGCGGACGTGATCCAGCTCTTCGACTCGTGGGTCGGCGCGCTCTCGGCGGAGGACTATCGCGAGTTCGTCGCCCCGTACTCGGCACGCGTCCTCGGGGCCGTCGACGCGCCGACGATTCACTTCGGCACGGGGACGACGCACCTGCTCCGCGAGTTGAAGATCGTCGGGGGAGACGTGATCGGCCTCGACTGGCGCGTCCCCATCGACCGCGGCTGGGAGTACCTCGGCTCCGGGCGGGGCGTACAAGGGAACCTCGACCCGGCTCTGCTCCTGGGGCCCTGGGAGCGTGTCGAGGAGGTCACCGTGAGGATCCTGAACGCCGTCGCCGGCAGGCGCGGGCACATCTTCAACCTCGGCCACGGCGTCCTCCCGGCCACCGACCCGGCCGACCTGGGGCGCCTCGCTCAGCTCGTGCGCGAGCGGACGGCCGTCGAGGTGACGGCGTGAGGCGCGCCCCATGGATAGGGATGCGCCCATCCCACCTCCCGCTTCGAGCGTACTGCGGCAGATCGCGCGCGTGTTGCGCGCTCTGAGCCGAGACCGAGGCGGCGCGTGACGGAGGACGCGCGGACGGCGGTCATCCTCATGGCGTACGGGAGCCCGGAGCGGCCCGAGGACATCTCGGAGTACTTCGCGGACATCCGCGGCGGACGGCCTCCCGGCCCCGAGGCCGTCGAGGAGCTGACCGAGCGGTACCGTCGCATCGGCGGCCGCTCGCCGCTCAACGAGATCACCGAGGCGCAACGCGCCGCCCTCGAGAACGAGGCCGGCATCCCGGTCTACGTCGGCATGAAGCACTGGCGGCCCTGGATCGCCGAGGCGGTCGACCACGCGCTCGCCGACGGCGCCGAGCGCCTGATCGGCCTCGTCCTGGCGCCGCACTACTCCCGCATCTCGATCGGGGGCTACCGCGACCGCCTCGAGCAGGCTCTGGACGGTCGCGCCGAGCTCGTCTTCGTCGAGAGCTGGCACGACCACGGCCCCTATCTCGACGTCCTCGGCAACCGCGTGCGGGGCACCGACGCCCACGTCGTCTTCACCGCCCACAGCCTCCCCGAGCGCATCCTCGCCGAGGGCGATCCCTACCGCGACCAGCTGCTCGAGACGTCGCGCCTCGTCGCGGAGCGGGCCGGCGTGGAACGTTGGTCGTTCGCGTTCCAGAGCGAGAGCCCGACCGGCGAGCCGTGGCTCGGTCCCGACATCCTCGTCGAGCTCGAGTCGCTCCACGTCGAGGGCGTTCGCAAGGTGCTCGTCGCCCCGGTCGGCTTCGTCTGCGACCACCTCGAGGTGCTCTGGGACATCGACGTGGAGGCGCGTGAGAAGGCCGCCGAGCTCGGGCTCGAGCTCGACCGCATCGAGTCGCTGAATGCCGACCCGGCCTTCGTCCGCGCGCTCACGGACATCGTGGAGAAGGCCTCTCGTGCCGAAGGACGAATCGAAGTCCGATGAGTAGCACGCGCAGCTGCCCCGACTGGCCGGCCCTCCTCGAGGTCGCCCCCGACCTCCACTTCAAGCACTACACGCTCGGCGAGGCCCGTCTGCCCGCCGAGGTGATCGTCAACCTCCCGGACATCCCCATGGAGGCCGTCGCCCTCTGCGCCGACCTCGACCACAACGTTTTCAACCCGAGCCACACCGACGCGCGCGTCGCGGCCGCCCTCCAGGACACGTACTGGTACTCACTCGCCGAGTGGGCCGGACAGGCGCCGCGGGCGTAGTCTTCCGGGAGTGGGCAAGGGATACGCGGAAGGACCGGCCGCCGAGGAGCGCTACGAGGCGCTCGAGCGCGGCGAGCGCGAGGCCGCCGCGGACGTGGCGCCCGAGCGGCCGGCCGTCTACGGCTCCACCGAGGACGACCCCGAGCGTCACTTCCTCGGCTGGGTCGGGGAGGTCGATCCGGACGAGCTCTTCGCGAGCGGCAAGGCCTGGGGGCTCGCGGTCGTCCGCCGCCGCGAGCACCAGTAGACGTCCGTCCGGTACGGCAGCTCGAGCTCCGTCCGGCCACGCGTCTCGGGGTCGGACGCCAGCAGGTCGCGCACGCGCGCGAGCACGACCGCACGCTCTTCCTCGGGAAGCGCGGCGACGAAGCTGACAGAGGCGACGCGGTCGACGACCGCCTCGTGGTCGAGCAGATGCACGTGGCGCACGGCGGCATGCTCGAGCGGCGTGAAGAGGCTCGAGCGCTCGAACGCCTCGCGCCAGGCGCCTGTCCGGTACGCGGGAGTGTCGCCCCTGAACGGCTCCATGATCTCCGTCAGCCCGGCGACCCAGGGCACGGACTCTTCGCGGGCGTTCCAGACGAGCCCGAGGCGGCCGTCGGGTCGCAGGACGCGGTGGATCTCCGCGAGAGCCTCGTCGCCCCGGAACCAGTGGAAGCCCTGACCGACCGCGACGGCGTCCGTCGAGGCGTCCCGAAGCGGGATCGACTCGGCGGTGCCCGCCAAGGCGCTGACCCCCGGGACCGCGCGCTCGAGCGCCACCCGCATCTCGGCGACGGGCTCGACCGCGACGACCTCGGCTCCGTTCTCGGCGAGGAGCGCCGTCAGCTTCCCAGTGCCCGCGGCCAGGTCGAGCACGACCCGTCCCGGCTTCAGCCCGAGCATGCGGGTGAGGAGCCGGACAGCCTCCGCCGGATACGTAGGCCGGCCCCGCTCGTACGCCTTGCTCGCCCGCGAGAACCCACGCCTGGCCGACTCGTGGATCGACGTCTCCATCCTTCCGCAAGCCTACGGCTCGGGGAGACCTGGGAGGGTTCGACGAAACGCAAGCTGTGCCGAGCGACGTTCCGCCAAACCCTCCTAATGTCCGCCGGCGCCCTTCGGGTTCCCGACCTTGAGGATCCCGACCTGCCCCATGTCCACGCTCGCAAAGGAATGCGAGAGCACGGGATAGAGGCCCGGCTCGGCGATCGTCACGTCGAAGACGGCGCCGCCCCCGGCGGGCACGCCGACCGTCTGGACGCCGGTCTGGTACCGCGTCAGGTCCTGGTTCACCCAGGCCCGGTCGAGGATCGTGCCGACGACGTGGAAGTCCGTGTCGAGGCTCGGCCCCGCGGCGACGACCCAGAAGCGGACGGTGTCGCCGGGGTCGGACGTGAGCGGATGGGCAACGTACTGGCCCGCGTATCCGTTCCAGGTCACCCAGTCCGGCATGACAGCGTGGGCCTTGAGGGTGTCGTAGGAGGCAGGCTCCTCGATTCCGGGGCCGTTGAGGTACCACTCGCTCGAGACGAGGACGTACTCGTGGTCGGCCCGCGGCAACGGCTTCTCGACGGGCTCGACGACGATCGCGCCGTACATGCCGTTCGCGATATGGGCGAGCACCGGCTTCGTTCCGCAGTGGTACATGAAGACACCGGGATCGCTCGCCTCGAAGGTGTAGGTGATCGACTCGCCGACGGCGACGTCGCGGAACGCCTTGTCCGGCGCGATCCGCGCGGCGTGGAAGTCGATCGAATGCGGGATCGTGCCCTGGTTCGTCAGCGTGATCCGTACCGTCTGGCCCTCGTGCACGTGAATGGCGGGACCGGGTGCTCCGCCCTCGAAGCCCCACGCGCGGTACTCCACCCCCGGGGCGATCTCGACCACGACGTCCTTGAGCGTGAGCTCGACGTCGACGACCTCGCCGTCCGGGATGGGAGGGAGCTGGGCCGGGAAGGGCTCGTGCTGGGCTGCCAGCTCCTCCGCGTTCTCCGCCGTCTGGCCGGCGAAGCTGACCAGCCCCTGTCCGGTTGCGGCGGGAGCCGCCGGGTGGCCGGCCGACGCGCTGCCGACGCCCTGCACGGCCGACTCGGCGTCGGCCTTCGCCTTCTGCGCAACGTCCGCCGAAACCACCGCCATGGTCGTCCCGACGAGCGCGGCGAGGCTGAGGAGTGCGACGAGCACGGCGATGACGATGGTCTTCATCTCGGATCCCTCCCGTCTTGGTATCTCCGACGAGGATCGGAGAAATGGGCATCCGCGCCATCGGGGGAACCACGCCACTCGCAGTGTGGGTTTTCCGCAGACCCGCTGCGGGGCCTCTCGGATGCGTCCCCGCGCCCCCGGCTCGATCCTGGACCTTGATCCGAGAAGCGTGGGAAATTCAGTGGAAGCACGCCGCCATAAGGCGCTCGCCGAGCCGAGCCGGGCTCGCATCCTGGAGACGCTCTCAGACGTGGGCGAGCCGCTCGACGCCGGCCAGCTCGCGGAGCGCGTCGGCCTCCACCCGAACACCGTGCGCTGGCACCTCGGCGTCCTGGCGGACGCCGGGCTCGTCTCTTCGCGCGCGGAGGAGCGCCATCGCCCCGGGCGGCCGCGGGTCGTCTACGAGGCGAACGGCCGGCCGGAGCGGGGGCGAGAGGACTACCGGCTCCTCGCGGCGATCCTCGCCGGCTCGCTCTCCCGCTCGCGCGACGGTCCGGCGACGGCAGAGCAGGCCGGGCGCGCCTGGGGCCGCTACCTGGTCGAACGCCCGCTCCCGCTCGCGACGCTGACACCGGAAGACGCCGCGGAGCAGGTCGTCCGCCTCCTGGACGAGCACGGCTTCGAGCCGGAGCGCGAAAACGGCGACGTCGTCATGCGCAGGTGCCCCTTCCGCGATCTCGCCGAGCAGCACGGCGAGGTCGTTTGCTCCGTCCACCTGGGACTCATCCGAGGCGCCCTCGACGAGATCGGCGCTCCGGTGACGGCGACGCGCCTCGAGCCGTTCGTCGAGCCCGGCCTCTGCCGCGCCCGGCTCGGGCGCGCCTAGCCGACCGCCAGCTTCCGCAGCGCGTAGAGGAGGATGCCGCCGTGCTGGAGGTAGTCGCGCTCGCGCGGGGTGTCGAGCCGGACGCGGGCAGAGAAGACGATCGGCTCGCCGCTGTCCGGCCGCGCGGTCACGCGCGCCTCGCGCGCCTCGCAGTTCTCGAGTCCCTCGACGGCGAACTCCTCCCGCCCGGTGAGGCCGAGCGAGGCAGCGCTCTCCCCGTCGGGGTACTGGAGCGGGACGATGCCCATCCCGATCAGGTTCGAGCGGTGGATGCGCTCGTAGCTCTCGGCGATGACAGCCCGCACGCCGAGGAGGTTCGGCCCCTTCGCCGCCCAGTCGCGGGAGGAGCCCGAGCCGTACTCCTTGCCCGCGAGGACGACGAGGGGCACGGCCTCGGCCCGGTACCGTCCAGCGGCCTCGAAGATCGTCATCTCCTCGCCGCCCGGGAGGTACGCCGTCCACGTGCCCTCGCTCTCGGGGACGAGGAGGTTCCGCAGGCGGACGTTCGCGAACGTGCCGCGAACCATCACCTCGTGGTTCCCGCGCCGCGACCCGTACGAGTTGAAGTCCTTCCGCTCGACACCGTGCTCGACCAGGTAGCGACCGGCGGGGCTGTCGGGTCGGATCGCGCCCGCGGGCGAGATGTGATCGGTCGTGACGCTGTCGCCGACCATCACGAGGCAGCGCGCACCGTAGATGTCGTCCACGGTGCGCGCTACTGCGGACATTCCTTCGAAGTACGGCGGCCGCCGGATGTAGGTCGAGGCGTCATTCCAGGTATAGAGATTCCCTGCGGGAATCTCTAGTGCCGCCCAGTGCTCGTCGCCGGTGAAGACGTCGGCGTACGTCCGCCGATACATGTCCTCGGAGATCGCCTCGGCGATCGTGTCCTTGACCGCCTCGGGGCTCGGCCAGAGGTCGCGGAGGAAGACGTCGTCGCCACCGGGGTCCTGCCCGAGCGGCTCCGTCGTCAGGTCGAGGTCGATGCGCCCCGAGAGCGCGTAGGCGACGACGAGCGGCGGCGAGGCGAGATAGTTCGCCTTCACCTCCGGATGGATCCGCGCCTCGAAGTTGCGGTTCCCGGAGAGGACGGAGCAGACGACGAGATCGCCCTCCTCGATCGCCTCCGAGATCTCCGGCGGGAGTGGGCCCGAGTTGCCGATGCAGGTCGTGCAGCCGTAGCCGACCGTGTGGAAGCCGAGCGCCTCGAGGAACGGCGTCAGGCCGGCGCGGTCGTAGTACTCGGTCACGACCTTGGAGCCCGGTGCCAGGCTCGACTTCACCCACGGCTTGCGCGCGAGGCCGCGCTCGACGGCGTTCTTCGCCAGGAGCCCGGCGGCGACCATGACGGAGGGGTTCGACGTGTTCGTGCAGCTCGTGATCGCGGCGATCACGACCGAGCCGTGCTCGAGCTCGAAGGACTCCTCGCCCAGCGAGACGCGAACACTGGCCGGCTCACGCTCCACGGCGGCGACGGGGTCAGGATCGGGGTCCGGGTCGCGCACGTCCTCGTGGCCCGGCGAGACGAACTCGGGCGGATCGCTCGCAGGGAACGAGTCCGCACCGGTCTTGTCCGGCGAGCCGTTCCGGTAGGAGACACCGAAGCTCGAGAGGGACGCCAGGAAGGACGACTTCGCCTCCGTCAGCGGAACGCGGTCCTGCGGGCGCCGCGGGCCGGCGAGGCTCGGCTCGACGTCGCCGAGGTCGAGCTCGAGCACCTGCGAGTACTCGGGCTCGCGGGCCGGGTCGTGGAAGAGCCCTTGCACGCGGCAGTACGCCTCCACGAGCTCGACCTGCTCCTCGCTCCGGCCGGTGAGGCGCAGGTAGCGGAGCGTCTCTTCGTCAACGGGGAAGAACCCGCACGTCGCGCCGTACTCGGGCGACATGTTCCCGATCGTCGCGCGGTCGGCAAGCGGCAGCCCCACGAGGCCCGCGCCGAAGTACTCGACGAACTTCCCCACGACGCCGAACTGCCTGAGGATCTGGGTCACGGCGAGAACGAGGTCGGTCGCTGTCGCGCCCTCCGGGAGCCGGCCCGTTAGGCGGAAGCCCACGACCTGCGGCACGAGCATGGAGACGGGCTCGCCCAGCAGCACGGCCTCCGCCTCGATCCCGCCGACGCCCCAGCCGAGGACGCCGAGGCCGTTCACCATCGTCGTGTGCGAGTCGGTGCCGATGAGGGTGTCGGGGAACGCGAAGAGCCGCCCGCCCTCCTCCCGCGTCTCGACGACGCGGGCGAGGTACTCGAGGTTCACCTGATGGACGATGCCGGTGTTCGGCGGCACGACGCTGAAGCTCTCGAAGGCGCCCTGCCCCCAGCGGAGGAAGGCGTAGCGCTCGCGGTTCCGCTCGAACTCCCGCTCCGTGTTCTTGAACATGGCGAAGCGCGACCCGAACTCGTCCACCTGCACCGAGTGGTCGATGACGAGCTCGGCCGGGATCTGCGGGTTGATCGCCGCCGGATCGCCGCCGAGCGCGACCATCGCCTCGCGCATGGCGGCCAGGTCGACGATCGCGGGGACGCCGGTGAAGTCCTGGAGGAGGACGCGGGCGGGCCGAAAGGAGATCTCGTGCTCCGGCTCGGCGTGCGCCTGCCAGCCGGCGACCGCGCGCACCTCGTCCGCGCTCCCGTGGCCGAGCGCCTCGGCGCGCAGGACGTTCTCGAGGAGCACGCGGAGCGTGTACGGGAGCCGGCCGACATCGGCCTCTCCGGCCAGCGCGTCCAGGCGCGCGATCGCGAGCGCCCGGCCGCCGGCGTCGATCTCCCCGAGTGCTCCAAAGCTGTCCGCCAATTCCTGACTCCTTCCTCTCATCCTCGATTCTAGGCGGAGGGCTCGAGTGGAAGCCCAACAACAAGCGCGAGGCTACCGTGAGGAGATGAGCGCACCGGCCGAGAATCCTCGCCTCGCTCGGCTACCGCAATCTGAGCGGCGCTCCCCGAGGCCGAGCGCGACTACAACGGGCAGCACGCCGCCTTCCGCGTCCGCAAGAAGACCTTCGCGTACTTCCTCGACGACCACCACGGCGACGGCATCGTCGGCCTCAACTGCAAGTCGCGCTGGGGGGAGAGCGAGGCGCTCGTGGCCGCGAATCCCGATCGCTTCTACAGGCCCGCGTACCTCGGCGCCAGGGGCTGGATCGGCCTCCGCCTCGACACGGACGCCGTCGACTGGCACGAGGTCGCCGACTTCGTCGTCGAGAGCTACCTCCTGACGGCCCCCAAACGGCTCGCGGCCGAGGTCGAGGAGACCCCGAGCTAGGCGCCGGCGAGGAAGCGCTCGAAGCGCTCGGCGAGACGCTCTCGGTCCGGCCGCCACCGCGTCCGCGCGGGCAGCTGAATCGACTGGCCGTGAAAGCCCTTAGGAGCTCGAGCATCGGCCCGTCGTCGTCCTCGAGCAGCCGCGCCGAGACGCGAATCTTGTAGTCCGGCGAGACGCCGACAAGGTGTTGGTCGAACGCCCGGTGGTGGATCGAGTACAGGCTCAAGCCGTTCTCGACGACGGCCTCGCCGCGATCCTCGAGGTCTCCGACGATGTGGGCGGCATCGAGGAGCCGCACCTCCTTGAGCCGGCAGACCGCGCAGCGGTCGCTGTATGCGGGGAGGACGACGCCGCGGAAGCGCGCCTGATGCATGCGCGCCCGGACCCGGCGGACGACATAGCGTCGCTCGATCGGATCCTCGAGCAGGACGGGCTCTCGCTCGTCGATCGGCCCGACGAGCTTTCCGAAAGAGACAACGACCGCGCGCGCAGCGGGGTCGTCCGCGACGACGAAGCATGGATGGAAGCACTGGTATCGCCAGGCCCGAGTCCCGAGGAAGTAGAAAATCGGAACCTGCAGCTCGTACGCAGCACGGAGAGCCCGATTGTCCGGGTGGTCAAGCGACCCATCGCGGTAGGCGTACACCAAGCCGTCGGGGGTGACCTTGTCGTCGTAAGGCGACTTGTGGGACGTGAGGATCGAAAGCGCCGCCGGCCCGCGCTGAGCTGCGGCGCGGTAGATCCCCTTCTGGTAGTTGAGGAACGGCACGCGACGGCCGCGGTAGTTGAATCCACGGTCGAGCCCGTCCTTGTAGGGGATGTCCTCTCCGAACTGGGCCGTGAGCACCTCAAGGGCGGCCCAACAGGAGGAGCGGACGTCCTCGTCGCGCACCGGCCGATTCTACGGCCGTGGAGCGCGACGCCTTAGGTCGGCTTCGCGGACATCGCCCAGACGGTGACGAGGTACGCGATCAGGAGAACTGCGGAGAGCACCGTCGCCACGCGCCCGAGCGTGCTTGCGCTGGCGCCGGTCTGGCGCAGGCGGCGCGCCCCGAGGCCGGCGAGGACGACCGCGAGGAGGAGCACGAGACCGCCGGAGTCGCCGGTCGCGTAGCCGATACCGAGCCAGGCCGGCTCCTCGTCGACGTCGCCCCACCCCTCCCGGGAGGCGATCCACTCGCCGGCGAAGCGCATCAAGATCCAACCGGGGAGAGCGACGAAGAGGAGCGCCCGGAACGCCAGTCGCCCGAACGCGAGCGCGTCGGCGGGCGTCCCGCGCTTCCAGCCGAGAAGCTGCGCGGCGACCGCGGTCACGAGGCCGCCGACGAGGACAGAGGCGCCCAGGACGTGCAGGAGGAGCGGGAAGTTCCAGCTGTCGGGTCGGATCGCGGCGAGCGTCGGCTACGCCCCCGGCTTGTAGATCATGACCACGAGGAGGACCAGGACGACCAGGATCATGAGCCCGTGGAGGACGACCCCGTGCTGCGAGCGCAGCATGGCGCTCAGCTCGGAGCTCGGAGCGTCGCGACCTCCGTCCACCAGGGCTTTCGCCCGGTCGCGCGCACCGTTGTAGACCTTCCCCACCTGACCGCCGAGCGCGGCGGCCACGAGCCAGAGGATCAGGGCGGCGATGATCCAACCGTCCCAGATCTCGTACCCGTCGACGTCCAGCGCGAGCCAGATGCCGAAGATGATCGTGCCCAGCATCCCGATGGCTATGAGGGCGTCGCCTACGCGCGAGACCCGGAACACGCGCACTACGTCGCTGGGGACCGTCAACCGCCACCCGGTCGCGATGACCACGGTGTAGAGCACCATGGCCGCGATCCACGCGAATGCCGACAGGACGTGCAGCGCGAGCAGCCAGTCGTTCAGGTCCACCGGCCCTGCAACCTAACGAACCTCGCAGGTAGGCGCACGAGATGCCGCCACCCGCTCGAGGTTGCGATCCCCGCGGCCGCCCTTGAGGTCTAGCGCAATTTCAACACCCAGAGACCGTTCGACTCGCCGGACGCGAGGATCCTGCTCCCGTCGACGAAGACACCCCAGATCGACGTGCACGGCTCGACGAGGCAGAACTCGAAATCCGGGTTCGAGAAGTCCGCCGGCGGCACGAACTGCGCCACGACCTGCGGGCTCGCGGGATCTTGGATGTCGAGAACGACGACGCCCTCCTGATACCAGGAGAGGAACAGCCTGCCGCCACGAGCCTTCGGATCGTGCACGGTCTCGCCGAGATCGATGAGGTCGGGCCTGGTGAACGTGCTCAGACGCACCGGGTTGGCGGGGTCCGAGATGTCGTGGAGCGAGGGGACCCCGACCGAGGGGCTCCCGGGGGAGCTGAACGACTCATGCGTCTCGACCAGGAGGTTCCCTCCGTTGGCGAGGGTCGCCGAGTGCGCGTTTCCCACCTCGCCCGGCTCGAACGTCGTCCGGCCTATGAACGTCGGATCCGCGGGATCTCTGATGTCGAGGATCACCGTCCCGAGATCCCAGTAGGAGAGGTACGCCGTCTTGGCCGTCTCGTCGACGATGACCGAGTGGACGAAGTTCCGGTTCAGGCCGGGCGGGCCGCTCCGCGGGTGCACGCCGAGCTCGCGCCACGCGCCCCACTCGCCGACCTGAGCGGGGTTGCGGGGATCGGAGACGTCGACGATGCGGAAGTCCGGGTTCCCGGGCGTGACCCCGTCCGGAGACGTGTCGAGCTCCGCAAACGGGATCGCCGTGTAGACGTACGCCCGGTTGCGCCGGGCCTGGAGCCAGATCTCGTGGGAACCGCGCGTCTGCGGCTCCGTCGCGTAGTGGGAGAGCTTGAGCGGGCGCGCAGGGTCGGTCACGTCGTAGAGACCAAACCCGCGGAACGCGCTCGAGGAGCGGTCGCACGCCTGGATGCTGACAACGGCGAGATCGCCCACGAATGTCGGCGTGTTCACGTGCTGGACGATGACCTTCTCCGTCCACGTGCCGGCGAGGCTCGGGTCAGAGACTCGGTCGGCGAATGTCGAGACGTGCCTCGGCGCACGAGGGTTCTGGAGGTCGTAGACCCGGACGCCGTTCGAAAGGCAGCCCGCCCCGATCCAGCTCCCGAGGTACGCGTGGCCGCGGTGCCCGTAGACGTCGCCGTTTGCGCCGACGCCCGGGTTCGCGTGGCCGAGCACCTCGAGACCGTTGGGAGCAGCCGGGGCGCCGGCCGCCCCTCCGCCGAGAATGGCCGCCGCCGAGAGCGCGACAGCAAGTCGACGAATCCTCATGATCCTCTCCCCTCCGCAGGCCCCGGAGCCCGCTCGAAAGACGACACCTCGCGCGAGGATCGTCACAGAGGACACGAGCGAAGTCAACGGCGCGGTGACGGAAGGCTCCGGCGCAGCGGAGCTCAGCTGTCGAAGCCCAGCCCGAGCCGGTCGAGCGTGCGGAGCCAGACGCCGCGGCGGCCCGCGTTCCGATCGGCGGCGTCGAGGCGGTTGCGCGTGAGCTGGATCACCCCGGAGCGCAGCGGCTCGGGCGGGAAGGGCACCGGCTTCGAGCGCACGTAGCGCAGCCGCGTCGCTTCGGTAGCCCGCCCGTAGAGAAGATCGAGCGCCACGCGCGCGCCGAATCGCGTCGAGACGACGCCGAGCCCCGTGTAGCCGACCGCGTACGCGACTCGGCCCCGTTCTGCGGATCCGAAGAAGACCGAGAAGCGGCTGCACGTGTCGATCGCGCCGCCCCAGCGGTGGGAGAAGCGCACGCCCTCGAGCTGGGGGAACGTCGTGAAGAAGTGCTGGGAGAGCTTGGCGAAGATCGCCTCGTCGTCGTCGAGGTGCGCGCCGACCGGACCGCCGTAGCGATACACGGCGTCGTAGCCGCCCCAGAGAATGCGCTCGTCCTTCGTCAGGCGGTAGTAGTGGAACTGGTTCGCGCAGTCACCGATCCCCTGGCGGCGGCGCCAGCCGATCGACTCGCGCCGGGTTGGCGAGAGCGGCTCCGTGACGAGGACGTAGTCGTACACGGGCACGACGTAGCGGCGGATCGCGCGCAGAAGCGGCGGGTAGGCGCTGGTCGCCAGCAGGACGCGTTCGGCTCGAACGTGCCCGGTGGGTGAGAGGACGCGGAGGCCTGCCCCGTCGTCCTCGATCTTCGTCGCGGGCGTGCGCTCGTGGATCCGAACGCCGGCCTTCCGCGCCGCGTCCGCCAGGCCGACGGCGAGCTTGGCCGGGTCGACGATCGCGGCATCGGTCTTGTCCCAGAGACCGGCGAGGTAGATGGGCGAAGCGACCTCCCCCCGGATTCCCGCCTGGTCGAAGAGCTCGAACTGGTGCTCGAAGCGGCCGAACAGCTCGGAGCCCTCCTCGAGCGACTCCACCTCATGCGGCTCGAGCGCGACGCTCAGGTCGCCGCTCGGCTCCAGGTCGCAGTCGATGCCGTGGCGCTCGATGTCCCCGCGGAAGCCCTCGAAGTTGTCGCGGCCGAGCCGCTCGAGCGCCGGGAGCTCGTCCGCGAAGCGCGCCAGGCCGTTCTCGATCCCGTGCGTGAGCGACCCGAGGGCGAAGCCGCCGTTGCGTCCACTCGCGCCGAAGCCGACCGTGTCGGCCTCGAGCAGAACGACGTCCCGGGCGGAGTCATAGGCCTTCGCGTGCAACGCGGCCCAGAGCCCGGTGAACCCGCCCCCGACGATGCAGAGGTCGGCCTCGGTCGGCCCTTCGAGAGCGGGCTCGGGCTCACGCGGCGGCAGCGCGTCGAGCCAGTACGGGCGGGGCGCCGCGTCGGCGAAGGCCGCGCGGTGGGCTTCCGTCGGCGGAGTGTCGGGCCAGGGGAACGCGATCGCGAGAGTCTAGGGGCGGGAGCCGAGCTCCCGCCCCATGACGTCTCTCAGTTCGGCGTGTAGGCGAAGAGCAGGAACTGCGTGAACTGGATCGGGTTGAAGTTGTTGTCGCTGACCAGGACGAGCGAGCGCCGCCCGTCGGGCAGGTCAGGCCCGAAAGCCATGCCCTCCAGGTTGTCGAGCGGGATCCCGAGCGCGTCGAGGTCGAACAGAAGCGTCTTCTCGGCCGCCTTGATCTGGCCGAGCTGACCGGCGAGGCTCTCCCGGCCGTTGACGTTCTTCGCACCCGAGAGCTCGAGTGTGTAGAGCTTGATCGTGTTCCCCGTGCCGGGCGCGCCGACCGAGAACGAGCGCTCCATGGAGAGAAAGGAGTGCTTGTCGAGCGGCAGGAGCTCGACGAGGCCGTTGACGGCGAAGGCCGTCGGCGGCACCGGCGGCTCGGCGATCGTGTCCGTCACGTAGACGTACTGGCGGTCGGCCCGGCCCGTCTTGAGGTTGTAGCGCAGGAGCCGCGCGGGGCTGCCTGCCGTGAGGCTCGCCGCGGGCCCGTCCTGGACGAGCGCGGCCTCGGTTCCGGTCCAGAAGTACGGCCCCACGGTGGCGGCACTCTCGAGGCCGAGGTTGAGGCGAACGCCGCGGGTCTGC
>Ga0209859_1000036_pt1 | contig 24007 bp, 19 predicted proteins | sample GWRWS3_50_60_FD_187241 | JGI IMG/M metagenome (GOLD analysis project Ga0209859, IMG submission 187241) | Riverbed sediment microbial communities from areas with vegetation nearby in Columbia River, Washington, USA - GW-RW S3_50_60 (SPAdes)... | ecosystem: Environmental > Aquatic > Freshwater >... | reverse complement strand
AGTCGCCGTAGCGTGGCACGATCAAAGGTGATGAGTAAGAAGGAAGTCGTACCCGAGTTCGAGGACCGCGCCGGAGGCGATCAACGCGGCAACCGCTCCGACTCGGCCGGCGAGTTCGAGCTGGAGGAGCGAAACGCGCTGCGGCGCGTGGCCGGGCTCTCCACCGAGCTGGCTGACGTCACCGAGGTCGAGTATCGCCAGCTGCGGCTCGAGCGGGTGGTGCTGGTCGGTGTCTGGACCGAAGGAACGGCCACGGATGCGGACAACTCCCTCGCCGAGCTGGCCGATCTGGCGAAGACGGCCGGCTCGCAGGTGCTCGAAGGCCTGATCCAGCGCCGCAACCGGCCGGACCCATCCACGTTCATCGGCCGTGGCAAGGTCGATGAACTGCGCGCCGTCGTGGTCGACTCTGGCGCCGACACGGTGATATGCGACGGCGAGCTGTCGCCGAGCCAGCTGCGCACGCTGGAGGAGAAGATCAAGATCAAAGTAATCGACCGGACAGCATTGATCTTGGATATCTTCGCCCAGCACGCGAAGAGCCACGAGGGCAAGGCTCAGGTTGAGCTGGCCCAGCTTCAGTACTTCCTGCCCCGCCTTCGCGGTTGGGGAGCGGCGCTGTCGCGCCAGACCGGCGGCAGTGGTCGGGGCGGAGGTGCCGGTGGCGGCGTGGGTCTGCGCGGGCCCGGTGAGACCAAGATCGAGACCGATAGGCGCCGGATCCGGACTCGGATCTCCCGGCTCAAGCGTGAGATCGCCAACATGCGGACCGTACGGGACACCAAGCGCGCGGTTCGCCGGCGGCACAGCGTGCCGGGCGTTGCGATCGCCGGCTATACCAACGCTGGCAAGTCCTCCATCCTGAACCGGCTTACCGGTGCGGGGGTACTGGTCGAGGATGCGCTCTTCGCCACGCTCGACCCGACCACCCGCCGGTCGCGGACGGCAGAGGGTCGGGTCTACACCCTCTCCGACACGGTCGGCTTCGTCCGGCATCTGCCGCACCAGCTCGTGGAGGCGTTCCGGTCGACCCTCGAGGAGGTCGGTCAGGCCGACCTCGTAGTGCATGTCGTGGATGGTGCCCACGTCGATCCGGAGGAGCAGGTCCGCGCGGTTCGCGAGGTCCTCGCCGAGGTCGGCGCCGAGCGGGTGCCCGAGCTGCTTGTGGTGAACAAGACCGACGCGGCCGAGGAGGAGACGCTGTTACGGTTGAAGCGCCGCTGGCCCGAGGCCGTGCTCGTTTCGGCTCGCACGGGTGCCGGCCTGGATCTGCTGCGTCACACGGTGGAGGCGCGGCTACCGCGACCGGCCGTGGAACTCGATGTCCTGGTTCCTTATGACCGCGGCGACCTGGTCGCCAGGGTGCACGAGCGGGGTGAGGTGCTCGGCTCGGAGCACACTGAGGAGGGCACCGAGCTGCGGGTACGCGTCGATCAGATGCTTGCGGCGGAACTCGCCCCGTTCGCGGTTACCGCTGCGTAAGTGGGTTGTAGCTCACTGTTACCTGGCTCATCCGGACTACGCAGAGTGCCGGTCACTCTGCCAGACTAAGACGCATGCGTCGTCCCCCCTCCCGGTTCTCCGGGGCGTCATCCCTGCTGATCGGCGCGGCTGTCGTGGTGGTTGCGACGGTCGTCGTCGGCCCTGCCGCCGCCTTCGCGGAGGATCCGACCCCCACCCCGAGCGTGAGCTCCAGCGCCGGCGCGGCCGATCCTTACATCAGCGCTGCCACCCCGGGCGAGGCTGTCTGCACACTCAGTAGCACCGCGCTCGATCAGATCACCGGCATGGTCGCGACCGACAAGGGCATTTATGTCGTGGAGGGCGGCGACGGAGCCGATCCGGCGACCGTCGTCATCCATACGGTCGACGCCACCAACTGCCAGTCGACCTCGAAGAACTACGGCTTCAATCCGATCGACCCGGAGGACCTGGCGCTGGGGGCGAACAACACCCTCTGGGTAGGGGATTTCGGCGACAACACTCTGGGCAGCGGACCAGCCCGGGACACGGTGGCCCTTGAGAAGGTCACCATCGGTGGCACCAAGGCTGCGGTTCCCTACCGTTTGACGTACGCCAAGGGTGGAAAGTTCGACGCCGAGGCGATGCTGCTTGACAAGGATGACCTCCCGATCATCTTCACGCAGGAGGGCGGAAAGGCCGGTATCTATAAGGCCAACAAGGCGCTCGTGCCGGATACCAGGTCGAACCTGCCGGTCCTGGAGAAGGTTGGCGATTTCACACCGCAGAAGACCGGCACCGCGAACCAGATGGGCGTCGTCGGCCAGAGCCTCGTGACCGGCGCCGCGAAGTCGCCCGACGGCAAGTCGGTCGTGATCCGTACCCGCTCGGACGCCTACGAGTTCACAGTCGGTGAGGATGGCGACGTCGTCAAGGCGATCATCGAAGGCAAGCCGGTGATCACCCGGCTGCCGAACGAGCCTCAGGGCGAGGCGATCAGCTACAGCGCCGATGGCAGCAAGTTCCTCACCATCTCGGTCAAGCCGAAGGGCGCGACGGGGAATCCGAAGTTGCTGAGCTATACCCGCCATGTGCCGGACCTGGCGGAAGAGCCCACTGCCGGCGACGAACTCCCGGCGGCTCCGGGTGCTGGGCAGAGCTGGTTCGACAAGCTGTCGTTCTCGGAGCTGACGCGGATCGTGGCCGCCGTGGGCGTCGTGGGTCTGGTGCTCGCGATCTCCGGCATCGTCGGGATCCGTCGGGCGCGTAAGCGTCGCCGGGAAGAGGAAGACGAGTACGACTACGACGACTACGACGATGACCCGCGCGGCAGGGGCAGACGCGGTCGCGGTGGTCGTGACCGCGAGGATGAGCACAGCTTCTCCGGCCTACGCGACTCCCGCTACGCCGATGGGTATGACCAGTACGGCGGTGGGTACGCCGACGCTGGGTACGGCAGTAACGGCTATGCCGGCAACGGATACGGCGGCGGCTACGCCGACGCGGGGTACGGCGGCGCCCACGCCGGACAGGCGCATGGCGCCGATGCCTACGGCGGCGCCCAGTACGGCGCCGACCCGTACGGGCAGCAGTACGCTGCCCCGCAGTACGGCGCGCCGCAGTACGGTGACCAGTCGCAGTACGGCGCGCCACAGGCCGACTATGGCGCTTACGGGGGCCAGCAGCCCGCCGCCGACTACGGCGGCCAGCAGCACTACGGCGCCGACTACGGCGGCCAGGCCCAAGGTCAGCACGGCAGTCAGTACGGCGGCTACGGCTACGAGGAAGACTTCGACCCGATGCAGGACCCGCGGCGCCGATAAGGCACCGCGGGGCTCCGGCTTGGCCGCCGTCGGCCAGTCCACTGCGCTCGTCACTAGTCCGCGTTGTTCGTAAGTCCGGGCTCTTCGTCGTTGCGCGCCCTTCGTCGTTGCGCGCCCTTCGTCATTGCGGGCCGTTCGTCACACCCGTCGTAGTACTGCGACGACCTTGCCGAGGATCGTGGCGTCGTCGCCGGCGATGGGCTCAAACGCCGGGTTGTGCGGCATCAGCCACACGTGCCCGTCGCGGAAGCGATAGGTCTTCACGGTGGCCTCACCATCGAGCATCGCGGCCACGATCTCGCCGTTGTTTGCCGACGGCTGCTGGCGCACGACGACCCAGTCGCCGTCGCATATCGCCGCGTCGAGCATGGAGTCGCCCTTGACCTGGAGCAGGAAGAGCGTGCCGTCACCGACGATCTCACGGGGGAGCGGGAACACGCCCTCCACGGACTGCTCGGCAAGGATTGGTCCACCGGCAGCGATACGGCCCAGCACTGGCACATACGCGGGGGCCGGGCGCGCTGCCCGTACCGCCTCTTCGTCGTCGAGTTCCAGCTCGCTCGGCGGGCGGACGTCGACCGCACGCGGGCGGTTGGGATCCTTGCGCAGATAGCCCTTCTTCTGCAGCACACCCATCTGGTACGCGACGCTGGACGGCGACACCAGCCCCACCGCCTCGCCGATCTCACGCACAGTCGGCGGGTAACCGCGTCGTTCCACTGTGTCCCGGATGTAGTCGAGGATCTTCCGTTGGCGCGTCGTCAGATCCGCCGCGAAGACCTCCGGTAGCGCGGTCATCACGGCCTCGACCGCCCGCAGCTCTCCAGCACCCCCTCGGCGTCGCATTCGCGTTCGTGTCGCGGCGTCTGGCGAAGCGTCGTCCCCTTTGCGCCGGTCGTCGGTTGCCACGTCCGTCCTCCCTTATTTCGCTCGTGCTGCTTCGCTCGTGTGTTCTGCGCCTCGAACAACCGTATCGCCGTTCTGTCCAAAAATCAAACAACTGTTCGACCTGCGTGTCGCTAGTGCGGCGAACTGTTGTTCGCGCGTCGCCTCGACATGCCCCGCACGTCGGGCTAGCGTCGCACGGTAGTTCTATCGTACGACCGTTCTAGTCAGAAGGCTGCCATGGACTGTCCCTCGGACCCGGTACGGCAGGACGCCGCGGTCGTTGGACGCTGCGGTGGAGCGCAAAATGTCGTACCCCTGGCGTGGAATAGGAGCGTGTCGGCTTGCGTCCCAGTTGACAGCGAGCTAGCGTCGACCACAAGATGTAGTAGTTACACTGTTGTGACTTACCCACAAGTTGGGGACAGTTCAGCGGACAGACATAGCACCGATCCTGACGTGGGCCCACCCTGCAGGGCCCGCGTCAGGGTCAGAGGCGTGGACTTGAGAAGTCGCGTTGAGGAGGAGGGTGTCGTCATGCGTTGTCCGTACTGCCGCCACGCCGACTCACGTGTGGTCGACTCTCGGGAGGCGGAGGATGGTGCTCTGATCCGGCGCCGCCGGTCCTGCCAGGAGTGCGGACGCCGGTTCACCACTGTCGAGGAGGCCGTGCTCGCGGTGGTGAAGAGGAGCGGCGTCACTGAGCCGTTCAGTCGGTTGAAGATCATGGCTGGGGTGCGCAAGGCGTGCCAGGGTCGGCCGGTCGACGAAGACTCGATCGCGCTGCTCGCGCAGAAGGTCGAGGAGACGATCCGGGCACGAGGCGTGGCGGAGGTGCCGAGCCACGAGGTCGGCCTCGCGATCCTTGGCCCGCTCCGCGAACTGGATGAGGTCGCCTACCTCCGATTCGCGAGCGTGTATCGCTCGTTCGACTCGCTGAGCGACTTCGAGCGGGAGATCGCTGCCCTGCGATCGAGCGGGAAGGCCACCAATAGCGGGGGTGGCAAGGCTACGAATGGCAGCCATCCCGAGCCGGCGAGGCCGGCCAGACAGACGTGACCGGCGGCGCCTGAGGCTGCGGCGCTACCGGAGTTGAGAGATCCATCCTGACAACGTGAGCGCGGCGTGGGCCGCGGGGGCACACAAGGGAGACGGGCATGACGCGGGCAGTGGGAACACCCTCGGGTGCGGGGGATGCAGGTGCAGGGCCCAAGGGCCGGGGCAAGGCGGCGTCCGGGCTGCGCATCGAGCGGGTGTGGACCACCGAGGGCGTGCACCCCTACGACGACGTGACCTGGCAGCGCCGGGACGTTGTCATGACGAACTGGCGCGACGGCTCGGTCAACTTCGAGCAGCGGGGCGTGGAGTTCCCGGACTTCTGGAGCGTCAACGCCGCGAACATCGTCACGACGAAGTACTTCCGTGGTGCGGTGGGTACGCCGCAGCGTGAGTCGACGCTGCGCCAGCTCATCGACCGAGTGGTCAGCACGTACCGCAGGGCCGGCGAGGAGCATGGTTACTTCGCGACCGTTCAGGATGCGGAGATCTTCGACCACGAGCTGACTTGGATGCTGCTCCACCAGGTGTTCAGCTTCAACTCGCCAGTCTGGTTCAACGTCGGAACCGCCTCCAAACAGCAGGTCAGCGCCTGCCAGCCATACCACTCGATGGTGAGCACGCCGGCCGGTCTGATCCCGATCGGCAAGCTCGTCGAAGAAAACGCGGTCGGGACCAAGGTATTTGACGCCAACGGCCTGACGAAGATCGTCGCCGTCAAGGCCAATGGCTCGAAGGATGTGTTGCGCCTGCACACTAAGGACGGCTACACGCTGGACGTAACCGCCGACCACCTCGTCTGGCAGGTGACAGGCGCTGGTGCGGGTGGTGGCTTTGTCGAGGCCGGAACCCTGAAGGCGGGCGACAGGCTTGAGTGGCACAGTCAGGACGCGTTCGGCGACACCGATCTCGTACGGATCGAGCACCTCGGTCCGATGGAGGTCTACGACATCCAGACGGAGAGCGGTGAGTACCTGTCGAACAACATCCGGGTCCACAACTGCTTCATCCTTGCCGTGGATGACTCCATGGACTCGATCCTCGATTGGTACAAAGAGGAGGGTCTGATCTTCCAAGGTGGCTCGGGGTCGGGCGTCAACCTGTCCCGGATCCGGGCTTCGAAGGAGCTGCTCTCGTCCGGTGGGACCGCATCCGGCCCGGTCAGCTTCATGCGCGGTGCGGACGCGAGCGCCGGCACCATCAAGTCCGGCGGGGCAACCCGGCGGGCGGCGAAGATGGTGATTCTCGACGTCGACCACCCGGACGTGGAGGAGTTCATCGTCACGAAGGCGCGCGAGGAGGACAAGATCCGCGCGCTGCGCGATGCCGGATTCGACATGGACCTCGGCGGCAAGGACATCGTGAGCGTCCAGTACCAGAACGCCAACAACTCTGTACGTGTATCTGACGAGTTCATGCGTGCTGTCGAAGATGGCACCAAGTTCGACCTCGTCGGTCGGCTCGACGGCCGGGTCATCGACACCGTGGACGCCCGCGATCTGTTCCGAAAAATGGCCCAGGCCGCCTGGGAGTGCGCCGACCCGGGCATCCAGTACGACGGAACCATCAACGACTGGCACACCAACCCCGAAACCGGACGTATCACCGCATCTAACCCATGTAGCGAATACGTGTCTTTAGATAACTCTTCGTGCAATTTGGCGTCGCTGAACCTCATGAAGTTCCACAACGCTGACGGTGGGTTCGAGGTCGAGAAGTTTGTGAAGTCGGTCGAGTTCGTCATCACGGCGATGGACATCTCGATCTGCTTCGCGGACTTCCCGACGCAGAAGATCGCCGAGACCACGCGCGCCTACCGTCAGTTGGGCATTGGATACGCAAACCTAGGCGCCCTGCTTATGGCGAGCGGGGTGCCCTACGACTCCGATGCTGGTCGTTCGGTAGCGGCGGCGATCACGTCGCTGATGACGGGTGCCGCGTACCGGCGCTCGGCCGAACTGGCCGGCGTCGTCGGCCCGTACGACGGCTACGCCCGCAACGCTGAGCCGCACAAGCGGGTGATGCGCAAGCACGCGGCCGCTAACGACGAGATCAAGCCGCATGCGCTAGCGACGGCGATCGCTCGCGAGGCGACCAAGCAGTGGCAGCTCTGCCTGAAGGTAGGCGAGAAGAATGGCTACCGAAACGCTCAGGCGAGCCTGCTCGCGCCCACTGGCTGCCTTTCCGGTGACACGTTAGTCACGACCGATCGCGGGCTTATTCGGCTCGGTGAACTCGGCGATCCCTTTGGTGAAACGTGGCAGGACTTGGACGAGCTGGCCGTTTCCACTGACGACGGCCCTCAACGCGCCACGAAGTTCTTCGTCAACGGCGAAGAACCAACGCGCAGAATCACAACACAGGCTGGGTACCGTATACGGGGAACCTTGACACATCGCATCAAGGTTGTGGAACGTGAGTCAGGAGCGTGGGTCTGGAAGCGGCTCGCGGACATCGAAGCCGGGGATGTTGTCCCAGTCCAACTCGGCACACTTGTGGGCTCACCGCGTCGCGTGCCACTGCCGGTTATCGATCAGGCCTATTACACAGCAGATCGTAAACTGCGTGTGCCGGACGCGGTCAATGCCGAGTTGGCAGAGCTTGTTGGCTACTTCATGGGTGACGGGAGCCTACACGCCAAGGGCGTCCGTCTATGTGTCGCCGACGACATAGACGTCGTCGAGCGCCTCCGCGTGCTCAGCAAAGGGCTATTCGGCCTTGAGCCGGTCGTAAGGCAGCAGGTCGGGTATCAGGAGGTAACACTCCAGTCTGTGCGTCTTGCGCGCTGGTGGCAGGCTGCGGGATTTGCAAAGGAGCTGCCGGACGCGGACCACGTCGGTAAGGGCTGGACCCCTCGGATACCTTCTGCGATTCTTGAGTCGAACGATCGCGCCATCTACGCGGCCTTCCTCCGCGGGTTGTTTGAGGCAGACGGGTCCGTGACCGACCAGGTGCCAGCGCTATCAACGGCTTCGGAGACGTTCGCGACCGAGATTGTGGGCATCCTTCTAACGCTTGGCGTAGCGACCACGACCCGACGCACGACGAGTGGCTGGGGTGGGCCGATCACCCAGATCCGGCTGCGCAACCTCCACCACGCACTACTGTTTGCCGAGGCCGTCGGGTTCCTGAGCGACCGAAAGAACCGGCTGCTACCGGAGTCGGAACCCAGCCCGCTTGGATACCGGAGGGATCGGGTCCACCTGCCTCGCGGGGTCTGGAACAAGCTGGTTCCCGCCGGGCATCGGTTCCACAGAGCAGTCACCCAGTCGCTCCGGAAGACAGGAGGCGTAAGCCGTTTCGTCGCTCGTCAGCTGCTTGACGAGACACGCGATGTGCGATTGGCGTTTGCGTTGGAATACCTATTCGAGATGGTTGAATCCAACGAAGACGGTGGCGTTCAGCCGACGTTCGACCTGTCCATTCCGTCCAATGTCACCTATGTGGCGGCTGGTTTCGTCAGCCATAACACAATAGGTCTTGCTATGGACTGCGACACCACCGGCATCGAGCCGGATCTGGCGCTGGTCAAGTACAAGAAGCTTGTCGGCGGCGGCTCCATGCAGATCGTCAATCGGACCGTGCCGGAGGCACTGCGCAATCTGGGCTACCAGGAGGAGCAGGTTGAGGCCATCGTCGAGTACATCTCCGAGCATGGGCACGTGGTCGATGCGCCCAGCCTCAGGCCGGACCACTACGCCGTGTTCGACTGCGCCATGGGTGACCGCTCGATCGCGGCGATGGGCCATGTTCGGATGATGGCGGCCACGCAACCGCTGCTAAGTGGGGCCATATCGAAGACGGTGAATGTTCCTGAGTCGGCAACAATCGATGACATTGAGAAGATCTACTTCGAGGGCTGGAAGCTGGGCCTTAAGGCGCTCGCGATCTACCGCGACAACTGCAAGGTTGGCCAGCCACTCTCCAATGCGAAGGCCAAGGCCGTCGAGAAGGAGCCGGAGAAGGTCATCGAATACCGCCCGACTCGACGTCGCCTACCGAAGAAGCGTCCGTCAGAGACGGTGTCGTTCACAGTCGGCGGTGCGGAGGGCTACCTCACCGCGTCCTCCTACCCCGACGACGGACTTGGCGAGGTGTTCCTCAAGATGTCCAAGCAGGGCTCGACCCTGGCCGGGGTGATGGACGCCTTCTCCATCGCACTCTCAGTTGGCCTGCAGTACGGCGTGCCGCTGGAGACGTACATCGGAAAGTTCACCAACATGCGGTTCGAGCCGGCCGGCATGACCGACGACCCGGATATTCGCATGGCAGCGTCGTTGGTGGACTACATCTTCCGCCGGCTCGCGTTGGACTTCCTACCGTTCGAGACGCGGGCAGACCTGGGCATCTTCACGGCCAAGGAGCGAGCCGCCCAGGCTCGAGCCGAGGTGACTGGCGAGGACATTGACCTTGCGGCGCTCGCTTCGAGCGCACCGATCGAGGTCAAGAGGCCGACGGAAAAGAAGGACGAGGGTACGGGCGGGAAGTCCGCGCCAGGGGTCGGTTCCTCCATGGAGCTGATCGAGAAGGTGCAGAACAAGGGCGCCGACGCTCCACTGTGCTTCACCTGCGGCACCAAGATGCGGCCGGCCGGCAGCTGCTACGTCTGCGAGGGCTGCGGCTCCACCAGCGGCTGCAGCTAGTTCCGAGCAATGTTTGGCTAGCGACGCCAGGAGAAGTACGTCACGTGCTTGACGTACTTCTCCTGGCGAAGTGAGACGGTTTGGGCTACTGATACGTGAATCAGAGCGACGCTCAGCTCGCAACGGGCGACGGCGTGTGCACGGTTGGCGGCGCTTCGTCCAGTGCCTGCCGGCGCACGCCGCGGATGAGCAGGTATCCGACCATCCAGAACTCGCCGACGCTCGCGGGATACGCGAGTGCCTCGGCGACGACTTGTGCATCGGGGGCGAGGTACCTGATGAACGCGCTGAGCACGTACCCGACACCGCCACCGACGAGGATCCAGCCCAGGGCGCGGGGCATCCAGCCCGAGCGCAGCACGCACCAGCCCATAGGGATGAGCCACAGGCCGAAGAACAGTCCTCCCACGCCCCACAGGTTGTCGCTGACCAGGTACAGAACCTGGACGGTGGCCGACGCGTCGCCGAACGGGTCGGCGGAGACCTGGGCCGCCGTGGCCAACAGTGCCGCACTCACGAGGCCCACGACCGCGTTGACCAGGCCGAAGGCGGCGATCCCGCTCGCGGCAAAGGGGTCTACGGTGCGGAACAGGCGATAGAACCAGGCGGCGGTGAGGGTCTGGGTAACGACCATGGCCAGCTCCACGGCAACGCCAGCCCGGGCGAGCGACTCGTGCGTGACCAGGTTGGCCAGTGTCGCGTTGGGGTCGTCGGCCGCGAAGAGCAGTGGGCGGACGATGAGGAACCCGAGTACGCCGGTGATCGCCATGCCGAGGTAGAACAGCCCGGTCGTCCGGGCGGTACGGGTAAGCGCGTGCATCGTGGCGAGGCGTTGAGGGGTTTGCATGATCTCTCCTTGATCTTGGGTGCGTGGATACGACGGGATCGTGGGCACGCTCGTCGATGCCGGGTTCTCGTACCACCTCGCACACCGGGCGCTGCACGCGTTCGGCAGCCTGCCACTCGGGTTCGCGCAGGAGATCTTCAGCCCGGCGTCGGCCGGCGGAGCATACAAGTCGACGCCGCAGAGGCAGACCTGGCCGCGATGGCCGAGGCGCTGCCGCACCTGACAGCCATGGTGGCAGCCGAGGTCCACGACGTCACCGACCCCACGCTCGGTTGGTGCGACAGTCAGATCGAGTTCGAGTTCACCCTCGACCTGCTCCTGGACGGGCTCGAACGCCTCCGCCGCTAGCGGTTCACGCCGACGTGACATTCTGATAGCGCTGCTGGCCGTCCGCTGCTACGCGCCGCAGGAGCGTTCGTCGTCGTGGAATATGGCACGTCCCGAATATGTACGCTCCACCGGTAATAGAGCACGCTTCGGGCATTGAATGCCTGCTCACGCGGGAGGGTCGGCAACGAGCCGGCCCTCCCGCGTTGATGGCGCTGGGAGCGTCGTTGAGTACGCGCACTCATGCCGACCGCCCGATAAGGCCGTCAAGCTCGGTTCATGACGTCGACCTCGCAGATCTCACCGCGGCGCATGGCGTGGCTGCAACGGGAGCTGAGGCAATGGCAGGAAGAAGGCGTTGTTGATGCGCTGCTCGCCGAACGCATCGCGGGGCGCTACGCCGCTGGCCGAGGCATGGCGCTCGGGCGGCTCGCGCTCGGGCTTGGCGCCACGTTCGTTGGTATTGGCCTCATCTGGCTTGTCGCCACCAACCTCGACCAGTTGTCACCGTTGACGCGGATCGTCGGCGTCACCGCCGTCTGGCTCAGCGCGGTGGTCATCGCTGAGGTGCTCGCACACCGAAGCGCCCTGGCGACCGCCGCGGCCAGGCTGATCGCGGCACTGGCCGCAGGTGCGGTCGTGTTCCAGGCCGCGCAGAGCCTGCAGGTTCCCGCGTACACCCCCAGCCTGCTTGGTGTCTGGGCCGCCGGCGTCCTGGCCTACACGTACGCCACGTCCGGCGTGGGCCCATTGATCGTCGCCATCGTGACCGGCACCGGCTGGTATGCGTGGTACGTCGGCGAGCGAACGGGGGACCCCGCGCTCATCGCGGCGTCGCTCGTACTCGCGGCCGCCGTCGGCACCGCGATCGCCGCCCTGCACGAAAGCCGCTGGCGGCGTCCCTTCGCCCGTCCCTGGCGCCAAGTGGGCGCGCTGCTCGCCCTCGTCGGCCTCTTCCTCGTCGCTCTGCCGAGCACCGATCGTCCGCAGTCGATCCCCTTGCTGTTGTGGGTCGGGATCGCCGCCGCGGGCTTGATCGGCGGCTTGGCGCTGGCGCTCGGCGATCGGCAAGGCCGGCACGAGGTGCTCGCGATCGGCGCTGTGACCGCGGCGACCTTGAGCCTGCTCGCCTGGTCGCCTGTGGATCCTGGGCAGTCCGGGCTGACAGCCATGCAGCTGATCCACGCGGTCGTCGCGACGGCTGTCTACGTTCTGACCGCCGCCTGGTTCGCCGCCGTCAGTGCGCTCCACGACGACCCGCACCTCATGACCTTGTCCACCGGCGCGCTCGTGGTGTTCGTGACCGTACAGAGCTTTGCCATCTTCGCGCCGCTGCTATCGGGTGCGGCCCTGTTCCTCGTCCTGGGCGTGGTGTTCCTCGCTACCGGGGGACTGGTCATACGTGGCCGGCGCCGCCTCATGGCTCCCACATCGGAGGTGTGACCGGATGAACCGCTCCCGTGCAATCCTTGTCGCCGTCGCGGTAGTGGTCCAGGTGCTCCTCGTCGTCGTCGGCGTTGCCCCGCAGCTGTCGGCCCGGCTAACCGGGACGGAGTACCGGTTCGCGGTTGGCCCGGTCGACCCAATCGATCCTTTCCGCGGCGCGTACGTCCAACTGGGCTACCCGGGCCTACCAGTCGACGAATCGGGGATCGAGGGCGACGCATACATCCCGCTGACCCGGGACGGCGCGACGGACCTGTGGCGGGGGACCGCGATCCAGCGGCTCCGCCCTGACCGCGGGCCATTCCTCGCCTGTCACACCGAAGGGTACGGGCCACCGAGGTGCGGCATCGAGAGCCTGTTCCTGAGCGAGGAAGGGGCCCGCCAGGTCGCCGACGAATTGCGCGCCAACCGGGTCGTGGCTGTTGTGCGCGTCGACAGCCGCGGCAACGCCGCGATCGTGCGACTGGTCACGTCGTAATTGAGGGGTGTGCCAAGTCAGGAACTCGTTGAGACCGGAGATGTCGCTGTCGGGTGTCTAGCCGGCTGCGCGGCTCAGCGGCTCAGTGGCTAAGGTCCCCTTGGCAACCTCCCTGTCAATCGGATGGGCTTCGGCTCGATGCGCGACGAGATCTCAAACACGTCAGGTACGTCGAGTACTTGACGTACTTCTCGTGGCGGGGCATCCTTGGCTGAGAACTTGAGGGAGGTTTGGTGTCGATCACGCACTACGACAGCTACACCGAGGCGCGCGCGCACCTCAAGGATCTTCTCGATGCCGCTGAGCGGGGTCGGGTGGCGACGGTCCGGCGGGACGCTGGGAGGACGGCTGTCGTTGATGTTGGTCGGCTGCGCTCGGCCCTCGCGTCGTTGAGTCCGTCGGGCGCGCAGGTTGTCGCGGAAGCGGGTGGATGGTCGGTCTTCATCCCCGGGCTTCCGATCGCTGCCGACGGTGCCACCTTCGATGAGGCCGTCGCCGAGATGATCGTTGCGCTGCGCGAATACGCCGAGGACTGGCAGGAGCGTTTGCTGGACGCGCCGAACCATCGGGACAACTGGGTGCTGATACAGCTGATCAGCCTTAGTGACGACGATCAGCTGCGGGACTGGCTGGTTGGACCCGACCGGTGACCTGGCCGCAGCCCACCCGTTCGGATCACGACAAGTTCTGCGACATCGAGGGTTGGACCGCGGTACGCGACGCGCGTGGACGCAGCGGAACACATCACGTAACCCACGAACTCCATCTGCCGGATGGTCGCGTGCTGCGGACGAGGATCTCGCATCCCGTCGACCGCAGTACCTACGGTTCGAGCCTCTGGAGCCACATCCTCCGCGACCAGCTCGGCGTCTCCGAAGCCGAGTTCTGGAGTTGCCTGCGAGACGGGGTGAAACCAAACCGCGGCGTCCCGGAGCGGCCCGCCGAGGCGCTTCCAGCGGATCTCGTCCATCTGCTGATCACCCGCATCGGCCTCGCTGAATCCGAAGTTGGGACGATGAGCAAGGGCGAGGCGGTGGAGCGGCTCAATCGCTTTTGGACAGAGGGAAAATGATCCGATCGCATGGAATGCGGGACGGTATTAATACGTACGCTCCACCAGCAAAAGTGACCCGAATTGCATCTGATCTAACTTGTGGCAGAGCGGGTCGAGGTTAAAGCCTTCGGGTGCAAGGGGAGTCGGGCGACCGCCCTCCCATGACGTGGAGTCGTCCGCGCACCTCTAACCGGTGTGCCGCCACAAGTCCAGCATCCGGTCGATGTGGGGTCGAACCCGGGCGCGCGCGTCCACCCGATCCATGCCGGACATCAGCAGGTGGTCGTACTCGGTGTCGGTATGCCGTACCGACGCGACGACGGCCGCCGTGACCGCGTTCTCGTCCAACGCGCGACCAGCGGCCGAGCGCCCGACGCGTCCACTGCCCCGCACTCCGGCGTGGCGTGCGATCGACTGCGCCCGCGGCGGCGGGCAGCCGGGGAACAGCCGCGCGATCTCCTTCGCCAGGCGGGCCTGGAAGTCCAGGTCGCCCTGCTCACGGCGTACCCGCTCCCGGTCGCGGCGCCGCAGCCGTAGCTCTTCGTCCGCGAGGCACTGCTCCTCGGCCTGGTCAAGAGCGTCCGGCTCGACGAGCAGTCCCTGCCGCTCGTAGCGCTTGCGACTGCGGCTGAAACTCACGACCACGGCCGACAACCCGCTCGCCTTCTTCGCCCGCCGGGTCAATGCGGCGTCGCCGGACGGCAGAAAGACAAGGTGATCCATGTCCGCGCAGGTCATGCAGATCGGCCCGGTGTCCTCCATGATGAGGACATCGCCCGTACCCCCGCACCCGGCGCACGTGAACTCCTTGAGCGACTGGATGACCACGAGGTCGGGTGCGGCGCTCTGCTTCTGCGTCATCTGTTCTCGCTTCGCTTCGGGAAGCAGACCGGACATCCAATGCGTACGAAAGAGTCGCTCAACGTCCGGGTCGGCGTCAGCCGTAAACACTAGCGGTCGTCGATCCCGTGCCGCCGCGACATAGGCGACCTCGCTCGGGCTCAGGCCGCGTTCCTCCGCCCAACGGCGCAGCGACGTCAAGGCCTGGACCAACCGGTCGGCTGGTACGGCCGCCTCGGCCTCCAGGTGGTCCACCCGCCCCTTTCGCCAGAAATTGATTCCGCGCCACGACAGCCATCCGATCCCGGCCAGCACGTCGACGGGCGCGACGAATTGCTGACGCGCCAATTCGGCTTCGGCGGCGGTCGACACCCGCAGGTCGAGGCTCACTTTTCGGCCCATGAAACGACCGTGCCACAGTCGGGCTCAGCCGACCAGATCACGCCAGAAGGCCAATGCGCGGCAGTCTGCCGTCAGGCCTTGACCCGCAGCTCCCTCAGGCCGCGGATGATGTAGCCGACCTTCCACTCTGGCTCGGTGACCAGCGTCAGGCGCGGGGCGCGCCGTAGCAACGTGCCGAAGGAGATCTCGAGCTCCAGCCGGGCCAGCGGCGCACCCAGGCAGAAATGAATTCCGGCGCCGAACGACAGGTGGGGGTTCTCGACCCTGGCCAGGTCAAGGCTCTCCGGATCGACGAACACCTCCGGGTCGTGGTTGGCCGAGCCGAACAGGAGGGCAACCTCGCTGCCACGCGGAATCGGCACGCCGGCGACCTCGATGTCCTCCAGTACCCACCGCTCGAACATCTGCAACGGCGTGTCGAACCGCATCAGCTCCTCGATCGCGGTGGGCAGGAGGCCGGAATCGGTCCGCAGCGCGGCCAGCTGATCAGGGTTGCGGAACAGGGACCACCACCCGTTGCCGGTGACGTTGACGGTCGCCTCGTGGCCGGCGTTGAGGAGCAGTACGCAGGTGCCGATGAGCTCGTCCTCGGTGAGCCGGTCGCCCTCATCCTGCACCTGTACCAGCGCCGTGATGAGGTCGTCCCGAGGGTCGGATCGCCGTGAGCGAGCCAGTCTACGCAGGTAGTCGGAGAACTCCTCGCACGCCCGGACGGCACGATCGGCGGTCTCGCGGGTCGGATTCAGTTCGTACATGCCGCAGATGTCGGCCGACCATGGGCGAAGCCGGTGTCGATCCGACTCCGGTACGCCCAGCATCTCCGCGATAACGGTCACCGGCAGTGGCTCGGCCACTGTGGCGATGAGGTCGCCCTCGTTCGAGGCCAGGAGTTCATCAACGAGGTGGTCGGCGACTTTCTGGATCGTCGGGCGCAGCTCCGCCACCCGCCGCGGCGTGAACGCCTTGGACACCAACCGTCGCAGCCTCGTGTGGTCGGGCGGCTCGCGGTCGAGCATTCCGTTGCGAATGAGATGCCAGAACGGGGCCACGTGCTCCGGGTCGGGGGCACGTCCGAACTCCTCGGGCGTGCCGACGTGAAGGAACGTCCGGCCGAGCCGGCGGTCGCGCAGCAGCGCGCTCACGTCGGAGTAGCGAGAGATCAGCCACTGGTTGGTCGGCTCAAACCACGTCACCGGGGCCTGTCGCCGTAGCTCCGCGTAGACGTCGTACGGGTGGGCCACGAACGCGGGCGACCACGGGTCGAATCCGAACGTCATCACCGCACCGTAGCAAGCGTGGCGAGACTCAGGCGCTGTTGCCGCGTTGATCGCCTCCGGCGAAGTCCTCCGGCTTGAAGTCCTTGGCCTCGACGAGCACCAGCCAGTTGCCGGAAATGTCGCGCATCAAAGCCTCCACGCCGTACGGCCGATCGGACGGCTCCTGGAGGAAGGTGACGCCCTTTGCGCTGAGCTCCTCGTACGTCTTGCGGCAGTCATCGACCTGGAGTCCGAGGCCGCCCATCTGGCCCTTCTCGAGTTGACGGCGGACGAAGTTCGCGGCCTCGGTGTCGAGCGGTGGCCCCGGCGTCATCAGGGTGACCTCGAGCTCAGGTTGGCTCGGGTGGCCCACGGTTACCCAGCGAAATCCTTCCCCCATGGCGATATCGGTACGGGGCTCGAAGCCCAGGACGTCGACGTAGAAGTCCTTCGCCTCATCTTGATCCAAGCAGTACACGGTAGTCAGCGAAACATTGGTGATCATGCGGAAAACCTACCCCGCGCTCGCCACCTGATGCTTCTCTCAGATTGCGCGATCCGACTCATTGGCAGCGGATCCCGCCGTACCGCCTGGGTCCAGCACGCCCCGCATGAACAGGTAGCACCCGGGCACATGTGGGCCGCCCCGAGCCGCCCACCGGTTCCGATAGGCGGTGGGGCTCTCACCCACCAGCTGAGCGAACCGCGACGAGAATGAACCGAGGCTGGCGAACCCGACCAGCATGCACACCTCGGTCACCGTCAGGTTGGCCGCACGCAGCAGATCCTGGGCCCGCTCGACGCGACGGCGGGTGAGATATCGCATCGGCGTCTCGCCGTACGTCGCCTCGAAGCAACGGACGAAGTGGAACTTGGACACGCCGGCAACGCGCGCGACCTGATCGAGATTCAGCGCCGTTTGGTATTGACGGTCGATGTGGTCGCGGGCCTGGCGCAGGTGCGGGAGCAGCTCCACCGAAACAGCGCGAGCATCCCTCCCAGTCACGCCTCCGAGGGTGGCACATAGGCGAGGATCGTGGCGTGGCGCGGTTGTCGTACCGGAGCGCTGCGCGCGGCGAACACCCGGTACGGTTCAACCGTGAAGATCGGTTTTGCGCTCCCTGTGTCCGGATCATGGGCCACGCCCGACACCATGGTCCACGTCGCCAGCCGAGCGGAGGATCTGGGCTACGACTCGTTGTGGACATTCCAACGGCTGCTGTCCGATGTGGAGGGCCGTTGGGGCGAGACGTACAGCAGCGTCCAGGACCCCCTGGTGACCTTGGCGTACGTGGCCGCCGTGACAAGGCGGATTCGACTTGGCGTCGCCGTCATCAACGTGCCGTTCGTCACGCCGACTCTGCTCGCCAAACAGACCTCTACCCTCGACATTCTCTCCGGGGGCCGGCTCGACCTCGGTCTGGGGCTGGGCTGGGCAGACGAGGAGTATGCCGCATCCGGCGTCACCAAGATGCGCGTCGGACGCCGCGCCGAGGAGTTCATCTCCACCCTTCGGACACTGTGGACGGACGACGTGGTTGAGCACGACGGCGAGTTCTACCACATTCCCCGTACCCGCGCCGCACCCAAGCCCGTGCAGAAACCGCACCCGCCGATCATCCTTGGCGGCACGGCGCCGGTCGCGCTGCGCCGGGCCGGCCGGATGACCGACGGGTGGGTCAGCAGCAGCCGCGCCGACCTCAACGCGATCGGCGACTCGGTCGAGGTGGTCAGGCAGGCGGCCGCAGCCGCTGGGCGGGACCCGGCCGGACTGCGGTTCGTGTGCCGGGGCTCGGTGAAGGTACGCGACGGCGTCGGCTCTAGCCGGCCGTTGCTCACCGGCACGCTGTCGCAGATCCGGGCGGACTTCGGGACGCTGGCGGCACAGGGCATCACGGAGGTCTTTGTCGACCTCAACTTCGACCCGGAGATCGGCTCACCCGACGCCGATCCGGCCGAGTCGCGCCGTCGCGCCGACGCCGCGCTCGACGCCCTCGCACCATGACCCGAAGGACAATCCGCATGCTTGGATGGAGCGATGCGGACGGCTCTGGTTACCGGAGGGACGGGGCACCCACGGCCGCCACGTCGTGGCCCGGCTCGTTGAGCTGGGAACCGCGGTGCGGGTACTCTCGCGCCAGCCCCGGGAGGCCTCCGCCCAGGTGACCTGCGTGGTGGGCGATCTAGCGAGGGATACGGGCGCCCGACCAGGCTTTCGGTAAGATCACGTTTGAAGAGTTCCTCGCGCGTCGCAGCGGCACGTAGGCTAGGGGCGTGGCGCATTTCGTTGTCATCGGTGGCGGGATCGTGGGCCTGGCCACGGCGTACCAGTTGATCCGGGAACGTCCACACGCGACGGTGACGGTACTGGAGAAGGAGGACCGGGTCGCGGCCCACCAGACCGGGCACAACTCCGGTGTCATCCACGCCGGCGTCTATTACGAGCCGGGCAGCCTCAAGGCCCAGCTGTGCCGCGCCGGATCGAAATCCATGGTCGAGTTCTGCGCCGCCCACGGCATCCCGGTGGAGATCTGCGGCAAGCTCATCGTCGCGACCGACGAGTCAGAGCTGGGCCGGCTCACAGCCCTGTACGAGCGGGCCACGGCCAACGGATTGCCGGCCAGGATGGTCACGGCCGAACAGGCGCAGGAGTACGAGCCGAATGTGGCGTGTGTGGCGGGCTTTCATGTGGCATCGACCGGGATCGTCGACTTCGGGCTCGTCTGCCGCACTCTGGCCGACCTGGTGGAGAAGGCGGGAGGAGCGCTGCGGCTCGGCGCGCGGGTCACCGGGCTGCGCCCCGACGGCAACGCCACCGTCGTCGCCACCACCATTGGCGCGTTCCGGGCCGACTACCTCGTCAACTGCGCCGGCCTACACTCCGACCGGCTCGCCCGGATGGCTGGGCTGAAGCCGCCCGCGCGGATCATTCCGTTCCGCGGCGAGTACTACGAACTGCGCCCCGATCGGCGCCATCTCGTCAACGGGCTCATCTACCCCGTACCAGACCCACAGCTCCCGTTCCTCGGAGTTCATCTGACCCGCATGATCGACGGAACTGTCCGCGCGGGCCCCAACGCCGTGCTCGCGTTGGCCCGCGAGGGCTACTCGTGGAGCCAGATCCGCCCACGCGACCTCGCCGAGACAATGGCCTACCCGGGGCTGTGGCGGCTGGCCCGAAAGCACCTGCGCTACGGGGTCACCGAGGTCCGGCGTTCGCTGTCGCCGAGGCTCTTCGCAGCGAGCCTGGCCAGGCTGGTACCGGCGCTGAGCGGCGACGACATCATTCCGGCCGGCGCCGGGGTCCGCGCACAGGCCATCGCGCCGGATGGGAGTCTTGTGGACGACTTCCTCATCGTTCGGGCTCGGCGCCAGGCGCACGTCCTCAACGCACCGTCACCGGCGGCGACGAGTTCGCTGGAGATCGCGAAGCACATCGTGGCTCAGCTGGCGGAGTAGATCATCGAGGCGGCCCTGATCAAAGTCGGCCCCCGATGGCCGGTGCGGGTCTCCTGCCGTACCGTGGTGCGGTCATCGGCGCTCGGTCATGAAGCGCGGTCGTGACGGCGCGGGCAAGGGAGGCTATGCGTGCGCGGGACGATGCCGCAGCGCGGAAAGATGTCGCAGCGCGGGACGATGCCGTACCGCGTCGCGATCGGATTGATCGCCTGCCTGGCACTGCTGGCCGCCGGTTGCGACGGGGGTTCCTCGGCGGATGCGGGACGCAGGTCGTGGCCGCCAGCGATCGCCGGCCGGGCCTGCCAGTTGCTCCACTACGACGTGGTCGAGGAGCATCTCGGTACCCGCTTCGACACCGCGGGCGGGGCCAACAGGGACGCGACCTACACGTGTGCGCTGACCCAGGCTGGCCATGATTATCCGGATCTGACACTCGCGGTGACCGCCACCACAGCCGACGAGGTGATCTTCACCGCGACCGTGGCACCCAGCGGCTCAACCGTTGTGAAGGATCTCGGGCGTATCGCCTACCGCGTAGCCATCGCGCCGTCGCGTTCGAGCGGCCCTGGCGTGGAGGTCGGCTGGCTCTCGGCGTACGAGCGTCTGCTGATCGTCCGGTACACCTTCCCGCCGGAGGCGACGGCGCAGCAGGTGGCCGAGCTCACCTCGAAACTGATCGCCCTCGCCCACCAGATCGACCAGTCTCTGCCGGCGGCGTAACCCAGGCGCCGATCCGCCGGAGGGCGGGTCAGCGGGCCGCGACGAAGACCCGGGACGCGATCTCGCGGGGCAGCCGCACCATGTCGCCATCGCGTTCGACGACAACGGAATCCCGCTCCTGCGCGACGACAACATTGGCGCCCGGGTCCACACCGGCCGCGTGGAGCTGCCGGAGCACATCGCCGTCGGTCTGCACGCTTTCGCAGATCCGGCTCACGATGACCTTCCCGGCCAGGCCGGGGAATGCGAGGTTGCGCTCCGGCCCATCTCCGGCCGGCTCGGACCGGACCGGTCCCTCGAATTCGTGCAGGCCCGGAATGGGGTTGCCGTACGGCGAGCGGGTCGGCCGGCCGAGCAGCTCGTACACCTTCTGCTCCACCGCCTCACTCATGACGTGCTCCCAGCGGCACGCCTCCTCATGGGCTTCCTCGTACGGCATACCAATGACGTTGACCAACAGCAGCTCCGCGAGGCGGTGCTTGCGCATCACCGAGACCGCCTTGGCGCGGCCGAGGTCGGTCAGGGCGAGGTGCCGGTCGCCCTCAACGGTCAGCAGCCCGTCGCGCTCCATCCGGGCCACCGTCTGGCTGACGGTCGGCCCGCTCTGGTGGAGGCGCTCGGCGATGCGGGCCCGCAGTGCCGGCACACCCTCCTCCTCCAGCTCGAGGACGGTACGCAGGTACATCTCTGTCGTGTCGACTAAGTCATTCATGATCTTGACATTTCGACACCACGGCCGGTCGAGCATTGCTTAACGTGGCGTCCTCCCGAACCAGATGCTACCTGCGTCGACCGACATCGGCCGCTCACGATCATCGTGGCCATCGCGCGGATGCCTGCCGGGTCGCTGTTGCTCGCCGCCGGGTTCTGCCAGCGGCCTCCGGTGGCTCCCTGTGTCAGCCGACGTCAAGCGCTTCTGCGGCGCGTTGGCGGGCTCTGCATGGTTGTCGGTTCGACGTCAGTCCGGACCGTGGCGAGTTCGGCAGTGCCCTGCCGCCGTGGCTGAGCAGGCGCTGCTCGGCGTCGTCGAGGAAGGCGAGGTCGGCGCCGACGTGGCGGGTGGCCGCGGAGAGCAGCAACGAGACGACCGGATCTGTGGCGCGCTCAGTGCGAAGGCTCTCCAGGTTTCGGAGTTCTCGCAGCAGGAACCCGCGCTGGGCCCGCAGCACTCCAGCGACGATGTCGGGGTCGCGGCTCTGCGCGGCGGCCATCACCTTGAGGATGAAGTCGTCGCGGAAGCCTGCGGTGCGCGGGCTGGGCCCGCCCATCCACTCGGCCAGTTCGGCCCGCCCGGGAGTCGGTGAGCTCGTAGACAACCCGGTCTGGCCGCACCTCCTGCGCCACCCGGCGGGAGCGGACGTGCCCATCACGGGAGAGCCGGTCGAGCACCTGGTAGAGGTGGCCGATGTTCAGCGGCCCCCACTGTGGACCGACGGCCGACTCGAAGGCTCCCTTGAGCTCGTAGCCATGGCCAGGACCATCCCTCAGCAGGGCCAGCACCGCGTGGTGGATGGGCACGGCCTTCTCCTTGGTCGACGACTTCTGGGTTTCCGATGAGGGGTTGCGCGGCTCAGTCTATTGCCGCACTATGCATTGTGACAATGTACGCGGGAGCGTCAGCGTGCGGGGAGGTGTCGGCGTGGCGAGGATGATACTGGCCGGACTGCGCCGGCGCTGGGGTCGGGCCGCGGCGTTGCTGCTGGGCGTACTGGTCGCGACGACGGGGTTCACCGTGCTCACCGGAAGCACGGCGACGTCGCGGCTGGTCGTGGAGGGGAGCGTCGACGAGCACGCTCGGGGCGCGTACGACATCCTGGTCCGGCCGGCCGGCGCCCGGACCGATCTGGAGGCCGGCCGCGGGTTGGTTAAGGCCAACTTCCTGGCCGGCCTGTACGGGGGCATCACCGCCGAGCAGTGGCACCGGATCGAGGCGATCGACGGGGTCGATGTCGCCGCCCCGATCGCCATTCTGGGGTACGTCACCGCCGTCGTGGGCTTCGTGACGATCGACGTGACCGACCTGGTCGACCCGACGCTGGAGACCCAACTCATCCGGGTCAACTTCACCTGGCGCGGCGAGCGCGGTCTGACCAATGCCGCGGACCCGGATCCCGCGATCATCTACGTTACGAAACGGGCGGTGGTCGGCCCGAAGGAGGATTGGGTCCCTGGCGAGCCCGTCCGCTACGACGACGGGGTCCACCGGACGCCCGGTGACTGCGGACTGCATACTTCGCAGAGCCTCTTCGAGGTTCAGCCGGACGGACGCGCGCAGCCGCTCTGCGTCGGGAGCTTTCCTGACAACCCGAGCAGCCGGACCTGGGGGTCAGGGGTGGAGGCACAGCTGACGCCTCGTGGGACCTTTGTCATCAATGGCGCCGAGACACCTCGCTTGCGAGCCAAGATCGTCGCGCCGATGTCGATGCTCGCTGCCGCGATCGACCCGGCCGCCGAGGCGAGGCTGGTCGGGTTGGATCGGGCCCTGGTCAACGGGCGGTATCTGACCGACGATGAGGAGTTAACATCCGATGGGCAAGGCGCTCCGGTCCTGCTGGCTTCCGATGCCTACCTGGACGAGCGCGCCGACGCAGTGGCGGAGCGAATCGCCAACCCCGAACTGGCCGGGCTGGACGCTTCCGGGATCGGCCGCATCATGGCGGCCGCGACGCCACAGGCCTTCGCTCAGGCCGAGGGCAAAGCGGTCCAGGACCTGTATCGCGAGAGTACGGTCGCGATCCTCGGCCAACCCGACGGTGCGACTGTTTGGTTCGAGCAGCTGCTTAGCGCCGAGGCCGCCGAGTACGACGCGCAACCCGACGGCGGGCTGCGTCCGCGCACGGCGCCCGGTACCGCCGCCGACGTACTGACCTCGGCCCTGAGATCGGGAATGAACCCCGTGCCTGTCCCGATGCCGCGGCTGGCCGCCGATACCGCGCAACGCGCGACTAGCCCGGTGACCGAGCTGACAAGGCGCCGTCTCGCGTACGGTGCGCCGGTGGGCGTATTCGACCGCTCGCGGCTGGCCGCCGGTGACGTGTTGGCGGCGCCACTGGAGACCTACTCGCAGTCGTCGGCGACCGGTGCGGATGAGCGTAGCCGGGAGCTGCTGGGTGGGCAGCCGATGCTGCCGACGAGCAACTCGGGCGGGTACCTGTCGACGTCGCCTTCGGTGCTGGTGGCGTTGGACTCGTTGTGGCAGGCCTACTGGGCGGCCGATGCGATCAGCGCGGTGCGGGTGCGGGTGGCCGGCGTGACCGGGTTCGACGACCTGTCCCGGGAGCGGGTGCGGTTGGTGGCCGAGGACATCGCC
>Ga0209859_1000035_pt1 | contig 24040 bp, 28 predicted proteins | sample GWRWS3_50_60_FD_187241 | JGI IMG/M metagenome (GOLD analysis project Ga0209859, IMG submission 187241) | Riverbed sediment microbial communities from areas with vegetation nearby in Columbia River, Washington, USA - GW-RW S3_50_60 (SPAdes)... | ecosystem: Environmental > Aquatic > Freshwater >... | reverse complement strand
GCTGGACGGCCCCGATCTCGTCTACCTCTCGGTGGATATCGACGTCGTCGACGCCGGGATGGCTCCTGGAACGGGGACGCCGGAACCGGGCGGCATGTCCGCCCGCGAGCTGCTGCGGGCGATCCGCCTGGTGGTCGGAGGCGTCGATCTCGCCGGGATGGACGTGGTGGAGGTGTCGCCGCCGTACGACCAGAGCGAGGTCACGGCGCTGCTCGCCTATCGTGTGGTCATGGAGGCGCTCTCGGCGTTGGCCGCCCGGCGAGGTTAAGGATGGTCGACCGGGAACGGTTCGAGGAGCTCGTGATGGAAGCCCTCGACTCGCTGCCCGCGTGGGTGCACGAGCGGCTCGAGAACATCGAGCTGATCGTCGAGGATCGCCCGCCTCGGGACGATCCGAACCTGCTCGGGCGCTACCACGGCGTTCCGTTGACCAAGCGCGGTCAGTTCCACTCCGGTCCGACGTTCCCCGACACGATCACGCTGTACAAACGGACGATCGAACGGGTGGCGCGGGACGACGAGCACCTGCGAGAGGTGATCGCGCACACGGTCGAGCACGAGGTAGCGCACTTCTTCGGGATCAGCGACGACCGCCTGCGAGAGATCGACCGGTACTGACCGGTGGACGCCTCGGCGGCTCCGGTGGGCTCCTCGGGGGATCCGGACGACCGGTTGATGCGATTGGCGCTCGAGGAGGCTCGAGCGGCGGCCGCGAGGGGCGACGTGCCGGTCGGTGCGGTGGTCGTTCGGGGCGACGAAGTGGTGGCGCGGGCGGGCAACGCTCGCGAGCGAGAACAGGACCCCACCGCCCACGCCGAGATCCTGGCGCTCCGGCAGGCGGCGCGGGCCATCGGGAGCTGGCACCTCGAGGGCTGCACGTTGTACGTGACGCTCGAGCCGTGCGCGATGTGCGCTGGCGCGCTCGTGCTGGCTCGGATCGACCGGCTGGTGCTCGGCGCGCCGGACCCGAAGGCTGGGTTCGCCGGATCGCTGGGGGACATCGTGCGCGACGGACGTCTCAACCACGAGGTCGAGGTGACGGTGGGCGTGCTCGCCGAGGAGTGCGGCGAGGTGTTGCCGGCGTTCTTCGCCGAGCGGCGCTGAGATCGCTCGCCGAAACGCGATCCCCTACGTCTCGATCCCTTGGTCGGCGGACTTGGCTCGGCGCTCTTCCATGATCGCGTTCACGCGTTCGGCGATCACGGGGATCTCCTCCTCCATGGCCCGGAAGTTCCGATCGTGCATGACGACGAGCGTGACGTCCGAGGTCGCCGCGACCGTGGCGGTCCGAGGCACGTTCAGCAGCAGCGCCATCTCGCCGAAGAAATCTCCCGGCCCGAGGTCCGCCAGGTGCGTGCCGTCATGGGTCACCTCGGCGGTGCCGGATTCGATCACCATGAACTCGTGGGGATAGGCCCCCTGGTTCACGAGGTGCTTGTTCGTCGGTACGTCGATCTCGTCCGTCCACCGCTCCAGACGCTCGTACTGGTGGTCGGTCAGGCCTCCGAACAAGGGGACCTTCCGCAGCCGTTCGGCCTTCATCGGGCTTCCTCCGTTCCTCGCGGTCCGCGCCGAATCCTCGCACAGGCCGGCCCGAAGCTGCTTGCTAGACTCGCCCCGGAGGCGTGCCGGAGCGGACGAACGGGACCGCCTCGAAAGCGGTTAGGGGCCTAATCCGCCCCTCACAGGTTCGAATCCTGTCGCCTCCGCGCATGGCCGGCCGCCTCGGGAGGGGCGGCCGTTCCGGCTCCTGGCATCGCTACACTCGACGGCGGAGGCCTGCCCGAGCGGACGAAGGGGCACGCCTGGAGAGCGTGTAGGCGGGCAACTGCCTCGCGGGTTCGAATCCCGCGGCCTCCGCTCAGCCGGTCAGGTGCTTGGTGTACCGGGTGTACTGGCGGACGACCCTCATGCCGGCCGTCTCGTACAGGCCGAGCGCGCCGGTCCGAGAGTCCGTCGAGACGCCCGCCATCGGGCGACCACGCTCGTAGAAGCCCCCGAGCGCGGTCCGAAGCAGCGCCTGCGCGATGCCCCGCCGTCGATGCGTCGCCTTGGTCGCCAGCTGATCGATCCACCCCTCCTCCGGGAAGTCCGTCGAGAGCACCACACCGACCAGCTCCTCGCCGTCGAACGCGAGCGGGGACAGGGTCGGCTCGAACGCCGGATGCGCGATCGCCTGGGGAGCCCAGACCTCGTAGGGCTCGGGATCGCGCCCGGGCCACTCGGAGAACGCGTCGTCGATCACCTCGTGCACGAGCCGCGCGTCGGAACGCTCGTAAGGCCGGATCGAGATCCCCGCGGGCACGACAGGAGGGTCCGGCGACCGGGCGAGCTCCATGCGGATGATCCACGACGTCCACGACGGCTCGTAGCCGCTCGTGATGAGGAGCTCACGCGCACCGGTGTTAGCATCCGTCTTCGTCTGGCCGACACGGGGTTCGCCGAGCGCCCCGGCGCGGGCTTCGATCCACGAGAGGAGCACGGCCCCGATGCCTCGCCCTCGGTGCGTGGGGCGCACATCGGCCTCGGCGCGCCCCCGGTAGAGCTCGGCCCAGGCCGCCAGGTCCTCGCCCTCGAACACCAGGAGCGTGTCGAGATCGGCTTCGAACCCGTGGCGTTCGAAGCCGACGGTGACGTCGTATCGGTCGACCTCCACGACACCGTCGTCCTCGAGCTCGCACGCCGTGATCAGCTCGTAGATGGCTTCCGCGTCCGCCGCGTTCGCCGAGCGGTGGGTGAGGCCTTCGGGAAGCGAAACCGTCACGAGGTTCGCCACCCTGGACAGCGTTCGCCGCCGACGGGTCCGGGCACCGCCTCGGCATCTTCGAGCGCTCGGCGCACGTCGTCGAACGTCTCCCACCGATGGAACGGCACACCGTCGAGCTCGCAGATCGCGACGAGCGAATCCTTCGCGAAGACGATGTCCGAGTACAGCGCACCGTAGCGGTCGGACGGACCATCGCCGACGAACGCGACCCGGCCGTTGCGCTCCCGCAGCCGCTGCGCGGCGAGCATCTTGCACGTCCCGCAGCCGGTGCACACGGGGTGACCGTTCGGGTGGCGCTGGGAGGGTGCCGGCCCCTGGAAGACCAGCTCGTTGGTCACGACCTCCAGCTGTCCGAGGCCGGCCTCCTCCAGGATCGAACGGATGTAGAACGCGAACCCGTCGGACGCGAGCACCAGCGGCAGGTCCCGCTCCTCGGCCCATCCGACGAACGTCGGAAAGCTCGGCGCGAGCTGTGCCCGCGGGAGCGCGAACGCGAGCATCTCCTCGCGCGAACCGCGCAGCATCTCGACCTGGTGACCCCCCGCCTCCCGAAGTCCCATCTCTCCGCGATCCACGGCCTCGTCGAAGCGCTCCCACCCCGGCTCGCCGAACGTGTCCAGGAGCATCTCGGACACGTCTTGCAGGCAGGCAGTGCCGTCGAAATCCACCAACAGGGCCCTCACGGGGAGCATCGGTGGAGACTACCCGCGCCTCACCCGCCTGTGATGATGCGGGGATGGTCTGGGTGTGGATCGGAGTGTTCGCCGTGGTCGCGATCGCGTCCGCCGCGCAGGCGCTGTCCGGGTTCGGATTCGCGCTGATCGCCACGCCGATCGTGGCCGTGCTCGCGGGACCTCGTGAGGCGGTCTTCGGCCTGACCATGGTCGGCCTGTTGCTCGTGGCGCAGCTCTCGCTCCGGGGCAGAGGCCACGTCGACCGTCCGACCGTGCTCGTGATGACCGTGGCGGCGATCCTCGGCATGCCGCTCGGGCTGCTCATCCTCACGCAGGTCGAGGAACGTGTCCTCACGCTGTTGATCGCCGCCGCCGTCATCGTGTTCGCGGTCCTGTTGTGGCGAGGGCTCCGGCTGCCGCGCCGTCGCGGGACCGACGCCGCCGCCGGGTTCGCGGCCGGGATCCTGTCCACCAGCACCGGCACGAGCGGCCCGCCGATCGTGATCGCCCTGTCGGCCAAGGAGATGCAGCCGACGGTGTTCCGGGCGACGATCTCGGTGATCTTCCTCGTGCAGGGTTCGGCCGCCCTGGTCGCGTTCGCGCTGGGGGATCAGGTCACCATGGATGCGCTCGCGGTCGCGCTGGCCGGCCTGCCGGGTCTGGTGCTGGGATCGATCGTCGGCGAATGGGGCTTTCGGCGCCTGGACGCGTCCAGGTTCCGCGCGGTCGTCCTCGGCATGCTGTTCGTCTCCGGCGTGGTGGCGTTGCTCGGCGCGGTGTGGTCGTGAACGAAACCTAGCGCGCCGTCAGCCGTTCACAACGCTCGGCGGCGTCGCTCCGTGCCGGTGAGACTCCACCTGCCGGATGACTCCCGCCGTGTCGAACCAGGCCTGCTCGCGGCTGATGAGGCCGTCGCGGATGTCGAAGACGTGCAGCATCCGGAAGCGAACCGGCGCTCCGCCTCCGTCGATGCCGATGAACGAGCCGCGGATGTGACCGGTGACGATCGACTCGTCGACGACATGGTCACCGCACGAGAAGCGGCCGATGGACTCGAGGTGGATATCGGGGATCGCGTCCATGATCCCCTGGTAGATCTCCGCCGCGGCACTCTTGCCGTAGACGGGACAGTCGGGGTTGCCCACGTCGTCCGAGACGAGATCGTCGGTGTAGGTCGCGAGCGTGGCCGGAACGTCGCGAGCGTTCTCGGCGGCGAAGTGCCGCTCGATGATGTCCAGGTCCCTCCTCGTGTCCGCTAGTAGATGTGCAGCTGGCTCAGGAGCGCGGTCCTATCGTCGATAGACTCGAGCAGATCCTTGTTGTGCTTGATCATCTTGCTCCGCGTGTAGACGCGGAGCCACTGCTTGTAGATGTACAGCTCGTACCGATCGAGCATGTCGTCGATCGGGAGGTTCCGCTGCTCGAGGAGTCGCGCCAGGAACATCGCGCACTCGAGGCCCAACGAGATCGACTGGAAGTACGGAGAACCGATCGCAGCATCGCCGAGTAGGAACACCGGCGTGCTGGCGAACGGATGGTCGGCGGGCCCCGAGTCGCGCCACGAGCGGCTCGTCGCGTTTCGAGCCCGATACAGATCCAGGGGGATCCGGACGATCTCGAGGTCCCCGAGGACCTCGCCGTGGGTCTCTTCCTTGATCTTGTCGATGAAACGGTCCATCGACCGCGCGACGCTGGGGAAGTTGCCGCGGAGCCACTCGCCGTCGAACGTGGACGGCATCGCCGCGAATTCCTCGGCACTGATGTTCACGATGCCGGTGACGTGGGTGGTTGCACCGTCGTAGTACGTGCGGTGGACTGCCGGGATGAACTTGTAGTGCTCGTTCTCGGCGTTCTTGAAGTACTTGCAGCTCTCATGGCAGTCGTAGAGCTGGCCGTACAGGAAGGTGATGACAAGCGCATACTCGAGCCGGACGTTGAGCGTGTTCGTGACCCCATCCACGTCCTCGGAGCCGGGCCTCAGCTGATCACGCAGCAGCGACCTGCTACCTGTGCAGTCGATCAGGACGTCACCCGGCTCGAGCATCCCGATCGCCTCCTCCACCGTGACGACCGCCTCGTCGCGCACCACTGCATCCGATCCGCGCCCGTCGATCAGATCGCTGAGGGTGCGGTCGATGGTGTTGAGTGGGCAGAACCCGAGCGCCCAGGCCCGCAGCAGCGCCATCAGGTCCGAAGGGATCGCCCGTCTGCCCGCGAGGCCTGCAACCAGCTCCGCGGGATCGAAGATCGCGTCGACGCTCTCGCCGTCGATGTCGTCGACGCGATAGCTGGCGACGGAGTCCGCTACGAGGTACGGCGCCAGGGTGACCATACGGGTCCGCGTGTACGCGGGCCGCTTCTCGTACAGGTGCACGGACATGCCGTCCATCGACTGGAGCAAGGCCGTGATCAGGAGCCCGACCGGTCCCGCGCCGAGGACGTGCACTCGGCCCCCGGGCCGCAGGGTCTCGAGGGCCGTGGAACCGGATCGCGGGGGCATGTGCCTCCTCGGTCGAGCCGCCGATCGCGGGCCAAGGAATCGTACTAGGCCGTTCTCAGGAGTCTCCTCCCAGTTCTGCGTCTCCCTCTCGAGCGCCTCTGAGACGCGGGTCGCGACCAGGCATCGAGTGCTGTCGGAGGCGCGCGTATACTCGCCGAGGTGGCCGTGCTAGGCGGGGAGCCAGCGGTGCCCTGTACCCGCAATCCGCTTCAGCGGGGCTGAATCCCCGTCCGAGGCCCGGCGGGTCCGCAGTCGCTCCCGGCACGGGGCGTCGAAGGTCGGGTCCCGCGCGACGCCAACCTGCGAACCCGGTCAGATCCGGAAGGAAGCAGCCGTAAGCGGGCCCTGGCGGGTGCCGCGGGGAAACCTGACCGGAGCTACCGGCCGGTGATGCGCTCGAGTCCGTTGCGGTCGACGGCGGGTGCGCGGCCACCACTAGACTTGCCGAACCTCCCGCGCACTTCCCTCGCGGGTCGAGGAGGGCGCGCGGCGCCCGGAGGTGGATGTGGCCGACGACAAGCCCTACCAGTCGCTCTACCGCAAGTACCGCCCGCAGGGTCCCTCCGAGGTCCTCGGGCAGGATCACGTGATCCGGGCACTGTCCGGAGCGGTTCGGGAAGGTCGACTCGCGCACGCGTTCCTGCTCTGCGGACCGCGGGGGACCGGCAAGACCTCGACGGCGCGGATCCTCGCCAAGATGGTCAACTGCGAGTCCGGCCCCACCCCCGAACCCTGCGGGTCGTGCGACCAGTGCGTCGCCGTTCGCGACGGCCAGCACCTGGACGTTGTCGAGATCGACGCGGCCTCGCACGGCGGCGTCGACGACGCGCGTGACCTCCGCGAGAAGGCGCCCACCGCCCCGGTCCAGGGCCGCGAGAAGGTCTACATCATCGACGAGGCGCAGCGGCTGTCGCGCGAGGCGTTCGACGCGCTGCTGAAGGTGTTCGAGGAGCCTCCGGTAGGCGTTCGGTTCGTCCTGGCGACGACCGAGCCGCACAAGATGCCGGCGACGATCGTCGGACGGTGCCAGCGATTCGACTTCCGCCGGGTTCCCGTCGAGGCCGTCGCCGAGCACCTCGAACGGATCGCGAAGGACGAAGGCATGTCGCTCACCGCCGAGGCGGCGCACGCGATCGCGCGCCAGACCGAGGGGTCGGTTCGGGACGCGTTGTCGCTGCTCGACCAGGCCTCGGTGCTGGGTGCCGGCGAGATCGGCGAGGACGTCGTCACGTCGCTGATCGGGAGCGGGCGCTCGGACGTGCAGTACGCGCTCGGCGACGCGGTCGCGGTCGGGGACGCCAAGGGTGTGTTCGAGCTCGTGAGCCGGCTCGTGCAGGAGGGTCAGGATCTCCGCTTCGTGACCAACGAGGTGCTGGCGCACTTCCGCAACCTCTTGCTCGTGAAGACGGCGCCGGGTCAGCACGACCTGCTCGACGTGACCGACCAGGAGGCCGAGCGTCTGGCCGCGCAGGCCACGAAGTACTCGACGCCCGAGCTCGGCCGCGTGATCGCCCTGCTGATCGCGGCGCAGACCGACATGCGCTGGACCACCTCGCCGCGCCTCTCCCTCGAGCTCGCCCTGATCCGCGCGACGATCCCCGAGACCGACGCCGCGCCTGAGGCGCTCGTCTCCCGCCTCGAACGCCTCGAGCGAGTGGCCGGCATCACGGGGGGTGGTGGCGGCTCCGGGGCGCCGGCTCCAGGCTCCGACTCGCCGGCGCGATCGCGCTCCGCGACAGCTTCGACCTCGGGGAGCGCCGGCTCCCAGTCGCCTTCCGCCGACACCCCTGCGCCGCCGCCCGCGACCCCGCCCACCGACGCCGTCGTGGCGGGGGGGCCGGCCGCGGCCGGAACCGGGAACGCGGCCGACTCGGCGCCACCGGCGGTTGAGACGAAGCGGACGCGATCGGCGAAGCGTGCCGAAGCGAGCGGCGCCGCAGAGGCCGCGTCCGGTCTGGCCGAGGCCGGTACGGCGCCCGAGAAGTCGTCGGGACCCGTCCTCGGCGCCGGGACCTCCGCCGTCGACGTGACGATGCTGCGGAGCAACTGGCCGACGGTGATCTCGCATCTGCGAAGTTCGGGCAAGGCGGTGCTGCCCTCGTTCCTCGAGATCGCGACGCCTGCCGCGTTCGACGGGACGACGCTCGAGCTCGTGTTCCCGCCCGAGCGACCCTACGGCGTGCAGAAGGTGATCGAGCGCGAGGCGGAGCTCCGCCAGGCGCTGCAGGACCTGTTCGGCATCACCCCCGCGATCACGTGTGTGATCCGCGAGCCCGTGGCCGGTCCCGCCGAACCGGTCGAGGACGAGCCGCTGTCGGAGGACGAGGCGCTCGCGCGCCTCGCGTCCGAGCTCGGCGCCACGCCCGCGAGCGAGGACGGGTCGTAGGTGTACGAGGGCCCGATCCAGGACCTGATCGACGAGCTCTCGCGGCTGCCGGGCATCGGACCGAAGTCGGCGCAACGCCTCGCGTACTACCTGGTGAAGGCGCCGGCCGACGACGCGAAGCGCCTCGCCGGGTCGATCGTCCAGGCGAAGGAGCGGATCTCCTTCTGCAAGGAGTGCGGCAACGTCGCCGAGGGCGAGCTCTGCCGCATCTGCCGCGATGAGGGACGCGACCGCACGGTGCTCTGCGTCGTCGAGGAGCCCAAGGACGTCTCGACGATCGAGAAGGCCGGCGTGATCAAGGGTCGCTACCACGTGCTCGGCGGCGCGATCAGCCCGCTCGACGGCATCGGGCCCGACGACCTCCGCGTGCAGGAGCTGCTCGAGCGCGTCCAACGTGACGGCGTCACCGAGGTGATCATCGCGACCAACCCCAACCTCGAGGGCAACGCCACCGCGATGTACGTCGCGGCGATGCTGAAACCGTTCGGGGTGAAGGTCACGCGGTTGGCGAGCGGTCTCCCGGTGGGTGGCGATCTCGAGTACGCGGACGAGGTGACGCTCTCCCAGGCCCTCGAGGGCCGCCGAGACATGTGACGTGAGCGAGTCCGCGCAGGAAACGGTCCGCCGCGACCGCCGCGTCGAGCTCATCGCGGCCATCATGCTGTCGATCGCGACGGTCGTCACCGCGTGGAGCGCGTACCAGGCCACCCGTTGGAGCGGCGACCAGGCGGAGAATTACACGTCGGCGTCGGCGACCCGTACCGAATCCGTTCGTGCGTCGACCGAGGCCAACCGACAGGTCCTGATCGACGTGGACACGTTCCTGAACTGGCTGGACGCCGAACAGTCGGGCGACCGCGCCCTCGCCGACGACATCCACGTCCGGATGCGCCGGGAGTTCCTCCCGGCGTTCGACGCATGGCTCGCGACGGCGCCCGCAGGCTCGATCCCGGACGGCACGCCGTTCGAGCTGCCCGAGTACCAGCTCGCCGCGGAGGCGGAGGCCAAGCGACTCGAGAACAGGGCCGCGGAGCTGTTCGAGGACGGCAACGAGTCCAACCAGGTGAGCGACGACTTCGTCCTGGCGGCGGTGCTGTTCGCCTCGGTCCTGTTCTTCTCGGGGCTCGCGGGGACGTTCGACTCGCTCCGGGCGCAGGTCCTCCTTCTGATCCTGGGCGCCGTCATGCTCGGGGTGGGCACGATCATCGTGATCACGCTTCCGCAGAACGTGGGGTTCTAGCTTCCGGTGTGACGGCGTTGGACACGGGTCACCACGAACCACCCGACGAGCCCGAGCACGATCAGTGGTAGCAGGTAGCCGAGTCCGATCACGATCGCGGCGATCACCCCAACGAACCCGGCAGCGGCCCGCTCGAAAGCGTTCGGGATGCTCGCCTTCTCTACCTCAGTCTCCGGCTCGACGCCATGCTCGCGCAGGCGGAGGCTGATCGTCGCAAGCGAGGTGCGGTCGTCGAGCAGCCGTAGCTGGCCTTGCAGGGTCTCGATCTCGAACTGCGTCGCGTCGAGCACGTTCTGCACGCGGATCGTCTGCTCGATCGTCGAGGCCTCCGCCTGGAGGCCGAGGAGCACGTCGCGCCTCGCCCTCGCGATCCGCAGCCTCGCATGGAGGTCCACGTAGTCCGCCGTGACGTCCTTGCCGTGGACGGACTCGACCTCGACGGTCCCGAGCTCGCGGAGCGCGTGGAGCGTCTCGTCGAAGTTCTCCGCGGGGACCCGCAACGTGAGGCTCCCCGAGCGTTCCCGGCTACGCGAGTCGGCGATGAAGCCGCCCTGCGCCTCCGCTACGTCGACGGCCTGTCCGAACCGCTCGTCGAACGCATCACGAGGGATCACGATCGCGATCTCGCCGGTTCGGATGACGCGCGAGAGCACCGGTGACCCAGGGACCTCGGCGGGGCCGCGCAGGGCGTCGTCGGCGGGAGTGAGTTCATGGGCGGGTGCCTGGCCCGCCTCCTCGGTCGCACCGGTCGCGCCCGTCCCGCCCGTGGATCCCGTTTCGCCGGCCGCGTCGGACCCGATCTCGCCCGAGCGCGCGATCAGACCGATCAGACCGGCCGCGAGGAGCACGCCGACGACGGCGGCTACGAGGCCGGTCGAAGGGACCCAGCGGGAGGGCGGACGCCGTCCCGCGTAGCTCCCCTCGCGCTTCGCGGCGTCGAGCAGATCCCCGTGGACCTGGTTCAGGTAGTCGATCGTCGTTGCCATCGTCTCCGCTCCAGTTCGATGGGTGCGTCGGATCCGTCCGTCTCGATCAAGGACGCGATCCGCCGGAGGCCCCGGCTGACGCGCATCCGAGCCGTCGGCTCGGTGCACCCGAGCTCCGCCGCGACCTCGCCGTAGCTACGACCGTCGATGACCCGCAGCCTCAGCGCCTCGCGTTGTTCCTCCGGCAGGGTGTTCATCGCCTCGGCAAGCGCCTCGCCAACGCGTTCGAAGTCGATGAGCTCCTCGATCCGGTCGTAGTCGTCGTCGTTCACGGTCCGCTCGGGCATCCCCAGTCGCAGCCGGGCCTTGGCTTCGACCGCACCGGCGCGGAAGTACCGCGACAGCAGGTGCTTGCCGATCCCGTACAACCACCCCGCCCCGTCGACGCCCTCGTCCCGGAACCGGCGTCGGGACGAGAACGCCTCCGCGAACGTCTCCGCCACGAGCTCCGCCGCGGCCTCGGCATCGAGCGTGCGCCGCGCGAAGAACGCGAGCATCGGCTCGGCGTGCCGCTCGAACAGCATGCCGAACAGCTCCGGTTCGCGTGACGACCGGAGGATCAACTCGGCGTCGTCGAGACCCTCGGGCATACCCGTCCCTCGTCGGTTCCTACGTGCCTATGCCTCGAGCGGGCCGATGTGTGACACGCCGTTGGTAGGCTCGGGCACGCATGCCCGAGACGCCCGATCCGCTCGATGAGTTCCCGCGCCAGGCCGCCCGAACGCGCGGCTTCTCGCTGGGCGTGCCTCGTGCCTTCACGGTCTCGCCCGACGGCGAACGCGTCGTCTACCTGCGCACGAAGACCGGGGGCGACCCGGTCAGCTGCCTGTGGGCGTTCGACGTGTCGGGGACGAAGGAGCGGCTCGCGTTCGACCCCGGGGAAGAGGAGGCCGAGCGCGACCTCACGCACGCCGAACGCGTCCGGCGCGAACGCGCGCGCGAGCGCTCATCGGGCGTCACGTCGTACGCGACCGACGACGCGGTTCGGCGCGCCGTGTTCACGGTGGGCGGCCGGATGTTCCTCGCGGACCTCGTCGAGGGCTCGGCGCGCGAGCTGAGCGCGCCCGGACCGGTCGACGACCCTCGGCTGGACACCGCGGGAGAGCGCATCGCGTTCGTGGTCGACGGTGCCTTGCACGTCCGCGACATCGAGGGCGGCGTGCGCGGGCTGGCCTCGCCCGACACGGCCGACACGTACTGGGGTCTGGCCGAGTTCGTGGCGGCCGAGGAGATGCACCGGTTCCGCGGCCACTGGTGGTCGCCGGACGGCTCGAAGCTCGCCGCCGCGCACGTCGACGAACGCGACGTGCTGGTCTGGCACATCGGCGACCCGACGGATCCCGCCACCGAGCCGCGAGCGGTACGGTACCCGCAGGCGGGCACGAGCAACGCGGTGGTCACCCTCTGGGTGTTCGACGTCGCGACCGGCGAGCGCGTGGAGGTCGCGTGGGACCACGAGGCGTTCCCGTACCTGAGCCGCGTGCATTGGGGCGAGGGGGCGCCGTTGATGCTGCTCGTCCAGACGCGAGACCAGCGGACGGTCCGGCTGCTCGAGGCCGACGCCGCGACCGGCGGGACGTCGCTCCTCGTCGAGCGCTCCGACCCGCAGTGGATCGACCTCCCCGAGGACGCGCCGGTCCGCCTGTCGGACGCTCGTGTGGTCGACGTGGTGGCGGACCGCGACACGGACACGTATCGGCTGACGGTCGCGGGCGAGTCCGTGACGGCGCCGGGGTTGCAGGTTCGCGCCGTGCTCTCGGCCGGCGACGGTGTCCTGTTCCGAGCCTCCGACGGGGACCCGACCGAGATCCACCTGTGGCGCTGGACCCCGGAAGGCGGCGCCGTGCGACTGTCCGATGAGCCCGGGGTGCATACGGGCGCCGAGAGCGGGGAGTCCCTGGTGCGGACCTCGGCCACGGTGCACTCGGCGAGGTCGGTCGCGGCGGTGATGCGGAGCGGCCACGTGGTCGGCGAGATCGAGAACGTCTCGGAGGTGTCTGTGGTCGAGCCGCGACCGCGGTTCCTCACGCTCGGCGAACGCAAGCTGCCCGCGGCGCTGTTGCTCCCCGGCGGGCGCGAGCCCGACGGGCCGCTCCCGGTGCTGATGGACCCCTACGGGGGTCCGAGCGGGGCACGGGTGTTGAAGGCCGCCGGAGCCCACCTCACGTCCCAATGGTTCGCGGACAACGGGTTCGCCGTGCTCGTCGTCGACGGGCGCGGTGTCGACGGTCGGGGCCCCGCATGGGACCGGGAGGTGTACCGAGACTTCACGGTGACGCTCGAGGACCAGGTGGACGGGCTGCACGCGGCGGCAGAACGGTTCGAGTTCCTGGATCTGGGTCGCGTCGGGATCCGCGGGTGGTCGTTCGGAGGGGAGCTCGCGGCGATGGCGTTGCTCCGGCGGCCGGACGTGTTCCACGCGGGTGTGGCGGGCGCGCCGGTGACCGACCAGCACCTGTACGACACCTTCTATACGGAGCGGTTCCTGGGGCTGCCGGACCAAGAGCCCGAGGCCTACCGGCGGAGCTCACCGCTGTTCGACGCGGCCTCGCTGTCGCGGCCGATGCTGCTGATCCACGGGCTCGCCGACGACAACGTGTTCGTCGCGAACTCGCTCCGCCTCTCCGCGGCGCTGTTCGAGGCCGGCAAGTGGCACGAGCTCGTGCTGATCCCGAACGCGACCCACCTCACGCGCTCGACGGCGGTGACCGAGAACATCCTCCGCGTGCAGCTGGACTTCCTGCAGCGTTCGCTCGGTCTCTGAACCGCGAGCTACGGCGCCGGCTTGGGGGAAGGGGTCAGGCGACCGCCGGCCACTCGGCGACCACGGGGTGGTCCTTGTCCTGCGGGCCCACCTGCGCTGCCCCGCCGGGTGAAACCAGGCCCGTCACGGCTTCCGAGAACCACTCGGCGTTGACCGCCGCGAACCGCTTCCACTCGCCGGGGAGGTCCTCGTCCGAGAAGATCGCGGTGACCGGGCAGACTGGCACGCAGGCGTCGCAGTCGACGCACTCGTCCGGCTGGATGTAGAGCATCCGTGGGCCCTCGTAGATGCAGTCGACGGGGCATTCGTCGACGCACGCCTTGTCCTTGATGTCGATGCACGGTTCCGCGATGACGTAGGCCATGGGTGCCCCTTTCCCGGGCTTCGGCTCGACGAAACGATACCCTCCGCCGAGCCCACGGAACCCGCTACGCCGGCTGGTGCGACCATCTGCATCGCCAACGTCCAAGGCCGCGATCTCAGAAGGGTTCGAGCCACCATGGTCGGGGTCTCGGCCTCAAAAGGTGCTCGCAGGTCTCGAGATCGTCGACCAGCCGCGTGCGGAGGTCTGGTTCGAGTGCCTCGAGGCAGTCGAACGTGGGCCCGAGTGCCCAATGACACAGGCGCGCTCGGCGGCGTCCGTCGGGTGTGAGGCGAACGCCCACCTGGCCGCCTTCGAGCGGCCAGGTGTCGGCGAGTCCCCCGCGCTCCAGCTGATGCACGAGGTGAGCGGCCGACTGACGTGTGATGAGGAGTCGACGTCCGATCTCGCCGGGGTGGAGCTTATCGACGCCGTGCAGCAGTTCCATGACCTCGAGCTGTGCGAAGGAGACGCCGAGCTCGAGGAGCTCCTCTGCGAAACGTGATCGGAGGGTCCGATGCACCCGGCGCTCAGCGTCGATGATCCGACGAGCCGAGGTGATCGGTTCCGTCGAGAGGTTGCGGTCCACGGAGGGTTCATACCGTGAGCTTGTGACATGCGGGCGGCGGGTGGTGCTGCTTTGTCCGCGCGTGCCCGTCAGGGTTCTGTCATATCCGGTCAGGGCGTTGATCGACAGAACCCTGACACCCACGCTCGAGCGACGGGGCACCATCCTCCTCCGCCCACGCAACCCACCCTCCCGGCCGCCCCAAACCCCCACTGCTACCCTCCTCGCATGCCCATCGTGGTGCAGAAATACGGCGGAACCTCGGTCGGCGACACGGATCGCATCAGCGTCATCGCCGACCGGATCGTCCGCGCCCGTGAGCAGGGCCGGGACGTCGTGGTCGTGGTCTCGGCGATGGGGCGGACGACCGACGACCTCCTCGAGAAGGCGTCGGACATCACCTCCACGCCCGAGCCGAGGGAGCTCGACATGCTCCTTACCGCCGGCGAACGCATCGCGATGTCGCTCGTCGCGATTGCCGTGAACGCTCGAGGCTGCCGCGCGGCCTCCTACACCGGCTCACAGGCGGGCATCATCACCGACACGCAGCACGGCAAGGCCAGGATCGTCGAGATCCGCCCGCAGAGGATCAAGGAGTCGCTCGACGCGGGCAACGTCGTGATCCTCGCCGGCTTCCAGGGCCTGTCGACCGAGTACGACATCACGACGCTCGGCCGCGGCGGCTCGGACACCACCGCGGTCGCCATGGCGGCCGCCCTCGGGGCCGACGTGTGCGAGATCTACACCGACGTCGACGGCGTGTTCACGGCTGACCCTCGGACCCACCCCGAGGCCCGCAAGATCGACCGGATCTCGTACGAGGAGATGCTCGAGCTCGCCGCCGCGGGCGCGAGGGTCCTCCAGCTCCGGTGCGTGGAGTACGCTCGACGGCACGGTGTCCGCATCCACGTTCGGAACTCCCTCGGCGAGCAACCGGGAACGTGGGTCGACGATGCCGACGGCACCGACGACACCGGTGCAAAAAAGGAGCACGCCATGCTCGAGAGCGCCCTAATCCGCGGGGTCGCCCTGGACGTCGAGGAGGCCAAGGTCACCCTCGACGAGGTGCCCGACCGCCCCGGCATCGCCGCGTCGATCTTCAAGGCCGTGGCCGCCGAGGGGATCCACGTCGACATGATCGTGCAGAACATCTCGCACGAGGGGCGGACCGACCTGAGCTTCACGATCCCCCGAGCCGACGTTCCCCGCGTGAACGCGGTGCTCGAGAGCATCGTGGCCGACGTCGGGGCCCTGCGGTTCGAGACCGACGACGCGATCGCCAAGCTCTCGCTCGTGGGGGCCGGGATCAAGAGCAACCCGGGCGTGGCCGCCGACATGTTCGACGCGCTGGCCGCCGAGGGCATCAACATCGAGATGATCTCGACGTCATCGATCCGCATCTCCTGCGTGATCCGGGCCGAGGACGGCGAACGCGCGGTCCGAGCGGTGCACCAGCGCTTCGGCCTCGACGGCGCGACGCTCGACGAGGAGGCCTAACGCGGTGGTCGTCTGCCCGTCCTGTCGAGAGGTGAACGAGGAGGGCCGCGCGCAGTGCCAGAAGTGCGGCTCGTCGCTGGAGCCGAGCACGGTCGCGCTCCTGCCGCGACGAGAGCAGGGCGAGCGTCCGCCGATCGAGATCCGCAAGCTGCCCCAGCCGTCGAAGTGGCGGCCGCTGATCATGCTCGGCGTGCTCGTCGGCGTCGGCGTCGTGGTGGGAGCCTTCGTCCTTCTCCGCCCCGACCCGTGCGGGGGAACGAACTTCGAGTCCGAGAACTTCGGCTACTGCATCGTCGTGCCCGAGGGCTGGGAGGCGGGGCCTGCGCAGTTCGGGGCCGACGTGACCCTCGATCAGTTCGCCCCGCCGACGGGTTCGGCGACCGTGGTCGTCGAGGCGGTCGATCTCGAAACGGGGATCGGGCTCAACCAGTGGTCCGAGTTCGTCCGGCAGCGCGACGAGGAGGCCGGGCTCATCCCCGGGCCGGCGAGCGAGGCGAGGCTCGACGGCGCCGAGGCGCTGCAATGGGACGTCTCGGTCGCCGCCGAGGGCGGCGACAGCTTCCTGATGCGCGAGGTCGTCACCGTGAGCGGGAACGTCGGCTGGCGGGTCACGCTCAACGACCTGCAGGACGGGTTCGACACGAGCGCCGTCGTGTTCCGCGACATGCTCGACTCGTGGCAGTTCGCCTGACCGGCTGACTCCGCTCCGCAAAGAGGCCTCAGCCCTCGAACTCGCCCCGCAGCATCCCCATGTAGACGATGTCCCAGCGCCGGCCATCCAGCAGGAGGTGCTCGCGGCCGCGCCCCTCGTGGCGGAACCCGAGCTTCTCGTACAGCTTCAACGCACGCTCGTTGAAATCGCTCGTCGTGAGCCACACACGGTGGAGGTTGAGCTCGTTGAACGCGTAGCGCAGCGCGAGCACGATCATCTCGCGGCCGTAGCCATGACCCCAGTCGTCCTGCCGGTAGATCGACAGGCCGAGCTGCGCGTTCCCGTCGGCGTGGTTGATGTCCATGAGCCCGATGCCGCCGACCAGGCGGTCGTCGGCAATCGTGCGCGCCGCGAAGTTGATGGCCCCGGGCGTCGCCTTCGCCCACTGCTCGAGTCGTTCCTTGGCACCCGCCCGGTTCATGGGCCAGACCGGCCGGAACCCCGCGAGCCGCGTGCTCACCGGGTCGTCGAACCAGGCCGCGAAGACCTCGGCATCGGCCTCCGGCTCGATCGCGGCGAGCCGAACGAGCTCACCCCGGTAGCGCAGAGTCGTTTCGGGCGATGGGGCCCGCGGCTCGTCCTGCTGCTCGTCCGTCACGGCCCCGCATGCTACGGGTTCGGACGAGCTCCGGCTCAGGCAGGTCTATCCCGTGGGATGGCCGTGGTCGTGGATGTGCGCCTCGCGCCGGTGCTCCTTCTCGGCGTCGTCGTGCGGCATGTGCACGTGCTCCACCTCGGGATGGTTGTGCTCGTGCACATGGGTGGCCAGCAGGTGCCCCCAGTTCTCACCGCGATGCAGGTAGTGCGTCACGTGGAAGTGCTTGTGACCGTGCTCCGCGGCCTCGTGATGGTGACTCGCCCGCTTGTCGAGCTCCTCCATCGCCTCCATGTCCTCCATCGCAGCCTCCTCGCGCCTCGGGACAGACCCCTCGAACGTACCCCCGCCGGGGCAGGTCACGCCAGCCGCGCTCGGTACCATGAACGCCATGCACGTCGCGATTGTGGGTGCCACCGGAGCAGTCGGTCGGACGATGCTCGGGATCCTCGAGGAGCGCGACTTCCCGGTCGACGAGCTGACGCTGCTCGCCTCGGAGCGGACGGCGGGCACGCGGCTGCGGTTCCGCGACCGGGAGTATAGGGTCGGCGTGCTCGCGCTCGAGGCCCTCGAGGGCGTGGACCTCGCGCTGGCGAGCTGCGGGAGCGCCATCGCTCAGGCATGGGTGCCGCAAGCCGCCGAGGCCGGCACGATCTGCGTGGACAACTCGAGCGCGTTCCGGATGGAGCCGTGGGCCGAGCTCGTGATCCCCGAGGTGAACCCCGAGGCCCTCGAACGCGGCGCGAAGGTGTACGCCGTGCCGAACTGCACGATCATCACCGCCCTGATGGCGCTCGCCCCGCTCCACCGGGCCGCGGGTCTGAAGGCGGTCAGCCTGTCGTCGTACCAGTCGGTCTCGGGCGCGGGCGCGAAGGGCGTCCGAGAGCTCGCCGAGCAAGTGGAGAAGCTCCACGGGATGGAGGACGATCTCGCGAACCCCGATCCCGCGGCGCTCCCGGTGGGCGAGGTGTTCGGCAAGACGATCGCCTACAACGTTGTCGCCAGGATCGACGTGTTCGACGAGGAGACCGGGTTCACGTTCGAGGAGATCAAGGTGCAGCGCGAGGGGCGCAGGATCCTGTCGCTGCCGTCGCTCGACATCTCGGCGACGTGCGTCCGTGTGCCGGTCCCGGTCGGTCACAGCGTGAGCCTTCACGCGACGTTCCACCAGCCGCTGTCGGTGATCGAGGCACGTGAGCTGCTCTCGCGCGTCGAGGGCATCCAGCTCCGCGACGACCCGGCCAACGATGTCTACCCGAGCCCGCTCGAGGCGGCCGGGATCGACGACGTGTTGGTCGGACGGATCCGCCAGCCGGAGGGGCACGACGACGAGCTGTTGCTGTTCGCCTGCGGCGACAACCTCCGCAAGGGCGCGGCGCTCAACGCCGTGCAGATCGCCGAGCGCGTGATCGAAGGCATCTGAGACCGCCTCGTTCGACCGGCGGTCGCGGTCTTACGGCTTCCGACATCGATAGCGGCAGGGCAGCCCGATCTCGCAAAGGCGGCACGATATCGATTTCGGTATCGGACGATTCGCAGGTTCCGACCACCTGGCCACCCGATCCACCAGCCCGATGGGGGTACCCTCATGCTCGGCATGGCCTTGATTCCGAGCCGGTCTAAGCAGGATCCGGCACACACGCATCCAAGAGTGATGCAATCGGAGAGGGAGGCCGTGGGGTTCCCCGTCGAGCGCGTCGAGCCAAGCACTCGGTTCGACGAGTTCTTCGAGGACGAGCACGAACGCCTCTTCAAGGCCCTCTACTTCGTGACGGGCAGTCGGCAAGACGCTGAGGAACTCATGCAGGACGCGTTTATGAAGCTCTGGGAGCGGTGGGACGAGATCGGCCGGATCTCGGACCCGACCGGCTACCTGTTCCGCGTCGCGCTGAACGGTTTCCGGATGCGTCGGCGTCGAGCCAAGACGGCGTTGCTCAAGGTCGCTCCTGTCACGGAGCAGCGGGACCCGTTCGTCGAGGCGGACATGCGTGCCGACGTGCAGCAACTCCTCGTCGGCCTCACGGTCCGGCAACGCGCCGCCCTCGTGCTCGTCGATCTGCTCGGCTACCCATCCGAGCAGGCGGCGCGCATCCTGCGCGTCCGCCCATCGACCGTCAGGGCCCTGGCGACTCAGGGCCGCAAGGCTGTCCGGGCGACGGAAGGAGCTCGGGATGCCTGAGGTGCAGGAGATCTTCCGCGTGGCGACGCAGAACGTTCGCCCCGAGCCTGGAGCGCTCGAGCGGCAGCACCAGAGCCAGCGGCGTCGGTCGCGCAGGCGCAAGGCTGGCGCCCTGGCCCTGGCGGCGACCCTCGGCCTGGCGGTGATAGCAGTGATCGTCGGGACGCGGGGGGGACAGGACACGACTACCCCGGCTGGCGAGCCACCGACCGTCGATCCGGTGGCGACGGCGGTGGAGGTCGCGACGGGATTCGTGGAGGCGTATGGCGCCTTCGACGCGGAACGGGCGATCACCTACCTGGCCGACGGCGTCGAGATCAACGAGGTGACGGCTGCGGGGCCAGAGTACGTGCAGGGAACCCTGGAGGAACTCCGACTGCGCCTCTCCTTCCTCGAAGCCACTGGCTACAAGCTAATGCTCGACTCCTGTAAGGAACTGAGCACCTCGGCCACTGTCGCGAGGGTCCGTTGCACGTTCGACTACCACCAACTCAGGTCCGATGAGCTCGGACTGGGTCCGTTCAGTGGAAGCTACTTCGATCTTGACGTTCGCGAGGGCGAGATCGTTCAAGCTTCGAAGTACTGGGAAACCGAGGGGTATTCGGCTCAGGTATGGGAGCCCTTCGCGAGCTGGATATCCACGAACTACCCGAAGGACGCCCTGGTCATGTACGAAGGCGATGGGGTGCGGCTGAGCGAGGAGTCGATCCGGCTCTGGGAACGGCACAGCCGCGAGTACGTGAGGGAGCTGGCATCGTGAACCGCAACAGTCGCGTCAAGCTCGGAAGGGAGCCTCGGGTCTAGACGGGCTCGGCCCCAAGTGCTCGGGATCGATCGGTTGAGGGTGGCGTTTGCCCGTTCCCGATCTCCCACTTTGCGCGCCGCAGGCTTGCGAGCACGCCTGGTTCCGCCTTCTGCTCCGATGGACAACCACTGACGGGGGACGCGAGCTTAAAGGATCACCCGCAACGGGGACGTGGTAGCCAATCTGCGTCGAGGCCGTACGCGCCTTTTCTCGACGGCGACTGATTTCGAACGAGCGCGGCAGCGCAACCGGAACGAGCAGCCGGTCAGACAGGCTGCGCACGCCTCATGCCCCCGGAAGCCCGACCTCTAAGCTGATGTGACTTCCCGCGCATCTATATCAAGACAGCCGAAGAGGGGATGGCAGAACTGGTGAATCGCATGTCAAAGGCGGGAGGGTCCCGGGTTCGGGTGCCTCTGTTCGTTCGTCGAGGGTCGTGGGAAGGAGTCGTTCCTTTCCCTTGGACGATCGCTAGCACGCGAGAACGCGCAAGTGTGGCTTGTGTGCCCGATCCCTAGCGATAGGGACAGGGCAGGGAGAAAGAGGAGGAGATTATGAGCACCACTCGTCTGAACAAGTTCACCGTGGCCGGCCTGGGAGTCCTACTTCTCATGGGTATCACCTCGGCCTACGCGGCGACCAGTGTGATCAGCGGCGTCGGTACCGTGGCGCGATTCGAGCCGTTCGGCGGTCCCGCGACGATGACCGCGCGCACCCTGTTCATCGGTGCCAATGAGGTGTTGTCCTGGCACCAGCACCCAGGGATCGGCGCCTTCACCATCGTCAAGAGCGGCACGCTGACCGTGGAAGATGGCTGCGGCGGCGAAGTCGTGTATCCACAGGGGTCGGCGTTCCTCGAGCCTGCGGGTCGCGTCCACAGGGGTATCGTCGGTGACGTTCCCGTAGAAACCGTGCAGACCTTCCTCGCCCCGGTGGGTTCGGGGTTTTCGGTCACCGTTCCGAAGGGGTGCGGTGCACCGCTGGTGGTCGATGAGTGCAAGATCGGTGGCTGGGAGACCTTCACGTACCCACGGACCTTCTCGGATCAAGGCGACTGTGTCGCGTTCGTCATCCGAAGCGACGACTGAGACGCCTATCCCCCCAGTGCGCCACGATGGGCGTATCGGAGGAGCCTGCCCCGGCAGGGGCGGGCTCCTCCGCTAGACGGGGTAGCGCGCGGCGGGGCGATACCTCTTTCGGTATCGGCGACCCCCTTAGGTATCGGCGACCCCTTAGAAGAAGTCGTGCATCCAGGGCGCCGGCCCGCCGAACAGCCGAGCCAACCCAGGCGCCGCAGCCTCATCCACCAACCCGAGCGCGACGGCATCCGTCGCCGAGAGGAACCCGCTGTACAACGACGACAACGTCCCGATCGAGATCGGCCGCACGCGATCAGCACCAGCCCCAGCCGGCGTCACCGAAACCGCCCCGCCCTCCGCGACCAGCCGCCACGGCCCCCGGTTCTCGGGGAACAGCGCGTCCTCGACCGCGAGCACCACCTCGCCCGACACCGGCGGGTACCCGCGCCCCTCGAGGGCAGCAACGACGTCCAGCAATCGGAGCATCCATTGGAACGACCATGCGGGTCGAACGCGCTGCTCCTCGACCAATAGCGCGACCGGATGGGCGGGAGGACCTGTGAACTTCAGCGTTCGCCCGAGACCTCGGAACCCGCGCAGGTACGTCAGCAACGACGCCCAACCCTCCACCGACGTCGCCACCAGGTGCCGGCAGTTGATCGAGTACTCGAAATCGAGCGGACCCTGATCCGAGCCGAACGTGAACGACGCGTACCCCTCGATGCCCGAAGCCCCTCGCGCCACCACCACCCGCTGCACGTCGTCGCTGAACCATCGCCCGAGGATCTTCTGCGGCCACCAATCCGGATCGTCCGAGTCGATCGGCCCCTGGTGTCCCGACACCGATGCCCGGTAGCACGCGCGAACGCCGTCCAGATCTCGGGTCGCGTCGTACTCCTCGACCGTCAACGGCCGCGGGACCTCGCGGCAGGTCGTCGAGCGCAACCGCGTGCCGAGTCATCGTCCCTGCGAGCTCGTACCCCATTCCTCTATATGGGCGTTGCGTCGCGGGGTACAGGACGCTCAGCGGTTGGCCCTTCGCGCGAGCCTCCTCGAGCAGGTCCGTGACGGCGCGCGTCGCGAGGCCGCCGCCTCGATGTTCGGGAAGCGTGACCACACCCCAGATCCCGCTCATCCCGAGCTCCCGCCCGCTGAACCACTGACGGAAGTCGCGCGCCGCGGCGGCCGCGACGATTCGGTCGCCGTCGAGCACGCACCGCATCTTCTCCGCCGGTAGCCACGCCGCGCGTTCGGCCAACGCTGCCGAGCCGAGGTTGAACGCGACGCGCATCAGCCCGACGATCTCCTCGCGGTGCTCGTCGCCCGGCGTCACGAGCTCGGAGGTCATCGAGCGAACGCGCATGCGCACGGGATCGCGCCGCACTTCGGACACCCGTTCGCGTACCGCGCGGCCGCCTCCTCGAGGTCGACACCCGAGAGGTTCGCGAGCGAGCCCAACCACGCGAGCACGTCGCCGAACTCGTGCACCAGGTCGCCGTCGCCGCGCAACGCACGCGCGACCTCTCCGACCTCCTCCGTCAACCACCGGAACGTGCCGTCGACGCCCCGCTCTGAATCGCGCTCGAGGTAGGTACGTCGCAAGACGTCTTGGAACGCTGCGATCTCCATGAGATCGCCGAGTCTATCTGCCGTCGAGCGTGGTCTCCGTGGGCGTGGTCTCCAGATCGGGGATCTCGTCCGTCGCATCGAGATCGGGGATCACGAACTCGGGGTCCGTCTCGGCTCGCTGTTCGAGCGCATGCAGCCGGTTGTACACCGCCTGTCGCGTGATGCCGAGCGCTTCCCCGATGTCGGCCGACGACGCTCCGAGCTGCCGCGCCTTCAACATGCAGGCGGCCTCCAGCTCGTCGAGGTACCGCCGGAGACGGCGGATCGACTCGAGCGCCTCCAGGGGGAGATCCGGCGTTTCCAGCTTGCGGATGAGGCGACGAGGGAACTTCAAGACCCGCATATGCCCACCTTACGCGCCCCTCGGAACTAGCCTGGATCGCCGGATCGCTTGAACGATTCCCCCCACGCCCCTGCGAGCCATCCGTTCGAGAGCCCCAGAAGGGCGCATCTTGTTCCCTTGCAGGGCTCCTGTCAACGGGATTGACATCCGCGCAACGGCTCCGAGAGGGGTGAGAAACTCCCAATCCCCAGGCCCTGCGGCCAAAATAGTCCATTTGGACCTGTCAAACGAGTTGACGGCGGGGTTGCATCCGGCGTAGGTTTCGGCGTCTTGCCAGGTGTTGCCCAAACGGGCGACTGCCTGGTCCGTAGCTCCGAGGAGGGGGAGGGCCCCAGCAGGTGACGTCCTTTGGAACGGAATGTGTACGTCTTGGTTCTCACTCGCCGGTATCCGCCGGCGAGTTCGTGTGTTGGTACGCCGGGAGGGCATGTAGATGAGTATGCAAGTCGTGAGATCGAGCAAGAGGCGCCAACGCCTCGTCTTGGGGGGCGCGTTCCTCGTCACCGGGTTGGTGTTGGCCGCCCTGATGGCGCCTCAAGCATCTGCGGCACCCATCACGGTGGTCGATGACGCCGGCGCCGACGACGAACCCGGCCAGAAGGACCTGAACTTCCTCACGGTCGACTACGGGCTTCCGGGGGCCACCAGTATCGATGTGGCATGGGGGTTGGGATGACACCGCCACGTCGGGCAACAATACCCGCGATGCCTGCGCTCTCTTCGACACCGATGGCGACGGATTCGCCAACTACTCGTTCTGTGTCATCGTTCAGACGAACGGTACTTCATCCAACGTGCTCTATTCATGCGGCGACGGCGCGGCCGATAGGTGTACGAACCCACGAGCGCCGATCCCGAGTCATACCTCAACCTCGGCGGCAACCATCGTGGATGACGTCGACCCGTTCGGCGTTCCGAGCTCGCCGGACTTCGTCGCTGCCCACCTCTCTAATAA
>Ga0209859_1000033_pt1 | contig 24208 bp, 25 predicted proteins | sample GWRWS3_50_60_FD_187241 | JGI IMG/M metagenome (GOLD analysis project Ga0209859, IMG submission 187241) | Riverbed sediment microbial communities from areas with vegetation nearby in Columbia River, Washington, USA - GW-RW S3_50_60 (SPAdes)... | ecosystem: Environmental > Aquatic > Freshwater >... | reverse complement strand
GAGTAGCTCCAGTAGACGCGCGGGACGCGCACGTGCGGGCGGCCGGCGAAGTTCCTGTGGAACTGCTGCGCGTTGCGCGCCTCGATGCGGTAGTCCAGCTCCTGCCTGATCGAGCGGGCGAACTCGTCCACGACCGCGACCGTGTCGATGAACTCGAGCGCGCTCACCCGCTCGCGGGCAAAGCGGGCGAGCTGGTACATGAGCTCCAGGTCGGCCTCGATCTGGCGCGGCGCCGAGGGACGCTGCACCTTGACGACGACACGCTTGTCGTTCGGGAGCACGGCCCGATGCACCTGCCCGATCGACGCCGCCGCGACGGGCTTCTCGTCGAACTCCAGGAAGAGCTGCTCGAGCGTCAGTCCGAGCTCCTCCTCGACGACAGCTCGGGCCTGGTCGAAGGGGAACGGGCTGACCGCGTCCTGGAGCGCCTTCAGCTCGAAGACGATGTCGGGCGGGACGATGTCGGGACGGGTCGAGAGCAACTGGCCGAACTTCACGAAGGTCGGGCCAAGCTCGTCGAGCATCTCCCGCAGTCGCTGACCGCGCGGGGAGCCCTCGTCCTCGACGGCCACTTCGCGCCCGAGGCGAGAGCGAACCGCGGCCGGACCGCGCGTCGCGAACAGGTACCCGAACCCGTGCTTCGCCGCGACCTGGGCGATCTCGGACATCCGCCCGAGCCGCCGGACGGCGGGGCGGGAGCTCATGGGCCAGCCTCTGGCCTATGCGCTCGTGGAGGGGGTGTGGGGGAACCGGTGGTTTCCCCCACGGGAGCGAGCCAGAGGCGAGGGACGGTCACGGCTCCTTCTCGACGAGGCGCAGGCGGTGCTCGAGCTGCGCGAGCCGGAGCTCGAGCTCCTCGTACTCCCGTCGCGTCACGAGGCCTAGCTCGCGGAAGAGGCCCGAGAGCGTCGCGCCCGCTCGCTCCCCGACGCGCACCGCGTCGCCGCGCCAGCGGCCGACGATCTCCTCGACGAGGTCACGCGCCTCGTCGCGACTGACCTTACCGCGCCCGGCAAGCTCGTCGACGAGCTCCTCCGTTCGCTCCTTGGTCAGCGCGACGACGCCGACGCCCGCCAGCAAGAGCTCCTCCGCAGCGGTGCGGAGGGAGCGGTCGGTGCCGTCAGCGCGCTCTGCCATGCGGCCTCGCGCGCCGCCGCTTCCGCCGAGCCTCCCGCCGGTCGGCAGCCGCGCCGGCGGGGGCCGCGTCGGCGACCGGCTTCTCGTCGGCGATCGGCTCCTCCTCGGCCAGCGGCTCCTCCTCGACGACCGGCTCCTCGGCAGGTCGCCCGTCCGACTTCTCGCCGACCGTGTCGAGCTTCTCTTGGAGCCCGGCGTCCTTGCGGCGCTGATACTCGGGCTCCCGCTCCTTGAGGATGACGAGGAAGGGCGTGGCGATGAAGATTGTCGAGTACGCGCCCGAGGCGATGCCCACGAGGAGCGCAAACGCGAAGTCCTTGAGCGTGTCGCCTCCGAACACGAGGAGTGCGGCGACCGGCAGGAGCGTGATGAAGGTCGTGGCGAGCGAGCGCCGGATTGTCTCCCAGAGGGACTGGTTGGCGATCGCCGCGAAGCTCGACTTCCGCATCAGCGGGATGTTCTCGCGCACCCGGTCGAAGATGATGATGGTGTCGTAGATCGAGTAGCCGAGAATGGTGAGGACCGCCGCCACCGTCGAGGTCGTCACCTCCCGGCCGGTCAGGGAGTAGACGCCGATGGTGATGAGGATGTCGTGGAGGAGCGCGATGAGCACCGGCACGGCGAACTTGAACTCGAAGCGCAGCGTGACGTAGCCGACGATGAGGAGCAGCGAGGCCGCGATGGCGATGAGCGCGCTCTGGAGGATCTGCCGGCTGAAGCTCGCCGACACGCTCTTGAAGCCGATCGACTCCGCCTCGAACTCGTTGGCGAGCGTCTGGCGGAGCTCAACCTGCTCGTCCGCGGCGAGCGCAGCCGTCTTGATCTGGAACTCGGTGTAGGCGCCGTTCGTCTCGGCCCCGCGGCCCTGGATCACGGCGTCCGCGCCCGCGACCGACGCCGTCTGGCCCCGGATGCTCTCGACGGTGACGGGCGTCGGCGTCTCGAAGCCGACCTGGCTCCCGCCCTGGAAGTCGATGCCGAGGTTGAGGCCCTTGACGCCGAGCGACACGAGGCTGATAAGGACGACGGTGCCGGAGAGCGCGAACCAGACCTTGCGTCGGCCGACGAAGTCGATCTTCTGCCAGGACGGGATCTGCTGGGCGCTCGCGCCCATGAACGCGGGGTTGTCGAACCAGCGGAAGCCGGCGAGCAGGCCGAGGAGCGCGCGCGTCCCGGCCACCGCGGTGATCATCGAGATGCCCGTCCCGATCAGGAGCATGAGCGCGAAGCCCTTGACCCCGCCCGCGGCGACCATGAAGAGGATGGCCGCGGTGATCGCCGTCACCGCGTTGGCGTCGACGATCGTGCCGAAGCCCTTGCGATAGCCGGTGGCGATTGCGGCGCGGACGGACTTGCCCGCGCGGACCTCCTCCTTGATGCGCTCGAAGATGACGACGTTCGCGTCCGCCGCGACGCCGATGGTGAGGATGATGCCGGCGATCCCCGGGAGCGTGAGCGTGATGTTGAAGAGGAGGATCGCTCCGTAGAGGAGGACGCCGTAGATGGCGAGCCCGATGATCGCGATGACGCCGAGGAAGCGGTAGAAGAGGAGCAGGAAGAACGCGACGGCGATGAGACCGCCGATGCCGGCGATGAGCGCCTCGCGGAGGGAGTCCTCGCCGAGAGTCGGTGAGATCTGCGTCTGGCTCAGCTGGACAAACTCGTAGGGAAGGGCGCCGGTCTGAAGGACCAGCGCGAGGTCCTTCGCCTCCTCGATCGTGAAGTCGCCCGTGATCTCCGCTCTCCCGCCTGCGATCCCGTCGGCGAGCTGCGGGTCGGTGAAGTCGATCCGCGGCCAGGAGCGGATCTCGTCGTCGAGGACGATTGCGAAGTTCTGGGAGTAGTTCGAGTCGTTCGGCGAGCCTGCGAGGCTGGCGGTGGCGGCGCCGCGCTGGAAGAGCTCGCGCGTGATCTCGTGGAACTTGTCGCCGCCCTCGTCCGTGAACTGGAGCTGCACGATCGGCTCGCCGTTCTGTCCGAAGTCCTGGCGGGTCCCCCCGGCGTTCAGATCCTCTCCGGTCAGCTCGGGGACGGGGTTCTCAGCGTCGTTCGGCCGGTACTGATAGAGGTAGTACTGGGTTCGAGTCGGGGTGATGCCCGGAGGACAGAAGGTCGGGGGCTCGCACGTGAGGACGATCTTGTCGCTCGGAACGACGTAGAACTGCGACCCCTCCGGCGCCTCGCCCCCCTCGACCTGGTCGAGGAGCGCCTCCTTCGTCGGCGCGGGCCCGGCCAGGCGCTCCTTCTTGTCGGAGTAGAGGTACCACTCCCTCGGCGTCGTCCCCTTCTCGATCTTGTCCTCGGCCGTGAGCAGGGGCAGGAGGGTCTCGCTCGGCACCGGGTTGCCGTCAGCGCCCTGCGAGAGAACGTCGGTGTCGTCTTGAAGGTCGTAGAACGCTAGCTGCGCGGTCTGGCCGATGATCTCGGCCGCCCGCGCCGGGTCCTTGATGCCGGGAAGTTCGACAGCAATCTGGTCTTCGCCCTGCTTCCGCAGCTCGGGCTCCCGCGCGCCGAGCTTGTCGACGCGTTGGCGAAAGATCTCGACCGAATTGTCCATGCCCTGCTTGGTCACTTGAACGCCCTCGGGAGGCTGGGCCTTGTAGACCATCTCGATTCCGCCCTGGAGATCCAGGCCCAGCGTCGGCTCACGGAAGTACCCGAGCGTGACGACGCCCGCGATCGCGCCGAGGAGGATGAGGAGGATGAGGAGGTAGCGGCGCACGGCTGCTCCGGTGATGCCCTAGCGGCGGGTCTGCTCCTCCGCCACGGGCTCCGGCTCCTCGAACGTGTCAGGCTCGGGCGCCTCCAGGGCCTCGGGCGCCTCCTCCGGCTCCTCGGCCATGAGGGCGGCCTCCTGCGGCGTCACCTTGCTCGTGATCGCCCGCCTGGCCACCGCGATCCGCACGTCGGCGTCGATCTCGAGCTGCACGCGCTCGTCGTCGATGCCGGTGACCTCGCCGTAGACGCCCCCCGCAGTGATCACCTCGTCGCCGACGCTCAGGCTTTGGAGCATCTCCTGGTGACGTTTGGCCTGCTGCCGCTGGGGGCGGATGAGCAGCAGGTACAGGAGCACGAGCATCCCGACGATAAAGATGAGGGTGAAATCCACTTACTGAGCCTCCTAGCACGCTGCCTCGGCCGCCTCGGGCCGCCCTAGGGGGACGTCCGCGAGGGCATCGGAATCGCACGTTGTGCCGGACAAAAGTATCAGGCCGCGCCGTGAGGTCAGGCCGAATCGAGCCCCTCGGACGGAGTGGCGGCGAGGCGCTCCAAGGCTGCGGTCTTGAAGGCGGCGAGCTCCCCGCGCTCGATCGCGCCCCGCGCTTCCGCGACCAGGTCGAGCAGGAAGCGGACGTTGTGCTCGGACAAGAGCACGAGGCCGAGAAGCTCCTGCTGATTCACGAGGTGCCGGAGATACGCGCGCGAGAACCGCGCGCACGCCCGACATGGACAACCGTCCTGGAGCGGTGCAGAGTCGCGCGCAAAGCGGGCGTTTCGGAGGTTGAGGCGGCCGTCCCACGTGAGCGCGGAGCCCGTGCGGCCGAGCCGCGTCGGCAGGACGCAGTCGAACATGTCGATCCCCCGCTCGACCACCTCGAGGATGCCGGCCGGGTCGCCGATCCCCATGAAGTAGCGCGGCTTCTCGGACGGGAGGAGCGGCGCCGCCCAGGCGATGGTGTCCAGCATGAGCTCGCGGTCCTCCCCCACGCTCAGTCCGCCGAGCGCGTGGCCGTCGAAGCCGAGCGCCGCGATCTCCTCGATCGAGCGCCGGCGGAGCTCGGAATCCGTGCCGCCCTGGGCGATGCCGAACAGGAGCTGCCCGTCGCCGCGCGGAGCGGCGAGCTGACGCTCCGCCCAGAGGGTCGTGCGCTCGGCGGCGAGGGCGAGCTTCTCCCGCGCGGCCCCGGCCGGGAGACAGATGTCGAGGCACATGGCGACGTCCGATCCGAGCAGCCCCTGGATCTCGGCAGCCAGCTCGGGCGTGAAGCGCGCCGCCTCGCCGTCGTAGACGGAGCGGAAGGTGACGCCCTCGTCGTCGGCGGCGAGGATCGTGTCGCGGAGCGAGAAGACCTGGAAGCCGCCGGAGTCCGTGAGGATAGGGCCGTCCCAGCCCATGAAGCGGTGCAGGCCGCCGAGCTCGGCGATCGCCGCGGCGCCCGGCCGGAAGTGCAGGTGGTACGTGTTGCCGAGAAGAATCGTCGTCCCGAGCTCCCGCAGACGCTCGGGGTCGAGGCCCTTGACGGTGCCCTTCGTCCCCACCGGCATGAACGCAGGGGTGGGCACCTCGCCGTGGGACGTGCGGAGGACGCCCGCGCGCGCCTCGCCGTCCGTCGCGGTCGCCGTGAAGCTCACGGCCGGCTTTCTTCCCCTTTTCGCCACGTTCCGCGCGCCATCCGTGCGCCGTGGGAGGTTACGCTCGAAGCGGGTGGAGGCGCGGGGTGGCCCCGGAGGACGAACGAGGTCGGCGTCACAGGAGGAGCATCGCGTCGCCGAAGGAGTAGAAGCGGTAACGCTCCTCGATCGCGATCCGGTAGAGGCGGCGCGTCTCCTCCACGCCGGCGAACGCCATCACCAGCGCGAGAAGCGTCGAGCGCGGCAGGTGGAAGTTCGTCACGAGCGCGTCCACCCGCCGGAACTCGAACCCCGGCGTCACGAAGAGGCCCGTCCGCCCCTCCAGCGGAGCCCCGCGCGCGAGCGACTCCACCACCCGCACCGTGGTCGTCCCGACCGCGACGACGCCATCGGCGAGGCGGATCCGCTCCCAGGCCGCCGGCTCCACCCGGTACCGCTCGGTGTGGATCTCGTGGTCCGCGAGGTCTTGGACCGACACCGGACGGAACGTATCCAGCCCGACGTGGAGGGTGATGCGCTCGACGTCGAGCCCCGCCAGGAGCTCCGGCGTGAAGTGGAGGCCCGCCGTCGGGGCGGCCGCGGAGCCCTCCTCGTCCGCGTAGACGGTCTGGTAGCGCTCCGCATCGGCCAGCGGCTCGGTGATGTAGGGCGGCAGCGGCGCCTCGCCGGCGGGCTTCCCTTCGAGCCGCACGAGCCAGCGCCCTTCCCCCCGGTGCTCGACGAGCTCGACCTGGCCCAGCCGCAGCCCGGGCCGGAGACGCCGGGTCGGACGCGCGAGCGCCTCCCACAGCCCGTCCTCGGCGGGCTCGAGCAGGAGTACCTCGGCCTCCCCACCGCTCGGCCGCCGGGCGCGCACGCGGGCCGGCACGACGCGCGTGTCGTTGACGACGACGAGCGCCCCGGCCGGCAGCTCCTCCGGCAAGTCGCGGAAGCGGCGGTGCTCAACGGCTCCCGTCGCGCGCTCGTAGACGAGCAGCCGCGACTCGTCGCGCCGCGGGAGCGGGTGCTGCGCAATCAGCTCGGTAGGCAGTTCGTAGTCGAGCTCGGCGGTTCGCATGCGGTCCGACGCCAAGAGTAGAGTCCGCGCCCATGGATCGCGACGCGCTCGAGCGAGCCCGGACGCGCCTTACTGAAGCCCGGGAGGAGCGCCCGACTCGGGCCGATGTCGAGGCGGCCCTGGAGCGTGCGGAGGCGGCGCTCGACGCGCTCGCGCAGACGGCCGCCGAGCTCGAGACCGTGGTGCCCGAGCGCCTGGGAGCCGCGATCGAGGAGGGTGTACGGACCGAGGTGCTCCCTGTCGCCCGCCACATCGCCGAGGTGCGCGGGCTCACGGGTCAGCTCATCCGGCGGCTGGAGGGGCTTCAGGCCGAGATCGCCGCCGAGCGACGCGACCGGCTCGAGGACCTGGCGCTCCTCGTCGACCTGATCGGATCGGGCTGGCGCGGCGTCGAGCGCAGGCTCGACCGCGCCGAGCGGATTCTCGACCGCATCGAGCGCTCGCTCGAGGAGCGGCCGGGCGCCGCCCTCTACCGCATCGACGGCCTCCAGGCCCGCTAGCGCGCGGGCAGCCGGAGCTCGAAGCGCGAGCCTCTGCCCATCACGGAGTCGAGGCGCAGGTCGCCGCCCAGGGCCTGCGCAAGCTCACGTGAGATCGCCAGGCCGAGGCCCGTCCCCTCGCCGTTCTCCGACACGAACGGCCTGAACACGCGGTCGCGGTCGTTCGGAGGAATCCCGGGCCCCGAGTCCGTGACCGCGACCGAGACCGAGCCGTTCTCTTTCGAGAGCGCCAGCGAGATCGCGCCGCCGTCGGGGGTCCAGGAGAAAGCATTGGAGAGGAGGTTCGAGACGATCTGGAGCACGCGGTCGCCGTCCGTGTGCACCACGGGGTCGGCGCCGACCGCGAGCTCGTAGCGGATCTCCCGCCGACGGGCCTCCTCGGCAAAGGACTGATACCCCTGCTCGACGAGCCGCTTGAGCTCGACCTCGTGCTCGTCGAGGGTGAAGCTGTGCGCCTCGAGCTTCGCGAGGTCGATGAGGTCCCCGACCAAGCGGGCGAGGCGGTCCGTTTCCGCACGGATGACGGCGAGCGACGCCTGGCGTGCCTCGGGATCGTCGGCCAGCCCTTCGCGCAGCGCCGCGACGTGGCCGCGGATGGCCGTGAGGGGCGTCCGCAGCTCGTGGGAGACGCGGACGAGGAAGTTCCGCTCGTATGCCTCCGCCTCGGCGAGGCGCTCCGTCATCTCCCGGAACCGCTCCGTCAGGTGGGCGATCTCGTCGCTCGAGCTCGATTCGGGAAGCTCCGCCGAGTAGCGCCGCGCCGCCACCTCGTCGGCGGCGCGTGAGAGCGCCAGGACCGGCTTCGTCAGGCGGCGGCTGAGGTACCAGACGAGGCCGAGCGCGATCGCCAGGCCGGCGAGGAACGCCAGCCCGAGCCGTCGCGTGAGGTCCATCCAGCGCTCCTGGAGCTCGGCGCGCGGCTTGGCGACCACGATCGCGCCGAAGGTCTCGCCGCCGAGCCTGATCGGGTAGGCCGCCGCCAGGTAGTGGCGCTCCATCCCGGGCGGCTGGAACTCGAACGTCTGCACGCGGCCGGCGTCGAGCGCCTCCTGGTCGAGCAGGCTCATCGGCAGCGTCCGCAGCCCGGACGCCTGCCCGGGGAAGATCTCCACTCCCGAGTAGTAGATGCGGGAGCCGGTCGCTTCCTCGAGGAGCGGCGGAGCGAAGCGCGGCGCGAGACGGCTCTCCTCGATGCTCGTCGTCGCCTGGAGCGTGTAGAGGTTGGCGAGGCCCTGCGCCTGCCGCTCGAGCTCCGCGAGCGTCCGCGAGCGGGTGTCCTCCTGGAAGAAGCGAACCGCGATCGCTGCGGTGACGAGCGCGGCCACGAGCACGCCGACGAAGAAGATCGCGGGGAGGCGGAAGCGCAGCGAGCGCAGCACGGACGCCTCTTACGAGGCTCGGGCGGCCTTCGGCTCGGTCGAGGCCTTGTAGCCCACGCCCCACACGGTCACGATCGGACAGGCCTCGCCGAGCTTGCGCCGCAGCTGCCGCACATGGACGTCCACCGTGCGCGTGTCGCCCGCGAACGTGTAGCCCCAGACACGCTCGAGGAGCTGGTCACGCGTGAGCACGAGCCCGCGGTGGTCGAGGAGATCCCACAGGAGGTCGAACTCCTTCGGCGCCAGCTGCACCTCCTCGTCCGCGACCGTGACCTCGCGACGTCCCGCGTCGACGCGGAGCTCGCCGTGCTCCAGGACGGAGCTGACGAACTCCCGCCGCTCCGGGCCCGAGCGGCGCAGGATGGACTTCACCCGCGCGACGAGCTCGCCCGGATTGAAGGGCTTGGTCAGGTAGTCGTCGGCGCCGACCTCGAGCCCGATGATCTTGTCGATGTCCTCGTCCCGCGCGCTGAGCATCAGAATCGGGACGTCGGAGCGCTGGCGGATGCGGCGGCAGACGTCGACGCCGTCGAGGTCGGGGAGCATGAGGTCGAGGACGATGAGCGCGGGCGGCTCCGCGCTCGCCTTCTTGATCGCATCGCCGCCGGTGCCCGCCACGCGCACGGAGAAGCCGGCGCGCTTGAGGTACATCCCGACGAACGACGCGATGCTCGGCTCGTCCTCGACGACGAGGATCGGCTGCTTCGCCCCGGCCACGGCCACGTATGGTGGCACAACGTCCGGCTGCCGGGCGCCGATGAGTGCTCTACTTGCGGAAGAGCTCATAGGTCTGCGGGTTGCGCGGCCAGAGCTTCCACCGTTGGTCAGCGATCTTGTATCTGCCCCTTGGCCCCTCGTTCCACGCGTCGAGCGTGAGCGAGCCGCGGGCGCGGGCGCTGGCGAAGATCCCGCGACCATTGATCACGACCTGCCACGGCCCAGCGCCGCCGTCCGAAGTTACCGAGCAGCGCAAGTCGGTTCCGCGGGACTCGACGGTCGTCGCGCTGACCCGGCGCAAACGCTTGTTGCAATTGGCGTTCGGGCGCTTCCCTCCGAGGAGGTCGACCACCCGGATGCGGCCCCTCCTCACGGTGACGAGGATGGTGCCCTGCCGGGCGACGACGGCCCGCCCGTTCCCGTTGCGAAGCTCGACGAGCTCGGACCCCGCCGTGCGCGGCAAGGCCGGAATCTGACCGTAGGCGGCCGTGGCGGCGCCCGTCGCGAGGGCCGCGAGTCCGACCAGAACGAGGCTTTGCCGCATTCGTACGTAACTATCTGCGCATGCTCATGACACTTCAATTACGGCTGGGTAAAGAAACTGTAAGCGGTTCGTGAGCGCCGCGGGTGGCGTCCGCCGCGCCGCCTACGATCGAGCCGGATCTCCGATGGACGAATGCGCTCGGCACGACCGCACCGTGCGCCTTCTCGAGGCGCGGCTGGACGCCCTCGCCGTCGTTTCGGAGCGTGCGCCGCGCGGCGAGCGCCGCGTCGAACGGGAGATCGTGGCGGCGGTCGCGGCCACGCGCCACGCCGTGGCGCTCGAGATCATCTCGGCGCGTGAGGCCGACGCGATCTGGGCCGCGCTCGCGCGCGGACACCCGAACGCGTCGTGGTGCCGCGGGGGACCTCGGCTCGCCGCCTGAGGGATCAGGCGACGAGCCGGACGGTGCCGCGCAGCCCGACCGCGTTCTCACGCTCCTGGCGCTCGGTTCGAACCCAGCCGTCGCGGGTGGCCGTGGGCTCGCAGAGGTGGCAGACGACGCGGGCGACTTGCCGCTCCTCGACCCCTCGCCAGTAGCGAAAGCGCTCTCCCGCGAGAAGGTTCCGACGGCAGAGCGCACAAAGCGTCACTGCTCCTCGATCGTAGGGGTGCGTCCGGACGGCGCGGCGCCCCTCCTCCCGCCGCCGCCTCGGGCATACTCCCCGATGACAATGCCGAGCCGCCAGGGGTTTCGGGACCCGAGGCCGGTGGTCCACGTGCCGATCGAGCGCGACGAGGGCGTGATCGAGCTCTGTCGGCAGGCGGTTGACCGCTTGGCCGCCCGGCTGCCCGACGTTCAGCTCTACTGCCACATGCGCGTGGGAAACGCGCTCCGCGTGGTCGCGTCGGTCGGCGGACTCCGCCTCATCTACGAGATCCGGCGCGAGCAGGGCGGCATCTGCTGGCGAGCCGCCGAGACCCGCGAGGCCCAGCTCGTCGAGGACGTCCGCCGCGACCCGGACTACCTGGCGACGGACGAGCGCGTGCGCTCGGAGATCGCCGTCCCGGTCCTCGGCGGGCCCGAGACGCTGCTCCTGCTCGATGCGGAGTTCACCGACCGGGTCTTCACGCCAGAGGAGGCCGACGCCATGAAGGCCGAGGCCACCCGGCTCGAGGACGAGCTCGCCCGCTGAGCCAAGTAACAGTCTGTTACTTGGTATGTCAGCCGCCGTAGCTGAAGAAGCCCTGCCCGCTCTTGCGGCCGAGGTGGCCCTCGTCCCGCATGCGAACGAGGCGCTCGGGCGGCGCCATGCGCGCCTCTCCGAGCGCCGCGTGGAGCGCCTCGGAGGCATGGACGTGGACGTCGATGCCGATCAGGTCGATGAGCGCGCAGGGGCCGATCGGCCAGTTGACGCCGCGGGTCATCGCCTTGTCGAGGTCCTCGGGGGAGACGCCGGCCTCGTCGAGCACGCGCACGCAGTCGTTCAGGAGCGGGATGAGGATGCGGTTGACGACGAAGCCCGGCGTGTCGTTGCAGCGGATCGGCTCCTTACCGAGGCGCTCGGCGAGCGCGAACGCCGTCTCGACTGCGGCGTCGGAGGCGAGCTCCGTGCGCACGACCTCGACGAGCGGGAGCACCGGCGCCGGGTTGAAGAAGTGCATGCCGACGACCCGCTCCGGACGCTTGGTCGCCCCTGCGATCTCTGTCACGGAGAGCGCCGACGTGTTCGTGGCGAGCACGGCGCCCTCCCTCACGACGCTCTCGAGGGCGCGGAAGAGCTCCCGCTTCGCTCCCAGGTCCTCGACGATCGCCTCGACGACGAGGTCGCACGCAGCGAGGTCGGCGAGCTCGGTCGTCGTCGTCAGGCGCCCGAGTGCCGCGTCCCGCTCCTCGGCGGTCAGCCGGCCCTTCTCGACGCCGCGCCCGAGGTAGTGGGCGATCCGCTCACGGGCGAGCTCGCAGAGCTCCTCGCTCACCTCGCGGCCGACCGTCGCGATCCCGGCCTGGACGCACACCTGGGCGATCCCGGCCCCCATGGTACCGAGGCCGACCACCCCCACCGTGCGCACGTCCGCTTCGCTCATTCCGTGACCGTGATTCTCACCTCGAACCGGAGCGGCGCGTCGGGACATCCGTCCCGGCCCGCGCGCGGCGGGCGTTCGGCCGGACGGCGGCGCCCGGCGAGGCGTGGTTGAATAGCGCCATGGCGGTCACTGCCCGCGAGCGGAAGCTCCTCCTCGACGGCGAGTGGATCGAGACGGGCGCATGGCACGAGGTGCGCTCGCCGTACTCGGGAGAGATCGTCGGGCGCGTCGCCCGCGCGGGCTCGGCCGAGGCGCGCCGCGCGGTCGACGCCGCCGCTCGGGCGATGGCCGAGCCGCTTCCAGCGCACCGGCGCGCCGAGATCCTCGAGGGCACGGCCGACATCGTCGCCGAGCGCCAGGAGGAGATCGCCCGAACGATCTCGGACGAGGCCGGCAAGCCCGTGAAGGCGGCCCGCGTCGAGGCCGACCGCGCCGTCTACACGTTTCGCTCGGCGGCGGCCGAGGCGCGCACGCTCGCCGGCGAGGTCGTCCCCATGGACGCCTCCCCCGCCGGCGCCGGCAAGCTCGCCTTCACGGCGCGCGTCCCGATCGGAGTCATCGGCGCGATCTCGCCCTTCAACTTCCCCTTCAACCTCGTGGCCCACAAGGTTGCGCCGGCTCTCGCAGCAGGCTGCGCCGTCGTCCTGAAGCCGGCGAGCCAAACGCCCTTCTCCGCCCTCCTTCTCGCCGAGCTGGAGACGGAGGCCGGCCTGCCGCCGGGCTGGCTCAACGTCCTCGTCGGGCCGGCCGCCGAGATCGGCGACGTCCTCGTCGAGGACGAACGCGTCCGTCTGATCAGCTTCACGGGCTCGGCGGAGGTCGGTTGGAATCTTCGCGAGCGTGCGGCACGCAAGAAGGTCCTGCTCGAGCTCGGGAACGCGACGCCGGTGATCGTGGAAGCGGACGGGAACGTCGAGGAGGCGGCCACGAAAGTGGCGGCCAACGCCTTCTCCTTCGCCGGCCAGAGCTGCATCTCCGTCCAGCGCGCCTACGTCGCCCGCAGCGCCTACGACGACTTTCTCTCCCGGCTCCTGCCGCAGGTGGAGGCGCTCCGCGTCGGCGACCCGGGCGAGGACGAGACCGACGTCGGCCCCGTGATCGACGAGGGCGCCCACGAGCGGATCCTCGAGTGGATCGAGGAGGCGAAGGCGCAGGGCGCAACCGTGCTTGCAGGCGGTGAGACGACCGACGAGGGACTCATTCGCCCGACCGTCCTGGGCGACGTCACGCCGGAGATGAAGGTCTCCTGCCTCGAGGTCTTCGGCCCGCTCTGCACGGTCTCCCCGTACGACTCCCTGGATGAGGCCTTCGCGCTCGCCAACGGGACTGAGTACGGGCTCCAGGCGGGCATCTTCACGAGCGACGTCAGGAAGGCCCTGGCGGCCGGCGCCGCGCTCGAGTTCGGCGGCGTGCTCGTGAACGAGGCGCCGACGTTCCGGGCGGACCAGATGCCCTACGGCGGCGTCAAGGCGTCCGGCAACACGAGGGAGGGCCCCCACTACTCGGTGCGCGAGATGACCGAGGAGCGGCTCGTCGTCATCTCGCTCTGAGAGCTGGTCGGAATGGCCCCCAAAGCGGTCTTGGGCGTTCGTTAGACTCGGTTGCTCGGTGCAATGCCCGAACGCCTGAACTCCTTCTTCGTCCGCAGAGGCGGGCCGACCGACCCCGGCGAGGAGATCGTCGAGGTGGTGGAGATCGTCGAGCCCGAGCCGCCGCCGCCTCCCGAGCCGGATCCCGTGCGCCTCCGGCGCGAGCGGCGGGCGCTCGTCCGCCAGCGCGAGATCGAGATGCGCGACGTGGGCGGGCTCGCGGTCGAGATGGTGCGGCGTGACCGCTGGAAGCCCGACCTCCTGATCTCGCGGGCAGGCGAGGTGCTCTTCCTCGAGCAGCGCATGCACGAGCTCGACTCGCTGCTCGCCGCCGAGGTGACCGCCCGCAGCTTCCCGAACGTCGCGTACTGCAGGTGCGGCGCCCCGCTCGTGCCGGGCGTGCACTTCTGCTCCCACTGCGGTCGCCCGGCCGTGACGACGCCTCCCATCGTGACGTGCGTCCACTGCGGCCAGCCGCTCCCGGCCGACGCGAACTTCTGCTCGTTCTGCGGGAATCCGGCGGCGGCCGAGGAGTACGAGCCCGCTCCCGACGCGCTGGGCGAGACCTTGGTACGGCCGCCTCCCGACGATGAGGCGGAGACCCGGCTGTGAGCACTCCGCCGCACGAGCCGCCGCCCCCCGGCGAGCACCACGGGCAGCATCCACCGGAGCACGAGCCGCCTCACGAAGGGGAGCACCACTGCCCACGGTGCGGCGCGCCCCACGACCCTCTGCAGGAGTACTGCCTCGACTGCGGCCTGCGCCTCGTCCCGCTCCCGGGCGAGTCCTCCACCCGCACGATCGTCTGGTCGCGGGAGTCGCCCGTCTGGCTCTGGATCGCGCTCGCGGCGCTTCTCCTCGTCGCGCTCGCGGCCGGGGGGATCGTGGCGCTCGCTGCGACCGACGAGGACAAGGAGGGCGCGGGTGTCTCGAGCGCTGCGACCACGACGGGGATCGTGCCGACGGTTCCGCTCAGCACGATCACGATCGAGACGATCACGACCCCCTCCACGCTCACGCTGCCGACCACCAGCACCTCCTTCACGACGACGACCACCCAGTCGACGACGACCCAGTCGACGACGACGGACCCGGACGCGATCATCTCGTGGCCGTCCGGGACCGACGGCTACACGATCGTTCTCCGGTCGACACCGCTGAGCCAAGGTCGCGGCCCGGCCGAGGCCACGGCGCAGCAGGCGATCAACGCCGGCCTTGTCGAGGTCGGGATCCTCAACTCGTCGAGTTACTCGAGCCTCAACCCCGGCTACTACGTCACGTTCACGGGGATCTACGACACCGAGAACGAGGCTGAGAACGCCCTCCCGCGCACGCGGAACGCGGGCTTCCCGACGGCCTACGTGCGCGAAGTGGCCGACTAAGCTTGTAGCACGCCGCTCGAGTGACCTTTGTAACACCTTGACAGACCGTGTTAGACTCCCGCGCGGAGCGTGATCGGGGGCGCTCCTTAACCCGATGTTAACGTTGATTTGCAGGTGTTTCGTGCCGGCGGGGGATAACGTGTGAGCGAGCAACTCCACGAGAGGATTCTCACCCGCATGTATCAGTACTCCAGGGCGATCTACCGGTCGATCAAGGATCTCATCGATCCCTGGGCGGAGCCCGAGAAGCAGCTCGAGTACCGCCGCGAGGTGCTGGCCGCGTGCGAGGAGTGCGTGGAGCGGCTCGCGAAGGATCCTCGGTACTTCGCCCATCCGGACCGGACGCTCTTCCAGGACATCCGGCGCTACTTCCCCATCACCTACCAGGCGCAGGTCGCCTGGGCCGTGACCGAGGGGATCGGCGCAGCCGTCGGGTACATCGAGGCGCAGATCGAGGCAGGGGCCTTCGACGGCGGCGTGGCACGCTGCCGGGCCACCACGCGCAAGGGCAAGCCGTGCCAGCGCACGCCGCTCCCCGAGCGCGAGTACTGCCCCTCGCACCAGCACCTCGAAGCGCGCCCCGCCGCCGCGTAACCGGTCTTCTCTCCGCGGTAGGGTTCGGCGGATGATCCGCGTCTGCGTCACCGGCGTCACCGGCTGGACCGGCCGTCCCGTCGCCCGGGCGATCGCCGACGCCGACGACCTCGAGCTCGTCTCGGGCGTCTCGCGCTCGGCGGGGACCCGCGACCCGGATCTGGGCGTGCCGGTCTTCGCATCCGTCTTGGAGGCTCTCGAAGACACGGAGTGCGACGTCGTCGTCGACTACACCGAGGCGACCATCGTGAGGGGAAACGTCGACGCCGCCCTCGATCACGCGGTCTCCGTCGTCGTCGGAACGAGCGGGCTCACCGCCGAGGACTTCGAGGAGATCGACCTGCGCGCCCGGCAAGCCGGCGTCGGCGTGATCGCGGCCGGAAACTTCTCGCTCCTCGCCGCGCTCCTCGTTCGCAGCGCCGCCGAGATCGCGCGCCACGTCCGCGCCTGGGAGATTCTCGACTATGCGAGCGCCGACAAGCCGGACGTGCCCAGCGGCACCGCGCGCGAGCTCGCCGAGCGGCTCGGGGCGGTTGGACAGCCCGCGGTCGGACGGCCGCTCGGAAACCTGCACGGCCCCGTCGAGGCCCGTGGTGCGACGGTGGCGGGCACGCAGATCCACTCGGTGCGGCTCCCGAGCTTCGTCGTCTCGACCGAGATCGTCTTCGGCGCCGAGGGCGAGCGTCTGCTGCTGCGCCACGACCCGGGCGAGACCCCTGCGCCCTACGTCGCCGGCACGCTGTTGGCGATCCGTTCAGTGCCCGGGCGGGTCGGGCTCACCCGCGGCCTCGACAGCCTCATCTAGGCAAGGGCGAGCTGCTCGAAGTCCTCGATCTTCGACACGCTGACGCCAACGAGCCGCAACGCGCCCGGCCTGTCGGCGAGGGCGCGGTCGAGGAGCTCGCAGGCAAGCGCGCCGATCCTCTCCCCGTCGGCCAGGCCCGCGGGGAGCGTCGTCGAGCGGCTGCGGATGGAGAAGTCCGGATAGCGGAGCTTGGTCGTCACCGTCCGGGCAACCTGGCCGGACTCCCGGAGCCGATCGGCGACGCGGAGAGCCATGCGGCGGAGCTCGTCGTGGAGCTGCTCGCGGTCGGAGACGTCCTGCGGGAAGGTCTCCTCGTGCCCGATCGAGACGGTGTCGACAGGCTCCTCGAGCGGGCGCGGGTCGATGCCGCGCGCCCGGTCGCGGAGCAGCCGGCCGATCTTCCCCGGGAGCAGGCGTGCGAGCTCCCCGTCCGAGAGCGCCGCGAGCTGGCCGACGAGCTCGATCCCGGCGGCGCCGAGGCGATCCTCGGCGCGCGGGCCGACGCCCGGGAGGAGCCGCACGGAGAAGGGCGCGAGGAACGCGGCCTCGCGGCCGGCGGGGACGACCGTGATCCCGCCCGGCTTCCGCCGGTCGCTCGCCACCTTCGCCACCACCTTGCAGCTCGCCACGCCCAGGGAGCAGGAGAGGCTCGTCGCGCCACGGACGGCGGCCTGGACGGCTTCGGCGACCACCCGTGCGCGCCGGAAGTCGGGCGCCACCTCCCCCACGTCCAGGTAGCCCTCGTCCAGCCCGGTGCGCTCCAGCGTGGGGACGACCTCCCGAATCGCCGTCCACACGGTGCGCGAGTACTCCGAGTACGTCCGGTGGCGCGGGGGCACGACGACGACGTGCGGACAGCGCCGTAGCGCCTCGGCGCAGCTCATCGCCGAGCGGATGCCGTACCGTCGCGCGACGTAGTTCGCGGTCGCCACGACGCCGCGGCCGCGCGGGTCTCCACCGACCACGAGCGGCTGCGAGGCCAGCTCGGGATGCTCGAGCTCCTCCACGGCTGCGAAGAAGGCGTCCAGATCGAGATGCGCGACGATCACCGAACAGAGCTAGGACGCAGGGAGCGTGCAGGCTGGAGAGCCTGCGCGCGACTGAGGATGACGCCTGGCGGCGGCTTGCAGCCGCCCAGGGATCCGCCGAACGTGGTCGCGCGAACCATGAGGTTGACAGAATAGGAGCCGTGTCGCACGACACCGACAAGCTGATCCGCCAGCTCTCGCTCGTGGCCTTCCTCATGGCCGAGCGCCGGCCGCTCACCGCCCGCGAGATCAAGTCGGTCGTCGAAGGCTACTCGGAGATGTCCGACGAGGCCTTCGCGCGCCGCTTCTACTCGGACCGGAGCGAGCTCGTCGCCCTCGGCGTGCCGCTCCACTCCCAGCGGGACGAGTTCACCGGCGAGGAGCTCTACACGCTGCGGGCCGAACAGTACTTCCTCCCCAAGCTCGACCTGGACGACGAGGAGCTCGCGGCGCTCCAGGTGGCGCTCTACCTCCTCGAGGGCCAGTTCGCCTACGCGGAGCCGCTGCGCCTCGCGCTCCAGAACCTCGCGCTTGGCCGTCCGACCCAGCTCGAGGCGGCGCCGGAGAGCGCGCTGCGGGTCGAGGTGCGCGACCCCGACTACTCGGACGAGATGTCCGGCCGCCTGACGAAGCTCGAGGGCGCGATCTCGAAGCAGCGCACCGTCAAGTTCACGTACTGGTCGATCTCCCGAGACCGCACGCGCGAGCGCACGGTGAACCCGTACGCGCTCCTGCCGGAGGCCGGCTCCTGGTACCTGATCGGACGCGACCTCGACCAGGACGCCGAGCGGACGTTCCGCGTCTCGCGAATCATCGGCGACATCCGCTTCGCCACCCGGCGGGAGCGCGACTTTCGGATGCCCGAGTACGACCCCTCCGACTTCCGCGGTCGGCAGCCGTGGCAGTACGGCGACGAGCAGGGCGAGGCGGAGATCGACCTCGATCCCGACACGGCCTGGTGGGTCGAGCGGATGATCGAGCGCGGCCAGGTCGAGGACGGCGTCTTCCGCACGCCGTACACGCGCGTCGACCTGCTCGCCGGCTGGGTGCTCAGGCAAGAGGGCCGTGCGCGGCCGCTCTCGCCGCCCGAGCTCGCGGACGAGGTTGCGGCCGGGCTCGAGCGCGTGCTCGAGCGTCACGACGGCGAGCCGACGAAGCCCCCGCGGCCGAAGGCCCGCCCCGAGGCGGAGCCGCTCGAGCGGCCCGCCGGCCCCCTCGCGCCCGAGCGCTTCGGTGTCCTCCAGGCGCTCCTCGCACACCTGCTCGCACGCTGCGGCGACGAGACGAGCGCGACGATCCCTGCGCAGGAGCTCGTCGACCGCTTCCACATTCCGCCCGACCAGCTCGACGACCACCTCCAGCTCCTGAACCTGGTCAACTTCGGCGGCGGCTGCTACGCGGTCTACGCGACGCTCGCCGGCGACGAGGTGCGCGTGGACAAGGAGCTCTTCGGCGACGCGTTCCGGCGCCCGCCACGCCTGACGCCGCTCGAGGCGCGCGCGATCCGGCTCGCCCTCGAGTTCGTCGGCCCGATGATCGCGGCCGAGGCGCAGACGCCGCTCGAGCGCGTCCGCAGGAAGCTCGAGGAGACGTTCGGCGAGTTCGCGCTGCCCGAGACGACCGAGGCCGAGGCCGGTTCCGAGGAGGAGCAGCTCATCCGCACTCTCTCGCAGGCGATCCGCGAGCAGCGGCTCGTCGAGATCGAGTACGTCGCGGTCGGGGAGGAGACGAGCGTCCGCGTGATCGAGCCGCACGCGCTCGAGCGCGAGCTGCCGTGGTGGTACGTGCACTCATGGGATCGCACGCGCGACGCGCAGCGGAGCTTCCGGCTCGACCGGATGCGCCGCGCGTCGCTCCTGGAGGAGAGCTTCGACCCGCGGCCAGGCCTCGAGCCGCGGAAGCTGCGGGACGTGCGCGTGGCGCGCGTTCTCTTCGACCCCGAGGTCGCACGGTGGCGGATCGAGCGAGGAGCCCTCCCGCTCGCGCGCGGCTACGCGCTGGAGGAGGTGGGCGTCGGCGGCACCGACTGGCTCGTCGGCGAGATCCTCTCCCACCGCGGGTTCGCGGAGGTGCTGGAGCCCGAGGATCTGCGGCACGAGGTCGCCGCGCGGGCGAAGAAGCTCAAGCCCGCGCTGGCGAAGCGGCCCGCGCGGGCGCGCGGCTAGCGGAGGTCGTACGCGGGCTTCTTCTTCGGCAGTACCAGCGTGACGAGTATCGCGAGCAGGCCGAAGAAGAGGCCGATGCTCTCGTTATCGATCAGTCCGAGGCTCTCCACGTCCCTCTCCCGAGGGCGCAGCACCCTCCGTGCCCGCCGATCGCCGGCGCCGCCGAAAGTAGCTCCGGCGACGCCGTCAATCTGCATTTGGGGCACCTCCTGGCGGTCGGGGTGCTCGGTCGAGTCCTATCCAACCTGGAGAAGCTGAGACCTCCCTGTGAGCCACGTAAGGACTCCATAAAGAGTCGCGATCTCCAAGTAACAGTCTGTTACTTGGGGGGCGGACTTGCGGATATGCCTCGTAGACGAGCTGGGCGCCGTGCGGTAGAACGTGGGCGTGACGTTCCTCGTCGTGCTCCACCGCTCCGGCCCTCAGTGGGACCCGTCGCAGCCGCTGGAGGAGCAGTCCGACTGGCCCGCGCACGCGTCCTTTATGGACGAGCTTGTGGACGCGGGCTTCGTCGTCCTGGGCGGGCCGCTCGCCGACGAGCACCGCGTGGTGCTCGCCGTCGAGGCCGAGTCGCAGGACGCCGTCCGCGCCACGCTCGCGCGCGATCCGTGGAGCGAGACGCACCTCCAGGTCGACACGATCGACCACTGGACGATCCGGCTCGACGGGCGCCGCGCCTAGCCGAGGCTTGCTCGAGACGGCCGGCGTCCCGTGCCGCGGTGGCTGTCGCATGTCCCTTCGAGACGGGTCTACCGACGCTCGTTTCCGCGCTTGAAGTTGCCGGTGGCACGAGCCATGACGCGCTGCGCGGAATCCTCGTCGGCAGCCTCGATCTCGCGCAGGAACCGCGCAGCGGAGTCCCCCGCCAGCGTCGTCACGACCCGTCCGCGCCAGCTGATGCGGACGCGCCCGTCCTTCGTCGCCTGCCAGCCGAAGCTCACGCGCGCGCCAGCGGCAGGCGGAGGACGAACGTCGCGCCCTCGCCGGTATCCGACTCGACCTCGAGCGTGCCGCCGTGCGCCTCCGCGATCGAGCGCGCGATGAAGAGTCCGAGGCCGGCGCCGGGCTTCGTGGCGCCGGCCTGGCTCACGCGCCCGAACTTCTCGAAGATGAGGCACTGCGACTCGGGCGGGATGCCGGGCCCGTGGTCGCGCACGCTCACGGCGACGACGCCGTTCTCCTTCGCCGCCGCCACCTCCACCTCGTCTCCTGCGACCGTGTACTTGACGGCGTTCGTGAGCAGGTTCCACAGGAGCTGGCGCAGTCGCTCGCGGTCCCCCTGGACGTGCGGGAGCGTCGGCGCCAGGTGCATCGTCACCCGCACCTCGTCCTGGCCCATGGAGACGACGGCGGCGGTCTCGCGCACGAGCTCCTCGACGTCCACCTGGTCGAAGGCGTACGGGAACGTGCCCGCCTCGATCCGCGACGTGTCGAGGACGTCGCCGACGAGGTCGGAGAGGCGTGACGTCTCGGTCTCGATGAGGCCGAGGAAGGACTCGCGCTGCTCTGGGGTCAGCTCGCGCCAGCGCCGGTTGAGCGTCTGCGCGCAGCCGATCACCGAGGCCATCGGGCTGCGCAGCTCGTGGGAGACCATGGAGACGAAGTCGGCGCGCAGCGCGGAGAGACGGCGTAGCTCCTCGACGGCGCTCCGCTCAGCCTCGTAGGCACGGATGTTCTCGACCGCCGAGGCGACCTGGCGCGCGAGGAGCGTGACCATCTCGATCTCCTCGGAGGCGAAGGCCGGGCCGTCGCTCCGCCCCACCCCGAGCGTCCCCAGCACCCGGTCGCCCAGGGCCAGCGGCGCCAGGATCTCCTCCCCCCTCTCCACTCCCTCGAGGGCGCCGGCCGGGGCGAACACCGACTCGGGGTCGGCGCCGACAAGCTCGATCTCGAGTCGGTCGAAGGCGATCATGCTGCGGAGCTCGCGCCGGAAAGCGTCGAAGGCGTGCTCCTGGTCGAGCGAGGAGCCGAGCGCCCGGGCGGCCCGGTTGACCGCCTCGAGCAGGTCGGCTCGGCGCCCGAGCTGGTCGCGGAGCTCCTCGGCCTCCGCGGCACGAGCCTCCGCCACTGCGGTCTCCGTGCGTAGGCGGTCGACGAGCCAGCCGACGACGAGGCCGATGAGGACTTGGAGCCCGAAGGGGAGGCTGACGTGGTCGACGTCGAACGGCGGCGGGCCGAACTCCTCCGCGCGCCACCACTCGGCGAGGAAGACGAGCGGAAGCACGACGATCGGGACGAGCGCGCCCCCGCGCTTGCCGTAACGGAGGGCACCCTCGATCACCGGCACGTAGAGGATTCCCCAGGCAGGCGTGCTCGGCTCGAACGTGTAGACGAAGACGAACGCGTAGACGATCGCGGTGTCGAAGGCGAGAGCGAGGAAGCCGATGCGGACGCGCCCCCGGCGGTCGAGGTCGCGGTGTGCGAGCCAGAAGAAGGCAATGGCCCCGACCGTGAGCGCGCCCGCGGTCGCCCAGCCCCAGCGCTCGTAGCCCGGCGGGTGGTCCTCTCCCACCACGGCGACCTCGAAGGCCGCGAACGGGATGGCGAAGACACGCACCCACGCGATCCAGATCTCCGTTCGCCGGAGGCGCTCGGGCTCGGCGCTCATGGGCCACCTGGCCCATGAGCGAGTGGAGGGTGCGTGAGGGAACCGGGAGGTTCCCTCACGGGATCGAAGAAGGGGGCGCGTGGGGGAAACATGGTTTCCCCCACGCGAGCGCGCCACAGGCGAGCGACGGTCATGACGCGCCTCCGTCGAGGCGCGCGAGCGCCCACTCAGCATGCTCGCGGAGGAGCGGGTCGTCGCTTTCGGCATAGGGACGCACGGCGTCCACCAGGGATGTATCGGCTGAGTTCCCCGCCGCGACGAGAGCGTTTCGCCGCAGATAGCGCGGGTCGTTGCGCGGGAAGTAGAGGCGGTCGTAGCGGTCGCGCAGCTCCTCGTCCGGAACCTGGAGCCAGTCGAGGAGCGAGACGACAGGCTCCGCGCCCTCCGGCACCCGCTCCCCGGCGCGGCGCTTCTCGACTCCGCGGTTCCAGGGGCAGACGTCCTGGCAGATGTCGCAGCCGTAGACCTGGGTTCCGAGGTCCTCGCGATAGGGCTCGGGGATCGGTGCGGGCGCCTGCGTCCAGTAGGAGAGGCACTTCGTCGAGTCCACGACGCCCGGATCGTCGAGGGCGCCGGTCGGACAGGCCTCGATGCAGAGCGTGCACGAGCCACAGTCGAGCTCGAGCGGTTGGCTCGGCTCCACCTCGACGTCCGTGACGAGCGTGCCGAGCACGACCCAGGAGCCGTGCGTGCGCGTGATGAGCAGCGTGTTCTTCCCGTAGAAGCCAATGCCGGCGCGGGCGGCGCCCTCCCGGTCGACGTGCTGGTTTTCGTCGACGAGAACGCGGTAGCGCCCGCCGAGGCGCTCGCCGAGCGCCTCGAGCTTGACCCGGAGCTCGGCGTAGTGGTCGGCCCACGTGTAGCGCGGAAGCCGGCCCTCCCCCGCTCCGCGCGCCGGCCCGGGGGCGTAGTAGCAGAGCGCGGCCGAGACGACCGTGCGGGCGCCGGGGAGAAGGGTCTCCGGGTGGCAGGAGACCTCCGGCTGCGCCATGGTGAAGCGCATGTCGGCGAAGAGGCCGCGGGCGCGGCGCTCGCGGATCAGGCGCTCGGTCTCGGCGTACGGCTCGGCGGCCGCTGCCCCGACGACGTCGATCCCAAGCTCCTCCCCCAGGCGGGCGAGCTCGTCGCTCGTCATCTCCGACGCAAGGTAGCACCGTTTTCCCGTTACGATCGCGCCGTGAAGGCCGTGCGCATCCACGAGGACGGCGGGCCGGAGGTCCTCCGCTACGAGGACGCTCCCGACCCGGTCCCCGCCCCTGGTGAGGTGCTGATCGGCCTCAGGGCCGCCTCGCTCAATCACCTCGACATCTGGCTGCGCCGCGGGCTCCCCTCCGCGCCGAAGCCGCGCATCCTCGGCGCCGACGGCGCCGGCGTCGTCGCGGCGCTCGGCGAGGGCGTCGACCGCTTCGGCGAGGGCGACGCGGTCGTGATCAACCCCGGCCTCGACGAGGGGGCCAGGATCGTGGGCGAGCATATGGACGGCACCCATGCCGAGCTGATCGCCCTCCCCGCGGACTACGTCTATCCCCTTCCGGACGGCCTCTCGTTCGAGGAGGCGGCCGCGTTCCCTCTCGTCTTCGAGACCGCCTACCGGATGCTCGTCACGCGGGCCGGCCTCGTGGAGGGCGAGTGGGTCTTCGTCTGGGGGATCGGGAGCGGCGTCGCCACGGCCTCCCTCCAGATCGCCAAGGCGCTCGGCGCGCGCGTGATCGTGACGTCGTCGAGCGACGACAAGCTGGCGCGGGCGCGCGAGCTCGGCGCGGACGCGACCGTCAACCATGCCGAGGACGACGTCGCCGCGGCGGTCCGGGAGGCGACGGACGCACACGGCGCCGACGTCGTCGTCGAGCACGTCGGGGAGGCGACGTGGAAGACGTCCCTCCAGGTCGCCGCGGCCGGCGGCCGCGTTGCGGTTTGCGGCGCGACGAGCGGCCCCAACCCGCCCGCGAACCTCCACCGCATCTGGTGGAAGCAGCTCACGGTCGTCGGCTCGACCATGGGCACGCAGGCCGACTTCCAGGCAGTCTACGAGCTCGTAGCGAGCGGGCGGGCGCAGCCTGTCGTCGACCGCGTCTTCCCGCTCGCGGAGGCCGCCGCCGCGCACGAGCACCTCGAAGCCGGCCGCCAGCTCGGCAAGGTCGTCCTCAAGATCCGCGACTAGGAGGGTCTGGCGGAACGTCGCTCGTCGCCGGGGTGGTGCGATGGTCGTTCCGAGGCAAGGACGCAGGGAGCGCTCGTAGCAGGAAGCTACGAGCGCGACCGAAGACGCCGCCTCGGGGCGAGCAGCGCGGCCCGGCGGCACAGCCTGCGTTTCGTCAAACCCTC
>Ga0209859_1000032_pt1 | contig 24276 bp, 26 predicted proteins | sample GWRWS3_50_60_FD_187241 | JGI IMG/M metagenome (GOLD analysis project Ga0209859, IMG submission 187241) | Riverbed sediment microbial communities from areas with vegetation nearby in Columbia River, Washington, USA - GW-RW S3_50_60 (SPAdes)... | ecosystem: Environmental > Aquatic > Freshwater >... | reverse complement strand
CTACTACTCGACTTCGAACGCGCGCAGCGCGAGCGCGTCCAAGGGCCGCGAGACGGCCTACGATCTTGCCGAGGCAGGGATCGCCCAGGCGCTCTCCGTCCTCAACAGCTCGCTCAACCCCCTCACGGGCTCGATCCTCGCGCCGACCACCCTCCAGCTCGAAGGCGGCAGCGTCACCTACTCGGGGACGCTCAGCGCGGAAACCTGGACGATCACCTCGACCGGCACGGTCGCGAACCCGACCGGAGCCGCCCCGATCAAGCGCACGCTGACGCGCAGCGCGCAGGTCTACGGCCTGAACAGCGGCGCGAGCGTCGCCGCGTGGAGCCGCTGGTACGCGGACTCGACGACGACCTGCCTCACCATCGAGGACGTGACGATCACGATGCCGATCGCCACCCGCGGCGACCTGTGCATGCGCGGGTCGGCCGCGATCACGGGCGACACGACGACCCTCGAGGTGGGCGACGACGTGACCATGTCGGCGGCGACGACCTCGTCCAACCGCAGTCCGAGCGCGGCGACCGGCTGGACGAGCTCGTCGAACGTGTACTCGAGCAACAACTCCGACGCTACCGCCTCGATCGCCGCCAGCTCGCAGAGCGCGAACCTCGACGTGACCGGCTTCTCGTTCAACCTCCCGACAGGCTCGGTCATCGTGGGCATCGAGGCCCGGATCGAGCGCCGCGCGAGCAACTCGAACAGCGTCGAGGACTACGACGTCTTCCTGCTCAAGGCCGGCGCCCCCTCGGGGAACGACAAGGCCTCGACGACCGACTGGACGACGTCCGACTCGACGAGGACGTACGGCACCTCGACCGACCTCTGGGGGACGACCTGGACCGAGGCCCAGGTCGAGGCCTCCAACTTCGGAGTCCGCCTGAAGGCGCGGAACCTGACCACGTCGACGCGCACCGCCTACGTCGACCACGTCCAGCTCACCGTCTACTACGACCCGCCGCCTTCGACGACGATCGGGACGGCGGGGACGCCGCTCGCCTCCGTGCAGGTCGCGGGCACCTGCCAGTACTTCACCCAGTCGGCAAACTCGCCGTGTAGCTCGACCGACAAGGTCTGGGCGGGAACGATCGGCACGGCCCCGCAGAACCTGAGCAAGCCCGCCGTCGACCTCGCCTACTGGTACACGAACGGGAAGCCCGGCCCCCTGAACAACTGCACCACCGGAAGCTTCCCCGGCGGCTTCGACAACGACACGACCTACAACAACAGCCGGAGCGGCTCCGCGGAGGTCACCCCGACCAGCTCGAGCTACACGTGCCAGGTGCACGACGCGCTCGGGAACCTCGTCGGCGAGTTCTCCTGGAACCACGTCACGCACGTCTTGAACATCAAGGGGACGATCTTCATCGACGGGGACTTCCGCTTCGACGACGACGGGCAGGTCGTCCACTACCAGGGCCGCGGCATCGTCTACGCTGCCGGCGACATCGAGTTCGACGAGCTCGTCTGCGCCGGCGGGTCCGGCACGTCCTCCTGCGTCACGAGCGGGATGGAGAACTGGGATCCGACCCAGAACATGCTGATCGTGCTCGCCGGGGGCAACGCCGAGTACGACCAGGGCTCCACGCAGGCGCAAGCCGTCCCCTCGGGGCTCCAGGGCCTCATCTACGCCAACGGCGACTGCACCGTCCACGAGAACTTCCACACGAGCGGCCCCATCGTCTGCAACAGGATCCTGCTTCCCGCCGAGGCGAACGGCTGGCCGACGTACTACGACTGGCCGCCGCTCGGCTCGCTCGTCGAGGGCCAGATGTACTCGGATCCCGACACGGCCGGCGACTTCGTGGTCGTGGCAGGTCTCCAGTCAGGCTAGGACCGGGACATGCCCAGTCGGCGTGGCGTCGCGCTTCTCGTTCTCGGACTGGTGCTCGGCACGATGCTCGTGACGCCGGCGGGGGCCCACGTGTCGACGAGCATGACCCATCTCTGGAGCAAGCACCTGAGGCCACTCGCCGTCAAGGTCTTCTACACGAAGAGCCAGTCGGACGCCCGCTACTACAAGAAATCGGACTCGGACGCCCGCTATTACACGAAGTCGGACTCCGACGCCCGCTTCGCGCCCGTCGGCCAGACCTCCGAGAGCGGCTTCCAGGCCTACTGCGCGCGCGCGAGGTCGAACCCCCGCTCGTATCCCGCCGAGCTCTGCGACGCCTCGCTCGTCGTCACGCTCGACTCGGCCGGGGTCGTGGGCGAGTTCACCTCGCTGGCGATCGGGACGGACGGCCTGCCGATCTTGAGCTACCGGGACGCGACGAACGGCGACCTCAAGATCCTGCATTGCGGCAACGCCGCCTGCACGGCGGGGAACCAGGCGACCGCGGTCGACACTGCCGGGAACGTCGGCTCCGACACCTCGCTGGCCATCGGGGCGGACGGACTTCCCGTCGTGAGCTACCGGGATGCGACAAACGAGGAGCTCAAGGTGCTCCACTGCGGGAATCCGACCTGCACGTCGGGGAACGACCTGACACCTGTCGACACGGGGTTCGTCGGGTACGACACCTCGCTGGCCGTCGGCGCGGACGGCCAGCCGGTCGTGAGCTACCTCGACGGGCCGAACGGCGACCTCAAGGTACTTCACTGCGGAAACGCCGCCTGCACGTCGGGGAACCAGGCGACCGTGGTCGATCCCGGCCCGGTGGTCGTGGCCACCGACACGTCGGTCGCGACCGGCGCGGACGGGCTCCCGGTTGTGAGCTACTACGACTCGGACGACGGCGACCTTAGGATCCTCCACTGCGGAAACGCCGCCTGCACCGCGGGGAACCAGGCTACCTCGGTCGACACGGTCGGGTGGGTGGGCGAGTTCAGCTCGCTCGCGATCGGGACGGACGGGCTTCCCGTGGTCAGCTACCGCGACGGGGCCGGGGGCGATCTCAAGGTGCTCCACTGCGGAAACGCCGCCTGCACGTCGGGGAACGTGATGACGCCGGTCGACCAGTCGAGCGACCCCCTGGGCTACGACACGTCGATGGCGATCGGAACGGACGGGTTCCCCGTCGTGAGCTACTGGGACGGGTCGAACAGCGATCTCAAGTTCCTCCACTGCGGGAACGCGGCCTGCACGGCCGGAAACCAGGCGATCGCGGTCGATACGGCCGGGACCGTGGGTCGCCATACCTCGGTGGCGATCGGGACGGACGGGCTCCCGGTCGTGAGCTATCACGACGAGACGACCGGCGATCTGAAGTTCGCCCGCCCGCCGGTGCCTTAAGCCCTCAGCCTCGAACGCCGATACGCGTGGTGGGATGAACCTGGCTCTCGCCGTCGTCACGCTCCCGCCGGCGCTCGCGCTGGGGAGCTTCCTGAACGTCGTCGCCGTGCGGCTGCCCGAGGGGCGCTCGCTCGTCCATCCACCCTCGTCTTGCGGCTCGTGCGGGACGCAGATCGCGTGGCGGGACAACGTTCCCGTCGTCTCGTACGTTCTCCTCCGCGGCCGCTGCCGGAGCTGCTGCGATCGGATCGGGCTTCGCTACCTCGCCGTCGAGCTCCTGACAGCGGTCCTCGTCGCGGCCTGCTTCCTCCGCTTCGGCCTCACCGCTGATGCCTTCGTGGCGGCGTTCTTCTGCTCGGCGCTCGTCGTCCTCTCGGCGATCGACTTCGAGCGGCACATCCTCCCGGACAAGATCGTCCTGCCTGCGACGGTCGCCGTTCTCGTCGCCCAGCTCGTTCTCCACCCCGACCAGTGGCTGGAGTGGATCCTCGCCTCGCTCGGAGCCTCGCTCTTCCTCTTCACGGCCCTGCTCATCTACCCGAAAGGGATGGGGATGGGCGACGTCAAGCTCGCGCTCCTCCTGGGGGCGATGCTCGGCTACGACGTGGTGGTCGCGCTCATGCTCGGAATGCTCGCGGCCCTCGTGCCCGCGATCGTCCTCCTTGTCCGCCACGGCGCGGCCGCGCGCAAGATGGCGATTCCGTTCGGCCCCTTCCTCGCCCTCGGGGCCGTGATCGCGCTCTTCTTCGGGGACGCGCTCCTCGACGCGTACCTGAGCGGCAGCGGCCTCTAGCTATCCCTCCTCTTGGGGATGGAGGGCGCCCGGCCGATAACTCGGTCAGATGGAGTTCGACGAGCTTCAGCCACTCCGTAGGGCGGGCGGGAACGAGGGCGAGGAGACGCCCGACGTCCAGCCCGAGTACCCGCCCGGATCGGGGATCTCGGCGAACCCGATCGCCCAGCTCGTCGCCGACCTGATCGAGACGACGGGGCTGATCCCGCTCGATCGGCTCGCCGGGGCGCGCTCGCGCGCGGGGAGCGGCTCGCTCGCCCAGGCGATCATGGACGAGGCTCTGACCTCGACGCCGACGGCGCTCGAGGTGCCCGGCGTTCGCGCGGAGGCATCGAGCGCGACCGACGAGGCGCGCGCGCTCGCCGAGCGCCACCACCTCCCGTACGTGGAGCTCTCGTCGGTCGGCGTCCAAAAGCTCGCGGCCGAGTCGATTCCGATCCACGTCCTCGAGCGCGCCGGCGCCCTCCCGTACGAGATCTCCGGCGACCGCCTTCGCATCGCAATCGCCGACCCGACGAACGTGCAGGCGATCGACGAGCTCCGGCTTGCGACGCGCTTCACGCTCGAGGTCGGGGTCGCGCCCCAGGAGGAGATCGAGCTCGAGCTCCGGCGCCTCCAGCGGGCGAGCGAAGCCTGGGAGCGCGCCGCTCTCGTCGAGGAGGAGATCCACGTCGAGGAGGAGGAAGAGGGCGACGATCTCGAGGCAGACGACGGCGTCTCGGACGCGCCCCTCGTCCGCCTCGTCAACTCGATCATCCTCCAGGCGGCCGAGGACGGGGCGAGCGACATCCACTTCGACCCCCAGGACGACGCCCTCGTCGTGCGCCTGCGGGTGGACGGGGTCCTCCACGAGGTGCAGCGCATTCCCAGGCGCCTCGCGCCCGGCGTGACGACGCGCCTCAAGGTGCTCGCCAAGCTGGACATCGCCGAGCGCCGCAAGCCGCAGGACGGCCGCATCTCGCTGAACGCGAAGGCGGCCGGCCGACTCCTCGACATCCGCGTTGCGGTGCTGCCGACGGTCGAGGGCGAGGGGGTCGTCATGCGCCTCCTCGACAAGTCGAAGCGTCCGCCGACCCTCGCCGAGCTCGGGCTCTCAGACGAGATGCGCGAGGTCTTCGAGGAGATCGTCCAGAAGCCGACGGGGGCCCTGCTCGTGACGGGGCCGACCGGCTCCGGTAAGTCGACGACCCTCTATGCCTCCCTCAACGAGATCAACCGCGCCGAGATCAACATCATCACGGTCGAGGACCCGGTCGAGTACCGCCTCACCGGCCTGAACCAGGTGCAGGTCAACCTTCGGGCCGGCATGACCTTCTCGGCCGCGCTGCGTTCGATCCTCCGCTCGGACCCGGACGTGGTCATGGTCGGGGAGATCCGGGACGCCGAAACGGCCAAGATCTCGATCGAGGCGGCGCTGACAGGCCACTTCGTCCTCTCCACGCTGCACACGAACGACGCCCCGAGCGCGCTCACGCGTCTGAACGAGATGGGCGTCGAGCCCTTTCTGACCGGCTCCGCGGTCACGGCCGTCCTCGCACAGCGCCTCGCGCGGAAGCTCTGCACGCACTGCTGCGAGATGTACATGGCGACGCGAGAAGAGATGCTCGAGGCCCGCTTCACACCCGAGCAGGCGGCCTCTGCGGACGGCGTCGGCCTGTACCGCAAGCGCGGATGCCCGCGCTGCAACCAGACCGGCTACAAGGGCCGGATCGGCATCTACCAGCTGATGGTGATGAGCGAGTCCCTCTCCAGGCTCGCCTCCCAGCACGCGAGCCGGGAGGAGCTCGAGCGAGCGGCTTTCGAGACGGGCATGAAGACGCTCTGGGACGACGGCCTCTCCAAGGTCATCTCGGGCTTGACCTCGCTCGAGGAGCTCGCCCGCGTTCTGGTCTAGGCGACCGTAGAGTTCGCGCCTGGAATGTGGGGAGCCGTCGTGTGAGCGGCGTCTGGGCGATCCGGCCGCTGGCGCCCAAGGAGAAAGACCGCGTGGGCGCCGTGCTCGGGCTCGCGCGGCTTCACCAGGGCGACGGCTTCTACCTCGTGGCGTGGGAAGGAGCCGAGCCCCTGGGTCACGCGTACCTCGCGCTCACGCAGCCCGTGGAGCTCCAGGACGTCGCCGTGCGCGAGGAGCACCGCCGCCGCGGGGTCGCCTCGGCCCTCACCGCCGCAGCCGAGCGGGAGGCTCTCGCGCGCGGCTTCCATCGACTCAGGGTGGCCGTCAGCGTCAGGAACGAACCGGCGCAAGCGCTCTACCGCCGCTGCGGCTACGTCGATGCCGGTGTCCCGCCGAAGCGGGTTCAGGGAACGATCGTGCTTCGCACGGGCCCGTTGGAGGTCGACGACACGCTCGTCACCTGGGAGAAGCGTCTCGCCTGCGATTAGCTCCGGGATGCCGGCTACAGGGCGTCGTCGGGGACGAGCCGCGTCCCGCCGATCTCGGCGGCGATCTGCGTGTAGACCCGCGTCAGGTCCCCGGGGTTCGGCCTGTTGAAGAACGTGTCCGAGTTGGTCGCCATCAGCCGGAGCGCGTCGTAGGCAGTGATGGCAGGGGACTCGAGCGCGCCGGTGTAGGACTTGCAGACGTTCGCCCCGCCGGCCAGGGCGTCGAGGTCGTAGCCGATCGTGTAGACGAGCGTACCGGCGGCCTTGATGACGCCGGCCGAGTTGACGCCCTGCTGGCACGGCTGGCGGCGATACGGAGACGTGGAGGAGTAGTACGTGGGCCCAGTGTTCGCGGCGCCGTCGGAGAAGAAGACGATCACGTCCTGGATGCCGGGGCGCCCGCGCGAGCTCTGGAGCTCGGACTGCGCCCGCTCGATCGCGTTCGCGTAGGCCGTCGTGCCGCCGCCTCGCTGGCAGCGGATCGTGGACACGAGCTGAGAGGACTCGTTCAGGCTCGAGCCGACCTTGTAGTCGTTCGAAAGCTGTACGACGGTGTACACGGACGACGTCGAGTTGTAGTTGCTCGAGGCCGGCGTGCTACAGGCCGAGCCGCTGCTGGTTCTCGGCGGGAAGACGGCGAACCCGATCTTGTGGATCGCCGGGTCCATGTACTGGACGAACTCCAGGAGGCCGTTGCGGGCGTTGTTGAGGTCTGTGCACGCCGGGTCGGAGTTCCCGTCCGAGTCCTGGCACATCGACCCGGTCCGGTCGAGGACCAGCATGATGTCGAGCGGCTTCGAGGAGCAAGGCGAGCACGCGGTCGCCTTCGCCTTGATCGTGAACTGGTCGATTCCGAGCACCTTCGCGAAGATCGTCGGGACCACGGTCGTCTGCTCCACGACGACGGCATTCACCGGGCTACAGGGAGCGAACGAGAGGCACTTGGTCGTCACCGTCGTCGTGACCGGTGGAAGCTTGTCGTTGTCGTTCTTGGCGCCGTCCTTGCCGCTGTAGTTCTGGGCGTAGTCCTGGGCCGCGATGGGGTCGGGGAGCTCCAGCGCCCCGGCCGTCGCCGCTGCGTCCGCGGAGGCCTGGAGATGGCGCTTGGCGAGGTAGGCGCGCCCGACGTCGATGACGAGCGCCGCGGAGCCGATGAGGACCACGAGCGTGACCGCTAGCAGGACTACGACTTGACCGCGCTCGTTGTTTCGCCGCAGGAGCGTCCTCATTGTCGGCATCTTTCGCTCCTGTTCCAGTTCATGGAACATCGTGGGGGAACCGCCTACCCGTCGAACTGTGGCCGCCGCCGCCGTTTTGGGAAGCCCCCGATGAGGGGATTCGCCCCGTTCGACGTACGCTCAGATCACGTCGCAGCCGAGGTACTCCAGGATCGTGATCGTCTCGCGGATGAACGTGTCCGCCTCGTCGCGCGAGCCGAACCGGTACGGCCCCGGGCGGAGCGGCTCCACGCGCAGGCCGCCGAGCGGGTAGACCTCGCATTCGACCAGGAAGCCGCTCTGCTCCTCGACGTAGCGCATGCGCACGATCTCCCGGCCCTCCTTGCGGGCTAGGCGGAGCGCGAGCTCCTGGGCCTCGCCGTCGACCGGCTGCGGCGCCGGGCCGCTCACTTGAGGACGTTCGTGACTGCCTGAGCCACGGTCTCGCGGTCGACGTAGCCGTCGAAGCGGGCCCGCGCCTCGAGACCCCGAACGACGACGAGCACGGTCGGCGCCTCGAGCACCTCGAACCTCGTCGCCAGGCTCGCGACCGCGCCTTCGCGGGTGACGTCGACGGCGAGGAAGCCCGCGCCGACGGCCGCTGCGCCTGCGCGCGCCTCCCGGACCGAAGCGCGGTCCAGGTCTGCGTCGGGCGTATGGAAGACGACGACGACGGCGCGGTGGTCGGCGAGCTCCCGCGCGAGCGGGCTCCTCTTCTTGGCGGGCGGCTTGGGCTTGGTGGGCGGAGGGGTCGGCTCGCTCTCGGTTGTCGTCGGCGCCGTGTCCGTCGCGCCGCTGGTCGTGGGGGGCAAGGCGGTCGACGCCGGCGAGGCCGGCTGGCCCATGGCGTAGGCGCCGAAGCCGGCGCCGAGGAGCCCGAGCACGGCGACGGGGAGGAGCACGCGGAGACGAAGCTGCTGCCGCATTCCACGTTCCCTATCGGCACCCGCGCAGGGCGTCTTAAGCAGAAAGGGCGCGGTCTCCCGCGCCCTTTCTCGATCTCGTCCGAAGCCCGTCTAGCAGGCGTTGGCCGTGATGTCCGCGGCCGGGCCCGCCTTCTTGTACGTGGCCTGGCCGACGATGCTCTGGATGCAGTACGACGCAGGGGTCGCACGCACGACGTTGACGTTCTTGATGCCCTGGTCGTACGAGGCCTTCAGCACGGCGGAGGTGAGACCGGAGTAGCCGGTGGCCGTGTGGTCGGCGTAGTAGGCCTCGACGCCCGGGATCGAAGCCCGGACGTTCGCCTGGGCCGCCGACCGCTCCGCGCGTGCGCGGAAGCTCAAGTACGACGGGATCGCAATCGCGAGCAGGATGCCGATGATGATGATCACGACCAGGAGCTCGATGAGGGTGAAACCCCCCTCGCTCTCCGAGCGCGTGATTCGGTTCCTGAGCCTCTGAATCATGAGCGGAACTCCTTCCTGTGCGTAAGCGTGCAGTGGCTCAGAGGGAGGTATCGACCGCCGCGAGTCCCACGGTTTCCCCTCGTTCGGGGGATTTTCCGCACCCCTTTAGTGATGCGGGTTGGCTGCCGATAGCACCCGTCGGGAGGACCCATGGAACCGACCTTGCAGCCGACTCACGAGCCAGCGCAGCCCGGCCCCGAGCCGGAGCAGGAGGCCGCCGCGCCGCCGGCTCCGCCGGCGCGCCAGAGCCCGACCTCGATCGACGAGCTCCTGGAGCAGGTCGTCGTGCGCGGGGCCTCGGATCTACACGTCACCGTGGGAGCCGAGCCGGTCGTCCGTATCAACGGACGTCTCGAGCGCCTCGAGGAATTCTCCCGTCTCAGCCCCGAGGACACGCAACGGATGCTCTACCGCATCCTCTCGACCGAGCAGCAGAAGCACTTCGAGGTCAACCGGCAGATCGACATCTCCTACTCGATCCCCGGCCTCGCCCGCTTCCGCGTCAACGTTTACTTCCAGCGCGAGAGCCTCGGCGCTGCGTTCCGGCTCATCCCCGCGGAGCTGAAGACGCTCGAGCAGCTCGGCCTCCCGCAGGTCCTGCGTGAGTTCACGACGAAGCCGCGCGGCCTCGTCCTCGTCACGGGGCCGACCGGCTCGGGCAAGTCGACGACGCTCGCGGCGGTGATCGACGAGATCAATCGGACGCGCGACGACCACATCATGACGATTGAGGATCCGATCGAGTTCCTCCACCGGCACAAGCGCTGCATCGTCAACCAGCGCGAGATCGGCCCCGACGCGACGAGCTTCGCCGAGGCGCTGCGCGGCGCGCTCCGCCAAGACCCCGACGTGATTCTCCTCGGCGAGATGCGCGACCTCGAGACGATTGCGACCGCGCTGACCGCCGCCGAGACCGGCCACCTGGTCTTCGCCACCCTGCACACGCAGGATGCGCCTTCGACGGTCGATCGCCTGATCGACGTCTTCCCCGCCGCCCAGCAGGAGCAGGTGCGCGTCCAGATCGCCTCGACGCTTCAGGGCATCGTCACGCAGACCCTCCTGCCGACCGCCGACGGGCAGGGTCGCGTCGCGGCGCTCGAGGTCCTCCTCCCGGACGACGCCGTCCGGAACCTCATCAGGCAGGCGAAGGTGGAGCAGGTCTACTCGGTCATGCAGACGAACACGGGCCGGGGCATGCAGACCCTCGAGCAGGCCTTGCTCGAGCTCGTCCGCTCCGGGAAGATCACGACCGAGATCGCGCTCATGCGCTCGAGCAGGCCCGACCAGTTGAAGGGCCTCCTCCAGCGGAACGGCCTCCTCGCGGGCGAGGTGCCGGGGTCCGGGAACCTGCGGGTGGCCGGGGGCTAGGAGCGGCGTGGGGAAGCGGGTCGTCGGTCTCAAGCTCGGCGCGTCGCGCCTGAACGCGGCGTGCGTCAACGTGAACGGCTCCGCCGAGGTCGTCCAGCTTGCCGGATCGCCGCTTCCGGCCGGACTCATCGCCGGCGGCGAGGTACGCGACGTCGAAGCCCTGGCGGAGGCGCTCAAGGAGTTCTTCAAGCGCCACAAGCTGCCGAAGCGGAACGTCCGCATCGGCCTCGCCAACAACCGCATCGGCGTGCGGACGATCGAGGTCTCCGGAATCGAGGATCCGAAGCAGCTCGCGAACGCCGTGCGCTTCCGCGCCCAGGAGGCGCTCCCGATCCCGATCGACGAGGCCATGCTCGACTTCCAGATCCTCTCGGAGGGCTTCGATGCGGACGGCGCGCCCACCAAGCGCGTGCTCCTCGTCGTCGCCTACCGCGACCTCATCGCCGCCTACGCGGAGGCGTGCCGGCTCGCCGGCCTGCGCCTCGCCGGCATCGACCTGGAGGCGTTCGCCCTCCTCCGCGCGCTCACGCCCGCGTTCGCGTCCGAGCCGGGTGGGGGCCCGGACCGCAGCGCGCTCGTCGCCGTCTCGATCGGCTCGGAGCGCAGTGTCCTCGGGGTCTCGGACGGGTTCAGCTGCGAGTACACGCGCATCCTCGACTGGGGAGGCAACTCCCTGACGGGCGCCGTGGCGCGAGCTCTCGAGATCGAGACCGACGTCGCCGAACGCGTGAAGGTGGAGCTCGGCCTCCAGGGCGAGAAGGTGCCGGAGGGGATCGGGCCGGAGCAGGCGGTCCGAGCCCGGGAGGCGCTCAAGGCCGGTCTCCAAGGCTTCGGCCGCGAGCTCGTCTCCTCGCTTCAGTTCTATCAGGGCCAGCCCGACTCGCTCGGGATCCGCGAGCTCGTCCTCGCCGGCGGGACGGCGCAGCTCACCGGGCTAGCCGCCGAGCTCCAGCAGCTCGTGGGCGTGCCCGTGCGCGTCGGCGATCCGCTCGCGGGCGTCTCCGTCGGCCGGAAGCTGAAGGGCACGCCGCCCAGCCCGGCCTTCGCCGTGCCCATCGGCCTGGGGATGGCGATCTAGTGCCCCTCCAGGCAATACACGCCACGCCTCTGACGGCTGCAAAGCGGCGCCAGGCTGCGTCCTCGGTCGCCCCCGTATTGACCAATACGGGGACTCCCTGCGTCCTTTCCTGCCGCGCTTTTCGCTCGCCAGAAGCGGGGCAGCATCACCTGAAGGGGCACTGATGGACCTCAACAAGGAGATCAAGCTCTCGGACCTCTTCCGGCGCGGGAAGGGGCCTGCCGCCGAGGACGCTCCCAAGGAGGATCGGCCCGAGAAGGAGAAGAAGCCCCGCAAGAGCTTCTCGTTCTCGCGCCCGCCGAAGGAGCCGCGCGCGCGCGAGGAGAAAGCGACGGTCGCCCCCAAGTCGGTGCCGCCGCCCCTCGAGGTGCCGCTCATGCGCGCGTTCAACCTCATGCCCAAGGAGGGCGACCGCGAGAAGAAGGCGGGCACGTCGCCGGCCCTGGTGAAGGTGGCGTTGGCCCTTGTCGCGTTCCTCGTGCTCGCAGGGCTCGCGGGCGCGTTCATGCTCATGGACGCTCGCGTCGCGGAGCGGCAGTCGCGGGCCGACGACCTGCGTGCCCAGCTCGCCGAGCTCACCGCCCAGGCCGGGCCCGGCCAGAACCAGGGCGCCGCCTCGCTTGCCGGCGAGGGCCAGGCGCGCACGGCGGCGCTTCAGGACGCCCTCTCGGCGCGCGTCGCTTGGGATCGCATCCTGCGTGAGTTCTCGCTCGTCCTTCCGGACGGCGTCTGGCTGACGACGCTCTCGTCGAGCGCGGCCGGCGCGGGGGCGACCCCCGGTCAGCCGACCACTGCCGCCGCCGGCGAGGGCACGTTCACGATCAGCGGCTTCGCCGAGAGCCAGGAGGAGGTTGCGCTCTTGCTCTCGCGCCTCTCCGTCGTCCCCGAGTTCTCGAGCGTGCTGCTCCAGTCGAGCGGGCGCGGCGCGGACGGGACCGGGGAAGCCGGAGCCGACCAGGGCGACTTCAGCTTCTCGATCGTCGCGACGATCTCGGCACAGGGAGTGGCGTCGTGAAGAGACAGGTCCCGCTCGCGGTGATCATCGCTCCGGTGCTTGTCGTCGTCGCCGTCGTCGGCTACTTCTTCCTGATCAAGCCGAAGCAAGACGAGGCCGGACGCCTCGCCGGTGAGATCGCGGCGCTCGAGACGCAGGTCGAGGTCGCCCTCGCCGCCCAGCGACAGTCACAGTCGGACGAGTCGGTGATCGAGGTCGCGGACGTCTTCAAGGTCACCAAGGCGTTGCCCGACGAGGACGACATGCCCGGGATCATCCTCGAGCTCGACTCGGTCGCGTCTGCTTCCGGCATCGAGTTCGTCTCCATCGCACCGCAGACCGCGGCCGTCAGGTCCGGCTATACGGCCCTGCCGATCAACCTCGCCTTCGAGGGCAACTACTACGACCTCACCGACTTCCTCTTCCGAGTGCGCAACCTCGTGAGCGTGCGCGACGGGGAGCTCGATGCCGAGGGCAGGCTCTTCACGCTCGACACGCTGAGCCTGCAGGAGGGGCCCGACGGCTTTCCAGAGATCTCCGCCTCCCTGACCCTGACGGCGTACTACTACTCGACGACGCCGCCGCCCACCGCCGCCGTACCCACGACGACGGCGCCGACCGACACGTCCGCGACCACGACCGCGCCCGAGGGCGAATCCTCTCTCGAGGTTCCGTAACCATGGCCTCCGCGAAGAAGAACGCCCAGAGGCTCCTGGAGCGGAAGGAGGCGAAGCAGAAGAAGCTGCTGCTCGTCCTCGTGCCCGTTTTCCTCGGCCTGGCTGTGTGGCAGGGGCCGAAGATGTACGGCGCTCTCTTCGGAGGCTCCGCGGCCGAGCCTCAGGCCGCCACGACGACAACGGCTCCGACAGGCACCACCCCGGCGCCCACTGCGACGACGCCGACCGGCGTGCTCGCGGACACGGATCTCCCGCCGGAAGCGGACGTCGCGAAGCTCATCTCCTTCAGCCGCTTTACCGGCCACGATCCGTTCCTCTCGCCGAACGGCTCCGGGTCCTCCACGCCCGAGACCACTCCGCCTCCGGCGGGGACGCCGACGGGGGACGAGGAGCTCACCGCCGTCATCGAGGTCAACGGCTCGTCCGAGACTGTCGCAGTCGGCGAGGAGTTCCCCGCGTCCGACCCCACCTTCACGCTCGTCTCCCTCACGCTCGAGGGCGCGACGATCGGGGTGGTGCAGGGCATGTTCGAGGACGGGAGTGCGACCGTCGAGATCGCGGTCGGCGAGGAGATCATCCTGGTCGCTGCGCCCGATTCGACGCAGTACACGGTCAAGCTTCTCGACGTGATGAACTAACCGCCGGGGCCCGGCGGCCCGCCCGAGCGCCCTACGTGCCCGTCGCTTGGTCGAACGTCGAGGCGACGCGCGCCCAGACGCGGTACGGCGAGACCTGGTCGCGGACGACGATCGTCATCAGCTTGACCGCGCGTCCCGACGCTCCGCTCTGGTTCATGACCTCGGCCCATGTCGCATAGGTATCGACGCGGTACTTCCTTCCGTCGGCGCCCGTAACGAGCTTCGTGGGGACGAGGGTCGTGCACGGCGCCGTTCCGCAGGCGGCGACGTCGACGCGCTGGAGAATCGCCACCGGCACGCTGGAGCTGTGCGTCGTGGCCACCGTCCCGTCGACGCCGCGCGTGATCGTCCACGTCGTCGTTCCCGCGCCGGCCGTGATCCGGACGATCTCGTAGTCGATCTTCACGCGGTACCCATTCGTGGAGGGAAAGGAGGCGGAGCTCGCGACCTGCATCGAGGTCGCGCTCGCGGTCAGCGCGCCGGAGAGACTCGTCGTTCCCGAGCCTCCGACGGTGTAGGCGGTGTCGCCCTTGTAGACGGTGTCGGCGGCGTCGACGGCCGCGTTCGCAAGCCCGATCGACTCGTACTTGACGGCCCGAAGCTTCTCCATCTCCGAGTCGGCGAGGACTGCCGCGGTCGTCGTGTGGCCGGCGTTCCGCACGGCGATGATCCCGGACTCGAACATCGTGAAGACGGCGAGCAGGCCGACGACCATCACGCTCATGGCCGCCAGGAGCTCCACCATGCCGAAGCCCCGCTGGTCGCGGGCGCGCGCAAACCGAGGCCGCCTCTGGAAAGACACCGCTCTGTCGTATCGGCACGGCCACGACGGCGCTCAAGGCAAGAAGGAGGGATGCCGGGGTTGACAGGGATAACGATGTTAGCTAGTGTGGCTAACGCTGTTACCCTAGAGATCCGAAGGAGCCACCATGGAAGCTGCTGCCGCCCACCTGCCCCGCGCGTACCGCCGCCTCGGCTACGCCGCGCTCGCGCTTGTCCTCGTAGCGCTCATCGTTTTCCAGTACCTGAGGCACGACGTCGGCTGGTGGCCGGCGCTCGCCTTCGGGCTCGGGCCCGACCTCCCGCTCCTCCTGGGCGCGGGGAAGGGCCTCGAGCGCGGCCAGATCCACCCGCGCGCCGTCCTCCTCTACAACCTCGCCCACCGCTTCTGGTCGCCGCTCGCACTCGGGATCGTCGCCGTCGCGGCGGGCCTTCCGGCCGCCTACGTCGTCGGCGCCCTCGCCTGGGCGACCCACATCGCCGTCGACCGTTCGCTCGGCTACAGCCTCCGGACCCGCGATGGCTTCCAGCGCTCCTAGCGGGCTCACGCTGCGCGCGCGGGAGATCGTCGAGGCGGCCCGCGGGCTCCTCGAGGAGGAGGGCCCGGATGCCCTGACCATGCGGCGCGTCGCCGGCCGGCTGGGCATCCGGGCGCCCTCGCTCTACAAGCACCTGTCCGGGAAGGAGGCGCTCGAGGCGGCTCTGATCTCGGACGGGTTCGTGGAGCTTGCCGAGGTCTTCGAGGCGGCGGTGCGAGGGGCCGAGGATCCGCTCGGCGCCCTGGCCGTCGCCTACCGAGACTTCGCGCTCCGTCGGCCGCACCTCTACCGGCTGATGACCGACCGGCCTCTGCGACGCGACCTGCTCGCGCCCGGCGTCGAGGAGCGCGCCGCGCGGCCGCTCGTCGAGGCGGCCGGCGGCGACCAGAACCTGGCCCGGGCCGCCTGGGCCTTTGCGCACGGGATGACGATCCTCGAGCTGAACGGGCGCTTCCCGCCCGCGGCCGACCTGGGCGCCGCCTGGCGCGAGGGCCTGAGCGCGTTCCGGCGCAGCTAGGCCCGCAACCGCGCCCGGCGCGGTCCCTCGCGCTCAAGGCGAGCCGGGGTGATGCCGATTTCGGAGCCGATGGCCTCGTACGCCTACACGGCGATCAACGCGACGGGTGCCGAGCTGACGGGTGAGATCAACGCGCCCGATCTCTCCGCGGCCCGCGAGGCTCTGCGCGTGCGCGGACTCCTGGCCACCGAGCTGGAGGCCCAAGGGGGGGTCGGGAAGAGTCCGGCCCGCGCCGTCAAGAAGGTGAAGGCGAAGTCCCTCCAGATCTTCTCGCGCCAGTTCGCGACGATGATCGAGGCGGGGCTGAACGTCGTCACGGCGCTCGTCATCCTGGAGGAGCAGACCGAGGACAAGAAGCTCGCCACCATCATCGCCGAGCTGCGCGCGGACGTCGAGAGCGGCCTCCTCCTCTCCGAGGCGATGGCCCGCCACCCACGCGTCTTCTCGCGCCTGTTTATCGCCATGGTCGAGGCCGGCGAGGCTGCAGGAATCCTCGACGTCGTCCTCGACCGCGTCGCCTACCAGATCGAGAAGGAGACGAAGATCAAGCGGCGGGTCCGGGGCGCGATGATGTACCCGATCATGGTGCTGTCGTTCGCGACGCTCGTCCTGATCGGCATGCTCCTCTTCCTCGTCCCGGTCTTCGTCGGCATCTTCGAGCAGCTAGGCGGCGACCTCCCGACGCTGACGCAGATCGTCGTCACGGCGTCGGACTTCCTGCGGGGCCGCTTCTACATCGTCTTCCCGGCGCTGGGCCTCCTGATCTGGGGCTTCTTCCGAGCGAAGAGGACGGAGAAGGGCCGCCGGATCTGGGACGCGGTGCGCATTCGCGCGCCGATGGGCATCGGCAAGGTCATCGTCAAGATCGGGATGGCGCGCTTCTCGCGCACCCTCTCGACGCTCGTCGCCGCGGGCGTCGACATCATCCGCTCGCTGGAGATCACCGGCGCGACGGCCGGCAACAGCCTGGTCGAGGACGCCACCGCGGTGGTGCGGGAGCGCGTCACGCAGGGCGTTCCAATCGCGGTCCCCCTCGCCGAGGCGGCGATCTTCCCGCCGATGGTCTCGCACATGGTCCGCGTCGGCGAGGAGACCGGAGAGCTCGAGAAGATGCTCTCCAAGATCGCGGACTTCTACGAGGACGAGGTCGACAGCTCGATCGCCAACCTGACGTCGATCATCGAGCCGCTGATGATGATCGCCGTCGGCGTCGTCGTCGGGATCATCATCATCGCGATGTACCTCCCGATGTTCAAGCTGCTGACGCTGATCCAGTAGACGACGACGGACGACGGGTGGTCTGGAGTTGCGTCTACGCGCTCCTTCGTCTCCCCTGCAAAACGGGCACTTTTCAGATTTCACCAAGACGCGCTTCGCTAGTTGCGCCTGCAAACCCACACGTGGGCTGATTGAAGGCCGCTCGGCGGCTTGGCGGTGCGCCGCATAGACGCTCAAGGGAGAGCACGCTCGGCCAGGCGACGGCTATGCCGAAAGCTCGTCGAGTTGCGGCAGGTCGTCGGTGATGTCGAACCACGCCGCCTTGGAGCCGACAAAGATGTGCTCTGTCGGACGGATGGTGGGAGCATCCACCAGCGACCCCATGGCGACGTGCACGAACACGCCGTTGCGCACCACGGAGAAGAGGAACGAACCGCACGCCGCGCAACGCGTGTCGTTCGCATCGTCGTCTCCGAAAAAAGCGAGGTCGTCTAACCCGTCCGTGATCTCGAGCTTCTCTCGCTCGATGCCGGCAAACGCCTTGAAGGCCGACCCGGTCGCCGCTCGGCATCCAGAGCAATGGCAGTTCGCCGCGTACAGAAATGCATCTGGCACCGCGTAGCGAACTGCGCCGCACCGACACTTCCCCGCGAGCATGCGGTTGCTTGTCGTACTGTCGGATGTCGTCGTGGGTGCTTCGCCCTCCAATGGCCGTGTCACCGCAACCGCCTCCTTGGTCGTAAGAATCTCGACTCTAGACTCGCGGAAGCCCAGAAACTCATCGCACGGTGCGGCGAGCACCGTCAACCTCTGTACGGCCCGATCGGAACTCCGCCTCGGGCGACATTCTCGAACGCTCGCGCAGGTGATGGTGACGCACAACACGGATGCATCTGCAGGGCTCGGTGTAGCCTGGCGTCGAGATGGCCGAAGTCTTGCTTCTTCACCACGCGCAGGGACAGACACCCGGATTCTTTGCGTTCGCCGACGAGCTCCGCGCAGCCGGACACACCGTCCATACCCCGGATCTCTATGACGGCAAGACCTTCGCCGCGCTCGACGACGGTGTCGGCTATGCGGAGCAGGTGGGTTTCGACGTGATCGTTGAGCGTGGGGAGCGGGCCGCGGTCGGCTTGCCTTCCGAGATTGTCTATGCGGGTTTCTCTCTCGGTGCGCTCCCGGCGCAGAAGCTCGCCCAGACGCGGCCCGGAGCGGCGGGAGCGCTGTTGTTCCATGGGGGCGTTCCGCCTTCGGAGTTTGCGTGCCCGTGGCCGCCAGGTGTCCCGCTCCAGATCCACACGATGGACGGCGACGAGTGGGTCGAGCTCGACGTCGCCCGTGAGCTTGCGAGAACGATCGAGAGCGCGGCGCTGTTCCTCTACCCCGGCAGCCAACACCTCTTCGCCGACAACAGCCTCGCCGACTACGACCAGCAAGCGGCAGCACTGCTCATGAAGCGCGTCCTCGCATTCTTGAAAGACATCGAATAGACGCAGTCGGTCGGTCGAGCGACATTCCCGAACGCTGGCCCACTGAAGAGTTCATTCGCTGGCGGCGTGCGCGAGCGCCGAGGCCGTCTGGCAGCCGACAATCGCCGGGGCCTCGTGGACGAGCTCGTCGTTCTCGATTGCCTCGACCATGAACAGGGCAAAGTCCACGCGGCGCGTGATGTTGCTCTCGAGGATGGGGTCGCCCACGTGCCGGCTCCACACGGGCAGGCCCTGGCTCTCGCCCTCCTCGAGGTCGCTCCCGCGCACGACGGTCCACCGCGTGTCGCTGGCGAACACCCGCCGGCACGCCTCCACCTGGTCGTCAAGGTCGGCGAAGCGAGCGAAACGCGCGAGCGGGCCGAAGACCTTCACGACCGCCTTGAGCTTCCACGAGTACACGTCCTGGCCGTTGCGCGTGATGTGCCACCCGCACGAGAACACGAGGCGCGCACCCGGAGGGGCGTGGTCGAGCACCGCCTGGGCCGTCCCGGTCGAGTACCCGTGGACGCCTCGTGGGACCAGCACGACGAGCACCCCGTCGCACCCCGCGAGCGCGCGCTTGATGACCTCGCGGTCGTTCGTCGCTCCCGGAACGACAGTGATGCGCCCCTTGAACGCGTCGAGCTTCCCCACGCTTTGCTCCCGGCACACGCCAACCACCTCGTAGCTCCGATCCAGCGCGTGCCGCACCATGTACTGCCCGAGCTTCCCAGAGCCCCCGACGATGCAAACCCTCATCGTGTGCATCCCGTAGCCCCCTGGACATCAGGTGAGCCGTACTTGTCTTGGACGATCGCTTTCATCGGATTCTCCCTGTTCACGCCGCGGTAGATGAAGGCCCTCTACGCGACGAGCCCGACTACCAGCGGGTCGTCGCGTTCTATAGTCGAGAGCCGCTGCGAAGCTTGGGGCTGGCTCTGACTCTATTCGAGCAACCCGGCGGTCAGGGGACATTCCTGAACACTCGCGCAAGCGACGTAGGTCTACCGATTTCCGCGGCTCCGACGCGTTGAAGTCGGTTTAGTTCGTCTGCCGGAAACCCAAAGTTCGCGGAAGGTTCTCACCTGCCGCACCCTGCTGCGGGGGCCAGATGCACTCAGTACGCGTAAAGGGAGGCTCACCATGGCCAGGCTGATCTACTCGGCGATCACGTCGCTCGACGGCTACGTAGCGGACGAGGACGGCAACTTCGACTGGGCTGCGCCGGACGAGGAGGTGCACATCGTCAACGACCTCGAGCGGCCGGTCGGCACCTACCTCTACGGGCGCCGCATGTACGAGGTGATGGTCGACTGGGAGACCGCCCACACCCTCGCCGACCAGCCGCCCTTCATGCAGGACTTCGCGGAGATATGGCAGGCGGCCGACAAGATCGTGTACTCAAAGACGCTGGAGACGGTATCCAGCGCCAGGACGCGGATCGAGCGAGACTTCCGTGCGCCCTCGTTTCCCGTCTCATGAGATGAGCGCGATGAACCGCCGACCGAGATCACGCACGGAGAAGCTCCTTCTCGGAGTACTCGGGCTGACCGCCATCCTTCTGTTGACGTCGCTGGCGCTCGCCTTGAAGCCGGATTCGAAGCCACGCCCGCTGTCGTCGGGCATCCTCGGGACGGTGATCGCATCGCCGTGCAGGCCTGTGGAGATGGCCGGCGATCCACCTTGTCCCGGGCACGAGGGGGAGCTCCGGGTCCTTCGCCCCGACGGGAACCTCGTCACCGTTTCTCACACCGACCGCAACGGCCGCTTCCGCGTTGAGCTTCCTCCCGGTCGGTACATGCTCGATCCGGGCGACGGCGGCTATGCGATCGCCAAGGGCGGTGCCCGCGCCACCGTGCGCGAGAACGCCTTCACTCGCGTCGAGCTCTTCTACTACACCGGCATTCAGTAAGCGGGCAGCGGCAACGGTTCGTCCTTCCCACTGACGCGTATAGTGCGAGGAGTTCGTCCGCGCGATGAAGCTCGCGCCCAACCGCCCTTCGGGGCTGGTGGCCTCTACCACTCGAACGCTTTTCGGAGGAGGTAGATGTGCCTCAGTTCAGGCGCGAGTGGAGAGCGTCCCTCCTGCTCGGCGGTGTCTCGTTCGCTGCTCCGTTCCTCGTCACCATGGCGTTCGCCTACTGGGCGCTCGATTGGTCGAGCGACGCCGCCCAGATCGCGGGCATCGCGCTCTCGACGACGAGCCTGGCCGTCGTCTACGCGGTGCTGGTCGAGACCGGCCTCAACCAGACGCTGATCGGCAAGCGGATCATGTCCGCGACGTTCGTAACCGACTTCGGCACCGCAGCCGCGCTCTCGATCCTCTTCATCAAGCCGAATTTCTGGATCGTGGTTTTCGCCGCCGTCTCCGCCGTGTTGAAACTTCGGACTGCCGCGGCTTTCGCCCTCGTTCTTCGGCCGCTACGGCAACTGCGTGATCGAGCCCGAGATCAAGCTCGTCTTTGCCAGCCTCTTCCTACTCATGTGGCTAGGCGACAAGGCGCACTCGCACGCGGTCCTACCTGCCTTCATCCTCGGCCTCGCTCTCGCAAACCACTACGCCACGCATCGCAAGGAGCAGGAACGCCTGCGCGTGGTCGCCTTCGCCTTCCTGACGCCCCTCTTCTTCTTCAAGGGCGGCATGAGCGTCTCCGTCTACGCGCTGTGGGCGAAACTCGGCGTGCTCGCGCTCCTCTTCGGAGCGAAGCTGGTGCCCAAGCTCCTCGGCGTCTACCCGCTCGCCCGCCGCTACTGCGCCCCGCACGGCGCCTTCACCACCCTGCTGATGTCGACGGGGCTCACCTTCGGCACGATCTCCTCGCTCTACGGCCTGCAGGCGGGCATCATCGACGAGGCCCAGTTCTCGCTCCTCGTCGCCACCGTCGTCCTCTCGGCGATCGTCCCCGACCGTGATCGCGCAGCGCTTCTTCCAGCCTTCCGCGGTGGAGGAGGCCCGGCGCGAACAGAGGGTTACGATCGGCAAGCCCCTGCTCGAGCGGGAGGGCCGCTAGATGCCCTACGAGAAAATTCTGGCTGCAATCGACGGATCGGAAGCATCCGACCATGCCTTCACCGCGGCGCTCGAGCTCGCCTCGCTGGGCGCCCACCTGACCGCTCTCGCGGTCGAGGGACCCCTTCCCGCCTACGCAGCCACTGTCGGAGAGGTCGAGGAGGTGCGCCGCGAGAAGGACGCCTTCTTCGAGCGCCTCCTCGCTCACACGCGAGAGCAGGCCGAGAGAGCTGGGGTCGCGCTCGAGGTTGAGCTTCGCCCCGGACATGCCGCCGAGCTGATCGTCCGGGTCGCCCAGGAGAAGCAGACCGACCTGATCGTCCTCGGCCACAAAGGCCACTTCCTGCGAGACCACCTGCTCGGCTCGACCGCCGACCGCGTCGCCGAGCACGCGGACTGCCCGGTGATGATCGTCAAGTAATGACCCCGGTGAGCGCTTCGTCCGCAATGCGGGCCGAAGCCACCGCATCCGGATCGCCAGACTCCTCGTCGGGCGTTTTGCCAGTTGAAACGCCAGGCCCCAGACTGACGGTATGCGAGCCACGTACGCGGTCATTCTCACAACGATTCGCGCGGTCAAGCTGATTGCCCGCGATGGCCGCATCCCGAAGCCGCTCCGCGGGGCTGCCGCCCTTGGGCTACTACCGATACCAGGCCCGTTTGACGAGGCTGTGCTTTGCCTCGTCGGCCTGGTCCTCTGGGCCTTCTACCGGGAATCATTCACCGAGGCGTGGCGATGCGCGGGCGAGCGGCGGTTCGATAATCGAATCGCTAACCCGCCGGGCGGCGAGTGATGCCCCGCGACAGCGAAGCGCGGTGTCGAAGCGTGGCGACGTCGCGACCTCGAGACGGTCGAGGCCATGCTCGATCCTGCGGTCGAGTGGCGCGGCTGGCATGGGTGAACACACGTCCGAGTGTGGAATTCTCCTGCAACTATCGCCGCGACCCGGCCCACGCTCGGACTGCGCCGCAGTCCGCCTATCGCATCGAAGAACGCCCCCTCGGTTCGACTCGGGGATGTCCCTGAGCTAGACGGATGATTAAGACCAGGAGATTCCCCAAGGGCATCTCCGGGATTGCGCCGGTGTAGGAGCTGAGCACACGGAGTAGCGTTTCCCGCATGCCACCTCACACACCACATGAGGATGTCATGCACTCGAGCGTGACCGACAAGGCGCTCTCCGGAAACTCAAAGCTGATCGGTGAGATCGAGCGCTACCTCGAGGCGGTGGAGGTGTTTCGCCGCGAGGGGTGCACGCCGCACTGGTCTTCCGTAGAGGTCTACGTCGCCGAGCTTTCGCTGGCTTGTGCTGGTCGCCACACGGTCGGATAATCGGAGTCCTGGCGGGAGACCTTGTCGACGACCGACAGACTCGCACAAGCGGAGCGGGAGTTCCGAGGCGGTAACGCCCTCGTCGCGCTCAGGCTTCTCAGGGAGGAGAGGCTCGTCCCTGGCGTGCCGCGAGACGCCGAGCGTCTGCGCGGGATCGTGGAACTCGCGCGCCGGATCCAGGCCCAGTCCGAAGGGGGCGCGGTTGACGAAGCCTCGCGCCTCCTCGCCGCGGCTCAGAGCGACCTGAGCTTCGCGGAGCGGCAGGACGCGATCGGGCGTCAGCGGCTCGAGCAGGCTCGCGCGGCCGTCGAGGCCGGTGACGGCGGGGCCGCGTTGGCCGCGCTCGACGAGGCCTTCCGCAAGGAGCTCGAGAAGTGGCCGGACCGGCGCGACCGCGAGACTCTGGCGGAGGTCGCGGCGCTCGCGGACCGAATCGCTCCGGCCACTGGAGGGAGGTCGAGGAGGCGTCTCGAGAGGATCCGAGCGGACGCCCGCCGCGCGCTCTCGCAAGCGCCGGTGCGCGCTGCCGCCGAACTGCCTCCGGAGCCTCCCCCACCCGCTCCGGCCGCAGCGCCGGCTCCGGGGAACGGGCTCGGCGAGCGGCTCGACGTCTTCGAGCGGCACCTGAGAGCGCTCGAGGCCTCGCTCGCGGAGCTCCGCGAGAAGGAGCTTCCTGAGCTCCGCGCGCTCGCCGCCGGGGTCGCACCGGTTGCCGAGCCCGAGCCGATCGCCCCGGCGGCGCCGGAACCCGCCCTTCCGCCGATCGTCCCGCCTCCCCCGGCCGTGCCCCCTCTGCCGATTCCCGAGCCCCCGGCGCCGCCGGCAGCGCCTGCGCCCGCCCCACCCGCCGCGCCGGCGCCGAGGCCGGTTACGCCGGTCAGAGCTCCGACTCCGGAGCGGCCGGCTCCGCGCCGACGGCCGCGCCCGCGCGTCCCGCGCGTCACGGCCGCACAGGTCCAGGATCCGCGCGTCCTGGCCTGGACGGGCGGGATCGTGACGCTCCTCGGCATCGTCTTCATCTCGGTGCTCGCTGCGGACCGCGGCTGGGTGAGCGCGGAGCTCCGCGTCGTTATCGGCGCGCTCGTCTCCGCCGCGCTCTACGGCGCGGGCGTCCTCGCCTACCGGCGCTACGGGCGGACCTGGGCTGCGCTCGCCGCGGCTGGAGCCGGAATCGGCGGAGCCTACGCGACGCTCGCCGCGGCAGCAGCCGTCTACGACTTCCTGGGGAAGCCGGAGGCGCTTCTCGCGGCGGCGTTCGTCGCCGCCGTCGGGGTTGCCACAGCGCTGGCGTGGGAGGCGCAGACGACCGCCGTCCTGGGTCTCGGCGGCGCGATGCTCGGCCCGGTCCTCGTGGAGGGCGGCTTCACCGTGCTCGGTACCGGCCTGGCAACCGTCGTCCTCGCCGCGACCGTCGCCGTGACCGTCTGGAAGCGCTGGCTCGAGACCATGGTCGCCGGGGCCCTCGCCGGCTTCGCGCTGGCGGCGGGCCTGCTGGTGGAGCAGGACCCCGGCCAGGACGCCGGGGCCGCCGCCGTTGCGGCGGCCTTCTCCGTCCTCTTCCTCGCGGCCGGGATCGGGCACGACGTGAGACCGGCACGCCCGCGCTTCGGCGCCCAACT
>Ga0209859_1000031_pt1 | contig 24349 bp, 28 predicted proteins | sample GWRWS3_50_60_FD_187241 | JGI IMG/M metagenome (GOLD analysis project Ga0209859, IMG submission 187241) | Riverbed sediment microbial communities from areas with vegetation nearby in Columbia River, Washington, USA - GW-RW S3_50_60 (SPAdes)... | ecosystem: Environmental > Aquatic > Freshwater >... | reverse complement strand
GACCCTGCGGCAGGCACTCACCGATCGCGTCCAAGCCATGGCTGACCGTGGTCAAGGAGTCCGGCTAGGAGAGTGGAGGGTAGAGCGGGAACGAGGAGATGTGTATATAGTGAGAATCCTGGTCAGGGAGGAAGGCACGAAGCAGTGGTTCGAACAGGACTATATCTGGCGAGTCAATCTGGACACGAGGTCGGTTGCCGCGCTGACGCTTCCGGCCGCTGACCTGATGCCGGCCGAACCGGGCATTCTCCTCCCATGAACCCCCTTCATGAATTCGCGGGAATCGAGACCTGGATCAAGTCTCCCGTCACCTGAACCTCATAGCAGGCCACTTTAAACTCCGGATTCTCCAGTCTCTCACCGGTTGTGACGCTGTATCGCCACCCATGCCACGGACACTGCACGACCTCACCTGCGAGCGTGCCTTCGCCCAATGGCCCTCCAGCATGAGGACAGGTATTGTCCAACGCATAGATCCTGCCGTTCACGTTAAAGAGCGCCACGCCGATCCCATCTACTTCGACAGATAGACATGACCCTGGCTCCAGATCCGTGATTTTGGCGACTGTGATACGCTTGGTCATGGCCCCTTGCTCTCGGTGCGACCGATAGATCTGGGGCGTAAGCTTACTGAGGTCCTGACGTGGATTCAAGGGTAGCTTCGAAGGCGCTTGATGAGTGAATGGCTTGATTTCATAGAGCGAATATGGCATACATAGCCGAAACTAGCGACAGAGCCTGAGAGGCCTGGTAAACTCTATTTATTGGCACAAACGAGGAAGGGTGCATGGAACTGACGCTATTACTCAACTCCACCTATGAACCTCTCCGAGTCGTCCACTGGCAGAAAGCCATTACGCTGCTGTGGCAGGGGAAAGTGGAGGTCCTGGAAGTCTATGACCGTGATATCAGGGGGGTCTCCATCTCGATCAAGCTGCCGGCGGTGATGCGGTTGCTCAAGATGGTACGGCTGAAGGAGAGCCACCGGGCGGTCAAGTTCTCGCGTATCAACATTTTCACTCGTGATGGCTATACCTGCCAGTATTGCAACCATAAGTTCAGGACCGAGGACCTCACGTTTGATCACATCACCCCAATCGCGAAAGGCGGGCGGAAGACTTGGGAGAACATTGTCACTGCCTGCTGGCGCTGCAATAATCGGAAGAGCGGGCGCACGCCGGAAGAAGCCGGCCTGAAACTGGTCAGGAAACCGGTGAAGCCTCGTTGGAATCCTGTCATTACCATCACCATCGGTATCAGGAACGCGCCGGAAAGCTGGCGCGACTATCTGTACTGGAACATGGAGCTGGATACCGACCTGCCCGATACCTATTAGCTCAAGTTCTAAGTGCTGAGTTCTCAGTTATGAGTTGGGAAGCAGGGAGTTCTGACCACTCACTCAGCACTCACACCTCAAACCTCAGCACTATAGTTCAATACGCCTTGTCGATGATGATCTCTAGATCGCGCCCACCCACCAGAGTCGGGTTTCTGTCGAATCGCCCTTCCAGATCGCCGGGCTGAGGTGGTCCCGCTTGTCCGTCCTTATCCAGCCGGACCACAAGCTCGACCATTCCTTTCAGTTCCGACCCCTCCACCATCACATCGTCGTTGGTAATCTCGAACGAGACCGGAAAGCGCGGCCCATCAATCCGCTTGACCGCGATCGGCCTGGGTGGCCCCTGTGGGCGCCGGACGATGACGAACAGCACAGCCGTAGGACTGACCTGCGAGGCCAAGGCCGGAGCAATCTTCACCTGCCCAGCAATCACACCGCGCCCTTTCGGCTCTTCGCAGCCATGGGCCAGCCCCATCCAGGCCGCGATGCCCGCAAGCACGATCACCCCTCCCGCCATGCTGACGACCTTCACCAGATCCTTCGCCACGACGATCTCCCTCAGGTGTACTTTTCAACTTTGATTTGTTGCGGCCTGTAACCCAGCGCGAGCAGCTTATCGGTCACGTCTTTCACCATCGGCACCACGCCACAGACAAACACCAGCTTCCCGCTCGTATCCGGGACGTAGCTGGCTAGCTTGGTTTGCACATATCCCACCTCGCCCATCCACTCGGCCGACTTTGGCCGACTGATCGTGGGAATAAAATGAAAGTTCGGGTAGGCGCCCTCCAGGCGGCGCCAGTCCGCGAGATACAGAATCTCATCTTCATGTCGGACGCCGAAGAGGAGCCAGACGTTCCGTGTGAATCCTCCCTGAAAGAGATTCAACACGATGCTCCTGATCGGGGCCACTCCGGTTCCGGTCGCCACGAACACCAGGTCATGGGCCCCCGGATCCTTGACCACAAACCGGCCGGCTGCTCCTTCGACCGCCAGCTTTTCTCCACCCTGCATCCCATGGAGCAAGGTCGAGACATAGCCACCGGGAACCAGCGTGATGGCCAGCTCAAGGTGATCCGTTGGAGATTGAGAGGGAGGAGAGGCGATTGAGTAGGGTTTCTTGATCAACCGGCCATCGCGCTCGAGCAGCACATAGACGAACTGCCCCGCAAGGAACTCGATGGGCCTGTCCAGTTTCAGGTGGAGCGCTTTGACGCGAGGTGTAAGCGTATCGACCTGGCTGACAAGGGCATCGTATTGCTGTGTGTTCGGCATCGCCTGGCATTATACAAGGGCGACAGCCGAAAGGGGAGGCGACGTTTACGGGAGCGCGGTCCTGTTGTATGATACGCCGCGGTTTCTCAATGAAGGAGGGACGATGCCTGCGAATCCTGGTTTTCAACTTTCCCTGGACGTGAAAAGCCGGCCTTGCTTGGTCCTCGGCGGGGGAGACGAGGCGGCTGAAAAGGCGCAACGACTGCTGGAAGCAGGCGCGAAGGTCACCGTCATCAATCCGACCTTGAACGACACTCTCCGCAAACTGACGGCATCAGCCAAGGTGCTTCACCGCGGGCGCTTCTTCAGGGCAACCGATACGGAAGGAGTGGTCCTGGTGATTAACACGCTTCGAGGCGACCAAGACTTTTCCAAGTCGCTGCTTGAGCTGGCCAAGAAAGAACGGTTTCTACTCTGGTCAATGGATCAACCTGAATGGTCCACCGTAAGCATGCCGGCCGTCGTGAGCCGCGGGCACCTGCGGATTGCCGTCAGCACCAGCGGCGCGGCGCCTGCGCTTGCCAGCCGATTGCGACAGGACCTGGAACAGGTGTTCGGTGAAGAGTGCGTAGCGTTTCTTGATTGGTTGGCGGCGCTCCGCGATGAAACCAAAGAGGCAGAGCCCGATGCCGAGAAGCGGCGGGCTCTCTTGCGGGAAGCCATCAACGGCTTCAAGCTGAACGGCAGCATCGAGTATCCGAAGACCTGGCTGGAGGAAGGGCAGAAACCGTAAGGCGTGAGGTGTGAGGCGTACGGGGTTGCCTGTTTCGTTTTATGCCTGACGCCTGACGGATGAGGGGAGGGGTAATGGTTCTCTTGGAATTCAGCATGTCGCCGCTCGGGCAAGGGGAGAGTGTCGGGAAATATGTCTCTCGCTCGCTGGACGTCATTGACAAGAGCGGGCTCGATTACCGCCTTAACCCAATGGGCACAGTGCTCGAAGGGGAGTGGGACGACGTGTTCGGCGTCGTGCGCCGCTGCTTCGAGCGCATGAAGAAAGACTGCAACCGGATCTCTTGCACAATCAAGGTGGATTATCGCAAAGGGCACGCCGGTCGGCTGTCCAGCAAAGTCGCCAGCGTCGAGAAACGCCTAAAGCGGAAGTTGAGGGTGTGAGGAGCGGGTGGTCTGCAGTCTGGAGCGACTTCACCGGAGCGGCGGTGCCTCGCCCGGCGTCCAAAGAAGGAAAGGGTAGGGGTGGGTAGGATTAGAAGACCGAGAACTTAAAGTATTTCGTTGGGTTCTTTCTCACATCGGCCAGAAACTCCTCCATCTCGCTGAGCAGCTTGTCAGCCCGAGTATAGAGTTCGTCTTTGGTCACCAGCTTGCCGATCGTGCCTTCACCATTTTCCACCTTGTTCAGCAGTTGCTCTCCTCGGCTGGTCAAGGCCTCCAGGCGTTGGTAGAGGGCTGGGTCCGTCAGTTTCACCAGCGTGCCGTTCTGATTGTTCAGCCGGATCGCGAGGTCGTTGAGCTCCTTCACGGCTCTATTGGCACGATCGTAAAGCTCCTTGTCTGTCATCAGCCGGCCGATCGTCCCTTCGCCACGATCCACCTTGTCCAGGAGCGCGATGCTCTTTTCGGACGCGATCTCGATCTTCTCGAGCACTTTCGCGGAGCGGTCGTAGAGCGCCGGGTCGGTGAGCAGCTTGCCGGCCGTGCCCTCTCCTTGACTGATGGTCAGCAAGAGACGTTGGAGCTCCTTGATCGCGGTGTTCACGTTTTCGATCGTGGCAGTGGCGGTGGACGCAATCTCGCCGATATCAGCCTCAGCCTGTCCGACCAGGACGCCGCCGGGAGCGAGTGGCGGCTTCGATGGGGTGCCAGGAAGAATTTCGACCATCTTGTCGCCGAGCAGGCCCATGGGGCGGATCATGACCGAGGCATCTTCTCGGATGTGCGGAGCCACGTTGCTCTTCACCGTGAAGGTGATCTCCACGCGCGGGGAATCCCCTGCAATCGTGATGCGATGGACATTGCCGATGTCTACGCCGTTCATGCGAACCGGTCCACCCACCTTCAAACCCTGTGTGTGGTCCACAACAGCCCGAAACTTCGTCTGCCTGCTGAGCAAGCCAAGGCCTTCTTCAAGGTTCATGATCATGGCCACCAGCACAGTCAGGGCAATCAGCACCAGAAGCCCGATCTTGACCTGTGACCATCTGAGGTGCGTCTGTCGGATCATCGCCATCTCCTCTGAAGCAGGATGTTGAAAAAGGTGGGACGTGGCGGTTGTGATGTTCCCGGTGCTCCCGCGCCGCGCATACACCCGCGAGGCGGGTACCCGGAAGGTGCCGGGGTACCCGTTGCTCTTGAATAGCAACGGGTCGATGACGGCCGCAGTAGGAACCATTCCAACCACCCCAGTGAATGGATTGATCTGCGGCCGCGCCGGAAGGCCTTTTTGAACATCCTTTTAGTCATGCTACGGCTGCGCGTTCGTTGGCTTCATCCTGTGACACGACTCGACAAGGCCTCCCACGCCTCAGGAGGCAGGCTGCCGGGGTCCAGGAATCCTCGGATGGCCGGATCTTGACTCCCACCGAGTTCTTCCGCGGTCCCCTCGAAGATGATGCTGCCGTCCTGGATCATCACGATTCGATCCGCCACCCGGAAGGCAATGTCCAAGTCATGAGTGACGACCACCTGGGTCACTCCTTTCGCCTTCAGTCTCATGATTAGATGACAGATCATGAAGGAGTTGATCGGATCCAAGCCAGCGGTCGGCTCGTCATAGAGCAGGACCTTCGCCCCGCTGGCCAGCGCCCGTGCGATGCCGACCCGCTTCCTCATGCCTCCGCTCAAATCGGCCGGCATCTTATCGATCGCATCTTCGAGCCCCACGAACTGCAAGCTCTCGCGCACCCTCTGCTCGATGACCTCGTCGGACAAGCCCCCTTGTTCCCAGAGACGATACCCCACGTTTTCCCGGACCGTCAACGAGTCGAACAGAGCCGCCCCCTGGAAGACCATCGCCATGTTCTGTCGAATCTGAGTAAGATCCTGCTCACGCAAGCCCGTGATCTCCTGTCCCGCCACTCGAATCGAGCCGCGATCTGGTCGGAACAGCCCAAGAATCAATTTGAGAATGATGGTCTTGCCTGACCCGCTCCCGCCCAAGATCACTTTGGTTTCGCCTGGCTGCACCTCGAACGAAATCCCTTGTAGGACCTGCCGACCCCCTAGCGTTAACCAGACCCCGTCAAGCTCGATCATCCGAGTCCCCAACAGCTCCTATGGAAACGCCATGAACAGCTTGGTCAGCAAGAAATCACTCGCGAGGATCAGGATGGACGACGATACCATGGACTGCGTCGTCGATACTCCCACCCCCACCGTTCCGCCCTTGGTATAAAACCCAGCATAACACCCCACCATTGCAATGATAAAGCCGAAGACGGTTGGTTTCACCAGACCCAGCACAATGTCACGCTGCCGAATCGCCTCAAACGCCCAGGTCCAGTAAAAATAGGAGTCAATGCCAAGATACAGTCGGGCCACCAGCCATCCCCCGAAGATCGCAATGCCGTTCGTGATGATGGTCAGCAGGGGAATCATGAGGAGGCACGCCACGAGACGGGTCGTCGCCAGTTTCCGAATCGGATCTGTCCCCTCCGCTCGCAGCGCGTCGATCTGCTCTGTCACTTGCATGGACGCGATTTCCGAGGCAATCCCCGATCCTACGCGGCCTGCGATCATCAGAGCCGCCAGGACCGGCCCCAACTCTCGGACCACCGATGTACTGATCAGGCGCGACACATACATGCTCGCGCCGTAGGGCTCGAGCTGGACCGCCCCCTGGAGCGCCAGCACCATCCCGGTAAACATCCCCGTCAGCATGACGATAAAGAGCGAGCCGACCCCGATTCGGTCGATCTGCAACACCGTCTCACGGACATACCACGGCCCACGGATCAGGCCGGCAACTGCTTGGCCGCAGAGGAAGGTGAACTCCTGCACGACCAGCACATAGCCGACCAAGGTGTTCTTGAGATCGAATGATCCGGTCATATCCTCACGGTGTCAGCCTGCTTTGAATGATTACTCCCGCTGCGGTCATTATAGGACAACCGATGCATCGCAACAACGATGGGAGAGAGCCTCTGCTCATGCGGTCTGAGTGGGGATCATGCTATAGCTCCGAGTTACACGAGGTCCGATGGCACAGAACACTTCATACGGGATCGTGCCCAGCCACGTAGCAAGATCGGCAGCCGTGATCTGCAGGTCGCCCTGCCGCCCGATCAGGATCGCTTCATGGCCTGCCTTAACCGAGGGAATGTCTGTCACATCCACCATGGTCATGTCCATACAGACGCGCCCGACAATGGGCGCGCGACAGCCATCAATGAGGACCGCGCCACGATTGGAAAGCGCCCGGCTATATCCATCTGCATACCCGATGGGCAGGACGGCAATGCGCGAGGGACGGGACGCAATGAATGTCCTGTTGTAGCTGACACTCTCGCCTGGCGCCACCGTCCGAACTTGCACCACTCTCGCCGTGAGCGTCAGAACCGGTTTGAGAGCTGGCGCATCGTCGCGAAGGGGAGTCGTGTGATACCCGTAGAGCATGATTCCGGGACGGACGACCGTAAAATGAGCCGACGGATGGCAGAGGATTGCGGCGCTGTTGGCTGCGTGGATCAGCGGAACCTGAAGCCCAGACGCTTCAAGCTGACTGACGACCGACCTGAACCGCGTGATCTGGGTCTGGGTATAGGAAGAATCCTGGCTGTCCGCATCGGCAAGGTGGGTCATCAGGCCTTCGACTCGCAGAGGCCCCTTGAACGATGGGGATTGAAGCAGGGACAGGACCTCCTCCGGCGAAAGGCCTAGGCGACCCATGCCGGTATCCACCTTCACGTGCACAGGGTAGGGCTCCGGCTTAGATCCTACGCATGCAGCGAACCCGGCCGCTGTCTCGCGATCATAGACCACCGGCGTGAGCCGACGGGCGATCATGTCAGGGAACTGCTTTGGGAACAAGGCACCCATCACCAGGATGGGCGCGCGAATGCCGGCCTCCCGCAGGGCGATCCCTTCCTGAAGGGTCGCGACCCCCAGTCGAGGAATGCCCAACTGCACCAGAGTCCTGGAAATGACCACGGCTCCGTGGCCATAGGCATCAGCTTTGACCACGGCAAGGATGTCACAGGGCGCGACGAGCCGTTGCCGCACCTGCGCGACATTGTGTGCGAGAGCAGACAGATCAATTGTGGCAACGGGTGTGGGCAGGTCGGCTGGGGAAGGCGTGGGGTTCGTCAAGATCTGTCGGGCACGGAGGCCACCTCAGACCTCCAGAATCTCGTCCTCCTTTTTCTTGAGGATCTGGTCCACCTGATGGATATACTGATCAGTCAACTTCTGGATCTCTGCTTCCGCCTTACGCAGGTCGTCCTCCGTGATCGTGGATTTCTTCTGCAGCTCTTTTAACTCTTCATTCCCATCCCGGCGGACCGCCCGGATATGGACCTTGGTCTCCTCCCCGTGCTTCTTGCAGATCTTAATGAGCTCCTTCCGTCGTTCCTCGCTCAGGGGGGGGAGGGGAATCCGGATAACCTTTCCGTCGTTCGAAGGCGTCAGGCCTAACCCGGAGGCCAGCACTGCTTTCTCGATCTCCTTGACGAGCGGCGGCTCCCAGGGCTGAACCGTGATGAGGCGACTCTCGGGAATCCCCAAAGTCGCGACCTGTTTCAATGGGGTCGGCGTCCCGTAATAGTCCACCTTGATGCCGTCCAATAAGGCCAGGGACGCGCGACCGGTTCGAAGGCCGCCCAAGTCCCGCTTCAGGTGTTCGACAGCGGTTTCCATCCGCTGGATCACCTGCTGCTTTGTCGCGTGCGGCATTCGTACGCCCCTTCACCGTTCAGGTACTGGCGGCCGTCACCAACGTGCCGATCTTGTCGCCCTGCACGACCCGTTTGAGGTTGCCGCTTTCCTTCAGGTTGAACACGATCAGCGGCAGGTTGTTATCCATGCACAGGGTGATGGCGGTCGAGTCCATGACCTTCAGATTCTTGTTGAGGATCGAGAGAAACGCCAACTCGCCGAACATCTTGGCCTTTGGGTGGGTCATCGGGTCGGCTTCATAGATTCCATCCACCTTGGTACCCTTCATAATCACCTGCGCACCGATCTCCATGGCTCGAAGCGCCGCGGCGGTATCGGTCGAAAAATATGGATTGCCGGTTCCGCCCGCAAAGATGACCACCCGCTTCTTCTCAAGGTGGCGAATGGCCCGTCGGCGTATGTAGCCTTCGGCCAGTTGGCGCATCTCAATGGCCGACTGCACGCGGGTGCTGACCCCCCTTCGCTCCAACGCATTTTGGAGCGCCAACGCGTTGAGCACGGTGGCCAACATCCCCATATAGTCAGCGGACGCGCGTTCCATACCGGTGGCGCTGGCGGCGATGCCTCGAAAAATATTGCCGCCGCCGATAACAATGGCCACTTCCACACCCAAAGCGATGACGGCGCCGATCTCGTCCGCGAGGTTGTCCAGCACCGCGGGCTCGATCCCATACCCCTGCTCACCTGCAAGGATCTCTCCGCTAATCTTCAGGAGGATCCGCCGGTATTTCGCAGAAGTCATGCTTGGCCCAACTGGTAACGCGTGAACCGTCGGATACTGATATTCTCGCCGATCTTGGCGATCTTCTGCGCCACCAAGTCTTTGATGGACACACCGGGATCCTTGATAAAGGCTTGCTCCAACAGGCAGCTTTCCTGGTAAAACTTTTCGAGCTTGCCTTCCACGATCTTCGGCCAGGCCGTCTCCGGCTTGCCCATCTCCTTCGCCTGGGCCAGATAGATCTTCTTCTCCTTCTCGATCAGCTCGGATGGGACGTCTTCACGTTTGACGAAGGAAGGGTTCGAGGCGGCGATTTGGAGGGCAAGGTCCTTCACGAAAGTCTGGAATTCCTCGTTGCGCGCAACAAAGTCGGTTTCACAGTTCACTTCCACGAGAACCCCGATGCGATTGCCGGAATGAATGTAGGCCGAGATGGTTCCCTCGTTCGTCTCTCTCCCGGCCTTCTTCTGTGCGGCAGCCAGCCCTTTCTGCCGCAAATAGTCGATGGCTTTGTCAATGTCGTTTGCGGACTCCTGCAGCGCCTTTTGACAATCGAGAATACCGGCGCCGGTCTTCTCGCGAAGCTCTTTCACTAACGTGCTCTGCCCTGCCATTCCTGTTGTCCTCCTGCCTTCAGCCGGTTCCGGCCTTCAATGGATGGTCCACGCACTCCTCGCGCCGGAGGAGCTCAGGAGGCCGAGATGCTTTCCAATCCTACCCCCACCGCCTGGACTGATCGCGGATCCGTCGCCATGACGCCCTCGGGCTTCCCGCCTTCTTCCCGTTGAGCGCGCAGATGGGCTCCTTCAAGACAGGCATCGGCGATTCGCGCGGTGATCAGCTTGATGGATCGGATGGCATCGTCGTTCCCGGGGATGGGGTAGTCGATGCCGTCTGGGTCGCAATTGGTGTCCACGATCGCGATGACAGGGATGCTCAGTCGGTTGGCCTCCTGAACTGCAATACGCTCGACGCGGGTGTCGAGCACAAAGACACATCCGGGAAGGCTATTCATGTTCTTGATCCCGCTGAGATTCTTCTCGAGCTTGACCCGCTCTTTCTCCATCTGGCTGAGTTCTTTCTTGGTCAGACCGTGGTGGGTGCTATCGGTTAAGGTCGCTTCAAACTTCTTCAGCTTGTCAACGCTCCGGCGGATGGTCCGGAAATTGGTCAACATGCCGCCGAGCCACCGTTGGTTCACATAAAACATGCCGCACCGTTTGGCTTCTTCTTCGAGGATATCGACGGCTTGGCGCTTCGTGCCCACGAACAAGACGCACTCCCCCGACGCCACGGTGTCACAGACGAAGGCATAGGCCGTCTGAAACCGCTGGAGGGTCTGCTGAAGATCAATAATATAGATCCCGTTGCGCTCGCCGAATATGTACCGTTTCATTTTCGGATTCCACCGGTTGGTTTGGTGTCCGAAATGCACGCCGGCCTCAAGCAGTTCCTTGATTGTCATCGTACCCACGCCTTCACCTCCCTTCTTCGCTTGCGGAGCGCCTAACACCCGTTGCCTGTGGCCCGTTGCAATCAGAAGAGCAACGGGCGCCCCGAACAACGGGTGCCCGGGCGAGAGGTCTTTCTCCCCTTATTCCCAAGCAGAGCGGCGTGCCCATCACGCCGACGCGAAATTGAATAATGAGCCTGTTGAAAACAGGCCCTTGCCCTTTAGGACTCGAACCGACCGACGCATGCTCTAAAGCGTCGGAACGCTAGCATAAACACCCTTGCTTTTCAAGTGCGGAGCCGGCCGGCGACACGGTTCTACGATCGGTAGGTTGCATTGATCTTCACATACTCATAGGACAGGTCTGTGGTCCACAGCCGCGCAGTGGCCTGACCTTGACCGAGATCCGCCGTGACAGTGAACTCCTTCCGGCGCACGATCCGTGCAATCCTTCGCTCAGCCATCGGCCCCAGACTCGTCCCGTCCTTGACGATCGGGATCCCGTCGAAGGTGAGATTGATCCTGTTCGGATCGACAGGGACGCCGGAGCGTCCGATGGCAGCCATGATCCGCCCCCAGTTCGCATCTTCCCCAAACAGCGCGGTCTTCACCAGATTGGACGTGGCGACAGTCTTGGCTACCAGCCTCGCATGGGCCTGAGTCCTGGCGCCGGTGATCATCACCTCGACGACCTTCGTCACCCCTTCTCCATCCCGACAAATCTGCATCGCCAACGAGAGACAGGCATGATCCATGAGGCGCTGGAACAGAGCGAATTCGGGTGAACCTGCCCGCAGCACCGGGGTGCCAGCCATCCCGTTCGCCAAACAGAGGACAGTGTCGTTTGTGCTGGTGTCGCCGTCGATCGAAATACAGTTGAAAGAGCGGGCAATCGCGGCGAGCAGCGCTTGCTGGAGCGTTCGCTGCTTGATCGCCGCGTCCGTCGTCAGGTAGGCGAGCATCGTGGCCATATCGGGATGGATCATCCCGGAGCCCTTGGCCATTCCACCCACTGTGACGATCCGACCCGCAATGCGAGTCCTGACCGCGACCTGCTTCGCCCTTGTGTCAGTCGTCAGGATCGCGCGGGCAGCCTCCGCCCCGCCGCCGCGTCTCAGCCGTTTCACCAGGGTGGGGACCCCTCGCCTGATGCAGGCCATCGGCAAGGGTTGCCCGATCACGCCGGTGGACCCGACGAACACGCAATGAGGGGCCGTACCGACCCGTCCGGCGACCAGGCCAGCCATTTCCTCAGCATCGGTAAGGCCACGCGCGCCGGTGCAGGCATTGGCGTTCCCGCTGTTCATGATGATCGCGCGACCGATGCCGCGCCGGAGATGAAGCCGGTCCAGCAGGACCGGCGCGGCTGCGACCCGGTTCTTCGTAAAGACCCCGGCGATGGGTCCTTCCTGCACCGACACCACGAGCGCCAGATCTGGAACGGACGCTTTCTTAATGCCGGCGTGAATGCCAGCCGCCAGAAAGCCCAGCGGAGCTGTAATCCCACCCCTGATCTCTTTCATGACTGTGCGTCTTGGACCGGCAAGCTGTGAGAGGTGCTCAGCAAGAGGCGGAGGGTCACGGATAGGCTCCAGGGGCGGTCAGACCCATTTCTTCGGGAAATCCCACCATCAAGTTCATGGCTTGGAGCGCCTGACCTGCCGCTCCTTTCACCAGATTGTCCAGCGCGGCGACCGTAATCACCCAGCCCGCTTCTGCGTTGGCGAACACCGCCAGATCACAGAAGTTGGATCCCCGGACATTCCGGGGATTTGCACAGGTGTCTCCCTCCTGAAGCCGGACAAACCGTTCACCTTTGTAGTAGTCACTGTAGATGGCCCGTAGCTCCTCCAGTCCGACCGTGGCTTGCAAGCGGCAGTAGGCCGTGCTGAGAATGCCGCGATTCATGGGGACCAGATGAGGCGTAAAGACGACCTTCACGGTCGTCGCGTCGTCCCCCGCCGAAGGCGCAATGCCTCGGACGGTTCCGCTCGAGACAAGCGCGCTGAGCTCCTGCTCAATCTCCGGGACGTGGCGATGCTGCCCGATCTTGTAAGCCTCGACGGATTCGTGCGCCTCCGGGAAATGATAGGGGAGGGCAGGGCTCCTGCCTGCCCCTGAAATGCCGGACTTCGCATCGATGATGATGGCATCCGAGTGTACGAGCCCCTTGGCTACCAGCGGAGCGAGTTGCAGGATCGCCGCGGTCGGGTAGCAACCGGGAGAAGCGACGAGTCGAGCCGTGCGGATTTTCGCTCGGTGGAGCTCCGGCAGGCCATAGACCGCTTCCTCCAGCAGCTTCGGGTATGGATGGACCGTCTCATACCAGGTCTCGTATGAGCGTGGATTCTTGAGGCGATAATCTGCACTGAGATCCACGACCGGTTTGTTCGCCGCCAGGCAAGCCGCAACGGGCGCAAATGATTTCGTGTGGGGGAGGGCAATAAACACAGCCTCCGCCCGTTCGGCGATGGCCTCTGGCGCAAGCGCCTCGAACGAGCACGGGACGAGCGAGGCCAGATGAGGGAATACCGCGGAGACAGGACTCCCCGCCGACTTTTCCGAGGTGACGGCAGCGAGCGTCATTTTGGGATGCCCCACGATCAGCCGCAAGAGTTCCCCGCCCGTGTACCCGCTGGCACCCACCACCGCAACCTTGACCGATCTTGTCTGGGTCACCGTACGATCTCCACGTTCATGTCCCTTTGCTGGAGCAGGATATGAAAAAAGGGAAGGCCAGGGGGCCTTCCCTTTTATTCAACACCACCCCCGGCCGTCAGCGCTTGGAGTACTGGAAGCGTTTCCGCGCGCCTTTCTGTCCGTACTTCTTACGCTCCTTGACGCGGGAGTCCCGCGTGAGGAGACCTTCCTTCTTGAGCGGCTCTCTGAGAGACGGATTCATCGTTACCAGGGCTTTGGCAATCGCGTGTCTGAGTGCGCCGGCCTGTCCGGTGGAGCCGCCCCCGCTAACCGTCGCCCGCACATCGTACTTTCCCACCGCCCCTGTCACGTCGAGCGGAAACTGGATCAGGCTCCTGAGCGAAGGTCTGGGGAAATAGTGCTCCAACGACCGCTCGTTCACGACCATTTCGCCGGGCCCCGGCGAAACCCACGCCCTGGCAATCGCGTTCTTCCGCTTGCCGGTTGCGTACTGCACTACTCCTGTCATGCGTCGCATGCCTCCTTAGATGTCAGCTCTGGTTCAAAGCGCGAGCGGTTCGGGCCGTTGCGCCTCATGCGGGTGCGCTGTTCCGGCATACACCTTCAACTTTCGGGCCATCTGCTTTCCGAGCGGATTTTTTGGCAGCATCCCCTTGATGGCCCTGGTCACGAGGCCTGTGGGATTCTTCGCGTGAAGATGCTCGGCGGTGACGGACTTGAGACCACCGGGGTAGCCTGTGTGATGGATATAGGTCTTGGTCTTGAACTTGTCCCCGGTCAGGCGGATCTTGTCCGCATTGATAATGACGACATGATCGCCGGTGTCAACATGTGGTGTGAAGGTCGGTTTGTGTTTTCCCCTCAGCAAGATAGCCACCCGGGAAGCCAACCGCCCTAAGGTTTTCCCATTGGCATCAACCAGATACCACTTTCTGATCACGTCCGTCTGTTTCGCGAAGTACGTTCTCATCATCCGTTCCATGTCCCTTTGAGGATTGTCGGCCACTCCTTCCTAGGCCTCGTGCGTACCGAAGTTTTTCGCATCCAGCTTTTCAAGCCATGCGTCAAGATTCCAAGCGCCCCGCCGCTTCAACACATCCTGGGTCACATAAATCGGACTGTTTGTTCGCAGGGCCAGCGCGATCGCGTCGCTCGGCCTCGCATCGACGGAATACTCCGCCCCTCGGGAAAGCAGGTGGATGGCAGCATAGTACGTGCTGTTCTTGACGTCCGTGACCACCACACGCACCACTTGCACGTTCAGGTGGTCCGCCATGCTGCGGATCAGATCGTGGCTCATCGGTCGCGGAGTGACGATGCCTTCCAGAGCCATTTTTATCGCAATCCCTTCCGCAGCGCCGACCCAGATCGGCAGAATATCGGAGTTCTGCGCGTCTCTCAGAATCACAATCCGGGTGTCGGTGTCAGGATCATGCACGACCCCGTGCACTTTCAGTTGGACCAGATCAGTGGATTCCCTCTGCTCCATGTCCGTGCCGCACGCTCCCTTGACTGCAGCCTTTCAGGGCTTCAGCGTCTGCCCGCCGACGCCGACGGCCCCTTCCGGTCACGAGTCAAGCTTGCCGAAATCTTCAGGTTTCAGATTCTCGAGCCACTGCTCCAATTCCTCGGACGTCTGTTTGCGGAGAACCGACTCGCTCGCGAACACGGGGGCGCTCGTGCGCAAGGCTAGGGCAATGGCATCGCTGGGTCTTGAGTCGATGGAGTATTCAGAGTCCTCGTACTGGAGATGAATCTTGGCATAATAGGTGTTGTCATTCAGGTCAGTGATGACAACGCTGATCACTTTGGCATCAACCGTGTCGAGAAGCGACTTGATGAGATCATGGGTCATCGGCCTCGGCGCTGGGACACCTTCCAGAGCAAAACTGATCGCGCTCGCTTCGGATTTTCCGACCCAAATCGGCAACATGTCCGCCGCATTGTCCTCAACGCGAAGAATCACGATGTAGGCGTTGTTGTAGGGATCAAACATCAATCCCCGCACCTTCATCTCTGTAATCATCCGGAGCGTCCTCCGACCGTGCCGTACCAGGTGATCCTTCCTGTCACGCGAATGTTACTGTAGCACTTATCTTTCAACACTGTCAACGAAACGAGCGAGAGGTTCCGCACAGTTCACGGGAGATTTTCGAGATCAAAGGCCTTTCCGGAAACAGCCGGTGACGCGCTGGTTGCGAGGCGCAACAAGGCGCTTGCGGAGACGCCAGGATGGCGAAGCCGGTCGCGGTTCTCACTCGGGTAGGCCTCGGCCCGCATGGCGGTTCGCGTCCCTCCAGGGTTAAAGGTCATGGCACAGACACCGACGGGCCGAAGCTCATCAGCCAAAACCTGCATGAGGCCCTCGACACCGAATTTTGAGATTGCGTAGGCACCCCATCCGGCACGCCCGACTCGGCCGACCGAGGACGAGACCGTGATCATGCATCCATGGCCCTGGGCCGCCATCACCCTGGCGGCTTCCCGTGACATATAGAAGGTGCCGCTGAGGTTGATTCGGAGCACCCGTTCCCAATCGCGTAACGGATAGTCTGAAATCGGCACGCGCGGTCCCAAAATTCCGGCATTATTGATCAACAGATCAAGCCGGCCATAGCGGCGGACTGCAAAGCGCACGAGGGCACGCGCCTGGCTCGGAGATCCAATATCAGCCACGCGCGCGACAGCCTCCCCCCCAGCCGTCTTGATCGTGGAAACCGCCGCTCGGAGTTCCCTGCCCGTCCTGGAGCACAGGACCACGCGAGCCCCTTCCCTGGCGAATAGTTCGGCTGTCGCACGCCCGATCCCACGTCCTGCCCCCGTGATAATCGCAACCACGTTTGCGAGGCGGCCGTCCATTTCTCTTAAGGAGGGCTGACAAGTCGGAACTTGTCGATCACGTTCACTGGGAGGGAGCACAGTCTGTTGGAGGGGCACCAGAAAGCGACCCGCCATTCCTGTCGAGGGGGTCACAGCAGAAAGGCTAACAGGTCATTGCACCGGCCTGTAACTTTGCTGCAATTTGGAGTTGTCCACTGCTTCACCGAGCTTGAGGAAGGCCCGCATATGCTTCTTGACAAGCTCTCGACCACTTTCTTCACCAAGGTTCACCTGATATTCGTTGATCACCATCACCTTCATCCCCTCCCATTCCCTCCAGCAGCTTTTACAGACGTTCGCCTTAATCTCTGACTCAAGCCGCCCCATGAACAGAGGATCAGTAATTTGTTCCCCCGCCTTTCCACATTTGACGCACTGCACTTCTGCCATCTCGGTCGCCCTCCTGTTGGGATACCCCCCGAGTCTGACGCCTCGGATCCCGTGGCCGTTCAGAACGGTGGCAGCATTGTAGCACCCGGTTCCCGTGAAAGAAAAGGGGCGCATCGCCGAAGTTGACGGTCTGAGACGATCATGCTAGGAAGGAGGCCGAAAGAAAACCTGTGACGGGACAGCGTGGCCCGGATGGCGGAACTGGCAGACGCGCCAGACTCAAAATCTGGTTCTCGCAAGAGAGTGGGAGTTCGACCCTCCCTCCGGGCACCACCAGCGAGGTTCCCAGGGCGTCCCGCTTGCCTGAGGAACCCCTGCCAGGCCAAGGGTTGTGGCTTGCGGCACATCCGCCTATGCAGGCGGGAAGACTAGGATTTCCGCTGGTTTTGAGGCAGGCGAGCCCAAGCGGCAGAACGTGTTTTGAACAGGAACCCGTCAGGAATTCCTCTTGACACGGCATGCAAAGTTGACCTATATTTCCGCTTGTCTCCGTCACTCATCTGCGAGCGAGGCAGCAAGAACCGGATTGTCGTTCCATAATTATTTACGTACCTCATATATAGAGTCTAACTTACAAGGAGGCAGCACATGCGTAATGTAGTTTTAATGGGAGCAGTGATCCTATTTGCAGGCTCTGCGGGCGTGGCAGTCGCCCAGGAGCGCCTGCCGCAGGCCTCCGGGTTCGGCACCGGCGTTGGTGATTCGGCTGGCACAGGGACGCGTTCCCAAACCTGGGATACGCAGGCGTTCAAGGAGAGGCTCTCCCAGGCCGAAACGGTCTATGGCCGAGTGCTCGCCATTGACATCCCGGGTCGGAAAATCCACCTGGAGACCGGGGGAAGCTCGCACGATGAAGGTAGGGCCGGGTCTGGCGCGATGTCATCCCTGACGCTATACATTGACGCCGACACGAACATGGAGCAACTCAAGTCAATCGGGTCCGGCGATGATGTGATCATCATGGCCCGCGAAGAGGTGACGGACCGACAGCCCTATGGAACCGGAAGGAAGCTCGTCAGAGATGTCACGGTGATGCGAGGAAATGAGAAGCTGGCCGGCTTCGGCGGTCTCGGCCAGAGGCCGGACCCCAACACGGAGCGTGGGATTGACACGAATTCCGGGTCAAGCCATGGAGGCGAGGTTGGAAAGGTTCTCCCAGGAGAGATCAGCTCGGGTATTACCAGCAGCATTGGCGAAGTGACCGGCGCCGCTCCTTGCTGGCAGTGCGAACCGCAACCTGGCTGGGGCTATGGAACCAGCAACAAGAGCGATTATGGAGGTTCTGAGAAACCCAACCTGGTCAAGCAATAATGGCCCAGCGCACATAGGTTGGTGAAAAACGCTAAGGGCGGCCTCCAGGCCGCCCTTAGCATTTTCAGAAGACCCACCGCCACTTCAAGCCGGTCATCCTACTTGCTCCAAGTCCGTTGTCCTGTTAGTATCTGAACGGCGGCGAGGGGGCAGACTCTCACATGAAAGCTAACCTTGGGAACACGGAAAGCAGCCTCCAGCTGCAGGCGGATGCAGAATTGGACCTCCGCGGAGTAATCTGTCCCTACAATTTCGTCAAGACTAAGCTCAAATTGGAGACCATGGCGGCTGGACAGATTCTGGCAGTGCTCCTCGACGAGGGGGACCCCATCCGGAACGTTCCCCGCAGCGTCAGCGACGACGGGCATATCGTCCTCAGTCAGGAACCTCTCGCCCAGTTCTATCGCGTCATGATCCGAAAGCGCGCCGACGACTAGCGCTTCTTGACACTCTCCGTCAACCCTTTCCGTCTCTGTTGTCGATTTCCCTCAACAACGAGCGTGACCTCGCCCTCCAAGAGCCCTGACCCCCACTTCACCAACACCTCTTCGACCGTGCCACGCAGAAATTCCTCATCGGGTTTAGTGAGCTCTCGAGCCAAGACCATCCGACGATTTCCCAGCACAGCATGGATCGCTTCGAGGGAGGAACGAATCAGCTCAGGAGATTCGAACAGGATCAGCGTCCGCCGTTCCGACCGCAAGGCTTCCAGGGCCAGCCGGCGTTGTGTCGATGTCTTGGGGAGGTACCCCTGAAAGACAAAGGCCTCGTTCGACAACCCCGACGCCGACAACGCGGCCAGAACAGCCGAAGGACCTGGGACCGGCACGATTCGAATGCCGGAGGCCAAGGCCTGCGTGACCAGAAACGACCCCGGATCCGAGATCAACGGTGTTCCATCATCCGAGACCAGCGCAATACTCTGCCCCTCATGGAGCCGTCTGATGAGCACCGGGGTCTTCTCGTCCTTGTTGAGGTCATGATAGCTGGTTAACGGAGTGTCGATGCCGAACTGGAGAAAGAGCGAGTGGGCGCGACTCGTGTCTTCAGCCGCAACAATCGCGACCTCCTTGAGGATCCGGATTGCCCGAACGGTCATGTCTTCCGGATTCCCAATGGGGGTGCTGACAATGTACAAGAGACCGTTCATCCTGCCCTCGACGCAACCATACCCAAACGTCTGGCCGCATCCTAGCCTCTGTGTGCGGAAAAATCCAACCGTCTCCACAGCGCACGAGTGCTCTGCACCTTGCCGAACTTGCCTGACCGGCATTCCTTGACTCTCCTCTTTTGCTACAGCTATACTTTCTGATCCGAAGAACACCATTTGTGCTGAAAAGTTGCGAGGATAGATGGGGATGTCGGTCACGTTATTTATGACCACCATGGTGCTGTATCTTGCAGGCACCGTGTTTTTTCTCGCCTATCTCCTACGTCGCTCTGAGGCCTTGTCGAAGGTCTCTCTCGCAGTCACAGGAATCGGATTCGTCTCACATACCGCTGCGCTCGCGACTCGGATGATGGCGGAGGGCCATGTGCCGCTGACGAGTTTCTACGAAGCGATGTCCTTCTTCTCCTGGGCGCTGGTGCTCGTCTTTCTGGGAGTTGAAATTCGACACCGCATGCATGTCCTCGGATCCTTCATTTTGCCGCTTGCTTTCCTCTCGCTGCTCTCGGCCGCGGCCTTGCCCAAAGAGGTCCCGACCCTGGAACCAGTGCTGAGAACCGTGTGGGTACACGTCACCTTAAGCATGTTGGGCACCGTCGGGTTTGCCGTGGCGTTCGTGGCCGGCATTATGTATCTGATCCAGGACGGGCTGCTGAAGTCCAAACGGTTCAACGTGTTGTATGCCAAGCTCCCACCACTGGACTTTCTGGACAAGCTGAACCAGCAAGCAATCGTGACGGGTTTTCCACTCCTCACGCTGGGGATCATTGCAGGAGCCATCTCGGCGGAGTTCGCGCGGGGGTCCTATCTGAACTGGAATCCCGAACAGACCTGGGCCCTGGCGACATGGCTTTTTTATTTCGTGGTGCTGATGGGACGCCTCACAGTGGGATGGCGAGCCAAACGGGCCGCCTACCTGACGATCATTGGATTTGCTGGGGTGGTATTGACGTTTATCGGAGTCGTTCTCAAAGGCCACGGACCGGTGACGTGACATAAGATGAATATCATTGTCGTTGGGCTCAGCCACAAGACCGCCCCGATTGAGATTCGCGAGAGACTGGCCGTGCCGGAGAGCCGGCAGGGGGAGGCGTTGAGTCGGCTGTGCTCATACCCTGGCATCCGGGAGGGCATCCTGCTGTCCACCTGTAATCGGGTGGAAGTCTATGCAGTTGTGGAACAACTGGAATCAGGTTATGCCCGTGTGCAGGAGTTTCTCGCGGATACCCATCTCTCGCTCTCTTCCGAACAACTCACCCCCCACCTGTACTGGCACGCCGATGATCACGCGATCGGCCATCTATTTCGAGTGGCGGCCAGCCTGGACTCAATGATCGTGGGAGAGTCCCAGATTCTCGGTCAACTGAAGGATGCCTTTGAGATGGCGTTGGCTCACAAGCGCAGCGGCGTGATCCTCAACAAAGTGGTCAAAAAAGCCATCTCGGTTGCCAAGCGCGTGCGGACAGAAACCAAGATCGCGGAAACGGCCGTATCGGTGAGTTATGCTGCCGTCGAACTGGCCAAGAAGATCTTTTCAAATCTAGGCGAGAAAACCGTGTTGCTCGTGGGCGCTGGAGAGATGGGCAAACTGGCGGCCAAACATCTGATCGCCAATGGCGTTCAGCGTGTGATGATTACCACGCGTGACTCGCATAGCGCCATTGACCTAGCCAAGCGATTTAACGGTGTGCCAATCCCGTTCGATGAGTTTCGAAGTGAGCTGGCCGCGGCGGATATCGTTCTGTGTTCCACCGGCGCCTCCCAGTACCTGATCCGAACTGAAGACATACAGAAGGCGGTACGCCAGCGGATGAATCGGCCGATTTTTTTGATCGACATCTCGGTGCCACGGAACATCGAGCCATCCGTGAAAGACGTGGATAACGCCTTCCTCTTCGATATCGATGACCTGGAAATGCGCGTCGAACAAAACCGAGAGGAACGCCAGCACGAGGCCTTGCGAGCGGAACGGATGGTTAAGGACGAGGTGGGCGTCATCGGCCAATGGCTGAAATCACTCGAGGTCATTCCGACGATCGTGGCTTTGCGCAATCGGGCGGAGGAGATCAAACGCTCAGAGTTGGACAAGACCTTGGGGCGACTGGGAAGCCTGTCCCCGGAGGAACGCGGCGTTGTTGAAGGCCTGGCTTCAGCCATCGTGAACAAGCTGCTACACGGACCGCTGGTGACCCTTAAGGCGGAGGCTCATTCAGCCGGCGGAACCATGTTCGTCGAAGCCGCGCGGCGCTTCTTCAATCTGGATGGCGTGACGGCGTCCGCCCCGTTGGACGACGCTGAACGCGCCGACAGGCTGGATGACCCAGCACCTCTCGTCACCCCTGGGCGGGTATCCGGTTGCGCCGGTCTGGAGCATCAGTCGCCACAGAAAACAACGGACGAAGACCCATGAAGGCACCACTGACAGGCTCTTGACCGTTCGTGCTCCGGAGACACGCCCCTCATGCCGAAGAGCCCGAAACTCTTCACCTGTCCAAAGTGTCGGCATACGTACCTTGGTCATGACCCGCTGCCCGATTGTCCTCGCTGTGGATACGACTATCGGGTGAAGGAAGGGTTCCGCTGGGATGTGGTAGTGTATCTTCTGGCCATTGTCGGGCTCTTGAGTTTCCTCTTGGTAGCCTCCTATTACCGAGTGTACACGGGGATCGGGTCAGGAGTCCCCAGAACTTCAGTTGGAACGGAGGAGCCTACGGAGAAATTGCCGGGATCCGAACAAACCAGGGCCCGGCCGTTTCAGAGCCCCTATCATGAACCAGGACGGTGAGGCGAAACGGTGGCCGCTGGAAACAACCCCCGCTCATCGCTGGTCGTTGGAACAAGGGGAAGCCGTCTGGCGGTGTGGCAAGCCGAGTGGGTCCAGGCCAGGCTCAAAGAGCTTATGCCAGGACTGACCGTGACGCTGCAACGGATCAAGACATCAGGCGACATGATCCTGGACGTCCCGCTGGCCGCCATTGGTGGGAAGGGCCTCTTCGTCAAAGAGATCGAAGAGGCCCTGCTGCGAGGGGAGATCGATCTCGCGGTCCACAGCATGAAGGATGTCCCCACCGTCCTTCCAGACGGACTGGACATTCTCTGTGTGCCGGCGCGCGAGGATCCTCGCGACGTGCTGGTGAGTCGCGACTCCTGTTCGCTGGATCACCTACCCAAGGGTTCCCGCGTCGGCACGAGTAGCCTGCGCAGGCAAGCTCAGCTCCTTCACTATCGGCTGGACCTGCGCATCGAACTCCTGCGTGGGAATCTGGACACCAGGCTGCGCAAGCTGCACAATGGGGAGTATGACGCCATTGTGTTGGCGGCAGCTGGCCTGAGCCGGATGGGATGGTCCAATAAAGTGACTGAGTATCTGCCACCGGAGGTGAGTCTTCCGGCAATCGGGCAAGGCGCATTGGGGCTGGAGGGACGTCGCAAGGATGGCTTTGTTCAGGCACTCGTGGAAAAGCTGGAGCATAGCCCCACGCGAACGGCTGTGATGGCCGAACGAGCCTTGCTGGAACGACTTGAAGGAGGTTGCCAGGTCCCTATCGCGGCGCACGCAACCGTGAAAGGAGACACCCTGATCATGGATGGCCTGATTGCCAGCGTGGACGGCCGGCAGCTGATACGCGACACGATCCAGGGCCCAGCGTCTGAAGCACAGGGCTTAGGCATGCAACTGGCTGAGAAACTCTTAGCTCAAGGCGGGAACGTGATCTTAAACGAGATCTACGGAAACACTTGAAGAATATGAATGCAAAGGGCGGGAAAGTCTTCTTTGTTGGAGCGGGACCAGGCGACCAGAAGTTATTGACGCTCCGTGGCAAGGAATGCCTGGAACAGGCCGATGTCGTGCTCTATGACTACCTGGCCAACCCCGTTCTGCTCGAGTATGCTCCTGCCCATGCTGAACGCATTTACGTCGGCCGCCGGGGCCGGGGATCCTATCAAGATCAGCAGGAAGTCAACCGACTGATTATTGAACGAGCCAGAGAGGGCAAGGTCGTCGTTCGGCTCAAGGGAGGCGATCCATTCGTCTTCGGACGGGGAGGCGAAGAGGCAGAAGCAGTGGCCGCCGCCGGCCTGCCTTTCGAAGTGGTTCCGGGCGTGACCTCGGCTGTGGCAGTGCCTGCCTATGCCGGGATTCCTGTGACCCACCGAACGATGGCCTCAACGGTCACCCTCGTGACAGGACATGAGGACCCGACAAAAGGACCGACGACATTGGAATGGCCCAGACTGGCCTCGACCAATGGCACCCTTGTGTTTCTGATGGGGATGAAAAACTTGCCGTCCATCGTCGAACACCTCATGACAGAAGGAAAGCCGGCCGACACGCCGGTCGCAGTAATTCGGTGGGGTACTCGCTCCAGTCAGCGCACCCTCGTCGGCACGCTTGGAGACATCGTGGCGAAGTCTGAACATGCCCAGATGGAACCGCCCACCGTGATCGTGGTAGGCGAGGTCGTGCGCCTGCGAGAGCAATTGAACTGGTTTGAGACCCGCCCTCTGTTCGGAAAGCGTGTTTTGGTGACCAGGACGCGGGAGCAGGCTGCGGAACTCTCCAACCTTCTGTCAGAGTACGGTGCGGACCCGGTTGAGTGTCCGACTATAGAGGTCGTGCCCCCGGAGAGTTGGAGAGACCTGGATGACGCCATCGCCGATCTGCGTCGGTATCAGTGGGTGATTTTCACGAGCGTCAACGGTGTCCGGCCGTTCATGGAACGTCTCAGGCACCGAGGACAGGATGTGCGGGCCCTGTCCGGTCTGCGCCTCTGTTGCATCGGGCCTCGAACCGCCGAAGAGCTGGCACGGCATGGCCTCAGCGCTGACCTGATCCCGTCAGAGTTCCAGGCCGAGGGAGTGATTGAGGCCCTGAAGCTCGCTGGTGTGACTGGTCAGCGCATCCTCATTCCACGAGCTGCGGTGGCCCGGGAGATTCTACCTGAGCAACTTCGGGCTCTGGGCGCGAACGTGCAGGTCGTCACCGCGTACCGGACGGTCCTGCCTTCTGGGGATAGCAGTGATCTGAAAGATAGCCTCCGTCGGCGCGACATCCACGTCATCTCGTTCACCAGTTCGTCAACCGTTCGGAATTTCTGCCGGCTCTTCGACAGCGGAGAGGAGATGAATAAGCTGACAGAAGGCATCGTGGTGGCCTGTATCGGGCCAATCACCGCGAAGACAGCCAGGGAGCAGGGACTGCGCGTCACCATGACGGCGAAGCAGAACACCGTCCCAGCCTTGGTAGAAGCGATTGCTCAGTATTTTTCGACCAGCACCGAGAGCAGGCACCGCAGC
>Ga0209859_1000030_pt1 | contig 24592 bp, 23 predicted proteins | sample GWRWS3_50_60_FD_187241 | JGI IMG/M metagenome (GOLD analysis project Ga0209859, IMG submission 187241) | Riverbed sediment microbial communities from areas with vegetation nearby in Columbia River, Washington, USA - GW-RW S3_50_60 (SPAdes)... | ecosystem: Environmental > Aquatic > Freshwater >... | reverse complement strand
GATTCAGTCGCGCCCGTAGCCTCCGGCTACGAGCACTCCCTGCGTCCTTGCCCGCACTCGCCCAGCGCACCCCGGCGACGAGGCGTCAGTCCGAAATGGGTTCTAGGCGGCTAGGAGATGATCCCGCGGCGGAAGCCGATGGCGACCGCGTGGGCCCGGCTGCGGGCCTGGAGCTTGGCCAGCAGGTGCCGGACGTGGGACTTCACCGTCTCCTCGGAGAGGAAGAGCCGCTGGCCGATCTCGCGGTTCACGAGGCCGTCGGAGATGAGCTGGAGCACCTCGATCTCGCGCATGGTCGGCTCCTGCTCGAGCTCGCGGAGCGGCGGGCTGAGCGGGATGACGTCGGCGCTCTGATTGCGCCCGTTGCGCCGCGCCGCCACCTCGTCGAAACGGCGAGAATGGTCCAGATATCTGCTCAGGATGTTCTTGCGCTCAGCGGCGTCCACGCGGCTGTGATCGGCACCCCTACCTGTGGACAACACCCCAATTCGAGGGAGGAAGCCGCCCCCCATGTGGGATGCCGCGAAGGCGCAATCGCCCTTTTCAAGCGCGCTTCGGAGTCGCCGGTCGAGCCGGCAGCAGGGCGACCAGGACCGCGACCGCGAGGAGGCCGAACACCGCGATCTGGGGCACGAGCACGGCGAGGGCGAGGAGGAGCCCGTAGAAGGCGACACTCGGCGTCGCGCGGGCCGTCACGGACTTGATCTCTTCGCGCTGGACTCCCTCGGCCAAGAGGTCGCTGTGCCGCATGACGTACCGGCCGATGGCTGTGATGATCGCCGAGATGGCGAGCAGCGTCGCTCCGTAGAAGAGGACGGCGGCGCGCTCGGCGCTCGTGCTCTCGATCACCTCGGCCATGAGCTTGGTCGGGAAGGGCAGGAAGGCGACCACCATTAGGAGGAGGAGGTTCAGCCGCATCACCGTCATGTCGGCAGAGCGCATGCGCCGGAAGATCCCGTGGTGGACGAGCCAGACCCCGCCGATCGTCCAGAAGCTCGTCGCGTAGGCGAGGTACGACGGCCACTGGTCGGCGATCCCGCGCCAGAGAGAGTCGAACTCGTCGGCGGGCACGGAGATCTCGAGCACGAGCAACGTGATCGCGATCGCGAACACGGCGTCGCTGAACAGCTCCACCCGGCGGGTCTCGAAGCGATACCCCACGGCTCTACGTTTCGGGCCGGCCGCGATCGCTCCTCGTCACCAGAGGAGTTAGACGGGCGGCTCGGAGACGGCCGGGGCTGCCTGCGTCTCGAACACGGCCTCGACCTCGTGCGGCTGGATCGCGCCCGCCTTGATGTCCTCCGCCCAGTGGCAGGCGACCCAGTGGCCGCCCTCGAGCTTGCGCAGGCCGGGCTCCACGTCGCGGCAACGCGTCTCCTGGACGAACGGGCAGCGTGTGTGGAAGCGGCAGGCCGGGGGCGGATTCGCCGGGCTCGGCAGGTCGCCGACCAGCAGGATCGTCTCCCGCTCGCGCTCGACCTCTGGGTCGGGGATCGGCACGGCCGAAAGGAGCGAGATCGTGTACGGGTGCAGCGGATTCTCGTACAGCTCCTCTGCCGGCGAGACCTCGACGATCTTGCCGAGGTACATGACGGCGATCCGGTCGGAGATGTGCCGGACGACGGCCAGGTCGTGGGCGATGAAGAGGTAGGTCAACTCGAAGTCGCGCTGGAGCGACTCGAGGAGATTCACGATCTGGGCCTGAATGGAGACGTCGAGCGCCGAGACCGGCTCGTCGCAGACGATGAAGTCGGGGTTCAAGGCCAGCGCCCGCGCGAGCCCGATGCGCTGCCGCTGGCCGCCGGAGAACTCGTGGGGGTAGCGCCCCGCGGCGTCGGCAGGGAGCCCGACGACCTCGAGGAGCTCGCGCACCCGGCCTCCCGACTCGCGCCTGCTCGCGACCCGGTGGACGCGAAGCGGCTCGCTGACGATCCGCCCCACGCTGTGGCGGGGGTTCAACGAGGCGAACGGGTCCTGGAAGATCATCTGCATGCGGCGACGCAGCGGCCGGAGCTCTGACTCCCCGAGGTGCGTGATGTCCTGGCCGTCGAAGAGGACGCGCCCGGCCGTCGGCTCGTAGAGGCGCAGGATCGCGCGCCCGAGGGTCGACTTGCCGCAGCCGGACTCCCCCACGAGCCCGAGCGTCTCTCCCCGCTCGATCTCGAGCGAGACGTCGTCGACCGCCTTGATGTCCCCGATGTGACGGTCGAGGAAGATCCCGCTCTTGATCGGGAACCAGACCCTCACGTTCTCGACGGTGACGAGGGCGCCGTCCCCCGCAGACTCAGCCAACCGCGGCTGCCTTCGTCTTCTGCCACTCCTCCGCCGGGACGGGATTGAAGCAGGCGACGAAATGCCCCGGTTCCCGCTCGCGGAGCTGCGGCACCTCCCGGCTCGACTCCTCGACCGCGTACCGGCAGCGCGGCTGGAAGGGGCACGCGCTCGGTGGCCGCAGCATGTCGCGCGGAGCGCCCTCGATCGGCCTGAGCGCTTCCTTCCGCGTCGCATCGAGACGCGGAATCGACTGGAGAAGCCCGAGCGTGTAGGGGTGCCGGGGCCGGGAGAAGAGCTGCTGAGCGGCGCCCGTCTCGACGAACATCCCCGCGTACATCACGTTGACGCGCTCGCACATCCCGGCGACGACGCCGAGGTCGTGCGTGATGAGGATGAGCGCCGCGTCGCGCTCCGCGACGAGCTCGCGCAGGAGCTCGAGGATCTGGGCCTGGATGGTGACGTCGAGCGCCGTCGTCGGCTCGTCCGCGATCAGGATCCTCGGCTCGCAGGCGAGCGCCATGGCGATCATGGCCCGCTGGCGCATCCCGCCCGAGAACTGGTGCGGGTAATCCTTTAGCCGGGCCTCGGGGCTCGGGATCCCGACGCGGTCGAGGAGCTCCGCCACACGCTCGTTCGCCTCGGCCTTCCCCAGGTCGAAGTGCGCCTCGAGCGCCTCCCGGATCTGCCGCCCGATCGTCAGGACGGGGTTCAGGCTCGTCATCGGATCCTGGAAGATCATCGCGATGTCGCGCCCCCGGATCCTCCGCAGCTGGCTGTCCGAGAGTTGAAGGAGGTCGCGGCCCTCGAGCGTCGCCGTGCCCCCCGTCACCCTGCCGGCGCGCGGGAGGATGCCGAGGAGGGCGAGCGAGGTGACGCTCTTGCCGCAACCGGACTCCCCGACGATGCCGAGCGTCTCCCCGGGCGCGATCCCGAAGGAGATGCCGTTGACCGCGTAGACCGTGCCGCGCCGTGTCCAGAACTCGACCCGTAGGTCCTCGACCGAGAGGAGCGGCTCGCGCCGAGTCTTCATCGGCTCTGCATCTTCGGATCGAGCGCCTCGCGCAGGCCGTCGCCGATCAGGTTGATGCTAATGGCGGTGATCACGATCGCGAGCCCGGGGATGATGGCCAGATGCGGCGCGGTCTGCAGGAAGCGCACCGTGTTGGTCAGCATCGTCCCCCACTCCGGCGTGGCAGGATCCTGCGGCCCGAGACCGAGGAAGCCGAGCCCTGCTGCATCGATGATCGCCGTGGCGAGGGCGAGCGTCGCCGTGACGATCACCGGCGACATGGCGTTCGGGAGAATGTGCGAGGCGAGGATCGCCCGTTTCCGCACGCCGACGGAACGGGCGGCGAGGACGAAGTCGTTCTCCCGCTGGCCGAGCACCGAGCCGCGCAGGAGCCGGGCGAAGATCGGGACGTTGATGATCCCGATGGCAATCATGATCTGGTTCAGGCCCGGGCCGAGCAGCGCCACGATCCCGATCGCCATGAGGAACCCGGGGATCGCGAGCCAGATGTCGACGATCCGCATGATGAGCGAGTCGACGCCGCCGCCGACGAAGCCGGCGATCGCGCCGAGGATGCTCCCCAGGACGAAGCCGACGGTGACCGACACGATCCCGATCAGCAGCGAGTAGCGCGCCCCGTAGGCGATCCGCGAGAGCTCGTCACGCCCGAGCTCGTCGAGCCCGAACCAGTGCTCGGCCGAGGGACCCGGGCAGCACCCGCCCTGAAGCGCATCCAGGTTCTGCTCGGTGGGGCTGTAGGGAGCGATGAGCGGGGCGAAGATCGCGAGCAGGACGATGAGGCCGAGGATGATCATCCCGACCAACGCGCCCGGGTTGTGGGTGAGACGGTAGAGGGCCTCTCTCCCGAGACCCCCGGTGGGCGCCTCGAGGGCGACCTCGCGCGCTTCGAGCTCAGCGACAGACATCAGCCCGCCCTCATTTGCTCAGCCGGATCCGCGGGTTGAGGACGCCGTAGGAGAGGTCGACGAACAGATTGACGAACACGACGATGACGGCGACGAAGAGAACCCCGGCCTGGATGACGGGGTAGTCCCGTGCCTTGATCGCCTCGACGAGCCAGGAGCCGATCCCGGGGAAGGCGAAGACGGTCTCCGTGAGCACCGCGCCCGAGAGCAGGAGGCCGACCTGGAGACCGATGATCGTCGCGATCGGAAGCATCGCGTTTCGGAGCACGTGCCGATGGTTGACGGTCATCGGCGCCACGCCCTTTGCGCGCGCCGTGCGCACGTAGTCCTCGTTCTGCACGTCCAGAACGGAAGCTCGCGTGACGCGCGCGATGATCGCGAGCGGGATCGAGGCGAGCGCGATCGCGGGCAGGATGAGATGCTTGCTCGTGTCGACGAACGCTGTCCAGTTCAGCGCGATGATCGCGTCGAGGACGTAGAAGTTCGTCGGGTGGTCGAGGTCGATGAGGACCGAGATGCGGCCCACGCTCGGGAGCCAGCCCAACCTGACCGCGAAGATGTACTTGAGGATCAGGGCGAGGAAGAAGATCGGAGTCGAGATGCCGATCAGGGTGACGACGAGGCTCGCGTGGTCAGCAGGTCCCTGGTAGTGCTTCGCCGCGAGGAAACCTAAGGGGACGCCGAAGAGGACGGCGAAGAGGCCGGCTGTCACCGCCAACTCGACGGTCGCGGGGAACCGCTGCCTGAACTCCTCGACGACCGGGCGGCGCGTCTTCGTCGACTCGCCGAACTCACCCTGACTGACGTTCCTGAGATAGCGCCAGTACTGGACGGGGAGCGGCTCGTCGAGCCCGTACTGGCGCTCGATCTGTTCCACCGCCTGCGGCGTCGCCCGCTCGCCGAGGAGCGCCTGCGCCGGCCCCCCCGGGAGGTTCCTGACCCAGAGGAAGACCAGAAGCGAGAGCCCGAGCAGGATCGGGACGAGGAGGAACAGCCGGCGGACGACGAACCGAAGCATCTAGCGCGTCGCCCGCCAGCCTATCCCGCTCAAGGTATGGCTATCTGCCTCCCGTGAAGAAGACGGTCGAGAAGTACTGGTTGTCCACCGGGCTCGGAACGTAGCCGTCCACGTTCGCCTGGAAGGCGACCGCCGGCTGGTTGTGAGCGTACGGGACGCCCGGGAGGAGCAACATGATCTGTCGGTTCGCTTCCTTGTAGAGCTCGATCCGCTTGGCCTCGTCGGTTTCGATCTCGGCCTGGTTGAGGATCTCCTGCACTCCGTCGAGCTCCTTGCTCTTGTCCAGGCCGAACTGCGGATTGTCCGTCTGGAAGAAGGTCCCGATGAAGTTGTCCGGATCGCCGTAGTCGCCCGTCCAGCCGATCAGGTGAACCGGCTGCTTGCCCTCGTTGTTGAGGCCGAGGTAGTCGGGATCCCAGGGCGCGCTCTTCGGGGTCACCTTGAACCCGGACTTCTCCAGGCTCGCGCGGAAGGCCTCGAAGTTGCGCTTCGGATCCGGCATGTACGGACGCGTGACGTCCGACGGGTACCAGAACTCGATCTTGACCGGCAGCTCGTACCCCGCGTCCTGCAGGATCTGCTTGGCCTTCTCGGGATCGAACTCGTACTGCATGACGTCGTCGGCCGTGCCCTCCAGATCGGGGGGCATGAACTGCGTGGCAAGCTGTCCACGGCCGGCGTAGAAGTTGTCCACCACCGCTTGGCGATCGAGGCCGTACGCGATCGCCTTGCGGACCTCGATGTCGTCGAGAGGCGGCGTCGAGATGTTGAAGCCGACGTAGCCGACGTTGAACGCCGGGCGGTTGAGAATCTGGAAGTTCTCATCCGACTCGATCGTGGGGATGTCCTGCGGCTCGACGAGGTCGTAGCCGTTGACCTCGCCGGTCTGGAGCGCCTGGAGGCGCGCAGCGTTGTCGGCAATCGGCCGGAAGATGAGCTCGTCGAGCTTGGCCTTCTCGCCCCAGTAGTCATCGTTCCGCACGAGGACGAGCTTGTCCTCGGGCGTCCAGGACTCGAACATGAACGCGCCCGTCCCGGTCGGGTGCTCGGTCCCGTAGGTGCCCGTGGGATGGAAGATCCCGTCCGCGTCGACCTCGCCTTCGTCCGCCCCGTACTTCTCCATGGCGGTCGGGCTCTGGATCGAGAGGGGGCCGAGCGTGAGCGCCTGGAGGATGGTGGCAGACGGCCGGGTGAGGTTGAGCATGACGGTGTACTCGTCGACGACCTCGCAGCTCTTGTAGAGGCTCTCCTCTGGACCGGCCACGCCCTCTTCCGGCTCGGCAAACCCGCCGCCGAAGCCGTACTGCCAGTAGTACGTCGCGCTCGCGTTCTGGAACGAGCCCTTGAAGTTGAACCAGCGGTCGAAGTTGGCGCAGACCGCCTCGGCGTTGAACGGGGTGCCGTCGTGGAACGTCACGCCCTCGCGGAGGTGCAACGTCCACGAGGTTCCGTCCTCGTTCGCCTCCCAGCTCGTGGCCAGGCCGGGCTCGAGCTCCGTCGTGCCGGGCTTCAGCCTGATCAGCGTCTCGTAGATCTGCAGGTTGACGCGATAGGACTCGCCGTCCGAGATCAGCGCGAAATCGAGCACGACCGGGTCGGAGGACGAGCCGAAGACGAGCGTGCCGCCCGCTTCGCCCTCTGTTGTCTCGGTGGCTCCGGTGTCTTCTGCCGCCTCGTCGTCGTCGCCGCCGCAGCCGGCCAGGCCGAGTGCGAACAGCAGCGTGACGAGCAGCAGGAGGAGCCTGAATGACTTTGCCCTCACATCCTCTCCTTTGACTCGTTGCCCCCTGCCCATTGCCTCAAGGGCAGTGAGTATCCAGCAGCTTGGACGTCCAGGCGAGCCCAGCGGTTAGGTGGAAGCGCGGGCATCAGAAAGGAAACTTATTTGCTCTTACACTCCGACCGGACAGTGAAGCGGAGCGGTGAACCAACCGTCGGGGGATGGATCAAGCGAGCCCTCTCCGCACATACTCGAGGGACACTTGCCGGCCGGCCCCGTTGCGGCGGGGGCATTGGCCGGCGAAAGCCGGGGCGGGGTCCCCATGCGGTGGGCTCCCGCCCCGCCGCTCATCTGAAGGTAGTGCTGGGCTAGGCCGCGACCGAGGCGAGCTCGCGCAGCGCCGCGAGGCGCTGGAGCGCCTGGCCCTCGAGCTGGCGGACGCGCTCGCGCGTGAGCCCGAGCTCGGCGCCAATCGCCTCGAGCGTCCACGGGTCGCCCTCGAAGCCGAAGCGCAGCTCGAGGATCCGCCGCTCGCGCTCGGGGAGCGCGTCGAGCGCCTTGCGGACGCCCTGCTTTCGCAGCGACTCCTCGGCCTCTTCGAACGGATCGGCAGCCTCGCGGTCGGCGAAGAGATCGCCCAGCTCTCCCTCGTCGTCGGAGCCGACGCTCTGGTTGAGGGAGACCGAGGCCTGCGCCGCGGAGAGCGCCTCGTCCACGTGCTGGACGGGCAGGCCCGTCGCCTCCGCCAGCTCCTCGCGCGTCGCGTCGCGCCCGAGCTCGACCTCGAGCCGGCGGGCGGCGCGGCCGAGCTTCTGCTGCCGCTCGACGACGTGGACGGGCACGCGGATCGTGCGCGCGTTGTTGGCCACGGCGCGCTGCACCGACTGGCGGATCCACCAAGTCGCGTAGGTGGAAAACTTGAAGCCACGGCGCCAGTCGAACTTCTCGACGGCCCGGTTGAGACCGAGCGTGCCCTCCTGGATGAGGTCGAGGAAGGGGACGCCCAGGCCGCGGTAGCCCTTGGCGATGGAGACGACGAGGCGGAGGTTCGACTCGATCATGCGCCGCTTGGCGAGCAGGTCGCCCTGCTCGATGCGCTTGGCGAGCGTGACCTCCTCCGAGGCGGTGAGCAGCTTGTGCCGACCGACGTCGGCCAGGAAGAGCTGAAGGCTGTCGCCGGCACCGGTGACCGGATCGGCGGCGATCTCGACGGCCTCCTCGGCGGGGGCGCCGACCTCAAGGCCAATCGTCTCGAGCTCGTGCGTCACCTCGGCGACTTCCTCGTCGCCCAGGTCGAGCTCGAGCGCGAGCGCCTCGAGCTCCGCCGGCTCGACATAGCCACGCTCCTCCGCGTTCTCGAGGAGGTGGCGGCCAGCCTGGGTGTCAAGCACATCGTGCACGGAGTTCTGACTCACCTTGTCTCTCTACGTCCTTTCGCCGAACGAGGGCAGGTTGGATTGCGGCTCCATCCCCCTCAACGTTCGCACTTTACGACTCATTCCCTCGCAGGCCTACCCGCGGAGGGTTGCTTAACCGCGGGTTAACGCACGAGTTCGTGCTGCCTGTCGCGAGTTTAAGACGCCGCTCTCGCAGAAGTGTTGGCGGCTTCCGGCTTCGCCCACTCTTCGTCAAACTCGACTCGCCACTTGCCGTCCTCCCCCTGCTCGAGCCGGAGCTTGGCGCTGAAGGACCGGCCGGAGCGGCCACGGAAGCCGCTGACGGGCTTTGCGGTCCGCCCGGTCTCCATCAGCTCCCTGACGACCGAGACCGGGAGGATCTTGTTTGCCTTCTTCTTCCAGATAACGAAACCGCAGCCCGGGTCGTCCTTCGACCAGCATGAGTAGCCCTTGCGGTTCTCGATCACGTCTCGCCCGCAGACCGGGCACGGACCGAGGTTCGCCCGCTCGATCCTGACGCCCTTGAGCTTGTCGAGCTCGGCGACCGTGTCGGTCGTGAACTTGACGATGTCCGACATGAACGCGGGCCGCGTGTCCTCGCCTTGCTCGATGAGGGCGAGTCGGTGCTCCCAGTTGCCTGTGAGCTCGGGCGACGTGAGCGGATGCGCGCCGAGGAGCGAGATGACCTGGACGCCCTTCTCGGTCGCGTGCAGCGCCCGGCCCTCGCGCTCGAGGTAGCCGACCTGGATGAGCCGCTCGATGATCGCGGCGCGCGTCGCCGGCGTCCCGATCCCCGAGTCCTTCATCGCCTCCCGGAGCTCGGCATCCTCGATGTCCTTGCCGGCCGTCTCCATCGCCCCGAGGAGCGAGGCCTCCGTGAAGCGGCGCGGCGGTTGGGTCTCCTTGCGCAGGGACGTGACGGACCGGGTCTCCACCTGCTCGCCCTGCTCGAGCGCGGGCAGAAGCTGGTCGCCGCCCGAGTCGTCCTCGTCCTTGCCGCTCCTCTGCGCCTCCTCTCCGTAGACGCCCTTCCAGCCGGCCTCGACGAGGACCCGGCCGGACGTGCGAAAGACGTGGTCGGCGACGGTCGTCTCCACTCGGGTTCGCTCGTAGACGGCGTCCGGGTGGAAGACGGCGAGGAACCGCTTGGCGACGAGGTCGTAGATGCGGCTCTCGTCGGGCCCCATCTTCGTCAGGTCGTGCTCGGAACGGGACGGGATGATCGCGTGGTGGTCCTCAACGCGCTTGTCGTTGACGACGCGCCCGAGCGGAAGCTTCTCGAGGCGAGTAACGTAGGCGGCCCCCTGCGCGTAGCGCTCGTGTCGCCCGACGTGGGCGGCAGTGGGCTTGATCTCGCCGATCATGTCGGACGTGAGGAAACGCGAGCTCGTGCGCGGATAGGTGATCGCCTTGTGCTCCTCGTAGAGCTTCTGCGCGGCCGCGAGCGTCCGCCTCGCGGAGAAGCCGAAGAGCGTGTTCGCATGCCGCTGGAGTGACGTGAGGTCGTAGAGGAGCTGCGGCGACTCGCGCTCCTCCTTCTTCTCAAGCTTCTTGATCGTGCCGGGCTGGCCCGTGCAGTCGGCGACGATGGCGCTTGCCTCGTCCTCCTTGATGCGCTTCCCGCCCAGGTAGCGCCCGCTGTAGAGGCGCTCGCCGGCGGCGGCGAAGTCGGCCTCGACGAGCCAGTAGGGCTCGGGAACGAACCCGCGGATCTCGAGCTCGCGCCGGGCCACGAGCGCGAGCGTGGGCGTCTGCACCCGGCCGAGAGAGACGGCGCCGTCGAAGGCGGCGCGCAGGCGGATCGAAGCCGCGCGGGTCGCGTTCATGCCCACGAGCCAGTCGGCCTCCGAGCGCGAGCGGGCAGCCTCCTCGAGGAGGCGCATCTCCTCCCCTTCGCGCAGGTGCTCGAAGGCATCCTGGATCGCCGCCTTCGTCATCGAGTTGAGCCAGAGCCTCTTGACCGGCTTCTTCACGCCGGACGTCTCGTAGAGGTACGCGAAGATGAGCTCGCCTTCACGCCCGGCGTCGCACGCGTTGACGATGAGCTCGACATCCGGCTCCTTCATGAGCTTGTGGACGGCCTGGAGCTGCTTCCTCGCCTTGTCATCGTTCGGGACGAGCATGAACCTCGAGGGGACGATCGGGAGGTCGGCGAAGCGCCACTTCTTGAGCTTCTCGTCGTACTGCTCCGGGTCGGCCAGGCCCACGAGATGGCCGATCGCCCACGAGATGACGACGTCGTCCCCGACGAGGTGCGTCTTGTCCTGGCTCTGCTTGAACGCACCCGGAAGCGTGCCGGCTAGGTCGCGGCCGACGGAGGGCTTCTCGGCGATGACGAGGGTCTTGGACATCACGATCACGTTAGCAACGCGCTCTGAACTCGTTGCAAACGGCAAGAATTGGCGCTGACTTGAGACCTCTCCTGGCAGTCGACGGCGACAACTTCGCCCACCGGGCCTTCCACGCCCTGCCCTCGTCCATCCGCGACGGCGACGGAAACCAGGCGAACATGGTCGTTGGCTTCGCCAACATGCTCGTACGCGTCTGGGAGGACGAGCTACCGCGCACGGTCTTCGTCGGCTTCGACACGGTCGGCGTTCCCACCTACCGCAACGAGCTCCTGCCCGAGTACCAGTCAGGACGCGACTTCCCACCCGAGCTCACCTCGCAGCTCGACCGCCTGCCGGCGCTCGTGGGCGCCTTCGGGTTCGCCTGGGCGAAGAGGGACGGCTACGAGGCCGACGACTTCCTCGGCGCTGCCGCCCACGCCGAGGAGGAGCGCGGCGGGGAGACGCTCGTGCTCACGAACGACCGCGACCTCTTCCAGCTCGCGAGCGCGCAGACGACGATCCTCAGACCGCGTACGGGCATGAAGGACCTTCAGCGGGTCGGCCCGGCCGAGGTGAAGGAGATCTACGGCGTCCCGCCCGGCCTCGTGCCCGACTTCGTCGCGTTGCGCGGAGACCCGTCGGACCGGATTCCCGGCGCCAAGGGGATCGGGCCCGGACGGGCCGCCGGCATCCTCGCGAAGCACGGCTCGCTCGAGGCGGCGCTGGCGGCGGGCGGGTTCCCGGACCAGGCGAACGCACTGCGAGACTACCTCCGGATGGCGCGGCTCCAGGCTGACGCCCCGATCCCGAAGCTCCCCGACGTCGAGCCGAGCTGGGAGGCAGCGGGCGCGCTCGCCGAGTCCTGGGGCCTGAGCGGGCTGGCGAAGCGGCTCCGCGAGCGGACGCCCTGAGCGGAACTACCATCCCGACCGATGAGTGAGCCCATCAACGTCGCCGACTTCGAGCGCCTCGCGGAGGAGCGCTGCGAGCCCGGCTACTGGGGATACGTCGTCGGCGGGGCCGGCGACGAGGTCACCCTCCGCGACAACGTGGCGGCCTTTCGCCGGCGGCTCCTGCGGCCGCGCATGCTCGTCGACGTGAGCAACGTCTCGACGCGGACGACCGTGCTCGGGACCGAGGTCGCGATGCCGCTGATGGTCGCCCCGACCTCGCTGCAGCGTGTCGCCCATGCCGAGGGGGAGCCGGCAGTCGCCCGCGCTTCCGCAGCGGTCGGGACCGTTTACTGCCTCTCCAGCCTCGCGAGCGTCCGTCCCGGGGAGCTCGCGGCCGCCGTGCCGGATTCCCTTCGCTGGTTCCAGCTCTACTGGTCGCGTGACCGCGGCTTCACCCGCGAGCTCGTGCGAGAGGCCGCCGAGAACGGCTTCCGGGCACTCGTTCTCACCGTCGACCTGCCGGCGGCCGGCCCGCGGGAGCGTGACCTCCGCAGCGGGTTCGGCCTTCCCGAGGGACTGCCCATGCCGAACCTCCCTCGGCCGCTCGTCGGGGCGCACTCCTTCCACGACACGCTGGGCGAGATCGTCGACACGTCGCTCACGTGGCGCGACCTCGAATGGCTGCGCGCCGAGTGCGCGGTCCCCCTCGTCGTCAAGGGCGTCCTCACGGGCGAGGACGCGGCGCTGGCCTGCGAGCACGGCGCGGACGGGATCATCGTCTCGAACCACGGCGGGCGCCAGCTCGATGGGGTCCCGGCGACGCTCGACGCCCTTCCGGAGGTCGCGGAGGTCGTCGCCGGGAGGGCCGAGGTCTACCTCGACGGCGGGATCCGCCGCGGCACCGACGTCGCCAAGGCGCTCGCGCTGGGCGCGCGGGCCGTGCTCGTCGGGCGGCCCGCCCTCTGGGGTCTCGCCGCCGGAGGGGAGACGGGCGCCCGCCGCGTCCTCGAGCTGCTCCGCGACGAGATCCGGCTCGCGCTCGTCCTCCTCGGCTGCGCGACGCCGGATGACGTGGACCCCGGGCACGTTCGCGTTCGGGAGTGATCGAGCTCGTCAGCCACGCGGCCTTCGCCGAGCTCCACCCGACGGGTGGCCATCCGGAGGGTCAGGAACGCATTCGCGTCCTGCACGAGGCGTTTCCCAGCTTCGTCGAGGCACGGCCGGCGACCGTGGACGAGGTCGTCTCCGTCCACGACCGGGACTACGTCGAGACCGTCCGCGACGTCTCCGCGAGCGGGCACCCGACCTTGATCGACGTAGACACGCTCTGCACAGAGACGACCTTCGAGGCGGCGCTCCTCGCCGCCGGCGCCGCTATCGGCGCCGTCGAGCGAGGCGGCTTCGCGCTCGCGCGGCCGCCGGGCCACCATGCGCTCCGGGGCCGCGCGATGGGCTTCTGCCTCTTCAACAACGTCGCGATCGCAACCCGCTTCGCCCAGCGGGAGCTCGGCCTCGCCCGCGTGGCGATCCTCGACTGGGACGTCCACCACGGGAACGGCACCCAGGACACGTTCTGGGACGACTCGTCCGTCTTCTTCGCCTCGCTCCACCAGTGGCCGTTCTATCCCGGCACCGGCGGGCCGGGAGACGGGAACGCGACGACGCTGAACGTCCCTCTCCCGGCGGGGTCCGGCGACGCCCGCGTCTTGGAGGCGATGGAGCGGGTCGTCGCACCGGCGCTCGAGGCCTTCGCGCCCGACCTCCTGCTCGTCTCGGCGGGCTTCGACGCCGCCGCCGTGGATCCGATCGGCGGCCTCGAGATGACGGAGGAGGGCTTCGCGGCGCTCGGGTCGCGTGCGGCCGCCATCTCCGAGCGGGTAGCGTTCGTCCTCGAGGGCGGGTACAACCCGCAGGCCCTCCCGGGCCTCGTGGGCGCCGTGCTCGCAGCCGTCTGAGATGGACGTCACGACCGACACCTTCGAAGAGGACGTCATCGAGCGTTCGGCGACCGTGCCCGTCGTCGTCGACTTCTGGGCCGAGTGGTGCGGGCCCTGCAAGATGCTCACGCCCGTCCTCGAGAACGCCGTCGAGGAGCGCGGGGGCCAGGTCGTCCTCGCCAAGGTCGACACCGACGCGAACCCGGAGCTGTCGATGCGGTACGACGTGCGCGGCATCCCCAACGTCAAGGCCTTCCGCGACGGCCAGGTCGTGGACGAGTTCGTCGGAGCTCTCTCGCCCCAGGCTGTCGCAGCCTTCCTCGACGGGCTCACGGGCCCGCGGGCCTCCGAGCGCCTCCTGGACGAGCTCGCCGAGTCGGGTGAGTTCCCCGAGATCCTCGGCCCGCTCGCCGAGCAGGACTACGAGCGCGCGCTCGAGTGGCTCCTCGGCGATCTCGAGGACGCCGATCCCGAGCGGCGCGAGCGCATTCGCCAGATCATGGTCTCGCTCTTCGGCGAGCTCGGGCCGGAGCATCCCCTCACAACCAGCTACCGCCGCCGCCTGGCCACCGCCCTCTACTGATGGACACGGCGTTGACCACGCGTGCTCCCCGCCCTGACGAGGCGCAGGCGGTCACCGATCTCGTAATCGCCTGCGACATCCACGAGCTCGGCGAGCCGGACTTCGAGCTCGACGACCTCCTCACGGACTGGCACATGCCGGGCTTCGACCTGGAGCGGGACGCCGTCGTTGTCGTCGACGGCGACCGGATCGTCGCCTACGCGGTCTTCGTCAGGAACGACTACGTGGACGTCTACGTCCATCCCGACTCTCGCGGCCGCGGCATCGGGAGATCGATCCTCGAGTGGTCCGAGCGACGCGGTCTCGAGCGGACGCCTCCGGGGGAGGAGATCCGGCTCGGCCAGGTCATCACCTCGGGGCACGACGGCGCTCGCACGCTTCTCGAACGGCACGGCTACGAGCCCGCGCGGACTTACTGGCGGATGTCGATGCCGCTCGAGGAGACGCCGACGCCGCCGGCCTGGCCCGAAGGCGTCCTCGTGCGGACGTTCGACCAGGAGCGCGACACGCGCGCGGTCTTCGCGCTCGTCCAGGACGCCTTCGGCGACAACGAGCGCTACGCGGCGGAGTCGTTCGAGGAATGGCAGGCGTTCATGATCGATCGCGAGGCATTCGAGCCCGGCCTGTGGTTCATCGCCGAGTCGAAGGGCGAGATCGTCGGCTGCGTCCTCTGCCCCAACTATGAGGACGAGGGCTACGTCCGCCAGCTCGCCGTCGCCCGCGACTGGCGCCGGCGCGGCCTCGGAACGGCCCTCCTGCGCCAGGCGATGTCCGAGTTCAGCCGGCGCGGCCGCAAGGAGATCGGACTCGTCGTCGACTCGGGGAACCGCACGGGCGCGAAGGAGCTCTACGAGCGGGCCGGCATGACGGTCGCGCGCGAGCACACACGGTACGAGAAGACGCTCAGGGCCCCGGCCGCAGCCTCGTAGCTCCTCTCCCGGCCAGGTTGACCGCGGCTTCGGCTTGGAGTGACAATCGCACGAAGCTGTGGCGACCTGAGGAGGGCGCGGGAGCGACATGGTTTCCCAGCGGAGCGCGGACGGCCGGGACTGGATGGTTCGGCGCCTCCCATTCGGGCTCGGTTGTGACGAAGCCCCCGGAACCGCGGCGCGAGGAGTTCGCGGCCTCGTTTCAGAAAAAGCCATCGGCAGGGCCCAACGATGGGCTGCTCGAACGCTACAAAGCCATCATCACAAGCGTACCCTTCTGGTCTTCGCAGACTCGTGTGCCGCGCTCGCACTCCTCGCCGGCTACTTCACGGGCGCACTGCCGTACGTCGTCGCCGCAATTCTCCTGGTCGCCTTCGTCGTGACCCTGCCCTGGCTGCTGCTCATCGCAGCGGCCCTCTTCTTCGTCCTCCTCGTCGAGTTCGTGTTCCCGTTCGGCGTCGTTGCGGCGGTCGTCTGGCTCGCTGCCGGACTGGAAGGCACTTCGCTGGAGCGTCCGCGGATCTCGCCGGAGCGAGCGGGTCGTGGGCGACGTGTGCGACGCGCTTTGGAAGGGTGATGCCGAGACGTTCCACCCCGGCGACGGATCGCCGCCGACGATCATCAGCCCCTAGTCCGCCCTATGCATGCGCCGGGTAGGAGCCGAACACGCGGAGGTCCCGCGTCAGGCCGCGTACCTCGGCGAGCGTCTCGCTGACGACGGGATCGAGCGGATGGCCCGCCAGCACGGCGTCGAAACGGTAGCGCCACGGCGTCCGCGGAATCGGCCGCGAGACGAGCTGCACGAGGTCGAGCCGATGGCGTCCGAAGGGCTCGATCGCGCGGTGCAGAGCGCCCGGCTGGTGGTCGGTCACGAACGAGAACGCCGTCCGCCAGCGCTCGCTCGCGCGGTCGAGCCGCGTGTAGGGCGCCACGGCGACAAAGCGCGTGTACGCCTCGGGATGGTCGCCGACGTCCCCGGCGATCACCGTCAGCCCGTACATGCTCGCCGCACGCTCGCTCGCGATCGCGGCCTCCGACGGGTCGCCGTCCTCGGCGACCTCGTGCGCCGCGTCCGCGGTCGTGGACGCGGCGATCGCGGTCGCCCACGGCATGGCGGCGAGGAGCCGCCGGCACTGGTCGAGCGCCGCCGGGTGGGAGCGAACGACCCGGATCTCCTCGAGCGTGACCACGGCGGGGCCGACCAGGCAGTGGCGGATGGGCAGAACCGTCTCGCCGGTGATGGAGAGCGAGGAGTCGTAGAGTAGGTCGTGAGTCTCGTTGACCGGGCCGGAGAGTGAGCTCTCGATCGGGAGCACGCCGAAGGCGACCTCCCCGTCGGCCGCGGCCTCGACGACGGCGGTGAAGCTGGGGAGCGAGACGAGCTCAGCCCCGTCCGGGAAGAGCCGGTCGCAGGCCGCGGCGCTGTGGGCGCCGTCCCGGCCCGGATAGGCCACGCTCGCCGTCATGCTCCGACGTTAGCGGAGCTCGGCCGGGAGGCGGAAGAAGACGTCCTCCCGCGCGATCTCGACGTCCTCGCGCTCGTGGTAGCCGAGCTCGCCGAGACGGTCGACGACCCGCTCGACGAGGACCTCCGGGGACGACGCCCCGGCGGTGAGCCCGACCGTCTCGTGACCGGCGAGCCAGTCCGGGTCGAGGTCGGTCTCGTCGTCGATCAGGTGCGCGTGCGAGCCGCTGCTCCGCGCGACCTCGACGAGGCGGTTCGCGTTCGAGCTCGTCTCGGAGCCGACAACGAGAACGAGGGTCGCCTCCTCGCAGATCCGCTTGACCGCGTCCTGGCGGTTCTGGGTGGCGTAGCAGATGTCCGCGGACGGCGGCCCGACGAGGTCGGGCATCCGGTCGCGCAGCGCGTCGACGACCTCGGCCGTGTCGTCGAGCGAGAGCGTCGTCTGCGTCAGGTAGGCGAGGCGCTGGCCGTCCTCGAGCTCGAGCTCGCGCGCGTCCTCGGGCGTCTCGACGAGCACGATCGAGTCCGGCGCCTCCCCCATCGTTCCCTCGACCTCCACGTGGCCCGCGTGGCCGACGAGCGCGATCTTGTGCCCCCGCGCCGCGTACCGGCGCGCCTCGGCATGCACCTTGGACACGAGCGGACAAACAGCATCGACGATCTCGAGGCCGCGCTCCGCGCACTTCTCGTAGACCTTCGGCGCGACACCGTGCGCGGAGAGAACGACCAGGGCGCCCTCCGGCACGTCCTCCTCCGACTCGACGAAGACGGCGCCGCGGGACTCGAGGTCGCGTACGACATGAACGTTGTGAACGATCTCGTGGCGGACGTACACAGGAGGGCCGCGCCGCTCGAGCAGGTGCTCGACGATGTCGATCGCGCGGACGACGCCGGCGCAGAAGCTCCGCGGGCTCGCCACGAGGACACGCTTGCTCACGGCGCGGCCTCCGGCGCGAGCGCCGCGGCGGCGTGCCGGAGCGACTCGAGCCCCCGCCTCGCCGCGAGCGCGGCGCGCACGGTGCCGGCCGGTTCTGCGACGAGCGCGCCCAGGACGACGCGCCAGTCGGTTCGCCCGTCGGGGACGGCCGCGCGCGCGAGCCTGCCCACCGGCTGCTCGGGCGTGTCGGAGATCGCACGCACGACTCCGGCGAGCCGGCCGGTCGCGGCCAGCGTCGCGCTCTCCGTGTCTGCCCCGGCGGCCCCGGTCCGACGGGCAAGCTCCCGGCGCTCCACCGGGTCGTCGACGACGTAGCCGGCGTCGCAGACGACGGCCGTGAGTGCACCCGGGATCGGGAGGGCCTCGTCCTCCCAGAGCACGGTACCGTCGGCGTCGACGACGCGGCGTGCAGTGAGGAGCGTTCCGGGCGGAAGACCCGAGACGAGCGCCCCGGCGAGCCCGAAGGAGACCAGGCGCCCTTCCGGCAACGGCAGCCGGGCGTGCAAGCCGACGCGAGCCACGTGAGCACCGCCAGCTCGAGCCACTCGCTCTTCGACGGCGAGAGCGCACGCGAGCATCAGGGGAGACCCCTTCCCAGAAAGTGCGTCAGCACTTTCTGGGACTGCTAGCGGAGCGTCCATGCGAGGCTCCGAACGGTCTCCTTCACGCTCGAGGTCGCCGCGATCGTCGCGGCGGGCTCGAAGCCGGAATGGATGCCGCAGTGCTCGCAGCGGTGGTCGTTGCCGGGCCCGTAGCGCTCCCACTCGATCCCGTTCACCAGCGCTTCGTACGTCGGGAAGATGCCGTCGGTGAGCAAGTAGCACGGGCCCTTCCAACCGTACGGGTTCCGCGTCACGGAGCCCCAAGGCGCGCATGGAAGCTTCCGGTCGCCGGTGAGGAAGTCCTGGTACACGGGGCTGGCGAGCCACCGGTAGCCGTGCTGGCGAACGGCGTCGCGGATGAGGCGGAACTTCACCTCGTGCTCTGCGCGCGTCATCGTCAGGTTCGGGTCGATCTGCGAGTACTGGTAGCCGGGCGCGACGAGCATCCCGTCGATGCCGACCTCGTTCGTCAGGTACTCCATCATCTGGATGACGTCGTCGACCTCGGTCTCCTTGAAGATGGTCGTGTTCGTCGTCACCCGGAACCCGCTCTCGCGGGCCCTTCCGATCGCGTCGACGGCGATCTCCCAGAGGCCTGGGTAGTCGCAGATGTAGTCGTGGATCTCCTGCATCCCGTCGAGGTGCACGACGAATGTGAGGCGCGGGTTCGGCTCGAATCCTCCGAGCATGTCGACGAGCCGGAGCGCGTTCGTGCAGAGCTGGACGTTCCGCTTCATCTCGAGGAAGCCGCCGACGACGTCCTCGATGCCGTTGAAGATCAGGGGCTCGCCGCCGCAGACGGAGATGACCGGAGCCGGGCACTCGACGGCCGTCTGGAGACACTCCTCGACCGTCAGGCGGGCCTTGTTGGACTCGTACTCGCGGATCTTCCCGCAGCCGATGCAGGCGATGTTGCAGCCGAGCGTGGGCTCGAGCATGATCACGAGCGGGTAGCGGTCCTTCCCCTTCTGCGACGCGACGTAGCGCCCGATCTGGACGGTGCTGCGAAGCGGAAACTTCATGCTCCTCCCTTCGAGAGCGCCTCGGCGACGGCCCGGGCGAGCGCGGGCTCGACGGGGCCCGGTTCGTAGCCGAGTCTACTGCGAGCCTTCTCGGAAGAGAAATACATGGGCAGCCGGGCGAGCCGTACCTCGTCCCGGTTGGCGATGCCGAGCATGCCGGCCATCTTGGCGACAGCATACGGAACGCGAAGGCGCGGCCGTGGCCGTCCCGCCAGCCGCGCGACGGCGCCGAAGAGCTCCTCCAGAGAAAGGTCGACGCCGCCGAGGAGGTAGCGCTCCCCGGGCTCGCCGTGCTCGAGCGCGAGCGCGTGCCCTCGTGCGACGTCGCGGACGTCGACGACGTTGAGCCCCGTCGTGCCGACGAAGCCGCGGATCCGCCCGGTCGCCACGCCGGCAAGCATGCGCCCCGTCGGCGTCGGCTTGCGATCGCCCTCGCCGACGGGCGTCGTCGGGTTGACGACCACGGCCTTCGCCTCGAGGGCCAGCCGCTCGGCCGCGAGCTTCGTACGCTTGTAGGGAACCTCGAGCTCCCAGGAGGGTGGCGTGTCCTCCTCGGTCGCGGCCCGGCCCGGGACGGGCCCGCACGTTCCGGCTGTGCTCGTGTGGACGAAGTGGCTGACCCCGGCGCCGGCGGCGACGTCGAGAAGCAGGCGGGTTCCTTCGACGTTCACGCGCTCGTAGAGCGGGGCCGGCGCGTCATAGCTGTAGAGGGCCGCCACGTGGACGACGGCATCGCAGCCGGCGACGACGCGCTCGAGGCCGGCTCGGTCGAGGAGATCGACGCGTTCGTCGCGGACCTCGGCGCCCCGCTCGCGAAGCTCCCGGGCGACATGGCTCCCCACGAAGCCGGTGGAGCCGGAGACGTAGACCTTCACGAAGTGAGCGCCCGGCGTACGCGCCCGAGCGCCATCACCGGCCAAACCTCCCGGTAGAGGTGGTAGTTGATGAGGAAGTCGCGCGGAAAGCCGGTGCCGGTGAAGAAGTCCTCGTCCCAGCCGCCGTCGGGGCGCTGGCGGCCGCAGAGCCAGGCGACAGCGCGGCCGGCGGAGTCCGAGCCTGCCTCGCCGGCGGCGACGAGGCCCAGAAGCGCCCAGGCCGTCTGCGACGGCGTCGACTCCCCGCGACCCCGCCAGGCGACGCCCGCCTCGCCGCGATCGTAGGAACGGCAGTCCTCGCCGAAGCCGCCGTCCTCGTTCTGATGCGCTCCGAGCCAGGCGACCGCGCGACGAATCGCCGGATGGTCGGGGGGGAAACCGGCAGCCTCGAGCGCCGGCAGGACCGCCCCGATCCCGTAGACGTAGTTGACCCCCCAGCGCCCGAACCAGGCGCCGTCGTCCTCCTGCTCGCGCAGGAGGTACTCGATCCCGTCGCGTACCTCCTTCTCGTAGCCGCCCTCGCGCGCGAGCAGCTCGACCACGTGGCCGGTGACGTCCGCCGAGGGCGGGTCGGTGACGGCGCCGAAATCGCAGAACGGGATCCTGTAGAGCCACTCTGAGTCGTTGTCGGCGTCGAAGGCCCCCCAGCCTCCGTTCCCGCACTGCATGCCGGCCATCCAGCGGCAGGCGCGCTCGACCACAGCGCGGCCGAGGCCGAGGTCGTCGAGCCCCATGGCCACGATCGCGGCGTCGTCGATGTCCGGGTAGAGGTCGTTGTCGTACTCGAAGGCCCAGCCGCCGGATTCGAGCCCGGGGCGCCGTACGGCCCAGTCGCCGCGTTCGCGGATCTCCTCCGCGACGAGCCAGTCCCCGGCCCGCCGCAGAATCTGGTCGTCCGCGGACACGCCGGCGGCGCGAAGCGCGACGAGCGCGAGGCCCGTGTCCCAGACCGGCGACTGGCAGGCCTCGGGCCGGAGGCGGTCGCCGTCCTGGACGAGGAAGCGCTTCCAGCCGTCGAGCCCCCGCCGGAGGTACGGCGAGTCGGTACCGTGTCCGCGGCAGGCGAGGGCGATCAGCGACCACACCCAGGGCGGCTGGATGCCGCCCCAGGAGCCGTCGAGCTCCTGGCGGTCGATGATCCAGCGCTCCGCCCGCGCGAGGGCGTGCTCGCGGCCCGGCTGCACACGCTGCGCCGCATACCAGGCAAGGGCCCGGTCGCTCAGGAGCCCGACCGTCGCCTTCCGTGAGACAGGGCCGAGGTTGAGCTCGTGGCAGGCCCGCTCCGGCGGCAGGTTGCGCACGGGCCGGTAGTGGAGGACGACCGTGAGCGGCACGACGGTCTGCCGCGCCCAGCACGCGAAGTCGTACACGGAGAGCGGCAGCCACGACTTGAGGAGCGCGAGCTCGGGTGGGATCTGCGGGATCTCCTCCCAGGGCCAGAGGCCAAAGAGGGCGAGCCAGATGCGCGTGAAGACGCGGGCGCCGCCGATGCCCCCGTGCTCCTCGCAAAACCGGCGCGCGGGAGCGAGGCGCTCGTCGTCGGCCGAGAGCCCGGCGAGACGGAGCGCCGCGTAGGACTCGAGCGTGGCGGCCAGGTCGGGCTCCCCGCTCCAGTAGATCGCCCAGAGACCGTCTGGCCGCTGCCGCGCGAGCAGCTCGTTCGCGAGGCGGCGTGTCGTCTCCTCGTCGCGGAGGCGAAGGAACTCGAGCAGGAGGAGATGCTGGGCCGTCATGGTCACGTTCGACTCGAGCTCGCCCACCCACCAGCCGCCAGGCTTCTGGAGCGCGAGCAGACGCCGGACGGCCGCACCGAGCGCGCGATCGAGGTCGGCGCGTGGGAGAACCCCGGAGGCAGGCGGGCGCCGCCGCTCTCGGGTCGCGCTCATCTCGTCACGCTCTCGTCACGATGCGCGCGCCACGCGCGCGCCCTTCCGCGCTACGCTCGAAGGCGGGTGGTGGGCTGGGGTGCCCCATGGCCCAAGTCTCTCACGCCGGTGCCCGGGTCGGCAGGGAGGCCGAACGGAAGACGGAGGCCGCCTCGCGCCCGCTCCGTACGGCGCTCTCCATGGTCGCCGGCCACCCCGTGGCCGTCCAGGCGCCGGCCCGCATGACGTTCGGTCGGTTCGTCCTCGGCCCGAGCCTGGCGGCGGCGGTGCCGGGGCGGGCGGCGAACGTCGCCGCCGGCTCCCGGCTCACGCGCGACCAGAGGAGCTCGGCGCGGCCGAGCCGCCGTGTCACCTCCCCCGCGAGCAGGTCGACCAGCGCTCGACCGCGCACGTCGAGAAGCTCGGGCGCACCGCTCGACACGACGGTGAGGTACTGCCCGCGCTGCGGCCGCCTCGTGAGCGCCCCACGGTCGAAGACCCAATGCGCCGGGCTGCCGAGGAGCGCAGCGAGATCGAAACCGAGGACTCGCCGGTCGAAGAGGAGGTGCGCGCTGACGATCGGCGAGTCTTCGAGCCCGGGGTCAGGCTGCCCGAGCAGGCGTGCGCTCTCCTCCGGTGGTACGGCCACGACGACGAGGTCGGCCTCGAGCCGCTCCCCCTCGGCAAGCACGACCGCTTCGTCCTCGACCGCGGCGACGCGCGCCCCCGTGCGCACGACGGCCCCGCGCTCGCCGAGCAGGCGCCCGGCGGCCTCTCCGTGCATCGCCCCGAGCGGCGCGATCGGCAGGACGACGTCGCTCGCGCCCCGCTCGCCGAGCAGCGCCGTCTGCACGGTGAAGAGCGCCGGCGCCGCGCTGACCTCGTTGCACGGCAGGTTGAGGGCCGGCCGGATGAAGACGTCCCAGAAGCGGTCGATCGCGGCCTCGGATTGACCCAGCCGCCTGAGGAGCGCCGCGAAGGTCTCGTCGTCGTGCTCCGCCGGGACGAGCCGCCCGAGCCGCCGCGTCACGCGCGCGATCGCCAGCCGGTCCCCCAGCGACATGTGCCGGTAGCGGAGGAGCGCGGCCGGCCCCGGACCGATGCGGGCGACGCTTCCGTCCTCCGCGATCACCGGCAGAGAGAGCCGCTCGCGGCGCACCGCGCTTGCCTGTCCGATCCGCTCGAGGAACGCGAGGTACTCGGTGCAGCAACCGAGCGCGATGTGCTGGCCGTTGTCGGGCGGCGGGTCGGGATCGTCCTCCCGCTCGGGCAGCGTCTGGACTGCCCCGCCGAGCGTCGGCCGCGCCTCGAGGAGCGTCACGGCGTGGCCGGCGTCGGCGAGCTCCAGCGCGGCGGCGAGCCCGGCGAGGCCGCCGCCGACGACGACGGCCTTCACAGGGCGGCCACCGCCCGCAGCTTGCCGGCGGCCGAGAGCTGCGGCCGCCGGGAGAAGACGTCGTAGTCACGGCCGCGCATCTGGACGAGGAGCCCGCGGTAGATCCCGGCGAAGACGCGGACGCAGAGGGCGCTCCGCCGATCGAGGAGCGGCAGCAGGCCCAGCCCCTCCCGCATGAGGCCCTCCGCTCTCCGAGCCTGGTGCTCCATGAGCGCGACCCACTCCAATCCAACACTGCCCGACGCGATGTCCCCCTCGGAGACGCCGAAGAGCTCGAGCTCATCTTGGGGGAGATACACCCGGCCGAGCCGCCAGTCCTCGGCGACGTCGCGCATGATGTTGATCTGCTGGAGCGCAAGCCCGAGCGCCTCCGCCCGAGGCGAAGCCATGGGCGGGTCGCTCGGGCCGTAGACAGCGGTACAGGCGAGCCCGACCGCCCCGGCCACGCACCGGCAGTACTCGCGGAGCTCCTCCCAGCTCGCGTACCGCGTCCTCTCCACATCCATGAGCCCCCCGGCGACGAGATCGAGGAGGGCGCTCCGCGGCACCGGGTAGCACAGCGTCGCGTCGGCGAGAGCGACGAGCACCGGGTCGTCGGTCGGTGCCTCCGGGAGGGCCTCGACGGCTGCACGGAAGGACTCCAACCCCCGCCGCCGCTCCTCTGCCTCGAGCTCGGGGTCGTCGGCGATGTCGTCTACGCGCCGCGCGAACGCATAGAGCGCTGCGACCGCCAGCCGCTTTCGGCGCGGCAAGACGGCGATCCCCCAGGCGAAGTTCCGCGCCTCCCGGCGCGTGATGCGGACGACCTCGGCGTAGGCGTCCTCCACCCTCATCGCCGGACGAGCTCCCGGAGCGCGAGCCGCGCGAATGTCAGGCGGGTCGGAGCAGGCCGTTCCGTGAAGACGTCCCAGCCAGCCCGCTCCAGCGCGTCCAGCGCGGCGAGGCCGCCGCGCGCGTAGAGCGCCACGGACAGCCCGGGCCGCCCACTCAGCGCCTTTCGAAGCGGCAGCCCGTGCTCGAGGAGCGACCGCGCGCGCTCGGCCTCGAAGCGCAGGAGGCCCACGATCGGCTCGGTGAGCGGCCCGGCGAGGTCCTCGTCGGCGATGCCGAAACTCCGGAGGTCCTGCTGAGGGAGGTAGACGCGGCCGAGGGAGAGATCGCGTGGCGGGTCCTGGAGGAAGTTGACGAGCTGGAGGCCGGTACAGACGGCGTCGCTCATCACCACAAGCTCAGGCTCCCCGTCACGGCCGTAGATGCCGAGGACGAGGCGGCCGACCGGGTCGGCGGAGTAGGCGCAGTACTCGCGCACGTCCTCCCACGTCTCGTAGCGGCTCCGCACCTGGTCGATGCGGTTTGCCTCGATCAGTCGGCGGAACGGCTCGAGCGGCAGCGCGCGCGCGGCGATCGTCGCGTG
>Ga0209859_1000029_pt1 | contig 24601 bp, 24 predicted proteins | sample GWRWS3_50_60_FD_187241 | JGI IMG/M metagenome (GOLD analysis project Ga0209859, IMG submission 187241) | Riverbed sediment microbial communities from areas with vegetation nearby in Columbia River, Washington, USA - GW-RW S3_50_60 (SPAdes)... | ecosystem: Environmental > Aquatic > Freshwater >... | reverse complement strand
CCGCCTCCTCCAGCGCCTGCCCGCGGGCCAGCCACTCCCGCGGCGGGATGTCGTCGGCGACCAGGGCGACCGCGTTGAGGTACGCGGGCTGGTCCGGGTCACCCCAGGGCGGGGTCTCGTAGACACCCGAGACGACGAGTATGGCATCGCCGAGTCCCATGACCGCGCGGCTCAGATGCCCGTACCGGTCCCCGAGATTGCTTCCGAGCGACAGCACCGCCCTGGTCATCCGCCCTCCAAGATCGCCGTGATCATGATCTGACCGTCGCCAAATGGCGTCGATCATGACCTCCAGGTCATGATCGACGATGGGGGGTGCCGTGGAGGGTGACCGATACGTCGGAGAAGGTGTGCGGGATCGGCGCCTGGGGCTTGTGCACAGTCACCGTGGCGGCGCTGACCCGGTCGTCCGCGAGGCAGGCATCGACCAGACGTGCGGCGAGGGCCTCGATGAGGTTCAGCGGCTCTCCCGTCACAATGGCCACCAACTGTCCGGCGAGATCCCCGTAGTGGACCGTGTCGGCCACATCGTCGGTGGCCGCGGCCCTACTCAGGTCGAGCTCGAGGGTCACGTCGACGACAAACTCCTGACCTTCGGCTCGTTCGAAGTCATAGACGCCATGGTGACCGCGAGCGCGTAGGCCGGTGAGCCGAATGACGTCACTCAACGGGTCACCGGCTCGCCCGGGTGGCCTGAAGCACCTTCAGGGCATCGACCGTGCCAAGCACGTCGTGGACCCGCACCCCCCAGGCGCCAGCCTGGACGGCGAGCACGCTCGTGGCGATCGTGGCAGCCTCCCGGCCTTCGGTCGAGCGCGGAGCACCGTCAGCGCCCGCGAGAAGGGCACCGAGGTAGGACTTGCGGCTCGCCCCCACCAGTACCGGAAAGCCGAGGGCAACGATCTCGTCGAGATGCGCCGACAGCCGCCAGTTGTGCTCGGGCCGCTTGGCGAACCCGAGCCCAGGGTCGACGATGATCTTGGTAGCGTCGACGCCGGCGGCCAGCGCCGCGTCCGCGCGCTGGCGCAGTTCGTCGCGCACTTCCTTGACCACGTCGTCATAGGCGGCGAGTTCCTGCATGTGCCTCGAGTGGCCGCGCCAATGCATCAGCACCCAGGGACACCCCTGAGCGGCGATTAGCACGGCCATGTCGGGGTCGGCGAGGCCGCCGGAGACGTCGTTGACGACGGACACTCCGGCCGAGAGCGCGGCCTCCGCGACCACGGCTCGGGTGGTGTCGATGCTCATGGGTACGCCGGCCGCGGCAAGCTCGCGGATCACGGGGAGGACGCGTCGGGCCTCCGTGCCCGGGTCCACCCGCGTGGCGCCGGGACGGGTCGACTCGCCGCCGACATCGACGATGTCGGCCCCATCGCGTCGCATGTCGACGCCGTGCGCGACAGCCGCGTCGAGGTCGGCGTAGCGGCCGCCATCAGAGAAACTGTCGGGCGTCACATTGAGCACCCCAATCACGATGGGGTGACCTGCGCCGTGCGGGATCACGGTGTTGACGTTACTCAGTCCCGGCTGGTGTCGGTTCGCCGACGGGATGTCGATCGAGTCCACATGGTGATATCCCAAACGTGACGCGCAGGCATGTACTGCAATATTCTTGCCCGTCGGGCCGCACTGATGGTCACCGCATGACAACGCAGGCGTAACTGGTCAGTACTGCCGGTTGCCTTCTAGGGAGGCCACGTGCACCGCGGAGGTTCCGAATGATCATCACAACCCTCGCCCAACTCGCTGCCGAGCCGACCTCGACCATCGACACGGACCGGGTCGTTGGGTTCATCGCCACCAAGATTGCCCCGATCCTGCTCGCGGTGCTCGGCGTGGTCTTCATCAGCCGGGCCGGCAAGGGCGAGATATCGAAGGTGCTCACGAGCTCCGCGATCGCGATCGTCGGTCTGGCCTTCATCGCGGGCGCCGGCGCCCTGTTCCTCTTCGGTGAAAGTCTGATCGATCTGATCTTCGAGTAGGGCGATCATGCGGCTACGACCCGATGACGACATCTACCGGGCCCGACTCGTCTACCTTGGGCCGCCCGGATACACGCTGCCGATCCAGCTTCCCTATGCCCAGTACGGACTCTTCATTCTGCTCGTGCCCGTCTATATGTTGATCCACTACCTCTTCACGCGGCAGGTCGAACCCGTCCCGGCGTGGGAGATCGCGCTCGCCATGGTCACGACGTCCTTCATCTGGCGCCACGTCGACCCCGATCGCCCCGCCCGTACCGTGATCCGCACGGCACTCACGGACTGGCGCGGGGCGCGCGGGGCGTCGGGAGAGGAGGTGCGTGCGCCCCGACTGGTCGCACGTCGAGTGACGATCCGGGAGAAGATTCGGTGACGCGGACGAGGCATGAGGGTACGGGCGACGGCGCGCTCGACCTGGCAAGGCTCGACCCAGATTTCGCCGACTACTACGACGCCCCGGGCGAGGTGCCATCGTCCGCGCCGTCTGCACTCCGGGCACCGACGCCTCGCAGCGGCGTACCCGCAGCGCGGCGGCCGGGGGGTCAGCCGCCCGGCATCCCTTACCCCGCTCTCGATGCCGACGTGGACTCGCCATTCCTCGGTCTCTTTCCCGGCGCTCCCGCGCGGGCGCGGACGGCGGCGCGGACGGCGGCGCGGACGGCGGCGCGGACGGCGGCGCCTGCATCGAAACCGAGGCGTCGAATCCCCCCACCGCGGCGAAAGTCCGAGCCGGTACGGGCACCACGCCCGACGTTTCGAGACAAGGATCCGGTGGCCGAGCTCGCCATCAGGGAGATCGCCGGCCACCTCACGTTCACGGCTCAACTGGTAACCGCGTGGTACTGGCTGCCGGAGGTCCGCTGGGCCTTCCGGCCGGACGCCGATCGCGAGGCGCTGATCGTCGCGATCTCGGAGCAGTACGCGGGTCTGGCGGGATTCCGATTGCACCTGCGGCGTACGTCGAAGCCGTTCGCGGCGGATGAATGGGCCCGCGGCGTCGATCACCATACGGCGCGCCCGCTGCCCGACGTCGCAGGGGCACCGTCCTGGGGCGATCATCTCGTGGGCGCTCAGCGGCACCTGCTCTCGATGAACCACGCCGAGGGCCAGACCTACCTCGGCATCTCATTCGCGCGAAGGACGCTGGGGGACACGTTCGTCGAACGACTCGGGGGGCTCGTTCGACGTGGATCCGGCGACGCGGAGCGCAAGCGTTGGGCCCGCACGGTCGAGCAGTTCGACGAGGTTCTCGAGGCTTTCGGCATGCGTGGCCGGCGGGTAACCGCGGCCGAGTTGGAGTGGCTGCTCTATCGTTCGGTGGCGCTGGGCATGTCACCGCCTCGAGTGCTGTCGGGCTCGGCGCGCGGCGGATGGTCGCAGGGTGACCTGTTGGCGCTGACCGAACAGATCGAGCGATTTCGGTCCCCGTATGGAGCCACGATACGACTGGTCAACCGGCTCACCGGGGAAGAGCGCCACGTCGCCGTGTTGACGGTCGGGCGAATGGAACCGCTCGACATTCCCGAGCGGCACGAGCCATGGCTGCATTTCCATGAGCGGCTGCCATGGCCGATGGAGATCTCGTCGCGGGTCGACGTGCTGGGGCCGGGCGACTCCTTCCGGAACCTCGAGCATCGGCTGCGAATGATCCGCTCGCAGCAGCTGGACTACGCCGACCATGGGATGGACGCTCCGCCCGAGCTGGAGCGGCTCGCGCAGCGGGCGCTCGTGCTGGGCGACGAGATGACGACCGGGCTACCGGTGGACTCGTCGCGGGTGCACGGTTGGCACCGGCTGGCCGTCTCCGGTGTCTCTCGAGAGGAGTGCCTAGAGCGCGCCCGACGCGTGATCCAGCTCTACCAACACGAGCTGAGAGTGTCGCTACAGCACCCGAAGGGACAGGAGGAACTGGCCCGCGAGTTCATCCCTGGCGAGCCGCTGGCCCACACGGGCTACTTGCGGCGAATGCCGGTCAAGCTGCTCGCGGCCGCGCTGCCGCAGGCTGCGTCCACTGTGGGCGACCGGCGTGGTGACCTGATCGGACGGACGGCGGGCACATCGCGCCGCCCGGTCTTCCTAGACCTGCACTTCCCCATGGAGGTGCGGGAACGGTCCGGCCTCGCGGTCTTCGTGGCGGAGCCCGGTGGCGGAAAGTCGACCCTACTGGGTGCCCTGGGCTATCTGGCCGCGCGCCGCGGCGTACAGGTCACCCTGCTGGACCCATCAGGACCGCTGGCGCGGCTGTGCCAGATGCCCGAGCTGCGGCCGTTCTCCCGCGTGCTCAACCTGACCGGCTCCGAACAGGGGACGCTCGCGCCGTATGCGTTGATCCCGACACCGCATCGACAGCACTACCCGGCCGGGCCGGCAGGTGACCAGGAGCACGCGATCGCCGTATCCAATGCCCGCGCGGAGCGGCGGATGCTCGTCCAGGACATCTGCTCGATGCTCGTGCCACCGCAGGTGGCTCGGGAGGCGTCAACGGCGACAGCGCTGCGGCATGCCGTACGCAACGTGCCGGCCGAGGAATCGTCCACATTAGATGACGTTGCGTCGTGGTTGCAGGCCTCGCCCGATTCGGATGCGCAGGAGTTGGGGAACCTGCTGCTCGACACTGCGGAGATGCCCCTGGCCCTGTTGTTCTTCGGGTCGCCGCCGGCCGGAACACTAGCCGACCAGGCCGTGCTGACCGTCATCACGATGGCCGGCCTACGCCTGCCAGACTTGAAGATTGAGCGGGAGTACTGGTCGGCGGAGGAGCAGCTCGCCCTTCCGATGCTGCACACCGCGCAACGGCTCGCGGTGCGTCGTTGCTATGGCGGCACGATGGATTCGCGCAAGCTCGTCGGCCTCGACGAGGCGCACTTCATGGAGGGCTGGCGTTCCGGTCGATCCTTCCTCATCCGGCTGGCCCGAGACTCCCGCAAGTGGAACCTCGCCGCGCTGGTCGCCTCGCAGAACCCCCGCGACATTCTCGGACTCGATGTGCAGAACCTCGTCTCCACCGTCTTCGTCGGCCGCATCGTGGACGATGCGGAGGTTGCCGCCGAGGCGCTACGGCTGCTTCGGGTGCAAGTGGACGACGGATACGAGGCGGTGCTCGCCTCCCTGTCCCAGGCGGACACCTCCTCATCGGCGCGACTGGGCTTTCGCGAGTTCGTCATGCGAGACGTCGACGGGCGGGTCCAGAAGGTTCGGGTAGATGTGTCCTGGGTGCCAGGCCTGCTCGAATACCTGGACACGACCCCATCGCGCGACACGACCCTGTCCCGCGATACGACCCCGTCCCGCGACACGACCCCTTCCGGTGCGACCGATCCCGCCGGTGCTATCACGTCCGCGGAGGGCTGATGGGCGCTCTCCTTGACGGCCTGCGCGTGCCGGCTGGCAGGCCGGTGTCGGCCTTCCGACGCACGCCGGCACTCGTCCTCGCCCTGTTCCTTCTGGGCTTGGCCGTCATCGTGTTTCCCGACCGGCCGGCGGCGGCCTCCGCTGGGACTCCGGCGGCACGCGCCGACGTGTGCTCGGTCGAGGAGTGGCAGGTCGACATCGCTGGCTGCGTCAGCCGGCTCGCAGACGTCGCCGCCCAGCGAGCACAGTGCCTCAAGGCGCCGACTCCCGCGGCACCCGACTCGGGGCTCGCGGGGTGGTTCGCATCGCGGCCGGACTCGTCTCGCCGGCCCGGTGCGACTGGGCTATACAGCCAGTACGGATACGCCGGCTACTCGTACACCACGTATGACATCGGCTGCGCACCCACGCTCATGCATCCCGACTACAAGTTCGAGAACACCGTGGCCAACGGGGAATTCATGCTCGCCACCGCCGTCATCGGCGCCTCGAATGCGGTACGGGAGCGGGCCTGGGATCCCGGTGTCATGTGGGGTTGGGCCGACCCACTTGTGGAGAAGGCCACCCGCTCCATCTACACCCGCGTCTTCACGGTGTTCGGGGCGGTGACTCTGGCGGTCGTAGGCCTCTACCTCCTATGGCGATCGCGTCAGGCAGAAATGAGTGCGGCGATGACGACCGCGGGCTGGGCGCTGCTCGTCATGGTGGTGGTGACCGCGCTCGCCGCCTGGCCGGTCTTCAGCGCCCACCTCGCGGACAAGACGCTCGTCTCGTCGTTGGCCGTGGTTCACGACGCGGTCGGTCCGCCGGCGAAGGAGCTCCCGCCCGATCAGTGCCCGTTCGCCAACAAGGATGCGTGCAAGGATCACCGGCCGCCCGCCGTGCGCGCGAGCGACACGGTGGTCGACACAATGCTGTACCGAAACTGGCTTCGCGGGCTGCTTGGCTCCGCCGACAGCGCAGCGGCCCAGAAGTACGGCGAAGCGCTCTACAACGCGCGCTCCCTCACCTGGGATGAGATGGAGGAACTGCGAAGCGACGCCAAGATCCGCGATGCGATGGTCCAACACAAGGCAGACCAATGGATAACCGTCGCGGAGCAAATCCGCACCGAAGATCCGGAGGCGTACGAGTACTTGACCGGCGCCAAGGGGATGGAGCGCATCGGTGCCGGGTTCATCGCACTTGTCGCCTCGGTGATGTTCGCGCTCTTCGACCTCACGGCGTCGCTGCTCGTGCTCCTCGGCTTCCTTATCTTTCGCTGGGCGGTAATCGCCGCACCGGTACTCGGCACGGTCGCACTGCTGCGGCCAGCGAGTGCGGGGTTCCGGCGGCTGGTCAACGCGGTCGTCGCGGCGCTTTTCAACATCGTCATCTTCGGCACAGGCGCTGCCATCTATCTCTTCGCCGTTGATCTGATCATGAATACACGGTCATTGCCCGGGTGGCTGCAGGTGGTTCTGGTCTGGCTCTGCGGCATCGTGGGTTGGCTCCTGCTGCGGCCGTACCGGCGCATCACTCAGCTCGGCGGTCGGGATCCGTCCACCGCGGTCGCCTCGGCCGGAAGCTGGCATCGCCGATTCTTCCGGGACCTTCGCGAGACGGCACCGGTCGCGGTAGCCAGACCCGGTGGCGGTGCCGAGGCCATCGTGTCCGACCGGCCACCACAGCGGGTGGAGGTTCGGGTGGAGTCGCATGACCCATATCGCGTGGAGCGCCACGCTGAGCCTTCGAACGCTGAGCCTTCGAACGCTGAGCCTTCGAACGGCGCGCCCGCCCAGGGCGGAGCGACAAGGCGAATGCCGGCGCCACCCGGTCGCGGGTGGAGCGAGCCCGCGACCGAGTCTCAGGCGGCGTACACGGTCTATCGGCCGCACCGAAGCTCGGTGATGGAGCGTAGCTGACATGCGGCGCCCCCTCGGCCGGTTCGGTGTCCGCGGCGGTGTCGCGGTAGGGCTGGCGATACTCGTGCTCGCCGCCGTGGCGCTCGCCAGACTGGCCGGAGGCGGCGCCCGACCCAACGAATACAGCGAAGGTAACCAACCTGCGTCGACAGTGGACCCAACCGCGGGCGACGACGGCGAGGTAGGGACCAGCCCGAGCGCCTACCCGGATGACGCTGCAGTACGGGCGGCGGCCGCGACCTTCACCGAGGTATGGCTGCGTCGAGACCTCAGCCCGAAGGAATGGCACTCGCGCGTCGCTCTACTCGCCACGGCATCCTTGACCGAGAGCCTCGAGGGCGCCGACCCGACCGGCGTGCCCGCGACCCGGATGGTCGGTGAGCCAAGACTCGTGCTCCGCGCCGACCGGTACTCGCAGGTCGCCGTGCCAGTCGACACCGGTACGGTGCTGCTCGGCCTGCTCAAACGGGGTGACCGGTGGCTGGTCGACGGCGTGGATTGGGACCGCCGATGACCGATGCCGTCACGAGCGCGGTCACGGCCCGGCCAGTACGGCGGGTCGTTACGCGCGCGGTGTTGGCCGCGGCCTCTGCGACGATGCTCTGCCTGCTCTGCCTCGGCGGGGTCGCGCTGTCGCTCCTCGGCGGGCTGACCGGTGAGGAAGCGCCGGGCTACACACTGGGTTGTGGTAACGGCCGGCTGGTGGACCCGTACGGCATCCTGCCCGACGTCTCCGGACTGACGGACGAGAAGGTTCGCAACGCCGCCATCATCATCAAGGTCGGCCAGAACATGAAGGTGCCGCCGCGGGGTTGGGTCATCGGGGTCGCGACCGCGCTGCAAGAGTCCAACCTGACCAACCTGCCCCATCTTGGAGGACGCAACGACCACGACTCCATCGGCCTGTTCCAGCAGCGCCCGAGCCAGGGTTGGGGCACCGTCGCGCAGCTCGCCGACCCGGCATACCAGTCGCGCAAATTCTTCGAGAAGATGCTTCGCATCGCCGACTGGCAACTGCTGCCGCTGACCGTGGCCGCCCAGCGGGTCCAGGTGAGCGCCTATCCCAACGCCTACGCCAAGCACGAGCCGCTGGCCGCCCACACCGTTGACCTACTCAGCGGCGGCGCGAGCCGTGCGGTCGGCGGTCAGCTAACGCTGCGCTGTGCCGCGGTCGGCGAGATCGCCGCGTCCGGGTGGACGATCCCGCTGCATGGGGCGCTTACGTCTGGCTTCCGCACGGCTGCCCGGCCGGGCCACAATGGTGTCGACATCGCAGTCGCCATGGGGACGCCGGTGCGCACGACCGCCGCCGGCGTCATCATTGTCGCGATGTGCAATGCACACGTGGGCAGTCAGGGCTTCAGCTGTGATCGGGACGGGGGGGTGTGGGTGCGGGGATGTGGCTGGTACGTCGACATCCTGCATGCGGGCAACGTGATCACCCGGTACTGCCACATGATGACGCGACCCTTTGTGACGGTGGGGCAGAACGTGGCCGCTGGCGAGGTCATCGGCCTGTCCGGGTCGTCGGGGAACTCCTCGGGGCCGCACCTGCATTTCGAAGTGCACATCAATGGCGACTCGAGCCGGTTCGGGGCGGTCGACCCGCTGCCGTTCATGAACCAGGTCGGCGCGCCTCTGGCCGTGGCAGCCTGATGATGGCGGACGCGCCCGCTCCGATCGTGCCGACTGCGGCGTCGCTCTTCCCGCGCCTACGGGGGCGGCGGGTAATCGTCGGAGTGCCCGGCGTCGGATTCCGCGGGGATCTCCGGGCGGATGACCCGGTCGTTCAGGCCAGCCGCACCTATGTCCCGGTGCTCAGCGAGCACGACTACTACCGCGCCGAGACGGAGCAGGTTGAGGTCTTCGCGCCGCTAGTGCCGATTGACCGTGTGTGGGTGGAGATGGTTCCCGAGACGGCTACCTCCGCCGACCCGCGATTGACCCTGGACGCTCCGCCTCGCCGGACTCCGATTCCAGCGTCGGAGCTCAGTCAGACCACCGGTCGAAGAGTCGTTCAGGCCGTGCCGGATGGGCAGGTTCGCGACCTGAGAGGTGCGACTGACGTATATCAGAACGCGGACGGCATTGCGTGTGTCCGGGTCTGCGGAGAACCTGAGTGGTACCGGTGGGCGCTCGGCGGCGTGACACCGTCCATGATAGAGGTCCGAGCGGACCTGCTATGGGTTGAGTGACCCGAGACGATCGACGCCGCAGACTCTCCAGCCGTCCTGCCGGACAACCGTGACCCGCCACGTCGCGACGTCGCTATGACCCGAACTGGTAGACGTGATCCGAACCGTCGCCTTTGCGCTATCGCTGCTCTCCTCCACGGATGTCACGCCGAAGGTCACTCGCACCGAATCGTCGGCACCGGAAGCGATGGCGACTAATGCTTCGGAAGGGGACCACTGCATGCAGACGAACATCGCAACGCGGTCGACATCCCGGTCCACGAGACCGGCCTGCAGAAACTGGCGAACGGCGACTGTAGGAGTGCTCCTGTCGATCTTGGTGGTCTGGTCGTAGACGACGAAGCCGACCGCACCCCCGACCACGACGAGACTGGCGAGCATTATCGCGACGACGAGCAGCAGCGATCGCTTGCGACGAGGCGGCTCTGCCGCCGCGGGGTCCCCCTGCCGCGTGCCCGGCGGTGGCTCTTCACTCATCACGCGGGGAGCCTAGCGACCAGGGCTGGACCAGTGGTAATTAGAGGCATGGCAGTGTTCACCGTCGAGGTGGTCGAGGTGGTCGTCTATCGCGGGGCGATCGAGGCCGCGACCGAAGGCGATGCGGCGCAGGCCGCAGTGGCGGACCTGATGGCGCACGCCGGCGGCGGCCAGATGGTGTTTCATGAGGTCGCGGACCGCACGGCGAGCGTCGTCGACGACGACTAGCGCCGTGACTACCTACACGATGAACGGTCGGGCTTCACAGACGCGCCAACCGTTCTCGTTGACCAGGCTGAAGCGCCATTGGCGATAATGGCTCGGCCGGATGTCGTCGCGAAGCCGCACACCCAGGCGCGCTCGAGCGCTGACCCGCCCCTCGGTTATGGAGATCACCCGAACCTCATCCCAGGAGACGTGAGCGTCCGGATCGATCTCGCTTGAGGTCCGGGTGAGGGCGTCCGCGGGATCCCAGCTGGCGCAGACGACCACTTTGACCCGGTCTGAATCGTTCGCGAGGAAGACCGCAGAAAGGAACTCCTGGATCGTCTCTTCTGGTGTGCGCGCGGGCGGCTGCGTCGACTCCTTCAACAGATAGAGGCCGCCGGCCGCCAGCGCGACCACGATCCCGACAACCGCGAAGATCATCGAGGCGCCCCCTCGCCGCTTGGCGGGCGTCGCTCCAACCACCCGCACGGACGTGCTCGCCATGCTCTCCTCCGGATCGTCCACGACCGAAGACTAACCGGCGGGCGCACGCCCCATCATCCGAGATGTTGGCCGCCCGCATACTCGCCGAGCATCTCGTCGAGGGCGAACGCCAGCTCGTCCGTGGCGGCGCCGGGCAAGGCCATCCGGCGGCCGGCCCACGCGGACCACGCGCGTACCACGTCGGGCATAGCCGTGCGCTCGGCCGGTGGCAGGAACCCCACCTTCGACAGCCAGTCGAACACGAAGGTCTCCCACTTGGCGGGACTGACCCGGGAGACGCCGCCGGGGTCGTATTGACACGAGTACTCAACGATGCGGTTGGCGAGACGTTCAGCGGCCGCGCGGTCCGGCAGTGCCGACCCCTCCGCGCCCGCCAGGAACTCCTCCACCAGAGCGCGGCACTCCGCTGAAGTCGGCGAAACCGGCTCGGGTGGAAGGGCCGCGGGATCCTCGGGGAGGACGCCGACGCGGGCCAGACTGAGGGCGCGCAGCTCCGCTAACGTCGGTGCAACCTCGACCCCCTCGATCAGGTCAGTCCGGGCGAAGGCTCGGGCCAGCAGAGCGCGTGCCCATGCCGGGTCGACCTGGCGCAGGGTGAACATAGGTGCGCTGTTCTTGGCGTCATTGCGCAGGTCGCGAATGAACGGATCCACGTCGAGGGCAAGCATTCCGTCGGTCGCCACGCTGAACATCGCGTGATCGACATATATGACGATCGCGTGGCGCTCTGCCGTCCGTTCGGTGCCGTAAGCGAACTCACAGATCACTGTGGACTGGTCGCCGAAGACATCCTCGTACGCCCAGCACCGCCCTGGGCTCGCCGCGCCGATCGGCCGCGTCCAGCGTGGATCCGGCAGACCACCAGAGGTCAACATCTCCGCGGCCTGGTCGGCAGCATCGCGGACCTCCCGGATCGCCGCGATTGTCGCGATGGTTCGTAGCATGGCAACCGCGGTTGGGGTGCGCTGATGCCTGGCGAAGTCGACCAGCCCAAGCCCGAACGCCTCCTCGGTGCTGCCGTCGCGTGGACCCTCCTGGCCAGCCCAGATCGTGCCGAACAACCGTGAGATGGTGAGTTCGGACTCGAGCCCGTCGGCGCCGAAGTCTGATCGCCGCAAGGCGTCGACTATCTGGCGGTAGTACCGGCGCTCTGGTCGAACCTCGACCTCGAAGAGAGCCTGTTGGACGGCTGCTACGGTGCCACGACGCTTGGCGCGTCCGCCGGCCCGGCGCGTCCTGACCGCACTCACCCGGCGAGCCTAGCGGGCCGCGGATATCCGACGGATGGCATCGCTAACTGTCCGGGTCCATCCGAGGACGCAGCGCAAGTGATCGCAGTGCCGCGTACCCGCCACGTCTGCCGACCTCCGACAGACGCAGCCGGGTCGTAAAGCCGGGGCCCTTTCCCTCCTCCACCATGGACCACAACTCGCACCGGCGCACCAGGGCCCACACCGCGCGGCTGACGTCATGGTCATCCGGGGGTGCGCCATTGCCGGTGTCGCGCCAACCCGAATTCGCTAGGACATCGGCGACCTCTCGAATCAGATCCCGCATCTCGACCATGCCGTGTGCCTGAAGCAAGAGCATGAGGGCTGCCTCCTGAGCGGCCCCGTCGAAATCGGCAGCGTCGACCAAAAAGCCCATCGCGATCGTCCATTGTGCCGTCGGCTTCCCCAACAGCGGCCGCCCTCTGGCGCCCAGGACGAGCCGGCGCCCGGAGCGGCGCAGTGCTCCGGCCCGCTGCAGTTCCAACCGCAGCTCGCCGAGCCGCCACATGTCGGACTCCGATCGTGGCGGTCGTTCCGGCAGATCCCACCATCCGAACCGCTCGGCGGCCTCCTGAACAACCCGCCGGGCGAGGTTCCCACTCACCGTCAGCGGAACGCCCGGTGGATCGCCGGGCCGTCCGGCGGCGAGCTCGAGCAACCACTGCATCGGTGCCATCCGATCGGCAACGTCGCGCGGCGACGCCGGCTCGGCGAGCAGGTCGGCGAGTACGGCGGAAGCGAGGCCACGCCGACCGTGCCCGCCCACCTCCGCCCATGAATCGAGCCGCTCCGCCTGGACCCGACCCAGCAGTGGGGGCCCGTCGAGCCGGGACATCGTCAGCTGCTGTCGGGTCAGCCGTTGCTGGGTCAGCCGCCAGCCGCGTCCCCCCGGCTTCAGGTCCCCCGCTGCGAGCGCCAGTTCCAGCGTGGCGGCGATCCGCTCGTACGCGTTGATCTCAGCCGGCCGTATGATCTCACCCCACTCCAGTTCGGGCAGATCGGGCGGCAGGATGCCGGAGGCGTCCATCGCCTTGTGCGCGACCTTGGCGCCGGCGACCTGCCCGCGCTCGTCGTACGTGCGCAGGATTTCCTTGGTCTGCACCGAGGCGGCTATCCCGGCGTAGCGGTTCAGCTCGGCGAGTTCGAAGAAGAGCGCCAACGCCGCGGCTGTGTGCTGCGGCTCCGCCGTGTCGGCCAGCGTGAACCATAGGTACGTCTGCAGGTCATGCTGGGTCAGGTCGGCCAGGCCGCCGTCGGAGAGCAACTCATCGAGGGCGTGTTCGGCCCGCCGCGACGCCACCGGGTCGCTCCGGCGAAGGCGTAGCAGCGTCTTGGGTACGAGTGGGTCGCTCGCCACCCGCACACGTTATCGACAACGACCACCACAGCGTTGTCACCAGCCGCTCGAGCTGTGCGTTTCGACCTAATTCGCGCTAACTACTCCGAGCGAATCGCCTCCGGTAACGTCGTGGCGTGTCTGCCCGCAACGCCGGAATCTATGGCGGCTACGCGCTGACCGTCCTCATCGTGCAACTGGCGCTGCTCGCCGCGCTCGATGAGGAGCGCGTCCTGCCGCTGCTGGCTCCGGTGTGTCTGGTGGCGATGCCCGCCTTCGCCTGGTCAGCCGGCTGGCTCACCATCGGGATCGCGCCGCGGGCCGCGCCCGACCGCACGCCGCTGCAGCGGAACCCCCGACTGGGAGCGCTCATCTGCTTGGTTCCGAACCTGTTGCTCTGCGGCGGGCTAGGCGTCCTATTCCTGACCCGCTGACGCCGTCAAGATCGCGGTGATCACGTTCTGACCGTCGCTGAAACGCGTCGATCATGACCTGGAGGTCATGATCGACGGGATCTTGGGGGGCGGGATCTTGGGAGGCGGGATCTTGGGGGGCTCAGGGTCGGCGGGGAGAGGCGAGGATGAGTGCCATCGCCTCGGCGCGCGACTTTGCATCGGACTGCAGCAAGCCCCGCACCGCCGAAGTGACGGTACGGGCACCCGGCTTCTGGATGCCTCGCATCGCCATGCACATGTGCTCGCACTCGACGACCACGATCACACCCCGTGGGTCGAGCGCCTTCATCAGTGTGTCCGCGACCTGCGCCGTCAGCCGCTCCTGCACCTGCGGCCGGCGGGCGTAGACCTCGACGAGCCGGGCCAGCTTGGACAGTCCGGTGATCCGGCCGTCCGTGCCCGGGATGTAGCCGACGTGGGCCACGCCGTGAAACGGCAGCAGATGGTGTTCGCAACTGGACATGACTTCAATGTCGCGGACCAGCACCATCTCCTCGTGGTCGGCCTCGAAGCTCGTCGTGAGCACATGTTCGGCGTCGACGCGCAGTCCGGCGAAGAGTTCGGCGTACGCCCGGGCCACCCGCGCGGGCGTACGCTTCAGCCCGTCCCGGTCCGGGTCCTCGCCGATGGCGGTGAGGATCTCGCGGACGGCTCGTTCGATGCGTGGAAGGTCGACGGCGTCTTCCACCGGCCCACCACTGAGACGCCCGTTGACCAACCGCGCGGCGAGATGGTCCAGCTCCGTCTCGTACGAGACGAACGCGTCATCCGGCTCGGTAGCAGAGCCGTCCCTCGGCTCCGCGGTCAGCGCGAACCCTCCCCGGCGTTCGCGTCGGAGCCACTGGTCGTACCCGCGCCAGCACTAGTCGTACCCGCGCCAGCACTTGTCGTACCCGCGCCAGCACTGGGCCTACCCACGCCGGCGCCGTGGCCCTCTGTGGATGGCGAGTCGCCTAAGCCGGCCGTCTCGTGCTGGGCCTGCACACCGTCCGCCTCAGCACTCGACTTGAGAGTGTCCTTCTCGGACGGCGTGAGCACCGGCGGACGGTCCGACGGCCGGCGCTTGCCGAAGCCGTTGAACGGCGCCATCGGCCGCCGCTTCTGCACCCGCGCACACAGGCGAGCCATGTCCTGCTGGGACACGGTCTCCTTCTCCATGAGCTCGAGGACGATCGAGTCGAGCACATCGCGATACTCGACCAGAATCTCCCACGCCTCGTCGTGGGCCAACTCGATGAGCGCGCGCACCTCGGAGTCGATCTCCGCAGCGATGGCGTCCGAGTAGTCCTTGGTGTGACCCATCGTGCGGCCGAGGAACGGCTCGTCGTTGCTCGTGCCGTACTTCACCGCACCCAGTTTGGAGCTCATGCCGTACTGGGTGACCATGGCCCGGGCCACCGTCGACGCCTTCTCGATGTCATTGCCCGCACCGGTGGTCGGCTCGTGGAAGACCAACTCCTCCGACGCCCGGCCGCCGAGGGCGTACGCGAGCGTGTCGATCATCTCACCACGGGTCTGGGTGTACTTGTCCTCGGTCGGCAGCACGAGTGTGTGCCCGAGCGAGCGACCGCGGGGCAGGATCGTGACCTTGTGCACCGGAGCCAGTTGCGGCATGGCCCAGGCAACGAGCGCGTGACCGGCCTCGTGGTACGCGGTGATCTTCTTTTCCTGCTCGCTCATCGCCCGCGTGCGGCGCTCTGGACCGGCGATCACCCGGTCGATCGACTCTTCCAGGAAGTAGTTCGAGATGGCGCGCTTGTCATTTCGCGCCGTGAGCAGAGCCGCCTCGTTGATGACGTTGGCGAGGTCGGCACCCGAGAAGCCGGGAGTGCGGCGGGCGACCGAGTCGAGGTCGACGTCGGGCGAGAACGGCTTGCCTTTGGCGTGCACCCGCAGGATCGCCTTACGGCCCTCCATGTCGGGGGCATCCACGGCGATCTGGCGGTCGAACCGGCCCGGGCGAAGCAGAGCCGGGTCGAGAATGTCCGGCCGGTTGGTGGCGGCGATGAGGATGACGCCGCCCTTGGTATCGAAGCCGTCCATCTCAACGAGCAGCTGGTTGAGCGTCTGCTCGCGCTCGTCGTGCCCACCGCCGAGACCGGCACCGCGGTGGCGACCGACCGCGTCGATCTCGTCGACGAAGACGATCGCGGGCGCGTTGGCCTTGGCCTGCTCGAACAGGTCGCGGACCCGGCTCGCGCCGACGCCGACGAACATCTCGACAAAATCAGAACCGGAGATCGAGTAGAAAGGACAGCCGGCCTCGCCGGCCACCGCACGGGCGAGCAGCGTCTTGCCCGTACCGGGCGGGCCGTAGAGCAGCACGCCCTTCGGGATCTTGGCGCCGAGAGCCTGGTACTTCGCCGGGTTCTGCAGGAAATCCTTGATCTCGTGCAGCTCCGCCACGGCCTCGTCGGCCCCCGCGACATCAGCGAACGTGGTCTTCGGGGTGTCCTTGGCGACGAGCTTCGCCTTCGACTTGCCGAAGTTGAGGACCCGGCTCCCGCCACCCTGCATCTGCGACATGAACAGCAGCAGCAGAATGACCAGCACAGCGATCGGCAGCAGGTTGATGAGGAAGCTCAGCAGGACGCTGTCCTTGGTGACCTTGACATCCGCGTCGGCGATCTTGCCCGAACGCTCCAGCCCGTCGATCTCGGCCCAGATCGGCCCGATGGCCTGCGCCGGAACCTGGGCGTTGATGCGGTCGGTCTGCTGGCCCTTGACGTCGACCTTGTTGTTCAGATCGAGGACGAGATTCTGCTCACGATCCTCGAGAACAGCCTTCTTCACGTTCCCGTTGCGCAGCTCACTGAGCGCGACCGACGTGTCGACCTTGGTGTACTCCTGGCCGCCGGTGAAGAAGCTGCTCAACGCGATCGCGCCGACGATCACCAGGATGATCCACACAACAGGTCGGCGGAAGATGCCACGGGTACGTTCCATACTGTTTTGAGCGCTTTTTGCGCCCAGCCCTCCGAATCAGTCAGAGCACCCTGCAGCCGCGCCGCACGCGCCGAGCGTTCGGCGCGACCGTTCGGCGCAGACCCCGGGGCCGCCGTGGCACCCGGTCACTCGACGGTACACCGTGAGTGCCGACGTCGCCCTGTCACGTCGGGCACTCTCAGCTGTGTCCCAGGAAACCATCAGCAATGGTGCGGAAACCGACACGGACCGCGGCACCTCGATCACTCCGGGCTCGATCACACCAGGCGGATCAGACGCGCGAGTAGACCGAGGGGCGAAGCACCCCAATGTAGGGCATCTCCCGGTAGCGCTCGGCGAAATCGAGGCCATACCCGACCACGAACTCGTTCGAGATGTCGAACCCGATGTACTTCACCGGCACGTTAACCTTGATCGCATCGGGCTTACGCAGCAGGGCGACCACCTCGACCGACGCGGCGGACCGGCTCTCGAGGTACTTGAGCAGCCACGACAGGGTCAGGCCCGAGTCGACAATGTCCTCGACAACGATCACGTGCTTGTTGGCGATATCACGATCCAGATCCTTGAGGATACGAACGACGCCGGACGATGTGGCCCGCTGCCCGTAGGACGAGACCGCCATGAATTCCACCTCAACCGCGCCGGCCAGACGTCCGAGGGCCCGGGCGAAGTCAGCCATGAACATGAACGCACCCTTGAGCACGCCGACGAGCAGGACACTCTCCATGCGCACGTAGTCCGCCGCGATCTGCTTCGCCAGGTCCTGGATCTTGTTATGGATCTGTTCCTCGGTGACCACCACGCGTTCAATGTCGGCGTCGTACCAGTTGCCCTCACCCATGCGTCAAGCCTGCCCTATCGACGATTCGACGCGCGCGCCCTGGGTCGGCGTTTCCCATCACGGCCTCGGTTGGCCTCAGTAGCAGGCGGCGTGGCCGTCGGCGCGGACCTCGGAGCCGGCGACGTAACCCCGGCCGCCTGGACGCCGCCAGATCGCCTGCCCGTTCCCGACCACCGAGCGGTCGCCGACCGCGCGAGCGTCGTGACCACGGCGGCGCAGATCATCGACCACCTCGGCGCCGAACTCGGGCTCGACCAGCACCCGGCGCCCCGCGTCCCAGTACCACCGCGGCGCGTCCAGCGCCGCCTGCGGGTCGAGCCCGAGGTCCACCGATGACATGACGAGCTGGACGTGCCCCTGCGGCTGCATATGCCCGCCCATCACCCCGAACGGCCCGACCGGCTCACCGCCACGGGTCAGGAATCCGGGGATGATCGTGTGGAAAGGGCGCTTGCGCGGACCAACCTCGTTCGGGTGGCCCTCCGCGAGGGTGAAGCCCGAGCCCCGGTTCTGCAGGCCGAAGCCGAACCCTGGTACGACGACGAAGGATCCGAACCCCAGGTAGTTTGACTGGATCAGGCTCACCATCCACCCGTCGGTGTCGGCCGCGCAGAGATAGACGGTGCCTCCCCGGGTCGGTTCGCCAGCCACGGCCTCGGCCGCCACCTCTGTGAGTAGCACCCGCCGAGACGCCACATACGCCGGCGAGAGCAGTGCCGCTACCGGGGCCGGCGCCAGTTCCGGGTCCGCGACATGAGCGTGCGCGTCGGCGAGACCCAGCTTCATCGCCTCGATCTGAAGGTGCACTCGATGCGCCACGGGGACCGCCTCTAGCTAACGCCGGCCAGAATCGACAACGCCATCAGCGCCGCGATGCCCTGACCGTTCGGCGGCAACTCCCACACCTCGTGATCGCGATATCGGGCACTGACCGGGTCTACCCAGAGCGAGGAGTGCGCCGCCATGTCCGCATAGGACACCGTCCCGGCCGTCCGCGCCGAAAGGTCCGCGACTGCCTCGGCGATCTCGCCCCGGTAGAACGCGTCGCCGCCGGTCGCCGCGATTAGTCGAAGCGTGCGTGCCGCGTGCGGGTTCCGCCACGACTCGCCGGCCCGCGGTGCCCGCCCGTCCGGCGCGAAGACCTCGGCCCACCCGGCGAACTCGGCCCCGGCCAGCCCCGCGTACACCGGCACCGCCCGCTGCCAATGGTGGGCGACCGTCGGCGAGACCGGAAATCCATGCTCCGCGTACGCGATCGCGTCCTCGAAGAGCTCCGCGAAACTCAACCGACCGAACCGGTCATGCAGGTCACGCCAGCCGGCTGGAGCGCCCGGCACGGTCACCGGGAGCCAACCGCGGTCCGGCAGCCGCCCGGACATCACCGGGCCGTGCCCATCGGCAATCGTGCGTGCGACGTATTCGCGGGTCAGCGCCTGCGGGGACCGGCCCGAGGCGTTAAGTCCATGCAACCGTTGGCCATCCCAGACGATTGCGAAGAGGTCGCCGCCGATGTCATTGGACCCCGGCTGCACCACCGTGAGCGTGATCGCCGCCGCGACCGCCGCGTCAACGGCGGTGCCGCCCCGCCTGAGCATGTCCAGCCCGGCGGCCGCGGCGAGGGGCTGCGAGGTGGCGACGACACCCCGTGGGGCGTAGACCGGCTTACGCGAAAGGTTGGGCAAGGTCATGGCTACGACATCGGGGATAGGCGGCCGTCACGGCGAGCGACCGCGATCCCGCCCGGCAGGTGGACCGGACCTTGGCCATGCCAGTCCACCACGAGAGCGTCGAGCGCCTCGATGTGCCGATGTGACAGCCCCGATCCCGGGGCGTCGAGCGAGCGGGCCCAGGCGAGCAACACCCGCGTCCGGATCGCCTCGGCCAAGCCGGCCAGGTCGCTGACCCGTAGCGACCCGTCGTCGTCGCGGACCGCCTCGCCTGCGCTGGCCGCGAGGTCGTCGAGGGCCGCCCCGTCGACGGCCGCACGGCGCGCGGTCTGCGCGAGATTGGGTACCACGGCCGGGCCGAGGTTGTCCACAAGGGATCGGAGCAGTGTCCGGGCCCGGGCGCGCCCGAAAGCTGGATCAGCATTGTGCGGATCCTCCCATGGGGTGAGCGCGAGCGCGGTACAGGCCGCCCGTGTCTGCGTCCGCGAGATCTCTAGTAGCGGCCTCGCCAGCACCACCTGGTCCACCGCTCGCCTGGTGGGCATGCCCGCGAGCCCGCGCAATCCGGCGCCGCGCAACAGCGCGAGGAGGACCGTCTCAGCCTGGTCCTCGCGGGTGTGGCCAAGCAGTACGGTCCGAGCGCCGTGCGCCCGCGCCGCCGCCACCAGGCCCTCGTAGCGCGCGTCCCTGGCGGCCGCCTCTGGACCGCCTCCTCGACCCGCGACCTCCACCGTCTGTACCACAACCGGGTCGAACCCCGCCTTTCGCGCCCAGTCGGCGACCTCCTCGGCTCGTTGCGCCGAGCCCGGCTGGAGTTGGTGGTCGACGGTGACGAGGCCGACCGGTACGCCGAGCCTCGGCGCCACGAAGGCGGCTGCCGCCGCGAGTGCGAGCGAATCCGCCCCGCCAGAGCATGCGACCAACACGCCCACCCCGCTCACGCCCACCCCGCTGACGCCCACGCGCACGCCGCCCACGCGCACGCCGCTCGTCGATCTAGGACTTAGCGGCGCGGTTTGATCTCCAATCACGTCGCTGAGCCCTAGATCGACGAGAAGGGTGGAGCGAACGGCGTTGCGGATGGCCGCGACGGCGGGGTCCAGCGCGGCCATGGGTTCAGTCCGCGGCTGGCAGCGGACGCACCCCGGTACGGGCGATCCACGCCGACGCATCGGAGAGCTCGGAGAGCATCGGCAGGGTCAGCGGCGATTCCCATACCTTGTTGAAGCCGGCCATGCCGACCCGCGACACGACGTCGTGAACGAATTGCCGCCCCTCGGCGTACTGGCGCAGCTTCGCGTCGACACCCAGCAGCCGGCGCACCAACTTCTCCAGCGCGTTGCCGCCCTCGCGGCGCCGGTTGAACTTCGCGCGGATCTCGTCCACGCTCGGCACGACCTCTGGGCCTACTCCGTCCATCACGAACTCCGCGTGTCCCTCGAGCAGGGTCATCAGCGCGGTGATGCGATTGAGCACGGCCCGCTGCGCCGGAGTCTGCACCAGGTCAAGGATGGAGGCGCGACTGTCCGGGTTGCGCACGGCGTCCGCGATCGCACCGAGTGCCCGGCGGGCCCGTTCGGCGAACTGATCGGAGGCACCGCCGGCGTCCACGAACGCGGCGACCTCGCCGAGGAAGTGGGCTCGCAGCCACGGTACGGCGGTGAACTGGGTCCGGTGGGTGACCTCGTGCAGGCAGACCCAGAGCCTGAAGTCGCGCGGGACGGCCTCGAGCTTCCGCTCCACCTCCACGATGTTCGGCGCGACCAGCAGCAACTGGCCGGGGTCGGCGGAGAAGACCTCGTACTGCCCGAGCACCCGGCCGGACAGGTACGCGAGCACGGTGCCGGCCTGAACCCCGGTGACCCGCGAGCCGACGGCGTCGGCGAAGGCCCCGGGTTCGCGGGGCCCGGTCACCCGAGCGAGCAGCGGCGCGATCACCTGCCGCAGCCCAGCGATGTTGGCATCGGCCCAGTCGCGTCGATCAACCACGCGGACCGGTGAAGGTCCAGCCGAGGGTGACATTCCGGTATAGGTTTCGACCTGGCCGGCTGCCTCGTCGGCGAGGCGGCGGAGGTCGGTCACGACGTCGCTGGCCTCCCGGAAACTGACCCGAGGGCCGGACTTGCCAAGTGCCCCTGCGGTCGCGGCCGCGAGATCCCAGTCGACGAACTGCGCCATGCCCACCACCGTACCCGTGGTGGCCAAGACGCTAACCGCGATCGACCCGCCTCACTCGATGCCGGTCACGAACAGCCGCAGGACGCTAGCGCCGCCGCGATCCGGTCGAGGGCGGGCTCCGCCTTCGTCCTGCTCGTGGTCTGGTCGGCCACGATCGAGAAGGCCAGCAGCCGCCCGTCGGCGTCAACGGCGATGCCGGCGAGGGAGTTGACATGGGCCAGGGTGCCCGTCTTCGCCCGGACCACACCCGCGGCGCGGCCGCCCGAGTTGGCTCGGAGGAACCGCGGGCTGAGCGTGCCCGAGTAGGCGGCCACCGGCAGGCCGGAGATGATCGCCCGAAGCTGCGGGAACTCGGCCGAGGCCGCGTGCGCGAGGATCGACGTGAGCAGCGTCGCACTCACGCGGTTGTCCCAGGACAGCCCGCTGCCGTCGACTAACCGGTACCCGCCGGTGTCCATACCCAGCTCAGCCAGCACGTCGCCGGTTGCCTCGGCGCCGCCGACGAAGCTCGCCGGCCGCCCGCGGGCCAGGGCTACGTGGCGGGCGAGGCTCTCCGCGATGATGTTGTCACTCTCCAAAATCATCATCTCGACCAGGCGGGACAGCGGAGGGGAGCGCACCTCACCGAGTTGCTGGGCTCCGGACGGGGCAGCGCCAAAGCTCACCGCGGAGGCCGGCAGGCCGAGCGCCTTGGCGAAGATTTGCCCGGCCGCGAGGTCTGGCCGGGCGTGCCGTGCCGCACATCCCTTGGTCTGCTTAGGGTTCTTTCGCGCCCCGTCGGTCATCAACGCCGTGATGTTGGCGATGCAGCCGAACTTCGCGTCCGCCGCAATCCACCGTGGACTGTATGTGGGGCCCACGAAGAGCGACGAATCAACGGTCACCCGGGTCGGGGACCCGCCGCCGAGCGCCGTCCTCACCTGGTCCGCGAGGAGGTCCAGCCGTGCGGCACCCGGATAGGTCGGGGTGGCACCGGCCGCCAACGTGGGGTCGCCGCCGCCCAGGAGGACGACCTCGCCCGGCGCTCCGCCGGCGACCACGCGGGTGGAAATCTGGTAGGCCGGACCACGAGCGTGCAGCACGGCCGCGGCGGTGACCAACTTGGCGGTGGAGGCGGGGGTTGCGCCCTCGCCGCCCCTCTGCTCGAAGATCGGCTCGCCGGTGGCCACGTCGACGACGGCGGCGGTGACGTGGCCGCCGAGCCCCGGGTCGGCGAGCATCGGGCCGATCAGCGCGGCCACCGCCGCGGCCGACGGGCGGGGAGCGTCACTGGCCAGCCCGGGCAGGACAGGCGCGGAGACGCCGACCGCCGTCGCGGACTGCCACTGCGGCGCCGCCGGCCCGTTGGACGTACCCGCGAGGACGCCGCCGCCGGCCGCGAGCACCGTGAGGACCGCGGCGGCCGCGATCCACCGACCCTTGCGAATCGGACGCCGGGTCGGCGCCTCCTCCGGCCAGTCATCGCCGTAGCCATCGGCCGGTTGGCTACGCCGCTCGGCCAGCGGCGGCCGATGAGGCGGACGCCGATCGGGGCCCGGCGGTCCCGGCCGGGGTCCACGGCCTGGCGGGAGCCCGCCGGGGGCTGGCCGAGTAGGAGCCGGAGCCTCGGGCGCCCGCGTCCCGGGCGGCCCGGGACGCGGAGACCCACCAGGTCCGGACGGCTTGCCTGGTCCGGACGGCGGTGACGGCCGGCCCCCCGGCGGCGCGGTGGGCGCAGTGGGCGCGGCTGGACCCGCGAAGTTACGCGGCGACGGCTGCTCCGACCGTGGCGGCGGCTGCTCCGGGCGCGCTGGTGCCGTCGGCATTGGGGGCGGGGCATCGACCCGTGCGGGTGCCGGGCGCGAGGGCGACACCGGAGGCGACACCGGCGCGGGCGTCGCCGGGCTGACCGGCTCCGCCTCGTCGACCTTCGCGTCTGACGCCTCTTCCCGGGCTCTCCTGTCCTGCTTCTTGGCCTTCGGGGCCACGAGCCGGTCCAGGAAGCCTTGCTTCGCCGGCTTGACTTGGATCACGGGCAATACGACGTGGATGGGCTCGAGCGGCTTCTCGGGTGCGTCCGGTACCACAGCGCGGGCCTTGGCAGCGCTTTCGGCGGGTGCCACCCCACCACCCGGGCGCACCACACCCGTACCGGGCCTGACGACACCCGTGCCGGGACGGACGACATCGCCGGGGGATGGCGCGTTGGACGTACCCGCGGCCTCCTCGCCGTCCTCTATGCCGCCACCCTCGACACTCGGGTGCGTATCTGGTCGCGCCACCCACCCCTCCTCTGCTCGCCGCCTTGAGCGTAGGCGACACTAGCTCTACATCAAGCCCGGCCCAGCATGCCCGTGTTGATCGCCTCCGCCGAGAGGAAGTGAAGTGCGCGATGTTGTCCTTCGACGTGACGGTCGAAATCCCCAAGGGACAGCGCAACAAGTATGAGGTCGATCACAAGACGGGACGGATCAGGCTGGACCGGACGCTGTTCACCGCGACGCAGTACCCGGCCGACTATGGGTTCGTGGAGGGCACACTGGGTGACGACGGCGACCCGCTCGACGCGCTTGTGCTGGTGCAAGAGCCCACCTTCCCCGGTTGCCTCATTCATTGCCGGGCGATCGGTATGTTCCGTATGACGGACGAGAAGGGCGGCGACGACAAGGTCCTCTGCGTGCCGGCCGATGACGTGCGGCAGGCGCACCTTCGCGACATCCACAACCTGCCGCAGTTCGACCTCGCGGAGATCCAACACTTCTTCGAGGTCTATAAGGATCTAGAGCCAGGCAAGAGTGTCGAGGGCGCCACCTGGGTGGGCCGCAAAGAGGCAGAGGCCGAAATCACGCTGTCTCGCGAGCGGTATACGCGCGCGATCGCCTCGGGCGATTGGCACGACGCCGGGGTGAACCATCCGCTGACCCACTGATCCATTACCCTGCCACGCCCTGCACCCAGCTGTAGAGATCAAGGACCGCGCACGCCACCGGCGCCAGCGCGACGACGGTTGCCACGTCCAGGATGTCGGCGAGGCGGCCAAGATAGGGCGACCCGGCGCCCCGTGGCCGGTGGGCCGTCGCCGCCGCGGCCAGCAGCCCCACCACCGCACCGAACGCCAGCGCGAGGCCGAGAAGGCGGGTAGCGGACCCCGCTCCGCCCAATGTGGACCAGGTCGTGAGCGCGAGTCCGACCAGACCACCCGCCACCAGCGGCAGCCGGGCCGCCACGCTGGGAAAGAGCCGGGCGCGCAGCAGCAACGCCGTGGCGGCCAGGCAGCCCAGCAGCGGGCCGGCCGCGCCGGTCTC
>Ga0209859_1000028_pt1 | contig 24641 bp, 21 predicted proteins | sample GWRWS3_50_60_FD_187241 | JGI IMG/M metagenome (GOLD analysis project Ga0209859, IMG submission 187241) | Riverbed sediment microbial communities from areas with vegetation nearby in Columbia River, Washington, USA - GW-RW S3_50_60 (SPAdes)... | ecosystem: Environmental > Aquatic > Freshwater >... | reverse complement strand
CGAGAGAGCGCTGTTAGAGTTGCTCGCCTCTCGTGAGGGATCGAAGCGTCTCGACCTGGGCGACGGCCGCGTGGCGGTGAGGGAGTACGAGAGCGTCTGGCTCGAGCGCGGCCCCGTTGCGCTCGAGGGCCGGGTGCGGTGGGGTCGCTGGACGCTCGAGGCGCGCCGCCCGGGCCTCAAGGTGCGCGGCTGGCGCCCCGGCGACCGCCTCGCCGGCCATGGCAAGAAGGTGCAGGACGTCTTCGTGGACGCCAAGGTGCCCCGCTCCGAGCGCGAGGCGTGGCCGCTCGTCGTCCGCGGCGACGAGGTCGTCGCCGTCCCCGGGATCACGGCGGCGCCGGGCTACGAGGACGCGGTCAGCGGGGAGCGCGGATGAGCAGCGTCAACGAGCTCACCGCCGCCGTCGAGGAGACTCTCATCGACGAGGACACCCTCCAGAGCCGCATCGCCGAGCTCGGGGCGGCGATCAGCGAGGACTACCGCGGGCGCGACCTCTTCCTCGTCGGCGTGCTCAAGGGCGCCGTCTTCTTCATGGCCGACCTCATGCGCCGGATCGAGATCCCCTGCGAGGTGGACTTCATGGCCATCTCGAGCTACGGGGCCGGCGTCGACTCCTCGGGAGTCGTGCGCATCCTCAAGGACCTCGACGTCTCGATCGAGGGCCGCAACGTCCTCGTGGTCGAGGACATCATCGACTCGGGCCTCACGCTCTCCTACCTGCTCAGGAACCTCGAGGCCCGCGAGCCCGCTTCGCTCGAGATCTGCGCGCTCCTGACGAAGCCGGCCCGGCGCGAGATCGACATCCACTGCCGCTACATCGGCTTCGAGATCCCGAATCGCTTCGTGATCGGCTACGGGCTCGACTTCGCCGAGCGCTACCGAAACCTCCCCTTCGTGGGCGTCATCAGGGACGAGCTGGCCGCGCAGGCGGAAGAGACTGCGTAACGAAACACTCATCCGAAGGCTCCCGGGAGCCGAATAGGAGACTGCTACGCTTCGTCCAAAGCCGAGGTCCTGTCGTTGAGCCGTTTTTTCCGCAGCGCACTCTTCCCGCTGATTGTCATCGTTCTGCTCGTCTACCTGGCGTCGCAGACCCTTCTGCCGCGGTCCGAGGAGAAGAAGAAGCTCACGTACAGCGAGCTGATCACTCAGGTCGACACGAACCCTGAGAAGTTCGACGACGTCGTCTTCAACCCGAAGGGCCGCTCCATCGAGGCTGTCTTCGGCGGCGAGAAGTACAAGGTCAACTACCCGAGCGACCAGTCGCAGATCGAGTTCCAGAACCTCCTGGAGGAGAAGGGGGTGGCGTTCGACTCGAAGGGGACCGGCGACTCGGCCTGGTGGTCGATCCTCACGTACCTGCTCCCGTTCGTCCTCTTCTTCGGCTTCTGGATCTTCCTCATGAACCAGGTGCAGGGCGGCGGCTCCAAGGTGATGAGCTTCGGGAAGAGCCGCGCGAAGCGCGTGGCGCCCGACTCGCCGAAGATCACCTTCAAGGACGTGGCCGGCGTGGACGAGGCTGTCGAGGAGCTGCACGAGATCAAGGAGTTCCTCGAGAACCCGAAGAAGTTCCAGGCGCTCGGTGCGCGCATCCCCAAGGGCGTCCTCCTCTACGGGCCGCCCGGCACGGGGAAGACGCTGCTCGCGCGCTCGGTCGCCGGCGAGGCAGGCGTGCCGTTCTTCTCCATCTCCGGCTCCGACTTCGTCGAGATGTTCGTCGGCGTCGGCGCCTCGCGCGTGCGCGACCTCTTCGAGCAGGCCAAGCAGGCAAGCCCCTGCATCATCTTCATGGACGAGATCGACGCCGTCGGCCGACACCGCGGGGCCGGCCTCGGCGGCGGCCACGACGAGCGCGAGCAGACCCTGAACCAGCTTCTCGTCGAGATGGACGGCTTCGAGATGAAGGACAACATTATCCTGATCGCCGCCACGAACCGCCCCGACATCCTCGACCCGGCGCTCCTCCGGCCCGGGCGCTTCGACCGCCAGATCGTCGTCGACCGCCCCGACCGGAACGGCCGCCGCAAGATCCTCGAGGTGCACACGAAGGGCAAGCCGCTCGACAACTCGGTCGACCTCGACACGCTCGCCGCGGGGACGCCCGGCTTCACGGGCGCCGACCTCGCCAACCTCGTCAACGAGGCCGCCCTCCTCGCGGCGCGCCGCGGCCTGAAGACGATCGGCGAGCTCGAGCTCGAGGAGGGGATCATGCGCGTGATCGCCGGGCCGGAGAAGAAGACCCGGCTCCTCTCCGAGCACGAGCGGAAGGTCACCGCCTACCACGAGATGGGCCACGCCCTCGTCGGGCACCACCTTCCGAACTGCGACCCCGTCCACAAGATCTCGATCATCAGCCGCGGCCAGGCCCTCGGCTACACGATCTCGCTCCCGGCCGAGGACAAGTTCCTGACGACGAAGGCGGCCCTCATGGACCAGATGGCGATGACGCTCGGCGGCCGCGCCGCGGAGGAGCTCGTCTTTCACGAGGTGACGACCGGCGCCGCGAACGACATCGAGAAGGTGACGGCGACGGCCAAGCACATGGTCATGCGCTACGGCATGAGCGAGAAGCTCGGCCCGCGCATGCTCGGGCGCAACCACGACATGCCGTTCCTCGGCCGCGACATGGGCTCCGAGCCGGACTACTCCGAGGAGATCGCGCGCGAGATCGACGACGAGATCCGGCGCGTGATCGAGGAGGCGCACGACCGCGCGCGGAAGGTGCTCGCCGAGCACATGGAGGAGCTCCACACTCTCTCCGAGCTCCTGATCGAGCGGGAGACGATCGACAAGGATCAGTTCGAGCGGCTCCTGGCCGGCGAGAAGGCGGAGACCGTCTTCCCGGAGTCGGAGGGAGCGCCGCCGGCCGAGGACGAGCCGGAGAAGAAGCCGCGTGCCGAGCCGAAGCCGCGGCCCTTCCCGCTGCCGGGCGCGACGATGCAGCCCCCGCCCGAGCCCGAGGGCGCGAACTAGCTCCCCTATGACCCGGCTCCTGCTGGCCCTCTGCGGAGCGCTCGCGCTCGCGGCGTGCGCCGGTACGGAGACGGAGACGGTCTCCGTCACGACCGCGCGCACGGAGACCGAGACGGTCACGGAAACGGAGACCGTCGCTGAGCCGGTCGGCCTGCCGCCCGAGGTCGCGGCGACGCACGCGGCGCTTCTCGAGGCCGCGCGGTCGGGGGACTACGAAGCGCTCCGGCCGCTCATTCCCGACGAGTTCTCCTACACGTTCGGCGGAGCTGTCCAGGGCGGGCCGATCGCGTACTGGCAGCAGCTCGAGGAGGAGTCCGGCGAGAGCCCGATCGAGATCCTGGCCCGGATTCTGGAGCTGCCGTACACGCTCGCCGCGGGCACGTACATCTGGCCCTTCGCCTATGACAAGCAGCAGGAGGAGCTGTCCGACTACGAGCGGGAGCTCCTGGGGGACCTGGCCGACGCGTACTCAGGGGCCGGCAGCGGCTACCTCGGCTGGCGGGCCGGCATCGAGCCGGACGGCGCCTGGTCCTTCTTCATCGCCGGCGACTAGGAGGGCTTGGCGGAAGGTTGCTCGGCACAGCCTGCGTTTCGTCAAACCCTCCTACTAAAAGAGGAGGTACCGGCGCCGGCGCGCCTTGCGCGGCGGCTTCGGCACCGGCTCGCCGGCGACGATCGCGGCGGGCGCCTCCACCGTTAGGAAGCGCGCGAGCCCGTCGTCGCCGACCGCCTCGGCCGCCGCGCCCAGGCCAGCCTCGCGGATCTCCGGCGTGTGCGCGTCGCTGGCGAGGAGATGGGCCAGGCCGTCCTCCAGCAGCCGTTCGGCCGCCTTCTGGGAGGAGCGGCCGATGCGGCCGTCGAGGGAGGCGGCCGTGAGCTGGACGAGCGCTCCCATCCGGACGGCCTCCCCGAGCCGGGCCGGGCTCGACTGCACCTCACGGTTCCGCTCGGGATGAGCGAGGATCGCGAGGAAGCCGCGGAGGCCGAGCCCGTAGACGGTCTCCTCGAGCCCCGACGGCCACCCGGAGTAGGGGAACTCGAGCAGGAGGTAGCGGCCGGACTGGGCGAGGGTGAAGCGGCGCAGCTCGTCGTCGTCGAGCGAGCCGAGCATGACGAGGTCGATCTCGCCGCCGGGGAGCACCTCGACGTCGATCTCCTGCTCGACGAAGTCCTCGCGGAGCCTCGTCACGCCTCGCTCCATCTCCTCGGGCCGCGTCGGGTAGTCGCTGCGGACGTGGGGGGTGGCCGCGATCGCCGTCACCCCGTCGTCCGCGGCTCTGCGCGCGAGGGCGCGGGCCTCGTCCACGGTGCGTGACCCGTCGTCGAGGCCCGGGAGGATGTGGGAATGGAGGTCGATCATGGGTTCAGGCGGCCGGTCGTAGGATACGGTTGCTCCGTGAGACCCCCGCTCGAGCAGGCCTTTCCGCGGCCGTCCGTGCTCGGGGTCGTGAACGTCACGCCCGACTCCTTCTCGGACGGCGGGGAGTTCCTGAGGCCGGAGGCCGCGGTCGCGCTGGCGCGGGGGCACGTCGAGGAAGGCGCCGCCCTGGTGGATGTGGGCGGGGAGTCCACGCGACCCGGCTCGGAGGGCGTCTCCGCCGAAGAGGAGCTCGCGCGCGTCGAGCCGGTGCTGGCGGCGCTCCAGGGGCTCCCCGTCTCCGTCGACACGTCCAAGGCCGAGGTGGCGCGGCGCGCGCTCGCGCTCGGCGCCGTGATGGTGAACGACGTCACCGCCCTCCGCGGCGACCCGGAGCTGGCGGGCGTCGTCGGCGACGCCGGCGCCTATCTTTGCCTCGTGCACATGCTCGGTGAACCGCGGACGATGCAGCACGACCCGCGCTACGACGACGTCGTTTCGGAGGTGAAGGCATTCCTCGAAGACCGGCTCGCCGTCGCCGTCTCCGCGGGGATCGCGGAGGAGCGCGTCTGCCTCGACCCGGGCCTCGGCTTCGGCAAGACGGTGGCGCACAACCTCGAGCTTCTCGCCCGCCTCGACGAGCTCGCCGCCCTCGGCCGGCCGCTGCTCGTGGGCGCCTCCCGCAAGCGCTTCCTCGGGCGGTTGCTGGGCGACCCGAAGGCGCTCACCGGTCCGGTCTCGGCCGGCGTCGCCGTCGCCGTGCTCGCCTACGAGCGCGGCGCCTCGTTCTTCCGCGTGCACGACGTCCGCGAGCACGTGGACGCCCTCGCAACGGCGCGCGCCGTCGTCGGCTCGGAGGTCGCGTGAGCGAGGTCGTCATCGATGTTCAAGGCCTCGAGGTCTTGGGCTTCCACGGGGCGCTCGAGGAGGAGCAGCGCGCCGGCCAGCGCTTCTTCTTCGACGTCCAGCTCGTCGCGCACGACGCGGGCATCCGGACAGACCAGCTCGCGGACACGGTCGACTACACGGCCGTCGTCTCCCGTGTCCGTGCGGTGAGCGACGGGCGGCGCTTCAACCTCATCGAGGCGCTCGCCGCCGCCGTCGCCGACGACCTCGTCGAGCACTTCCCGGTCTCGCGCGTCCGCGTTCGCGTGCGCAAGCCCGAGGTGAAGCTCGAGGCGCCGGTGGAGTACACCGCCGCCACCGTCGAGCGCGTGCACCGCTGAGGAAGCTTGTGTTTCTCCGCCACAAAGTCCGGCTCCCTGCCGGGAAGCGGTCCCGGCCAGCGCGGGACAGGTCCAAGGAGCTTGTGCGCGTGGAACACAAGCTCCGTTCGGCGTGAGGGCGTACGTCGGGCTCGGCGCGAATCTCGGCGACCGGGAGGGGACGATCCGGCGCGCGGTCGAGCTCCTCGGCGCCGAGGCGGGAATCGAGGTCGTCGCCGTCTCGGCCCTCCGGGAGACCGACCCCGTCGGCTACGCGGAGCAGCCGCCGTTCCTGAACGGCGCCGTCTCCGTCGAGACCGAGCTCGCTCCGCGGGAGCTGCTGGAGCGGCTCCTGGCCCTCGAGCGGGAGCTCGGGCGCGTCCGCGCCGAGGGCCCGCGCTTCGGCCCGCGCACGATCGACCTCGACCTCCTCCTCTACGGGAGCGAGACGATCGACGAGCCGGGCGTGAGCGTTCCCCACCCGCGCCTCGCCGAGCGGCGCTTCGCGCTCGAGCCGCTCCACGAGCTGGATCCGGAGCTGGCCCTTCCGGACGGGCGCGCGGTTCGGGAACTCCTCCAGACGACGCTAGAATGAGGCGCATGTCTCACCTCGACGAGCTCGACGAGTACGAGGCCGAGCTCGAGTTACGCCTGAAGAGGGAATACTCGGCTGTCTTCGGCCTCTTTCGCTACTGCGTCGTCACTCAGGACTCGACGTATCTCTGCAACAGGCACGAGCTGAAGGTCCTGCCGCAGACGACGTACCCCTTCTTCCACTTGACGATGGAGGACGTCTGGGTCTGGGACAAGAACCGCCCGACCCGCATCATCCCGCGCGCGGAGGTCTACACCTCGAGCGACGTCACGATCGAGGAGCTCCGCGGCGAGGGCGAGGGGCCGGGGCTCACGGCCGAGGCGCTCGCGCAGAAGCTCGGCGAGACTCTCGGCGGCGACGACGAGCTGAGCTAGCCGGGCGCGCCCGTGCTGCTGGCCGTCGACGTCGGCAACACGCAGACGGTCTTCGGGCTCTACGACGGAGACCGCTTGGCCGAGCACTGGCGCGTCTCGACCGAGGCCGAGCGGACCGGTGACGAGCTCGGCGTCCTCGTCGGCCGGCTGCTCGAGCTGCGCGACCTCGGCTTCGAGGACATCGCCGGCGTCTGCCTCTCGTCGACGGTACCGCCCCTGGTCCGTGCCTACGAGGACTTCGCGCGCGACTACGCGGAGGCGCGGCTCCTCGTCGTCGGGCCCGGGACGCGCACCGGCATCCCGATCGTCTACGACGACCCGCGCGAGGTCGGCCCGGACCGGATCGCGAACGCCGTCGCCGCGCGGGAGCGCTACGGCGCGCCCTGCATCGTCGTCGACTTCGGCACGTCGACGAACTTCGACATCGTCTCGCCGGCGGGGGAGTACGTGGGCGGTGTGCTCGCGCCCGGGATCGAGGTCTCCATGGAGGCGCTCTTCGCCCGCGCGGCCCGCCTGGTCAAGGTCGACTTCGCGCCGCCGCCTTCGGTGATCGGGAAGACGACCGTGGCCGGGCTCCAGTCGGGCCTCGTCTACGGCTTCGCCGGCCAGGTGGACGGCATCGTGCGCCGCATCCGGGCCGAGCTCGGCGACACGGCCCCGGTCGTCGCCACCGGAGGGCTCGCGGAGCTGATCGCCCCCCACGCGGAGACGATCGACCGCGTCGACCCGCTCCTGACGCTCGAGGGTCTACGCCTGGTCTGGGACCGGAACGGCTGAGCTCTCGGGCTGGGCGACCGGCGACCGGTCGCCCACGACCACCGTGTCGAGGTGGGCGCGGGAGAGGGGGCTCGCCCAGAGGCCCTCGATCCACGGCCGCCGGAGGAGCATCGAGCGCGGGTAGGCGATCGGGAGGATCGCCGCGTGCTCGGCGACCCACAGGCGGTCGACCTCGTGGTAGACGCGCATGCGCTCGCCCTGGTCGCGGAGCGAGCGCCCCTCGGCCATGAGCTCGAGGATGTCGTCGTCGCGGTAAAACGCCCAGTGGTGCTCCAGGAGCCCGCGGAAGAAGCCGTCGGGATCGGGGTAGTCGGCCGTCCAGCCCGTCCACCACATCTGTGCGTCTCCGAGCACGTCCCAGTCCACGTGCTCCTTCTTCGGCACGACCTTTACCCGCGCGCCGAGCGGCTTCCAGAGCTCTGCGATCGGCTCCAGGGGCACGAGCCAGTGGGGGACGATCATCTCGATCTCCGGCAGGCCTTTGCCGCCGGGATAGCCGGCCTCGTCCAGGAGCGCCCGCGCCTTCTCGAGGTCGTATTCGGGCCCCACTCGGTGAGAGTGGGCCGGCATGGCCGGCGGGATCGCCCCGCCGCGGCTCGCGGCGCGGTAGAGGCCCGCACGTGGGTAGTGGGCGACGAGGAGCTCGCGGTCGACGGCGTGCGAGAAGGCCTTGCGCACGAGCTCGTTCGAGAATGGCGCGCGGTCGGCGCGGAAACCGACATATTGGAGGCTGAGCTCGGGCACTACCTCGCCGAGCGTCAACGGCTCGTCCTCGGAGACGGGGTCGTAGACGTGGAGGAGGTCGAAGCGGCCCTTTCGCCACTCCTCGATCATCTTCGCGCCCTTGGAGTAGAAGGAGAAGTGGATCTCGCGCACGTTCCCGTGGGGGCCTGTCCAGTACGGGTTCGCACGGAGGAGGGCGTGCTCCTCGTCGAACTCGACGAGCGCGAAAGGGCCGTTGCCGACGAGGTTCTCCGGCTTCGCCCAGTCGTCACCGAGCTGCTCGCAGCGATGGCGCGGCCAGGGGAAGGCCCAGGCCGAGCAGAGGACGTACGGGAAGTAGCTCCGCGGCTCGCGCAGCTGCACCTCGAGCGTGCGGTCGTCGAGCGCCTCCGCTGTCTCCACGTCCTCCATGAGGAAGGCGGTTCGCGTCTTCAGCTCCCGCATCCGTCGCCATGCGTACGCGTAGTCGTCAGCCGTGAGGGGCTCGCCGTCGCTCCAGCGCGCGCCCTCCTGGATCCGGAAGAGGTACGTGAGACCGTCGGAGGAGACGCGGAAGTTGTCCGCCATGGCCGGGACGACGTTCAGCTCGGCGTCGACCATGAGGAGGCCGCGGAAGAGAAGCTCCGCGAAGTAGCCGGCCTCCGTCGAGTAGACCTCGCCGGGCGCCAGGTCGATCGGGGGCCCGGAGGCCGTCTCCAGCCGCTCGGTCGGCTCCAGCCTCGGATCCTCGCCGACGCGGCAGCAGAACGCCTCGTCGTACATCTCCTCGGCCTTCTCGAAGTCGAAGGCGAGGTGGTACGCGAGCGCCATCTTGAAGAGCGTGTCGCGGGCGCGGCGGTCGTCCCCAATGCGAGCAAGGAAACCCCGCGCCTTGTCGTAGTGCTCGAGCGCCTCCTTGTCCGCGTAGACGGCACGGGCCGCGTCGCCCGCCTTGAGCAGGTACTCGACCGCCTTCTCAGGCTCGCCGGCCTCGGTGAAGTGACGGGCGAGGAGCCCGTAGGCCTCCTCCGGGGACTCCCGGTAGATGTCCTCGAGCGCCTCGCCGACGCGCTTGTGGAGCTTGCGGCGCTTCGAGTCGACGAGGCTTGCGTAGGCGACCTCCTGGACGAGGCCGTGGCGGAAGCGGTACTCCGGGTTCGGCCGGCGGCGCTTCTCGACGATGAGGTCGAGGCGCTGGAGCTCGGTGAGCGCGGGCATGAGCTCGTCGCGCGGCACGAGCCGCTCGAGCAGCGGGAGCCCGAACGTGCGCCCGATGACGGCCGCGAGCGAGAGCGCCTCGCGCGTCTCCGGATCGAGGCGGTCGAGGCGCGCCTGGAGGGTTCCCTGCACGGCGGCGGGGATGGCCAGCTCGTCGACGTCCACCGCGAGCTGCCAGCTGCCGTTCCGCCGCTCGAGGGCGCCCCGCTCGACGAGGTCCCGGAAGGCCTCCTCGAGGAAGAACGGGTTCCCGCCGGAGCGCTCGGCGAGGAGCTCCGCCACGGACTCCGGCAGCTCGCCCTCGGCTGCGTGCGAGACGAGGACGCGCGAGGAGTCTGCTGGGAGCGGCCGGACCTCGATCTCGCGGTAACGGTGCGGGAAGCGCTGGCGCGCGCGCTCGCCGAGGCGCCAGGAGCCGTGGTCACGCTCGGGGCGGAAGAGGAAGAAGAGAGCGACCGCGGACTCGTCCGTGATGGCGAGGAGCGACTCGAGGAGCTCGAGCGTCGCCTCGTCCGCCCAATGGAGGTCCTCGAAGACGAGGCAGAGCGGCTCCTCCTCGGCCAGCCTGAGGACGAGGTCGTAGAAGACCTCGAAGGTGCGCGACTGAATGCTCTCGCGGTTGAGCTCGCGAATCGCCTGCGCCGCCTCGGGCTCGACCGTGAGCCCGACGAGGCTGGCGAAGAACGGGTAAGCCTCGTCCGCCTCCTCCTTGCCGAGGACGTGCGCGAGCTCGGCCTTCAGCTCGAGGCGGACGCGGGCCTCGGGCGTGGAGGCGCCGACGCTGAGCCACTCCCGCAAGAGGTCGCGGATCGGCCAGTAGGGGAAGGTCTGCGCGTAGGAGACGCCGCGCGCCTCGATGAAGCGCGCGCGGTCGCGGTAGCGGTCGCGCACCTCCCAGACGAGTCGCGTCTTGCCGATCCCGGGCTCGCCCATGACCGAGACGATCGCGCCCCGGCCCTCGACGAGCGCGTCCATCGTCCTCTCGAGGACCGTGAGCTCGAAGTCGCGTCCGACCAGCGGGAGGCTGGGCGGGGAGGGCTCAGACTCGAGCACCCGGGTGACGCGGAACGTCTCGAGCGGCTCGCTCACGCCCTTCACGTCCTGCGACCCCATCTCCTCGAGCTCGAAGCACGTCTCGACCTGCCGCTTCGTCGTCGGCCCGATGACGACGCCACCTTGGCCGGCGATCTCCTGGAGGCGTGAGGCGACGTTGACGGTGTCCCCGAGCGCGTTCCACGGGTCGTAGTTCTCGTCGCCGTCCTGCTGGAGGCCGACGACGACGGGTCCGGTGTTGACCCCGATCCGGACGGCGAGCTCGACGCCGTAGGCGGCCTCCACCTCCTGCGCGTACTGGGCGAGCGTGCGCTGGATGGCGAGCGCGGCGCGCAGCGCTCGCTCGGCGTCGTCCTCGTGCGAGACGGGGACGCCGAAGAACGCGAGCATCTCGTCGCCGACGAGCTGCGCGACCGTGCCGTCGTAGCGGCGCACCTGCTCGGTCATGATCCGCATGACCTCGTCGATCAGGAACTTCGAGCGCTCGGGCCCGAGCTTCGCGGCGATCGCCGTCGAGCCGACGACGTCGGCCACGAGAACGGAGACGATCCTTCGCTCGCCAGTCGCAACCGCCATAGGGGAGTTATAGCGGTGTGACGGGTGTCTCTAGCGGCCGGCCAGTACCCCTCCAGGCAATACATCCCAGGTCCCTGACGCGCGATGAGCGGCGCCAGGCGTCGTCCTCAGTCGCCCCCATACCTTCTGGTATGCGGGCTCCCTGCGTCCTAGCCTGGCTTGCTCCTCGCCCGCCAGGAACGAGGGCGCATCACCTGAAGGGGCACTAGCCGCCGCCGTAGACGGAGATGGGGAGATCGAGCAGGACGTCGTCCTCGGCGGGCAGCTCCCCCTCGAGCCGGGCCAGGGCTGCGACGGCCCCGGGCGCGACGGCGAAGAGCCGCTCCTCGACGTCGGCTAGCGTCGGCAGCTGCACGAGCTCCTGCTTGAAGGGCTTGGGGAAGCGCCCGCGGCCGAGGTACCAGCCGTAGAACTTCTTCAGGAAGCCGGTTGCGCGCCGCTCGTCGAGCTCGCGGACGGTCGCGCGCATGAAGAGCACGAGCTCCGCGACGACCTCCTCCCGGCTCGGCTCATTCTCGCGTTCGCCGGCGATCTCGCCGACCGCCCACGGGTTCCCCTGCGCGGCGCGGCCGACCATGACCGCGGCACAGCCCGTCTCGTCGAGGAGCTCCTGTGCGCGGGCCCGCGACGTGACGTCCCCGGAGGCGACGACGGGTACGTCCACGAGCTCCACGAGCTCGGTCGTGAGCGAGTGATCGGCGGTGCCGGTGTACATCTGCCTCGCGGAGCGCGGGTGGAGCGTGAGCGAGGCCGCGCCCGCGTCCACGAGCTGTGGGCCGGCCGCGAGCGCGGCCCGGGAGCCGTCGGCGAGCCCGCGGCGCATCTTCACGGTGACTGGCAGGGAGATCGCCGCGGCCACTGCTCCGACGATGCGAGAGGCGCGCTCGGGATCCTCGAGCAGCGTCGCACCGGCGCCCGTCTTCGTCACCTTGCGCACCGGGCAGCCGAAGTTCAGGTCGACGATGTCGGCGCCCGCATCCTCGACCATGCGCGCGGCCTCAGCCATCACGGCGGGCTCCGAGCCGAAGATCTGCACCGCGAGCGGGGTCTCGTCGCGCCCGATCCGGAGGTAGCCGAGCGTGCGCTCGTTCCCGTGGCTGAGACCTGCGCAGCTCACCATCTCGGAGCAGACGAGCCCGGCTCCGAAGCGGCGCCCCTGGCGCCGGAACGCCTGCACGCTCACGCCCGCCATCGGGGCGAGGACGATGCGCGAGGGGATCTCGACGGAGCCGATCCGCCACGCGGACTGGATGTCGACGGGCATGCCAGGAAATCGTAGCCCTGGATGCGGGCTGCGGACGATCACGACGTCCGGCTTGGTCGCAGCCGTCCCCGTTGAGCACCGGAATCACCGGCCGGGCATCCGGCGAACGTTTCAGGCTTGACGGAGCGGCTACAATGCCGCCCACGGCGGCGCAGCTTAGGCGCCGCGTTTGTCTGCCTGGGGGTAATGGAGGAATGGTCGTGAAGGAAGTGATTCTCACTCCCGAGGGTCATGCGAAGCTGAAGGAAGAGATCGAGCTTCTCTCCACGGTGAAGCGGCGCGAGGTGGCCGAGCGCATCAAGCAGGCGCGCGAGTTCGGCGACATCGCGGAGAACTCCGAGTACGACGACGCCAAGAACGAGCAGGCGATGCTGGAGCACAGGATCGCCACGCTCGAGGAGCGGCTGAAGAGCGCACGCGTGATCGAGAAGCGGGACGTCACCACCGACGTCGTGAGCGTCGGGACGATCGTGCGGCTCCGGGACGTCGACGCGAAGGAGACGATCGAGTACACGATCGTCGGCTCCGCGGAGGCAAACCCGGCCGAGTACAAGCTCTCGAACGAGTCGCCGGTCGGCAAGGCGATCATCGGCCACAAGAAGGGCGAGACCGTCGAGGTCGCCGCCCCGCGCGGGTCGCTGAAGTACAAGATCATGGACATCAAGGCCGCCTAGCGAGCCCGCAGGCTCCCGGCCGGGCCTTCGAGCGCTTCACCGCGCTTGTGTTTCACCGGCACAAAGTCCGCCTGCCTCGCTGACGCGCCTTCCCGGGCGACGACCACCGGCCCTTTCGGCCCAGGGGCGAGCTTGTGCTCGTGGAACACGAGCTCCGGTCCGCGCCGGGGGACTCTCTAGACTCGGCGCGGACATGAGCCTCCCGAAGCGGTTCCCGGGCCGGGACGAGGTCGCCGCCGTGCGCGCGGAGGCCGACGCGCTCGAGCCGGGGGCGGAGGCCGCCGAGACGCGGCGTCTCGCCGGGCGGGTGCTCGGCCGGCGCGGGCACGGGAAGCTCGTCTTCCTCGACCTCGTCGACCGCTCCGGGCAGATCCAGCTTCTCTGCTCCGCGGACCGCGCCGGTCCCGTCGACCTCGACCTCGGGGACATTGTCGGGGCGACGGGCAAGCCCATGAAGACAAGGCGCGGCGAGCCCTCGTTAGCAGTCGACGAGCTCGTGCACTTGGCCAAGACCAAGCGGGCGCTGCCGGACACCTACCACGGCCTCGTCGACGCGGAGACGCGTTACCGCAAGCGCTATCTCGACCTGCTCGTCAATGAGGAGACGCGGCGCGACTTCGTCGTCCGGAGCCGCCTCCTTACCGCGATCCGCCGCTCCCTCGACGACGCCGGCTTCCTCGAGGTCGAGACGCCCGTACTCCAGCCGCGCTACGGCGGTGCCTTCGCAGAGCCCTTCGTCACGCACTCGAACGAGCTCGACGCCAACGTTTATCTTCGCATCGCCACCGAGCTCTACCTCAAGCGGCTGATCGTCGGCGGGCTCGAGAGGGTCTACGAGATCGGCAAGGACTTCCGGAACGAGAGCGTCTCCTACAAGCACCAGCCCGAGTTCACGATGCTGGAGTGGTACGAGGCGTATGCCGATTACACGGACACGATGGCGCGCATCGAGGAGCTCGTGGCGACGGTCGCACGGGAAACGATCGGGACAACGGAGGTCGCCTTCCGCGGTTACCAGGTCGACCTCGCGCCGCCCTGGCGGCGCCTCAAGCTGGTCGACGCCCTCGAGGAGCTGGGGCTCTGGACGCGCGACGAGGACGATCTCCGCGCCCGGCTCGAGGACCGCAGCGTGGACACCGCGGCCGACCGCTCGTGGGGCCAGCTCGTCGACCACGCGCTCAGCCACCTCATCGAGCCGGAGCTGATCGAGCCGACCATCCTCCACGACTATCCGATTGAGCTCTCGCCCTTGGCTCGCGCGACCGACGACGACCCGACCCTGACCGAGCGCTTCGAGTACTTCGTGGCCGGGATGGAGCTCGGGAACGCGTTCTCCGAGCTGACCGACCCGGACGAGCAGGCCGAGCGCTTCGCGGCGCAGGCAGGCCAGGCGGGCTTCGAGCAGGGCGACCCGGACTACGTCGAGGCGCTCTCCTACGCCATGCCGCCGACCGGCGGCCTCGGACTCGGCATCGACCGTCTGGCGATGCTCCTGACCGGCCGCGAGACGATCCGCGACGTGATCCTCTTCCCCGTCCTGCGCGAGCGCGAATGATGAGCGGGGGCGACCCCGAGCCCACGGTCTCGGTCGTCGTCCCGACGCTCGACCGGCCGGTCAAGGCGGCCCTCGTCGTCCGCGCCGTGCTTGCGGGCGAGGAGACCCCGCTCGAGGTCGTCGTCGTCGACCAAAGCGCGGGCGAGGAGACGAAGAGTGCGCTCGAGGCGATCGGCGACGAGCGCGTGCGCTACGTCTCGCATTCGCCGCCGTCGACCTCCGCCGCGCGGAACGCCGGCGCCCGAGCTGCGCGCGGGGAGTACGTCGCGTTCCTCGACGACGACGTGGAGATCGCCTCCGGTTGGCTCGCGGCTCTCATCGACGAGATCCGCAGCCTCGGCCGCCCGGACGCCCTCTTCGGCGAGGTGCACGCTCCTCCGGGCTTCGCCCCCGACCGGATCCACCTGCCGGTGAGCGTCTTCCACGTCGAGCAGGCGCGGGTGTGGGAGAACGTGGTGCATCCCAACCGGGTCGGCTACGCGGCCAACTTCGTCTGCCGGCGGGCAGTCTTCCTGGACCTCGGCGGGTTCGACCCCCGCCTCGGCCCGGGGTCGCCCTTCCCCGGCGCGGAGGACATGGACCTCGGCTACCGGCTCCTCAAGGCCGGCCACCGCGTCGCGTCGACTCCGGGGTTCGAGATCGTCCACCAGCAGTGGCGCGAGCCGGACGAGCTCCCGCGGCTCTTCTACGGCTACAACCTGGGCGGTGCGGCCTTCTGTGCGAAGCACCTGCGCTCGGGGGACCTGCGCCCGCTGCGCTTCCTGCTCGTGCAGGTCGCCGGCGACGCGCGCATGGTCGCGAGCGCCCTCCGCCGGCACTCGTCCGTCCGGGCCCGCGTGGCGGCCGCTCGCATGGCGGGCACGTGGAGGGGTCTGGCGCTCGGGCTCAGGAGCCTCGGTGGCGAGTCGCCGCGAGACCCCGGTACTTCCCCAGGATCCCCGCCAGCCGGCGGTAGTTGAGCCGGTGGAAGAGGGCCGAGTGACGGTCGTCCGGCGGCGTCCACCACTCGCGCAGGGCGTCGCCGGCGCTGTACGGAGGGAGCGGTGCGAACTCGGCGAGGCCCCGGGTCTCCATCGCCCGGCGGCGGTACTGGAAGAGCGCCCCGCCGTTCCACTGGTGCGAGAGGTCGACCCAGAGAGCGGGGTCGAACGCGATCAACCAGCCGGCGTCGGTGACGCGCATCGCCCACTCGCGATCCTCCGAGCTCGAGAGCTCCGCGTCGAAGGGCAGCTCGTGCCACACGTCGGCTCGCCACGAGGAGGCGTGGTTCGAGAAGCCCCAGAGGAGGTGCGCTCGCACGTGGTCGGCATCCTGGTAGAAGACGCCCCCGACGGGAGTCCCGTCCGGGAGGGTCTGGATCCCGTTGGTGGCGGCCACGTCCGCGCGCGCGTAGTGGCGGAGGGAGAGCTCGACCCAATCGTCGCGCTCGGGGACGCAGTGGGCGGAGAGGCAGAAGTGGAAGGGAGCACGGGCGGCCTCGGCGCCGAGGTTCGTGCTGTGCCCGTACGTGAAGCGCTCCGCCGGGATCTCGATCAGCCGGTCGCACCAGCGTCTCGCGATCTCGAGGGTCCCGTCCGTGGAGCCGGAGTCGACGACGACGATCTCGACGGGGACGCTCTGCCGGCGCAGCGCCTTGAGGGTGCGCTCGATCGCCCGCGCCTCGTTCTTCGCGCGGACGACGACGCTTGCGCGCGGCTCGCTCATGCTCTCAGGTCAGGATAAGGCTCGTGCTCCTTGAGGCAACACTTGCGGGGCAGCATCACCTGAAGGAGCACTAGTGGAAGAGAAAGCGATCCGCGGCATCCCCTGGACGTTCCTGACGCTCGCCGGGAGCCGCCTCGTCCAGATCGGGGGGACCGTCGTCCTCGCGCGGCTGCTCGTACCCGAGGACTTCGGTCTCGTCGCGCTGGCGCTCACGATCTCGATCTTCCTCGGGCTCGTGGCGAACCTGGGCCTTGGCGGCGTCTTCGTCGTCGACCAGGACCTCGACGCGCGGGCGAAGGGCACCTACCTGACGATGTTCCTCGCCCTCGGCGCGGGGTTCGCGCTCGTCATGGCCGCCCTGGCGCCGCTCGCCGCGCGCTTCTTCGACGAGCCGCAGCTGGACGAGGTCGTGCTCGCGCTCTCGGTGATGGTCTTCTTCAGCGGCGGCCTCAACTGGTTCTACGAGGCGCTCCTCCAGCGCGAGCTCGAGTTCCGCAGCCGCTTCGTCGCGCAGATGGTGCAGGCGGTCACCTACAGCGGCATCGGCGTGCTTCTGGCGGTGCTGGGCGCGGGTGTGTGGAGCCTCGTCGCGGGGCAGATCGTGGGCGCAGCGGCCTACGCCGTCGCGCTCGTCTCGCTGGCGCCCTACCGCGTGTGGCCGGCCTTCGACCCCGCCGCCGCCGCGCGGGGCGTGCGAGAGGGACGAGGCTTCCTCGTGCAGACGGTGACGGGCTTCGCGGCGCAGAACGTCGACATTGTCATCGTCGGTCGCGTGCTCGGCGTCGCCCGGCTCGGCTACTACTCGATGGCTGTCCGGCTCGGCGAGCTGCCGAACTGGGTCATCGCCGAGTCCCTCGCCAAGGTCACCTTCCCCGGCTTCGCCCGCATGCGCCACCGGAGAGAGGACGTTACGCCGGCCTTCCTCTCGGCGCTCAACCTCGTCGCCTTCGCGACGTGCCCGCTCGGGATCGTGCTCTCCGGCGCGGCCGAGCCGATCACGCTCGTCGTTTTCGGCGAGCGCTGGGCGGGGATGATCGGCCCGCTGGGCGTCCTCGGGATCTGGGCCGCCGTCAAGCCGGTACGCGCCACGACCGCCTGGTTCCTCAACTCGGTCGGGCACCAGGCGGTCCTGGGGCGGCTCTCGCTCGCCATGCTGATCCTGCTCGTGCCGACCGTCTCCGCGGCGGCTCGGCTCGGAGGAATCACAGATGTCGCGTGGGTCGTCCTCGCCGAGTCGGTGGTGGCGACGGCCGCCCTCGCCTGGTTCGCGCGCGCCCGCGCCGGTGTGTCCTTCGGCCGCCAGTGGAAGGCCGTCGCCCCAGTCGCGCTCGCCTGCCCCCTTGCGTGGGTCGCCTGCCGCGCCGTTGCCGAGGCGACCGGGGGCGCCGTGGGGGTGGTCGCCCTGGCTCTCCCGCTCGCCGCGGGGCTCGCTGCCTACCTGGCCGTCGTCGTCCTGGTCGACCCGAAGCTCCCGCGCCACGCGCTCGGCCAGGCGAGGCGCATGTTCGGCCGGACGGCGGCCGCTGCGCCCGCGTCGTGATGCCCGCGATCCCGGACGTCAGCGTCATCGTCGTCGCCCACGACGTTCGCGACGAGGTGGTCGCCTGCCTCGAGTCCGTCGAGCGCCACGCGTCGCCGGTCACCTACGAGCTTCTGCTCGTCGACAACGGCTCGACGGACGGCACCGCCGAGGCCGTCGCGGCCGCCTTCCCGGCTGCGGAGGTCGTGCGCCTCCCGCGCAACGTCGGCATCGCCGCTCGCAACGAGGGCCTCCGCCGGGCGTACGGGCGACTGCGCATGTTCCTGGACAGCGACGCGCGCCTCACGCCCGGCGCGCTGCCCGAGCTCGTCGCCTACCTCGACTCGCACCCGGAGGCCGGGCTCGTCGGGCCGCGGCTCGTCTACGAGGACCGGACGCTCCAGCTCTCCGCGCGCCGCTTCCCGCCGCTCCTCCTCCCGCTCATGCGCCGGCCGCCGCTCGACCGCTTCTTCGAGGACGGCCGTTCGGTGCGGCGGCACGTGATGGCCGACGACCGCCACGACCAGACGCGGGAGGTCGAATACGTTTTGGGCGCCTGCCAGCTGTTCACGGCACGAGCGCAGTCGGCCGCCGGCGAGCTCGACCCCCGCATCTTCTTCGGCCCCGACGACGCGGACTGGTGCTTTCGAATCCGCGGCGCGGGACTCGCAGTCGTCTACCACCCGGCGGCGACGGTCGTCCACGCCTACCGGCGCTCGTCCGCCCGGACGCCGCTCTCCCGCATCGCCCTCGCGCAGCTCGAGGCCTTTGCCCGCTTCCAGTGGAAGTGGCGTCGCGAGCGCGCCCGCCTCATCCGCGAGGGCCGTGAGATGGACGCCCGCGCCCAAGGCCCGGGGGGTGGGCAAGCCGGAGCCGCTGAGTAGACTGAGACGAGTTCCCCGTGTCTGCGGATCAGCTCCTCATCACGCTGTGGAGGCGGAAGTGGATCGTCGTTTTGACGGTTCTCGTGGCGACCTTGGCGACCTACGTCGTCAGCAGGCAGCTCCCGAAGGTCTACGCGGCCGAGGCGACGCTCTTCGTCGGCAACACGAGCCAGTCGACGAACGACTTCGAGGCGATCCAGTCGGCGCAGGTGCTCGCGCGAACCTACGCCGAGCTGATCCAGAGCGAGAACGTCGCCGATCTTGTCGCCACGGCGCTCCCCGGCGACGAGACCGCGGGCGCGATCCTCGAACGGACGTCCTTCCGTCCCATCTCGGACACGCAGCTCCTTGTCGTCGAGGCCGAGGGCGACTCCCCCGAGGAGGCCGCCGACCTCGCGAACGCCTACGCGGAGACGTTCGTCTCCTACGCGGACGACGAGCTCTCCGCGGAGACGAACGGCGAGGTCTCCGTCGCCGATCGCGCCCAGCCGCCGAGCGCCGCCGTGCGCCCGCGGCCGACGCTCTACGCCGCCGTCATGTTCGTCTTCGCGCTCTTCATCGGCGCAGGCCTCGCGCTGCTGCGCGACCGGCTCGACACGCGCCTGGGGAGCGAGGACGAGCTTGCGCGCGAGCTGGGCGTCCCGGTGCTCGCGCGGGTGCCGAGCATCGGCAGGCGGCGGCTCTCGCGGAGCCGCGAGCAGCGCTTCCTGGAGGCGTTCCGCGTCCTGCGGACGAACCTCGCCTTCCTCTCCCCCGAGGTCCCGCTCTCTAGAGTCCTGCTCGCGAGCGCGGCCCCGGCCGAGGGGAAGTCCACCTGCTCGATCGCCCTCGCGCGGGTGATGGCGGAGCAGGGCCGAAGGGTGCTGGTGATCGAGGGCGACCTTCGCCGCCCGGCGCTCGCCCGCCTGTACGAGCTCGATGATCCCGCGCTCAAAGGCCTCACGCACCACCTGGCGCTCGGCTGGCGCTTCGAGGAGGTCGTGCACGAGACGCCGGTCCCGAACGTGTTCGTCATGCCGGCGGGCGCGGTCCCGCCGAACCCGTCGACGCTTCTCCGCCCGGAGGCCCTCGAGCACCTCCTGGCCGAGGCCTCGGAGTGGGCCGACTTCGTGATCGTCGACAGCCCGCCGCTCTCGGCCGGCGCGGACGCCACGATCCTCGCCCACGCGGTCGGCACGGTCATCTTCGTCGTCAACCACCGCCGCGGCTCACGAGCCAAGGTGACGGCCGCGATCCGCCAGCTCCGCCAGACGGAGGCGTCCATCGCCGGCCTCATCGTCAACGAGATGGCGGGTTCCGAGGACTACGACCGCTACTACGGGGAGGCCGACCCGGCGGACGCGCTCCCCGAATCGCTGGCCACGCGGCCTCCCGGCTAGTGCCCCTCCAAGCAAGCACGCCTGCCTCTGCCCCGCGATCACGCTGCGCCGGAGCCCGCCCTCGCCCTTGCCAAGGCGTCCAGCCTTGGCTGCGCGCGAGTGCCGGCACCGGCTTGGTGCTCGCGACGCAGACCCTAGGGCTGCATTACCTGAAGGGGCACTAGTGCAGGGCGGCGCGTGAGCGGCGAGGGCTGGGCACGGCCGGCTGCCCCCGAATGGCCGGTCGCCGGAGCGCTCGCGGCTGCGGCTCTGACGGCCGTGGCCGCTGCGGGCGCCGTCTATGCCGTCGGCTCCTACCGTCTGGACGACCCGACGATCCTGCCGATCGTCGCCGCCGGGCTCGTCGCCGTCGCGCTCGGCCTCTGGCGGCTCGAGTACGGGCTCGCGCTCCTCATCGTCCTGACGCCGTTCGCCGAGAACGCGCCGATCGCAGAGCCCGAGAACGCCCGCCTGCGGGTCGCGCTCGTCGTCTGGGCGATGGTGCTGGTGGGCATCCAGGCCGTCCGCTCGGTGCTCTCGGGGAGGCGGCTCGAGGCTCCGCCCGTCTTCCTCGGCGCGCTCGCCTTCGTCGGCGCCGCGCTTGCGTCCGTCCCGTTCGCCGAGGACGGCGGTGCCGCTCTCGCGAAGTTCCTCCTCCTCGCGGGCTCCGTCTTCATCTACCTGCTGATCGGGCTCTTCCTTGACGACTGGCGCTCGCTCAAGCCGATCTTCGCGGCGCTCCTCCTCGTCGGCCTCCTCGTCAGCGCGCACGCGCTCTGGCAGTACGCGACCGGGGAGCTCTCCCGCGTCGGCTTCATCAGCGCGACGGGAGCGGTGGAGTACCGGATCGCCTCCTTCTTCTCGCACCCGAACCAGCTGGCGGGCTTCGTCGTCCTCTTCGTCCCGCTCAGCGTCGGGCTCTACGGAGTCTTTGAGAGCCGGCTCGCCAGGGCCGGCTGCGTGCTCCTGCTTCTCCTCGCGCTCCCGGCGGCGATCGTCACGTACTCCCGCGGAGTCCTCGTCGCGCTCGTCGCGCTGGTGCTCGTCTTCGCGCGGAGCAAGCGCGCCTGGCCCGCGCTCGCCGGCGCGGCTGCCCTCGTCGTCCTGCTCGCGCCCGCCGCGTGGCAGGACCGGGTTGCTGACGTCGGCCGGCTCGACCGCCCCGAGATCGCCACGCGGCTCGACTTCTGGGACGCGGCGCTGTCCATGTTCCAAGCGCATCCCATGCTTGGCGTCGGGCTGAACAACTTCGACGTCGCCTACATCGATCTCGAGCAGACGGGGCGGAGCTTCCTCCCTGGCAGCGGTCTCGCGCCGCCCGCGAGCGCGCACAACCTCTATCTGAACACGCTCGCCGAGCAGGGCCTCGTGGGGATCGCCGCGCTCCTCCTCCTGATTCTCGCGGCGGGCCGGATGGTGCTCGCCCTCCGCCGCTCGGCCGACCCGCGGATCCGAGGCTTCGGTCTCGGGCTTCTGGGAGCCGGGATCGCGCTTCTCGTCTCGAACCTCTTCGACGTGACCTTCGTCGACCCAAAGACCTCCATGCTCGCCTGGACGCTCCTGGGCGTGGGCGCGGCACTCGAGCGCATCGACGCGCACGAGCGGGCCCTGGGCGCGGGTTCGCCCGAGGCGTGAAGGGAGACATCCTCTTCTACTCGGACTTCCCCTTCGCGTTCCACAACACGGAGGCGGAGGAGAAGATGACGCGCTTCGCGGCACGCGGCTGGCGCGTCGTCTACGTCGAGCCGCTCGGAATCCGGAACCCACGTCCCCGACACGTCCTGCGCGCCCTTCGGCGTCCGTCGGCGGAGGAGCGGCCTGCACCGTTCGAGGTCGTCTCGCCGAAGCTCCTCCCGCCGCGTCGTGCGCCGGGAGTCGGTGCCCTCAATCGCCGCTGGCTCGCGCGGCAGCTCCTCCGTCACGTGGACGAGCCGAGCCGGACCGTACTCTGGCTCCGCTTCGCGACGCCCGAGCTCGTTCGCCTGGTGGAGGGCCACCCGTGGCGCGTCGTCGCCTACGAGGCCGTCGACGACCACACCGCCGGCCCGGGCATGACCGACCGGCTGCGCTCCCTCTTCCGCGAGGCGGAGGCGCGTGTGCTCGTCCGCGCCGACGTCGTCTTCGCCTGGTCGGAGCCGATCCGCAAACGGCTGGCTGCACTGCACCCCAACGTCCACCTCGCCACCGCGGCCGTGGACGTCGAGGAGCTTGCGCCGGTCGCGGACCGGCCCGGAGCGGAGCGCACCGCCGTCTTCGCCGGCGCGCTCGGCTTCCGCTTCGACGAGGCGCTCGCGGCGAACGTCGCGCGACTCCTCTCCGACTGGACGCTGATCCTCGCCGGCCCGGCCGAGCCGGAGGCCGAGGGCGTCCTCGCCGGCGCGCCGAATGTCCTCCTCACCGGGCGCTTCGAGCACGGCCAGCTGCCGCAGCTCCTCGCACGCGGCCGAGTCTGCCTCGTCCCGTACCGCGTCAACGCGTTCACGGACACGCTCGTGCCCGTGAAGCTGCTCGAGTACCTCGCGGCGGGAAGGCCCGTCGTCTCGACGCCGATGCATGCGGCCGAGGGCTTGGCCGACATCGTCTCCTTCGCGGACGGGGCCGAGGCCTTCGCCCATGCCGTGCGCGAGGCCGACCGGGGCGATTCCCCCGAGGAGCGGCGCCGCCGTGTTGAGCGCGCGCGCCCGTATTCCTGGGAGCGCCGGATCGACGAGCTGGAGGCGGCGATCGAGGAGGCCGCGAATGGCTGAGGCCGTCGCGGTCGTCGTCCCCGTCCTCGACGAGGCGGAGAGCCTCCCGGCGCTCCTGGCCGACCTCGCCGCCCAGGAGCCGCCGCCGGCGGAGATCGTCCTGGTCGACGCCGGCTCCACGGACAGGACGCTCGAGCTCCTGCGCGCGGAGGAGGCGCGGCTGCCCACGCTCCGCGTGCTCGAGGCGCCCGGGGCCACACCCGGGCGCGGGCGAAACGAGGGCGTCCGCGCGTCGTCCACGCCGCTCGTCGTCACCCTGGACGCTGGGAGTCGCGTCGGCGGGGCCTTCGTCGCCGCACTCTCCGCGCCGGTCGCCGCCGACTCACGCGCCGTCGCGGTCGGCGTCAGCGAGCCGGACGCGCGGAGTGCCTTCGAGCGCGCGGCCGGCTGGTTCACGCTTGGCGCCTTCAAGCCGCCCGAGCGCCCCGGACCGATCGGGGCGGAGTTCCTCCCGGCCGGTCGCAACGGGGTCTGCTTCACGCGGGAGGCGTGGGAGGCCGCGGGCGGCTATCCGCGGGAGCTCCCGTGGGGCGAGGACAAGCTCTTCCTCCGCGCCCTGCGCACGTCGGGCTACGCGGTCGTGGTCGTGCCGGAAGCGGTCGTCCGCTGGCGCCCCCGGCGCTCGCTCCGCGACGTCTACCGCCAGTACCGGAACTACGGGCGCGGGGACGCGCTCGCGCGCATCGACCGCCAGAACGAGCTCGTGACGCTCGGCCTCTACGGCGGCGGGGCGGCCCTCGGCGTTCTCACCGTCCTCGGCTCACGGACGGCCGGCGCCCTCCTGACCGCCGGGGCGGTCGGCTACCTCTCGCTCTTCGTCCTCGCCGCCCGTCGCTCGCTTGGAGCAGACGTCGCGCTCGCCTGGATCCCTCCGCTCCGGCTCGTCGTGGACGTAGCCAAGATGCACGGCTTCCTCGAGGGCACGCTCGGCCGCCCGCGGGCCCGCTGAGCCCGCGGGGCCGACTGATCCCTCGTTCGAGGGACGGCCCGTCCCAAGCTCCCTGGGCCTCCCGCCGATCCCGCGGGAGGTGGGAGCCATGGACACACGAGCCGATCGCGCGCGCGCGCCGTTCTGCACGACGCTGGCGGCGCTCACCGCCGCGTTCCTCTCCCTCGTGCTCGCGCCGCCTGCGTCCGCGGCCGAGGTGGGCGTGGTCGCAGACGTCACCTGGGGCCAGTCGCGCGCCGACGTCGATCGCGAGATCGAGCTCCTGCGCGCGGCCGGCGTCCGCTGGATCCGCACGAACGTCAACTGGGCGGGCCTGGAGCCGGACGGCAAGGGCGCCATCGACGAATGGCTCTTGGCCGAGTACGACTACGCGATCGACCAGGCCCTGGCCGCCGGGCTCGAGGTGCTGATGCCGATCGCCGACGGCGTCCCCTACTGGGCCTCGGCGGATCCTGCCAAGCACGTCGACGACCAGGGCGAGCGGCGGTGGGAGACCACCTATCGCCCGACGCGCAGCTCGGACTACGGCGACATCGTGCGCTTCGTCGTCGCCCACTTCAGCGCGAAAGGCGTCCACACCTACCAGGTCTGGAACGAGCCCAACCACCCGCGCTTCTGGCCGTCGGGCCCCGACGCGGCCGAGTACATCCCTATGCTCCGCGCCGGGTACGAGGCCGCGAAGGGAGCCGACGCGGGCTCGACCGTCCTGCTCGGCGGGCTCTCGAAGAGCGACTTCTACTACCTCGAGGACGTCTACCGCCTCGGCGGTGGGGCGTACTTCGACGCCGTCGCCGTGCAGCCGTACACCTACGGAGTCCGCCCGACAGCCGCCTGGAACGGCGTCCACGCCTGGGAGGACCCGGATCGGATCTCCATCAACGCCTTCCCGGCGATCCAGGAGGTCCGGAACTCGATGGTCGCGTTCGGCGACGAGGAGAAAGACGTCTGGCTGACGGAGTTCGGCTACTCGACGACGACGAGGGACGGCGGCGTCTCGCCCGCGACGCAGGCCTCCTTCCTCGCCAGGGCCTACCGGTACGTGGAGCGGTTCCCCTGGGTGAGGACGCTCTTCTGGTACTCGGCGCGGAACAGCCCCTTCTACGGCGACGCGGACACCTACGAGGGGCGCTTCGGCCTCGCTACGACCGGCTGGCGGC